>Ga0066903_100005622_pt1 | contig 10921 bp, 5 predicted proteins | sample PanSoiMetaGPlot1_FD_67491 | JGI IMG/M metagenome (GOLD analysis project Ga0066903, IMG submission 67491) | Tropical forest soil microbial communities from Panama analyzed to predict greenhouse gas emissions - Panama Soil - Plot 1 (version 2) | ecosystem: Environmental > Terrestrial > Soil >...
AACCAAGGCCGGCGGTCCGGTGCCGTGCCTGGCGAGCTTCATGGAACACCCAGAGGGGTCTGCGCGCGCGGTCCTGCTTCAAGAGCTGGTCGCGCTAGACCGCACCTGCCGGCAGCGCTATGGCGTGGCCGACGACTCCGGGGAGCTCGGCGCGGCGGCCGAGGACTCGGAGCTGCTGGCCACTCACGACCTGCGCCAGGACGACGATGTTCTCGTGGGCCTGCCGGGCTGGCCAAGCATTCCGGGCCTGGAGCTGGTAGCGGTCCTGGGTTCCGGGGGGATGGGGGTGGTCTTCAAGGCCCGGCAGGCGACCTTGGACCGCGACGTTGCGGTCAAGGTCCTGCATGGCGCTCACCAGACCGACCCGGAACAACGCGAGCGCTTCCTCCGGGAAGCCCGTGCCGTCGCCCGCCTCCGCCACCCACATCTGGTTCAGGTTTACGAATTCGGCGAGGCGCCCGCTGCCGGCGGAGCCACTTCCCAGCCGTATCTGGTGCTGGAATACGTGCCAGGCGGCAGCCTGGTGGATCTGGTTCGCCACTCACCCCAGCCGCCCCGTGAGGCCGCGCGGCTCGTCGAAACGCTGGCCGACGCCATCCACTATGCCCACCAGCAGGGGGTCATTCATCGCGACCTTAAGCCGGCAAATGTCCTTTTGCAGAGCGTGGACGTCCAGGAGAAGGGGCAGGTGGAAAGGGTGCGCGGCCCGCGTCTTCTCACCGCTGACCTCTGCGCCAAGATTACCGACTTTGGTCTGGCCAAGCTCCTGACTGACAGCGACCTGACGCGGAGCGGACACGTGCTCGGTACGCCCAGCTACATGGCCCCGGAGCAGATAAGCAAGTCTGGGCCCATCACCGCGGCGGTGGACGTCTACGGTCTGGGCGCCATCCTCTACGAATGCCTGACCGGTCGTCCGCCCTTCGCGGCGGCAACGGGTGAGGCAACGCTGGTTCAGGTGCAGATGGACGACCCCGTGCCCCCTCGGCGCCTGCAACCGACCGTGCCGCGCGACCTCGAAACCATTTGCCTCAAGTGCCTGCGAAAGGAAGCCGGCCGCCGTTATGCCACTGCCCAGGAGTTGGCGGACGATCTAAGGCGCTTCGGTGCCGGCGAGCCGATCCGCGCCCGCCCGGTAGGGATGGGCGAGCGCTTCGTCATCTGGTGCCGCCGGAATCCGGTTGTCGCCGGACTGCTGGCCGCGCTGGTGCTTGTATTCCTGGCCGGCAGCGCCGGCGTCCTCTGGCAATGGCAACGCGCCCGGCAGGAGCGGGACATCGCCCGTCTGGAGAAAGAGCGGGCCGAGCGCCAACTGCGACTGATTTGCCATCGAGTGGACAAGTTAAAGAAGCTGGGTACCGACTTGTTGCAGCGACCGGGGAAGTACGGCACCGGGCAGGACGTGTTGCAGCAAGCCCTCGCCTTTTACCAGGACTTGCTTCCTGAGGAAGGCGACTCCCCGCTGGTGCGTCGGGAGGCGGCACGGCTGTTCCGCCAGGTCGCCGAGATTCACCACCATCTGGGACAGCCGGGCCTGGCGGCCGAGGCCTACGGCCACCAGGAAAGCCTGCTGTCCCGTTTGATAGAGAAAGAGCCGGCCAACAAAGACCTCCGTTTGGAGTTAGCTAACACCTATCGGTGGAAGGGGAACGCGCTGCGTGACGAGGGCAAGATGCCCGAAGCCCGATGGGCCTACGACCAGTCGGTCCGGGTTCATGAGGAGTTGCTGGGGGAGTCCCCGGACAACGCCCAGTACCAGATGGCGCTCGCCAACACCCTCCTTAACATGACCACTGTGCTTTCGCCCCGGAGCCAGGCCGAGAAGATTGAATCGCACTACCGGCGAGTGCTTGAGCTCTATGAGTCTGCAATTCGCGCCGCGCCCAAGGAGCCGGCCTTTCACACGGAATTGGCGCTCGGACTGGAAACCCAGGGGCAATTTTTCCTGAACACGGGCCGGGCGTCCCAGGCCGAGGCCGCGATCCGCAAGTCCCTGGAGATCCATCAGCGGCTGCTGGACGGCGGACACAAGGGCCCGATGGAACGCCTCCTCGCCCGCAGTTTCGTCCGCCTCGGACAAGTTTTCGCAGCCACCGGCAAGGCGCAGGATGCGGAGGAATCCTATCGGCAAGCCGTGAAGCTACTGGATCGACCGGTGGAGGAATTGTTCGAGTCGGAGCTTCGCCGACGGGAGCTGGCGCACACCTTGGCCGGACTGGCGGACAGCCTCAAAGACCCTGACCGCCGGCCGGAGGCCGAGAAGATCCGCCTTCGCGTAATCCATTCGTACGAGACGCTCCGGGCGGACTTCCGAGAGAACGCGCAATACCGCCGCCACCTGGTCCGGAATTACCTGGCGCTGGTTCGTCTGCTTTGGGAACTGGGCCGGCCGACCGAAGCGGCCGAGCCATATCGCAAGGCTCTCGAACTGGATCCCGAGGACCCGGGGGTCAACAACGAACTGGCCTGGTTCCTGGTAACCACTCCGGAGCCCCGCTTGCGTGACGCCGCTCTGGCCATTCGGCTGGCAAATAAAGCCGTCACCGCCCAGCGGCAAACCGGCGATTACTGGAATACGCTAGGCGTGGCTCACTACCGCAACGGCGACGACAAGGCCGCCGTCGCCAATCTGAAGACGGCAATGAGCCTGCGCGAGGGCGGTGACAGCTTCGACTGGTTCTTCCTGGCCATGGCTTACTGGCGCCTGGGGGACCGAGACCGGGCGCAGATGTGGCTCGACCGGGCCGTCGAATGGATGGACAAGCACCGGCCCCACGACGACGAGCTACGCCGCTTTCGCACAGAGGCGGAAACGCTGGTGAAAGACGTGGGAAAGCGTTAACCGGTCTACTTTGTCAAACAACATCAGGCTCTCTTGCAGAATTTCGCCCGTGACATGATGTTCACGCAAACCGTCCTCTCCGTTCAGGAGCTCAGCCTGATCATCAATCAAGTGCAAACGATGGTGACCAATGGCTTTCTCGACACCGCAACGGCAACGCTCTGATCGCGAAGCTCCAAGGCGCCATCGGCAGCCTCAATAGGGGAATATCAGCGCCGGCGACAACCAGATGAACGCCTTCCTTAGCCAGACGAACGCCTTGCTGAAGTCAAGGAAGCTCGACAGCACCGACGCACAAACGCTCATTGACCAAATCGAGCTGGTCATTGACGCAACATTGACTGGGCAGACTGGCCGAGACGTCAAGGTCTCGGCCCAGCCGTCGTACTCAGACGGGGGTGCCAAAGCGCCACCGTAGTTTGGATGGAAAAAGGGGACGAGACTCGTCCGAGTTCTCAAATCGGCCGGTGAGTCCCAACCGCGAAGAAGGATACTCACCGGTCGGGCCAGGCCCCGGCGCTCGGTCTGCGCGCCGGCAGCGTTGGCTTGTTCATTGTATCGCACGCCAACCTGAAAACAGGAGAATGAACCATGTCAATGTCGCCGTGCCGTAAGAGTTACCAAGCCGACCAGCGATGTGCATTTGCAATTCTGGAAGACGATCCTACCCAGTCAAAAGGTACGTCAAACACTTCCGGTGTGTATTTCCTGCGCTCGACTTACTTCACCATACGAATTTCGACATTGCCACGGCGGTCCAGGATATTGATTCCCACGTCGTCGCCATGCCGCTGGAGCAGTAGATCGACCGAGCCCTTGTCGAGGGCCAGGTTGTGGATGCGGATCTCTCGCAACGCCGGCAGCAGCAAGGGATGACAGAAGCAAACGCTTCCCTGGCGGCTGCTGACTTCCAGTCCCAGCGAGGCTTGCAAGAGCATGAACACTGCTGCCGCCGACCATGATTGTGGAGAGCAGGCAACCGGGTACAATGTGGGACCTTCGCCGTGGCGGCGATCAAACCCGCAAAGCAGCTCTGGGAGGCGATGCAGATCGAGAAAGATACTCGTGTCGAAGAGTGCCGACATGATCTTGAGAACTTTCTCCTTGAAGCGATAACGCGCCATTCCAAACGCGATCAGGGCATTATCATGAGGCCAAACCGAGCCGTTGTGATAGGACATTGGGTTATAGCCTGCTTCCGACGCGGCCACGGTCCGGATACCCCAACCGGAAAAGAAATCGTCGCTGACGAGACTTTCGGCGACCTGCACGGCGTGATCGGGACGAAGTATTCCGGAAAGAAGGCAGTGTCCGGCATTCGAAGCGCGAACACGGCACGGACGTTTGTCGCCATCGAGCGCCAGGGCGCAAGTCCCTAATTCTGGGCACCAAAACGCCTGGTCGAAACGCTTTTGCAAGACGCCAGCCTTGCTCAACCAGGCATCGGCAAGTTCCCCGGCGCCCAAGGCATGCGCCAGGCCGGCTGCGGATTCGTAGGCCGCATAGACGTAGGCCTGAACTTCGCACAGGGCGATTGGGCCGGAGGCCAGACTACCATCGGCATGAAAAATGGCATCATGCGAGTCTTTCCAGCCCTGGTGCAAAAGGCCGCGCGGGGAATCCCGAGCATATTCCACGAAACCGTCGCCATCCTTGTCGCCATACTTGTGGATCCAGGTCATGGCGGCCTGGATGTTGGGCCAAATGGATTGGACAAAATCTAGATCGGCAGTGCGTTCGAAGTAGGCTCCGGCCAGCATCACAAAAAGGGGTGTGGCATCAACGCTGCCGTAATAGCGCCCAAACGGCACTTCTCCAAGGGCCGCCATTTCACCGTCGCGCATTTCATGCAGTATCTTGCCCGGCTCGGCATCTTGTTCCGGAATGGTCGCACGTGCCTGCGTGTTGGCCAGGAAGGCAAGAACTCCTCGCGCCAGGCCCGGATTAAAACACAAACATGACAGTGCCGTGATGATGCCGTCACGTCCAAAAGGTGTGCTGAACCAGGGCACTCCGGCATACGGATAAGGGCCTGTGCTCATTTCGGTCGTCATCATGACCAAATCGGCCGTGGCTCGATCCACCCAGTTATTGAATGGTTCGCTTGACGAATGAATAACGCGTGCTTGCCCCTCCCGTTGCCCTTGCACGTGGATTGCCAATTCGGCCGCATGATCATACGAATCGCACATGGCAGAAACAGGCTCACCGCTTTCACAACAAATTGTGCAATCCAGAACGGTGCGGGTGCGCGGCTCGAGCAAGAACTCGAAGTGACTCGTACATGAGGTAATTACGTTGGGCCTGGGGGTAAACGTAAGCCGTGTCCGCCGTGTCTTGCTATCCAGGCCTTCGTAGGCCAGAATCACGCCGTCTTGTTCGATGCGTGCCTGCAGTTGCCGCCCCCGCCGGTTTCGCTGGGTACCGCGAACCTCAAAAATGTCCACAAAGTCACTTGCGAACTGAATATCGAGCCTGAGCTTGCAGGGATACAGACCGTAATTCCTCAATGCAATTCTTTCGTAGCAGACCCCGCGCCACAGGAACTTGATTCGCGACAGATGGACCACGCCGCGAGGGATATCCAGGCGATGATCGCAATAAATATCCGGATTGGTCAGGTCCACCGCCAACAGGACATTGTCCTCTCTGATTGCGGAGCTGAGAAAAAGAGGACGGTGTCCATTCAAGCCGACCAGGAAGCACGACAGATGGCGCGTGCCTTTGTGAAAAATGCCTTCTTCGCCCAGCCGCCCTGGCTGCACATCGCCGTAGCGGTCAAGAACGGCAAAAGTGTCGCCTTGCTTCAGGACCCGGCTGTGCTCGTCGGCAGACGGCACATGGGCCTGGATGTAGTAACGATTTTCAGCGGGAGGGCCGTTGCTCGCACTCTGTGAAGTGGCTGCAATGTCTCCTTGCGTCATTGAACCTCTCCTCATCGTTTGATGGAAGCGGCTAACAAGCACTGCCGCTTTCAATGAGCGCTTGATATAGCGTAACATAATCCTGCGCCATCCGGTCCGCGGTGAAGCGCGCTTCAAATGTTCGTCGGCAGCGCCCGCGCTCCAGACGATGAATGTTTCGGACCGCTTTCACCGCCTCCTCTTCATTGTCAACAATGAACCCGTTGACATTGTCGGTAATGATTTCAGGAACGGAACCGCAGCCCCAGGCAATTACCGGCGTGCCGCATGCCATCGCTTCGATCATCACCAGACCGAACGGCTCAGGCCAGTCAATGGGAAACAACAGGGCGCGAGCGCCGCGAAAGAAATCATCCTTTGCCTTGCCGGCTACTTCACCCTCGAATTCGATGAGTGGATCATGAAGCATGGGCTCGATTTCCCGTTCAAAGTACTCTTTATCAGAATCGTCCACCTTGGCGGCGACCCGAAGGTTCATGCCGACCTTCTTCGCAATGCGAATCGCCCGGTCGAGACGTTTCTCCGGCGAAATGCGCCCGATGAAGGCCAGATAGTTTCCTTCACGCTCACAAAGCGTAAGCTCATCGCGAGGAAGACCGTGGTAAATCGTTCCCCGCCAGTTCAGACCCCGTAATGGTTTGCGTTGCGCCTCAGAAATGGAGATGACAGGTATGTTGGGGAATTCCTCATAGAGCGGCAACAATTCCGGAATATCAAGTCTGCCGTGCAGGGTGGTCACGTGCTTATAGCATTCCCGTTTTGAGTAAGGATAATGCAAATAATCAACGTGGAACTGGATGATGTCGAAGCGGCGTGCTTCCTTCGCGACGCGCTCAAGCATGGCCAGATGCAGGGCAATGGGGTCGACACAGCCGTTCAACCGCAAAGCCTCGGGACAGCATGGTATCAGTTCCGCTGCAGTCGTCGAATCACCACTGGCAAACAAAGTTACTTCATGGCCCTGCTTCACCAATTCCTCGGTAAGATAGGAAACGACTCGTTCCGTTCCCCCGTATGCTCTGGGCGGCACGCTCTCATAGAGAGGTGCGACTTGTGCGATTCGCATATGCTTCTCCTTGCCGAGATAAGACTGAACGAAGAAGAGCATTTCGTATGCCAATGCGGAAGCGGCAGATCCGAGGATGATCAGCAGTCCGTCGGCAATTGGTCCCCGCAGGCCACAGTAAATCCAAAGCCCAATGTGCGGGAGTCCTTTGCGGCCTCCCAAGGCAGGCAGGGTGACGGAACGGACCGGGCTGAAGTGCTGCCCGTGCCTACCGGGCGGGACAGAAGCGGTCCAGACGGAAACCGTCCCGGACTCGTTTCCGGGCCATCACCCGCGCCTTGCGCCGCGAAAGTAAGCGGGCGGCGTCTCATGCCGCCATCGGCGGTCAGACACGGAGGGTTGCCCGTCAGCGGACGGCAGGAGAACGAAGTCAAATTGCACGGAAGGCGGCCCGGAGTCGAACCCCAGCCCAACGCCGCGCCAGTGCCCGGAAAGCCGCCCGCACGCGCGCCCGCCATACTTCTTTCTTGATCGCTTCCACCTTGGTGGGGACTTTCTCGTCGGTTGCACTGGTGGTTACCCGAATGAGCTGGTTTTTCTTGAGATCGCCCAGCTTGCATTCCTTGCCGTCCAGTCCGATTACCTCTGCGTTGAGCCCCAAACGTGGTCAAGCGTTGCAAGGATTTCGAAATCAATCTCCGGGCGACGAAAAATCGCCCTTTCAGGAGGCAATCCCCGGCTGGCAAAAATCCGCATGTTCGGTGCTTGATCCGAGTCCCCGAGTGCTAGGCGTATCCTTCGACGACATCGACCTCGTTCGCTCCAGCTTCCGCAGGATTTGGTCCACTTGGGTCAGTCGGGCCGGATCGTCCTATCCGTGCAAATCAACGGCAACAATGATTTTTCCTTGGTGCGAGGCCCGGTCGTAATAATCGCCGTAAGTAAACATCCGACAGTAGCGTCCGACGTAGCGAGTTCAAGGCGGGCAACTAACCTAACAACTAGGATTTCGTCGAGCGATTCTTGGCTGCACGAATTGCGAGTCGTTCAGTGATTTCACACGCTCGGCGTAAACTGGTCCAAATTGTAGCTTCCCACTTGCTTCTCGATGGTTGCAACCCGCCCTACAACGTGTTCGAATCCCTCGGCGCCGAAGCGGCGGTTTTCCTCATCTTCAAAACGGTCGCCCAGTTCCTTGATTTTGTGTGCCGGAACGATCTTGCGGAAGGCCGGAAACAGCACCGTATCTTCGCGGGCCTCATGCGGCCGATACATGCGAATGAACGCCCGCACTGCTTGCTGAAGTTCCTGGCGCGAACTGGATTGCTGGAACCGGGAGGCAGTGCTGTACTGGAGGATGGTGTCTGTCAGTTTTCGCCCGCCCTGGTGCTGTCGGCGGAGCACCTGCACCAAACGCGCTCAAATGCTGCCGCCGCTCGAATTCCGGGAAGATGAATTGCTCTTCCAGGTGCTCGTGATAGTCCTCCACGAAGCGGCGTACCAGGTCGGCGGGCTGGTGAAACACGTCGGCAGCATCGTTCTCATTGGCGCTGAGCCGCCTGAGTCCTTCTTCATAAATCAAGAGGATGCGATTCAAGACTCCGTGCTCGCGCATGAGGTCTTCCGGGGCGGCAACGTCTTCCTCTCTTGCCATCAGGCCGGGTTGCGAAATAGGTTGCGACCGCCCCCGCGGCCACGCCAAGAGTACTGCCGGCGGCCGTCAACAATACCGTTCGGCGATTGCTGTTCACGTTGCACCCCTTCGTTTGGTTGAATTCGATTTCAATTTTCTAACGCAAGAAATTACCTACTTGCGGGCAAATCAATTCTCATCCCGTCATCGCCAAGCGGACCCCGACTTCTTCTCGGCGTGCGCATATGCCCGCGACAGACCGCCGAGAACTTCCGCGGTGGTTTCGAATAGGGCTCGGATCTGCGGGTCTTCGACTTTGGCGATGTCCGCGCGCACATGCTGGATGACTTCGTCCAGCATTCCGCGAATCTTGGTCGTGTGATGGTTATCAGAATTCCGGATGGGGTCGGCCATAGCTGCCTCCTTCTCCTTATTTGGTTGCTGTTTCTTAGCGGGAGCATTCTCCATGCCGTAAGCAACACAATTAACCAAAAACGCCGCACTATTGTTCGGGCTCTGGGCCGCAAAAAGGTCCATGCCAATCACAGGCACTTTCGGGCAGCACGTTGGTTGGTATCGAAATTGCTCTCTTTGCCCCGCCGAGAGCGTTTTTCAGGACACGCACCATGCGAAAGAGTCTCAGGAAGTCCCCAATCGGCTCACCAGTCAACGTGTTCAGCCTGTGTTTTCTCCTGGTGGGTTGCGGAAGCGCGGCGGAGCCGCAGTCCGCGCCGGCGCCACCGGTCACGGTCAGCTATCCCGTCGAGAAGGAAGTAACCGATTATGAAGATTACACAGGTCGAACTGCCGCGGTGGATTCAGTCACAATCCGGGCTCAAGTGACGGGCTACCTGGACAAAATCAATTTTCAGGAAGGCGCCGACGTCGCGAAAGGGGCCGTGCTTTTTGAGATTGATCCGCGCACCTACCAGGCCACCCTTGCTTCGGCCGAGGCAAGCCTGGAAAAGGCACAAGCCAGCGAGAAGCTTGCGAAGGCCAACCTGACTCGCGCCAATGAGCTTATGTCCAAAAGAGCGATCGCGCAGCAGGATTACGATACCATTGTGTCGCAGCACGCGGTAGATGTTGCGTCGGTGCTGGCGGCGAAGGCGGCCGTCAAGCAAGCCCGGCTCAATGTCGAGTTCACCAAAGTTACGGCCCCGGTCGCCGGCCGGGTAGGACGGACACTGGTCACGCGCGGCAACCTGGTCATCGCCAATCAAACTCAGTTGACCACGCTCGTTTCCGAGGATCCCATTTACGCCTACTTCGATGTCGATGAGCCAACCGTTTTGCGTGTCCGACAATTGATCAAGGGGGGCAAATTCAAATCGATCCATGAGAAGGGCACCCGAATTCCCGTCTCTCTTGGCTTGGCCAACGAGCAAGGCTTCCCCCACAAGGGCCATGTGGATTTCGTGAGCAATCAGCTTGATCCGTTCTCGGCCACGTTGTCGGTACGCGGCGTGTTTCGCAACCCCCGTCTGACGGACATCCTGCGCCTGATGTCGCCAAATATGTTCGTGCGCGTCCGGGTCCAGATCGGTGCTCCGTATCAGGCCTTGCTGGTGACTCAGGCCGCTCTTGGCGAGGACCAGAACTTGCAATTTGTTTATGTCGTCAACGACCAAAATCGGGTCGAGCGCCACAACGTAACGCTGGGCAATGTGCATGATGGCCTGCAGGTGATCAAGACAGGTTTGAAGCCCAAGGAGCGGGTGATCGTGAACGGATTGCAACATGTGAACCCGGGGGCCATTGTCTCGCCCAAGCTTGTGGCGATGCCGATTCCCACCAAGGGAACGCTGCCCCAGACTCCGCCCGCCGTGTTGAAAAACCCTGCTCCTGGGAATGGGAAGAAGTAAGCATGCCCGGCAAAAGACGAGGATTTCATGTTTGCCAGGTTCTTTATCGACCGACCCGTGTTCGCCTGGGTTCTGTCCCTGGTGATCATCCTGCTTGGCGGGGTGGCGGTGTTTTCCTTGCCGATTGACTTGTATCCGCCGATCACGCCGCCGACGGTGCAGGTGACTGCCAGTTATCCCGGCGCCAACGCCAACGTGGTCGCCAACACCATTGCGGCTCCGATCGAGGAACAGGTGAACGGCGTCGAGAACATGCTGTACATGTCTTCCCAGTCCACGAACGACGGCAACTATGTGCTAACCATCACCTTTGAAATCGGCACCGACCTGAATACCGCTCAGGTCCTGGTGCAAAATCGGGTCGCCCTGGCCTTGCCGCAGTTGCCGGCACAAGTGCAACTCCAGGGCATCAGCACCAAGAAGACCTCGCCCAACATTCTGTTCGGCATCAATTTGATTTCGCCGGATGGGCGCTATGACCGGCTCTACCTGAGCAATTTCGCCACCATCCAGTTGCAGGACGAGCTATTGCGCATCAAGGGGGTCGGCGACATCAAGACTCTGGGCACCGGCAACTATGCCATGCGGTTGTGGTTGGACCCACAAAAGCTGGCGGCCCGTAATCTGACCGCCGTGGACGTGATCAAGGCC
>Ga0066903_100005623_pt1 | contig 10921 bp, 10 predicted proteins | sample PanSoiMetaGPlot1_FD_67491 | JGI IMG/M metagenome (GOLD analysis project Ga0066903, IMG submission 67491) | Tropical forest soil microbial communities from Panama analyzed to predict greenhouse gas emissions - Panama Soil - Plot 1 (version 2) | ecosystem: Environmental > Terrestrial > Soil >...
CCGCACCGCATCCGGTTCATCGACAGCATTCACGTCGCGTCGAAGAAGGACGTCAGAATCCGCTTCTGATGTCTCGAGCCCCTCGCATATAAGAAGAAGCCAGTGCGCCGGCTGGTCATCGATGCACGTTCGCCGGAACCCGCCATCGTGGGCGAAGCCGCTGCGGTCATCGAGGCCGGCGGCGTCGTCGCCATTCCGACGGACACGCTGTACGGGCTCGCGGCTGATCCATGGTCGCGTGTGGCGGTTGCGCGCGTCTTTGCCGTCAAGAGACGGGAGGCCACGCAGGCCGTGCCGCTCATCGCTGCCGACCTCCAGCAAGCGACGCAGTGGCTGGGGGAACTGCCGTCGGCTGGCGTCCGGCTCGCCGATGCGTTCTGGCCCGGTCCTCTGAGTCTGGTCATCCGACGCCCTTCGACGATTCCGCTCGAAGTTTCGGGTGGGCTCGAGTCTCTCGCCGTGCGCGTGCCCGCGCACGAGGTGGCACGCGCGCTGTGCCGCGCGTGCGGACGGCCGCTGACCGCGACGAGCGCCAACCTCAGCGCGCAGCCGGCGTCAGCCAATCCTGATGACGTCGCCGCATCGCTTGGTCCGCGACTCGATCTGCTGCTTGATGCGGGACAGACGGCGGGCGGTCCGCCGTCGACGATTGTGGATGTCACAGGGCCCGAGCTTCGCCTGGTCCGGCCCGGGGCCGTTTCATGGGAGACGCTGATCGCATGCGTCGGCGCGTAGCCGCGCGCGAGCGGGCGGCGCTGGTAGGCCTGGTGGCCGGCCGCGCGCGACGCCTGACGGCCGAGCGATCACTCGACGAACTGGCCGGGCTGGCCGAGGCGGCCGGCGCCGAGGTCGTCCTGCGCGTGCTGCAGGAGCGGCCCAAGCCCGATCCGGCGACGTTTCTCGGCGCCGGAAAGATCGAGGCGCTTGGCGCCGCCTGCGCGGAAGCCGACATCGACGTCGTCATCGTCGACAACGAGCTGACGCCCGCCCAGCTTCGTCACATCGAAGAGGAAGTCGGGCGCGCGATCGTCGATCGCACGCAGCTCATCCTCGACATCTTTGCCCGTCGCGCGCGCACACGAGAAGGCAAACTCCAGGTCGAGCTCGCGCAGCTTCGCTATCTGCTGCCGCGGCTCGTCGGCGCCAACGCCGCGCTGTCGCGCCTGGGCGGCGGCATCGGCACGCGCGGACCTGGCGAAACGAAGCTCGAAACCGACCGCCGCCGCATCCGCACGCGCATCCACGCGCTCAGCGAGGACATCGAGCAGGTACGCCGACGGCGCGCCCAGTTGCGCGAACGGCGACACAAGACGTCAGTGCCGACCGTGGCACTGGTCGGCTACACCAATGCCGGCAAAACCACCCTCTTCAACGTCCTCACGCGCGCGCACGCCGAAGCCTCCGACGCGCTCTTCGTGACCCTCGATCCCCTCGTGCGCCAGGTGCGCCTGCCCGACAACCGCGAGCTTCTCGTGTCAGATACCGTCGGCTTCATCGATCGCCTGCCGCACACCCTGGTGGCCGCCTTTCGCGCCACGCTCGAGGAGGTGGCTGGCGCGGATCTCATCCTGCACGTCATCGATGCCGCCGCCGCCGATCGTGAGCGTCGGGTCGACGCGGTGCGTCAGGTGCTCGAGGAAGTCGACGCGACAGAGGTCCCGCTGGTCGAGGTTTACAACAAGGCCGACGCGCTGACCGTCGACGAACGGCGCCGGCTGAGCGATCAGAACCCGTCGGCGCTCGTGATCTCGGCCCTGACCGGCGAAGGGATTGACGAGCTCGTCGCGACCGTGACGAAGGATCTCGCGCTCGACATCGAGCGGGTGACGCTGACCTTCGACCCCGGCGACGCGGCGGACCGCGCGCGCATCGCCCGTCTGTACCGCGACGGCCGGATCATCGCGCAGGAAACGCGCGATGGCCGAGTCTCGATCGTGGCCGATCTCCCCAGGCGCCTCGTGGGAAGGTCGATGTAAAATTCCCGTTGTGCGCGCGCTGACATCGCTGCCACGGATCGCCGTGGCCGCTCTTCTGACCATCCTGACTGTCGCGAGCGCCTGCGGCCCGAAGAAGCCCGTGCTGCCGACGGCGGCGCCCGCCCCGAAATATCCCAATTTCGCGCAGCCCACTGTGCCAGCCGCGTTGGCCGGCTCGCCGGCGGCCGCTGTCGCGCAGCGTGGCTGGGATTTGCTGCAGGCCGGCGATCTGAAAGGCGCCGAGCGTGAGCTATCCGCGGCGACCAGGCTCACGCCCGGATTCTTTCCGGCCGAAGCCTCGCTCGGCTACGTCAGCCTCGCGCGCACCGACGCCAGGCAGGCGGTCGAGCATTTCGACCGCGCCCTCGAATCGGATGCCCGCTACGTGCCCGCGCTGCTCGGACGCGGCGAGGCGCTGCTGGCGCTCAATCGCGAAGACGACGCCTCTGCCGCGTTCGAGGCGGCGGTCGCGGCCGACCCCTCGCTGACCGAGATCGCGCGGCGCGTCGAGGTGCTGAAGTTCCGCGGCGCCGAGCAGAACCTGGCGGCCGCCCGGCAGGCAGCCCGCTCGGGCAACCTCGACGACGCCGGGCGGCGATACGCCACGGCCATCGTCCGTTCGCCCGACAGCGCCTTTCTGTACCGCGAGCTCGGCGCAGTCGAACGCCGGAAGGGCGACGTGGATGCGGCCCTCGCGAACTTTCGGCACGCCGTGATGCTCGACCCCACCGACGCGGGATCGCTCGTCCAGATCGGCGACATCCTCGACGGCCGAGGCGAGTTCGAAGAGGCGGTCAAGACGTACAACGACGCGCTGGCCCTCGAAGCCAGCGCCGAGGTCGAGGCGAAGATCGAAAACGTGCAGGCCCGCGCCGAGCTCGCACGTCGCCCCGAGGAATATCGCGCGATCGAGACGACGCCTGAAATCACACGGGGCGAGCTGGCCGCCCTGATCGGCGTGCGGCTCGGTCCGCTCGTGCAGACCGCGCCGCGGCGCGACGGCGTCGTCATCACCGACGTGCGGACGCACTGGGCGGCGACGTGGATCATGAACGTATCGCGCGCGGGCTTCATGGAACCGTACGCGAACCACACGTTCCAGCCGCAGGCGGTCGTACGCCGCGCCGATCTCGCCCAGGTGGTGAGCCGTCTGCTGCCGCGTGCGAACGCCAATGCCGCCCTCGTCCAGCAGTGGCAGTCGGCACGCCTCAAGTTCGTCGACCTGCCTGCCGGGCACGTGGCGTATCCGGCCGCGTCGTTTGCCGTGGCGTCGGGCGTGCTCACCGTCGCGTCCGACAACGCGTTTCAGCCGTCGAGGGCGGTCAGCGGCGCCGAAGCCGAAACCGTCGTCAGCCGCCTCGAGACGATGGCGGGCATCCGTTCGGTCGAAAGCAAAGCGCGTCGATGACCGAAGCGCTCACCGCCGCGAATCAGCTCACGCTGCTCCGGATGCTGCTGATCCCGGCGTTCGTGATTCTCGTCGTGTACGGACATCTGGGCTGGGCCCTGATTGTCTTTGCCACCGCCGGCATCACCGACGCGTTCGACGGCCTCGTGGCGCGCCGATCGGGACAGAAGACGAGCCTCGGCGCGTGGCTCGATCCGATGGCGGACAAGCTGCTCCTCGTCACCACGTTCCTGGTGCTGACCATGCCCGGGCTGGGGCTGAGCAATCGCCTGCCGATCTGGCTCACGGTCCTGTTGATCAGCCGGGATGTCGGCATCGTCCTGACCGTGGCGATCGTCAATCTCGCCGTCGGACGACGGACGTTCCGGCCGTCGGTTTTCGGCAAGATCGCCACGGCCACCTACATCCTGACCGCGGTCGTCGCGATGTTCTTCAACTATCTCGGCTACCACTCGCTCGTGTTCGACGTGCTCGTGTATGCGTCGCTCGTCATCACGCTCATATCCGGATTGCACTACGTCTGGCTGTGCGTGCGCATCGTCGAGGCGCCGCAGGGCACGGCGGCAATCTGAAGGCGCGATGAATCGCGGTGAACACATGAAACCGATGCTCGCCGCGGCGTTGACGTTCTGGGTGGCCGCGTTCCTGCCGGTGCGTGCGGCGCGCGCGCAGCCGCCGAAGCAGGCCGTCGTCGAAACGACCGCAGGTCACTTCATCATCGATCTGACTCCGGAGCAGGCACCCGCCACTACGGCGTACTTCATGAAGACTGCGGCCGAGGGCGGCTACAACGGCACGACGTTCCACCGCATGGTCAGACTCGGGATGGTGCAGGGTGGCGATCCGATTTCGAAGGACCCGGCCAGGCGCGCGCAGTATGGAACCGGTGGGCTGAACGTCGTCAAGGACGAGGCGCGCGCCGCGAAGATGACGCGCGGTTCGGTGGCCGCGGTGACGATTCCGGGCAAGGCCAACAGCGCCGGGCAGCAGTTTTTCGTGGTGGTCGTGGATCAGGCCGGCCTCGACGGCAAGTACACCGTGTTCGGCCATGTGTCGGACGGCATCGAGGTGGTGCAGAAGATTTCGGAGACGCCGGTCGATGACAAGGGCGCGGCGACCGAGCGCGTCGAGATCACCCGCGTGTCCATCCGCGACACACCGCCGGAGCCCTTCGTCAACGATACCGTGCAGGATCTCGCGACGTACCGGGCGGTGCTCGAGACGAGCGCCGGCCCCATCACGATCGCCTTCATGCCCGACAAGGCGCCGGCGCACGTGCGTCAGTTCCTGCGGCTGGCCCAGGCCGGAGTGTTCGATCGCACGGCGTTTCATCGCGTCGTTCCCGGATTCGTCATTCAGACCGGTTCGATGGCGAGCCGCGCGGCGCCGTTGACCGAGGCGCAGCAGAAGCAGGTCCACTCGCTCGCGCCGGAGTTCAACGACACGAAGCACGTGAAAGGCATCGTCTCGATGGCGCGCGGCGAAGACCCCGCGAGCGCGACGACGTCGTTCTTCATCTGCACGGCGGCGGCGTCGGCCTTGGATGGACAGTACACGGCGTTCGGCCGTGTCGTGGACGGCCTGGCGGCCGTCGAGGCGATCGAGGCGACGCCGCGCAACGGCGAAACGCCCACGACGCGCGTGGAACTGCTGTCGGTTCGTGTCGTGAAGCAGCCGTGAGCGGAGTGCGCCCTACTTCGTGACGAGCCGCGAGACGCGAATCACCTGACCCACGAGGTATTCGAGCTCGATGGGGTCACCGGGTTCAACGTTGGTCGTCACCGCCTCGGTTCCCACACGGGCCACGCTGACCTGGCCGTCGGGATCGTCGGCGTCGGTGAAGTACACATCCCACGACATCTGACCGTGGATGCTGATGGGTTGAAGCTTCTTCAGGATGGCGCCGCGCGTTCCCTTCAACATCGCCTACAGCCTATCACTCAAGCGGGACGCGCGTCTCAGGTCAAGTCGCGTCAGTGCCGTCGAACGGCAGCCAGTCGCGCAGGATGAGGTCGGCGGCGCCGCAGAAGTTGTGGACGCTGACCCCGAGCAGGCGGATCGGCCTCTGGCCGGCGTCGGTCCGGTTGAGCAGCCGCACGGCTCGCGCCACCAGTTCGTCGGCCTGACGCGTGGGCGCCGCCGTATCGCTGCGCGTGACGGTCGTGAAGTCGGAGTACCGTACCTTGATGCTGATGGTGCGCGCCAGGATGTCTTTCCGCGCGAGCCAGGCGACGACGTGGCCGGCCATGTCGCGGACTTCGTCGCGGATTCTCTCGAGATCGGTCAGATCCTCGGCGAACGTATTCTCGCTGCCCGACGACTTGGCGTCGCGATGCGGTACGACAGGCCGATCGTCGATCCCGCTGGCCAGCTGTCGCAGCCAGTCCGCGAGGCTGCCGACTGCCTCGCGAAGTGCCTGCGGATTGGCGGTGCGCACGTCGACCAGCCGCTCGATGCCGCGCGCGCGGAGCTTGCGCGCCGTCACCGGCCCGACGCCCCACAGCGCGTCGACCGGCAGCACCTGAAGGAACGGCTCGATACGATCGGGGCTGATGACCGTCAGTCCGTCGGGCTTCTTCCAGCCCGACGCGATCTTCGCGAGAAACTTGTTCGGGGCGACGCCGGCCGATGCCGTGAGCCGCGTCTCGTCATGGATGCGCGACTTGAGCCTTCGCGCGACCGTGGTGGCCAGCGGCTCGCCCCACGCGTTCTCGGTGACGTCGAGGTAGGCCTCGTCGAGCGAGAGCGGCTCCACGAGCGGCGTCACTTCGCGGAACAGCGCGAAGACCGCGTTCGATGCCGTTCGGTACTTGGAAAAATCGGGCGGCACGATCACGAGCGACGGGCAGAGACGGACGGCCTTGCTCATCGACATGGCCGAGCGGACGCCGAACGCCCGCGCTTCGTAGCTGGCCGCCGCGACGACACCACGCTGGTTCGGGCGGCCCCCGACGGCGACCGGTTTCCCCTTGAGCGACGGATCGTCACGCTGCTCAACCGACGCGTAGAAGGCGTCCATGTCGACATGGACGATACGGCGCATGCTTATCCCAGCGCTGGACGATCGTGTCCCTTGCGTTCACTCATCGGTCGAGCAGGGTAGAATGCCAAGTTTGCACCGACTATCTTGACGGGTTCAGATCATGCCGCAATTTATCTACACGATGAAAGGCCTCGGGAAGGTTCATCCTCCCGACAGCAGAGTCCTCGAAGACATCTGGCTCTCCTTCTTTCCAGGCGCCAAGATCGGCGTCCTCGGCGCCAACGGCGCGGGCAAGAGCTCGCTGCTGCGCATCATGGCTGGCGTCGACCGGAACTTCCTCGGCGAGGCGTTCCCGGCCGAGGGCGCCTCGGTGGGCTTCCTCGAGCAGGAGCCGAAGCTCGACGCCGCCAAATCGGTGCTCGGCAACGTGGAGGAAGGCGTGGCCGAGATTCGAGCGCTCCTCAATCGGTACGACGACGTGAACGCGAAGCTCGGCGAGGACCTCTCGCCGGACGACATGGAGAAGGTGCTCGACGAGCAGGCGCGGATCCAGGATCGGATCGACGCGTCGAACGCGTGGGATCTCGACTCGCGGCTCGAGCTCGCCATGGACGCCCTGCGGCTGCCGCCACCCGACGCCGACGTCTCCAGGCTCTCGGGCGGCGAGCGGAGGCGCGTGGCGTTGTGCCGGCTGCTGCTGCAGTCGCCTGATCTGCTGCTGCTCGACGAGCCCACCAACCATCTGGATGCCGAGTCGGTCGCGTGGCTCGAGCGATTCCTGAAGGACTATCCGGGAACGGTCGTGGCCGTGACCCACGATCGCTACTTCCTCGACAACGTCGCCGGGTGGATTCTCGAGCTCGATCGCGGCCACGGCATTCCCTGGGAAGGCAATTACTCGTCGTGGCTCGATCAGAAGAAGGGTAGGCTCGCGCTGGAAGAGAAGCAGGAAACCAAGCGGCAGCGCACGCTCGAGCGCGAGCTCGAATGGATTCGCATGTCGCCCCGTGCGCGGCAGGCCAAGGGCAAGGCCCGACTCAATGCCTACGAGGAGCTGCTCCGGGAAGAGACGGCCCAGAAGATCGAGACGGCGGAGATCTACATCGCGCCGGGCCCGCGGCTGGGCGACGTGGTGGTCGAGGCGCGGCACTTGAAGAAGGGGTACGGCGACAACCTGCTCATCGAGGATCTCACCTTCACGCTGCCTCGGGGCGGCATCGTCGGCGTCATCGGTCCGAACGGCGCCGGCAAGACGACGCTCTTCCGCATGATCACGGGCGCGGAACAGCCGGATTCAGGAACGTTGCGGCTCGGCGAGACCGTTCAGGTGGGCTACGTCGATCAAAGCCGCGAGGCGCTGGGCGCCGACAAGACGGTGTGGGAGGAGATTTCAGGCGGACACGACGAGATCGAGCTTGGGAAGCGCAAGATCGCCTCGCGCGCGTATGTGTCGTGGTTCAACTTCAAAGGCGCGGCGCAGCAGCGCAAGGTGGGCACGCTCTCGGGCGGCGAGCGCAACCGCGTGCACCTGGCGAAGCTGCTGAAGCGAGGCAGCAACCTCCTCCTGCTGGACGAGCCGACCAACGACCTGGACGTCGACACGCTGCGCGCCCTCGAAGAGGCGCTCCTCAACTACGCTGGTTGCGCCGTCATCATCAGCCACGATCGCTGGTTTCTCGATCGCATCGCGACGCACATGCTGGCGTTCGAAAGCGACAGTCAGGTGGTGTGGTTCGAGGGGAACTACCAGGACTACGAAGCGGATCGCAAACGCCGCCTGGGCGCGGCGGCCGATCAGCCGCACCGCGTCAAGTTCCGCAAGCTGACGCGAACCTAGAGAGCGGTTTCGAGATGAGGGCCGCATTACGGAGGACAGACTCGGTGTCCTTGTCGCTGAACAGGGCGGCAACCGCATAACGCGAATATGGCCGGCGACGGACTTGGTGCTCGCCGTCGACGATGCGCCTCCGCTCGTCGAAGATCTCGGCGTGTTTCAGGTGAGCGCTGACACTCCGGCGCCTGTTTCGCAAGCGTTCAGCCGTGATACGCGGGCCGCGGCGTGTGCTTCGTGGGCGCCCCGCTGTGTGACGCGTGCATTCCGGCGTGTTCCGCCGGCGCCCCGCTGCGCGACGCGTGCATCCCGGCGTGTTTCGCCGGCGCTCCACTGTGTGACGGGTGCCTCTCGGCGTGCTTAGTCTTCGGCCCGAGGCGCTTCTGCCTTGCCGATGACTGACGCGGGCGACGGCGCCGACGCTCTTGTCTTCCTGGGGACGCGTGCCGACATGCGTACGGACGCGCCGCGACCTGTCCGGTGTCGGCATTGGCGGCCCGGGGAGGCCCTCCGGCCGCTCGAGTGCCCTTATCGGGCGCTCAGGACGTCGTTCGCGCGTGCCGCGTCCTCTTCCCGCACCAGCAGGTCGACGCCGCGGCCCGGCCACAGGCCGGGCTGCGTGCCGCCGAAATCGTCGGCGTTGATCAGCGTCTCGATCTCGGCCGCGTCGAGCGCCGACTTGGCAACCTCGGCCTCGAACCGGTTCGGAAACGTGCGAAGGACGACGAGCTCGTCTCTAAAATCCACCACCTGGAATTGTAACGCCGGCCGGACGCGGAGTCGTGACAGCGGCGGCTGCAGCCGGCGTCGGTGTGGCGGCGGGCGTGGCCGTCGCCGGTGATCCGGAAGACGCGGTGCTGCCCCCCGACTGATTGGCCGGGCCGGCCTGCTGCAGCTGTTCGAAATCGACGAGCGCCAGGTCATAGGCCAGGATCGCCCCCAGCTCGTTGGCCTTCGCCTGGGCGAGATCGCGCTGCGCCTGGATGACGAAGAAGCTGGTCGACAGTCCGGCGTCGAAACGCTTGCGCTCGACGTCGAGCCGCTGTTCCGCCAGCTCGCGCGCCGCGCGCGTGGTCTGGATGCGCTTGGCATTCATCTCGATCTTCCAGCCGGCGTTGCGTACCTGTGCGATGGCGCGCCCCTCGTTGCTCTTCAAGCGCTCGTTGGCGCGCTGGCGTTCGAGGGTGGCGCGGGCGTAGTTGGCGTCCTCGACGCTGTGGCCGATCGGGTAGGTGACGCTGACACCGAAAGCCCAGGTGGGGTAGTCGCTGCCGAGGAGCTGGTTGAGCACGGATCCGAAGTCGGTAATGGGGCCGCCGCCGACGATCGTGCCAGGGAAGCCGCCAGTACGAAGCACCTGTGTGCCGCCCAGCCCGCTGGCCTGGTAGCTCGCGTTCAGCCGCACATCAGGCAGTTTCTGGTTGCTCGCGTATTTGACGTTGGTGTCCGCGTTCTTGATGTCCTTGCGGGCGCGATCGAGATCGGCGCGCTCGGCCAGCGCACGCGAGACGGCACGGTCCAGATCGGGCGACTCGGTCACAAGCGGCGGCGGATCGATCGGCTCCAGCGACACCTTCCAGCTGTCGGCATCGGTCGGATCGAAGATGAGCACACGCAGGAGATCCTCGGCCTGATGGACCGCCGTCTGCGCGATGATCAGCTGCTCCTCGTTCGACGCCACTTCGGCTTGCGCTGAGACCAGATCGAGCGGCGGAGACTGGCCGACGTCCACCTTGGCCTTGTTCACGCGCACCAGCTCCTGTGCAAGGTCGACCGCGGACTGCCGTGCCTCCACGTTCGAGATCGCGGCGACGAGGCCCCAATACGCGGACTTCACGTTGGCGGTTGTCCGGACGATGCTCTCGCGCAGCGACGAATCGGCGATCTCCCGGTTGACCGAGGCGGTCGCCAGTTGCTGGCGCGCCGTGTCGATGAACAGGTTGCGGACGAGCGGCTGGGACACGTTGACCGACAACCCCGACTGCAGCAGCGGGTTGTAGCTGGTGAGGAAGCTGTTGCTGTCTGTGTGCACCGCGTTCCACGACAGGTTGTACGACGTGCCGAACCACGGCAGATTCTGGCCGAAGCCCGCCGACGACGTCACGGCATCGGTGCGCGTCGGCGTGGGGATGAGAAAGCTGCTCGGCGGCTGCAGCTGGTTGTTCCGGTTGACGCCCGACGTCAGGCTTGGCCGGAACACACCCGCCGCCGCGGCGACGCGCGTGTCGCCGATCTGCGGATCGAGTCTGTCGGCCTTGAGGTCGGTATTCCGTTCGAGCGCGAGCTTGACGGCGTCGTCCACCGTCAGGCGAAGGTTCGACCCGCTGGTTTGCGCCCAGCCGGTCGCCGCGGTTGCCGAAATCAGGAATGCAAGGAAAGTCGTGCGCATATAAAGCCCCAAGGAAAACAAATCAGGCCTGGCTGCGGGCGGCGGCCGCCAGCGCCGGCTCCTCGACTGCCGCAGGTCTGCGGCGGCTGACCCGTTCGCGGGCCTGGTCGAACAGCGAATACGCGACCGGCGTCATCACGAGCGTCAGCACCAAGGCGAGCGACTGTCCGCCGAAGATGACGAAGCCGATGGCGTGGTTGGTCGCGGAGCCGGTGCCGCGCGAGACGATGAGCGGCACCATGCCGGCCACGAACGCGAACGTCGTCATCAGAATCGGGCGCAGCCGGTCGCGGCTCGCCTGGATGATCGCGTCGTGCGTGGACAGGCCCGACTC
>Ga0066903_100005624_pt1 | contig 10919 bp, 12 predicted proteins | sample PanSoiMetaGPlot1_FD_67491 | JGI IMG/M metagenome (GOLD analysis project Ga0066903, IMG submission 67491) | Tropical forest soil microbial communities from Panama analyzed to predict greenhouse gas emissions - Panama Soil - Plot 1 (version 2) | ecosystem: Environmental > Terrestrial > Soil >...
CGCATGAACATGTTGTTCCAGGTGACCTCGACGATGTTGTTCGCCGAGGTCGCGTCGTAGCCGTCGGCGATATAGACGCCGCCGTTGCCGAGGCGCTCGACCCTGAAGGGGAAGGTCGCGGTGGCTGCGGGGACGCCAAGCGCCCACTTGGAGAAGCCCGTGGTTGAGGCGGTGACGACGATGTCGGCGTTCAAGCCGATGCCGGCCAAGGTGATCGGCCCGGCGCTGGCCTGGACCTCGAACACCACCAATGGATCGTCGATGACGAAGATGTCGACCAGCGTGCCGGCCACGGCCCCTGAGCCTGGCCAGTAGTTCGTCCAGATGTTGTAGCCGAGCGCGGCCAAGGCGTAGTGGCAGCCGTCATAGACGCCACGGATGTTATATCCGACCGCGGCCGCGCCTACGGCGACCGTGCCGTCGGCCATCTGCTGCACGAGATCGCCGCGGTTGAGCGCGCCGGCAGTCGGCTGTCCCTTGCATTGGGTGAAGGTGGAAGACCACGCCGCACCATCCTGGCGGCGGATGGGTCGAAGTCCGAACGGGGCTACGGTGTTCGTCACGTGTATCTCGCCAAACGCTGGCGCTCCCTTCTTGCCCTCGCCTTACGAGGGGTTGGGGGGTGCCGGCCTTTGGCGAGCTTCGCCGCAGTCCGTGCTGGATCAGACTTGGTTTACCCGCCCGAGCTTCGAGCGCCCTGATCGGCTCAGGGGGGCCTAGTTCTCACTGTCGGGGATGCTGATCGCCTCGCGTGTCGTCCTGTCGGAATACACAATCCGCGGCGAGTTCCCCTCCGGCGTCAGATGAACCGTTTCGCGATTGACCCGCATCATCCGAGTCGCCTGGTCTATTTCATCTTTTCGCGCCTTCACTGTCAAGCGCATGGGCCGTTCCATCAAAATCATGTCTTTGACGATCACCGGCCCCTCTGTCCCCTCCGGGGCGAACCGGCCGGGGAACATGCTGTGCAGGATCGGCCGCCAGCCCTGCAGGAAGTAGTCACGTTGCTCCGAGTAATCAGGCTTGCCCAGCGTCTCGTAGCGCTTCCAATTGAAGTCGATTTCGTGTTCCCAATTGTTCTGCCGCAGGTCGCCGTTAGTGGGCGCGTACTGCTTCTTGATGTCGTCGATGTTGAAGGGATCGATGTTGGCGCCGCCCTCGCGCAGGCGCTCGCGGGTGCGATCGAGCACCAGGCGCGGCGTGTCGCGCTGTTGCGGACGCAACTCGCTCGCCTCCCGCGGGGCCTCCCGGAATCCTTCGCCATGATATGGCGAGGGTTGCGGTGTCCCGAAGTCGTCGTCCTGCGGGCCCGGCTGCAGACCCGGGATCGGTGCCGCCTGTGGATAAGTCTGCATGGATTTTCTCCTACGTAACCGGTGTGATGCGACCTTCCCGCAGCAGGCGCACGTAATTTTGCGCCCACTCCCTCGGCGTGACGCCTTGCTCCTCTGCCAGGCGCCGCATCTTCGGGGTCATGACGAAGGTTTCGGGCCCCAAGGCGCCGCCGCCGCCCGGCGGTGAACCGCGCTCGACCGGCGCCGCCATACTCGGCGCCCTTTGCCGCGATGGCGTCTCCCTGCCGTTTGTCACTGTCGCACCTCCTGTCGCACCTCCTGCCGCACCTCCTTGACCGATGATCCCCTCGATATAGTCGAAGTACCCCGGCGTATCGACCTGGTGGCCCTGATCGAGCGCGCTCTCGTGCGCGTCGATGGCCGCGCGTTTGAGCGAGCCGTCGTTGCGGATCAATTCCGGGTGCTTGCGCAGAAACTGTTTCGTGGGTTCGGTGCGACCGCTGATGGCGCGTTCTATCGGATCCGTCGGCACCTGCGGCTGCTGTGGCGACGCCGCAGGTCGTATGCTGCGCTGATGCTGCGCGGTCATGTTGGCCCGCTGCTGCGCCAGGGCGCCCTTGTCGCGTTCCAGCAACGCAAGGTCGCCGCCCAATCTGTGCATGCGCCTGTTGCAATCGGCCGCGGTCTTGAAATCGCCGTTCTCCATGGCGGCTTCTTGTTGCGCGGTGAGCGTCTCCAGTTGTTCGGTAGCGGCCCTGATCTGGGTTTCGTTATACAGTTCGTAGACCGTCATGCCGCGTCGCTCCGCCTCCTGGGCGAAAGCGATGGCTTGATCGCGCTCCTGCTGGGCGCGGCGATTTTCCTCGACGGCGCGCGATCTGGCGGTGCGTTCCGCCGCCAGCTGCGCTTCCAGGTCTCGCACTCCGGCTTGCGGCGCTTGCGGCGCGGCGGGGGCTACACTTCCAGATGGTCTTGGCGCTTTCGGACCCGGCACCGGCGGCGGCTTCGTGGTTTGCGCTGCTTGCGCTGCTCCTTGCTGAGGTGCCGCCGGCTCGTCGTCCGGCTCGTTGAGATCGACTATCAAGTCCTCTTCGCCGTCGTCGTTGATATCAGCCATGACACGTCTCGCGCTTAGTAAACCAGCCGCGGATCATCGACGCGCATCACGATTTGCGTGTCCTTGAGCCGCCGGCAGTGGATACGATCGACGGTGAATTGCCGTCCCTCAAGAATGTCGTATTGCACCCAGTCGCCGATTTCGACGTTCTGATCGTAGAACTTGACATGCTCGTCATCCCGGAACGCCATCGGCCCCTTGCCGATCACGAGGCCGACCTTGCCTTGCCAGAGCGCTTCGTCGTGGGATTTGTCGGCGCGGAAGAATTTCACGCCGGTTTCTCCCAGCGTGTCGTATTGCGGCATGTAGTATGTCGCCGTGATGATCCAGTTATGGAACACCTTAACGCTGGGCAACCAGACGGAGCATCTTGCCATCAGGAATAACTTGGGGTCCTGACGATACTCTTCCGCCTCTTCGTCGTTGCGCCAGGGCGGCATCGGCGCCTGGTGCATGGTGGCGAAGCTCGAAAGCGGAGTATTCGGACCTATCAGGCTCATCTTGCGTCCAATTCTAGTTGACCCGTCGTTCTTGCGCCGACGGCGGCGGCCGTTCTTCGTCGGCGTTCATTTCCTTGGCGATTTCCTGCATCATCCGCAACACGGTTTCGTAGGTGACGATCTGCGCGCGGATGCGAGTGAAGTCGTCCCAGGTCGCCGACGACAGCACCGACTGGTAGAGTCCGGGCACTTTGCCGTCGCCGCCCAGCACCGTGCGGATCTGGCGCTCCAGCCGCGTGGCAAACATGTTATCGTGTGGGTCGAGCATCGCGGTCGTCCTCCACGGCTGCTCACATATTCTGGTCACAAATTCTAGAGTTCGGTCTTATCGGGCACTTTGGCAGCGCTTTTCTCCTTTCGCAACCGTCCCAGCCCGGAGCCGGAGCCGTAAGGCGCCTGCGGCGAGCCATGCGAAGAACCGATACCACCGCCGCGTGCACGAAAACCCACGCCCCAGCTTTTGTAGTTCTCGCCGGCCAAGCGGGTTGGTGCGGCCTGCTGGATGGAATCGCCGGCATTGCCGCCAGTTGCGCCGCCGCGTTTGCGCTTACCGACACCCCAACTCTTGTATTTCTCGCCGGCGAGCACGCTGGCGTGGCCCTTCGGCACCGACTTCTTGGGCACGGAGCCCTCGATTTTCTGGTCGGGGGGAACCGCCCTGAGCACGCTGTGGCCGCCCTCGATGGAGGGGGCAATGCCGCCCCGCTTGCGCTTTTTCTCCTCCTTTTTAGTCTCCTTGGCCTCTTCCTCTTTATACATGCGCTTGAATAGTCTCTTATCTTCGGCTTCGTCGCTATGAACTTTGCTACCGCCGCGTTTGTATCCGGTAGTCGTGCCGGGTGCCGGGCGTGCGCGCATCGAGGTCAGCATCGGCGGCATCGGCACGGTGAGCGGCTGCGCCGGGCGTGCCGGGCGGCCAGAGAGCGTTGGCGGTCCCGGTTGTGCCGGCGTCGGCGCGCGGCCGGGCATCGGCATACCGAGCAAGCCGGGCTGCTGCTGCGGCGCGGCACCGGCGCCGGCCATCGGGCCGCCGAATTGGCGCTTCTTGACATGGCTCTTTTTGCTTTTCGCAACATGGCCGCCGCGCCGCCTTCCCGGCGGTGCCGCTTCCTCGGTTTCGTCCTCGTCAGACTTGTTGAGCGTGGAGACGTCGCCGCCGTTGGCGTAGGCGTTACCGCCCTTCTTACGTGAGGAGACCGCGCTTTTGACTTCCGTTGTCGGCGAATGCGGATAGCCGGCGTATGCTTTACCCGGTGCTTTGCCGACGAAGCCCCCAGTTTTCATTCCTGGAGGCATGCCAGGCGGCGCCACACCTGCACCGGCTATCGGCGGACCTCCCGCAACAATGGGCGGACGCGCCGCAATCGGGGCACCCATGGGGGGCCTCACTCCTAGAGGGGCGCCGGCACCGACAGGACCAACCGGCGGCGCACCGAGCGGCCGGTTGAGGCCACCGAGCGGCACGCCCGGGCCAGCGACATGTCGGTGCACATGCTGCACGACGGCCGGCATGCCGGCGCCGCCGGGACGGCCGGCGCCGATACCGGCACGGCCGCCGGGCGCCGAGATCACGATGTTGGTGGTGTGATGCCCCTTGCGCTTGGCGCCGCCACTCACCGCGCCGCCATTGGCATATCGCTGACTGGAGCGATCGGCGCGGCTCCTGGCTTTGGCGCCTTCGATGGTGAAGCCGACGTCCCTGCCGGCGTTCTTCTTCGGCAGCGACTTCTTCTTATACATGTTGGAAGCGCCGTGCGGCTTACCGGCGCTCACACCGAGGCGGCGCAGGCGCGCCTTGAGCGATCGCTTCGCTTCACCGACCATCGGATGGGCCATGTTCGCCTCCTTTTCCCGTTTCAGAGTATACGATTCCCTGACGGTTGCGGTAGCGGCCACATCTGTCCGAGATACTGACCTACTGGGGCACTTTCGGGATGGATCATACCCGTCTGGGCGAGCTTCATGCGCTCTGTTGCGTCTTTCATCGCCTGGACACGTTCGGCCGAGGCGCGTTGCTCGCGGCTGTCCTGCAGTTCCATGCTTTGCGCCAGCAGCTTCATGCGCTCGCTCAGAGCCTGCAGGTTGGCCTTCATCTGCGCTTCTTGGGTTTTCTGCGCCAATTCCTGGACCTTGCCCTGCATATCGCTCAGGGCCTTGGCCTGCATCGCCTGCGCCTTCGGATCTTGCGGTTGCTGGTTCGGATCTGGCGGCGGAGCGAAGAGTTCCTCGATATCGCCCATCCCCACCATCGTGGCAATTCTCCGCACGACCGCGTGAAGATCCCACATCTGCGGGTTCATCTGCACCAGCTGCACCAGGGCGACGGCTTTCATCACCCTTATCGTATGGGAGGGAGTATTTGGATCTGCGCGCGGGCTGAGCGTACAACGCAACAGCGCGCGTAGAATGTCTTCGGCCTCCCAGCGCGCCGCGGGCGTATCCGGCGCGGCGCAGAGCAGCGCCTGCGGATGCTCGACGAACAGATCGCGTAAGAGCGCGAACTCCTCGGCCTGGGCGATGTGCATGCCCTTGTGCACGGAGTCGAGCACCTTCACGGCTTGGTCGAGCATGGCCAGCGTAGTGCCGACAGGAACATCCTGCCGGCCCTCGCCGACCATCAATTCGGGTGTGCCGCCAACCCTTCTCGCTTCTTCCTCGATGTGCTGGGTGACCTGCACCAGCCCTGCCGTGACGTCCTTGTACGGCATCGGCATGATATGCTGGCCGATCGGCTGGCCGCCGGTATTGACCCTGGCTCCTGCGCCAAGGCCAATGCGGAACGTCATCGTATCCTGACGCCCCACTGTCTCAGAATAGAGAAACCCCGGCCAAGACGAGAAACCGGCGCTGTCCAGGGCAAGTCGCCACGCCGTGGTAACGGCGGCGGTGGCGTTTCCCATGATTTGGAGGAGTCCGATGCCGTAAAACCCTAGCCCGTCGATGAACGGATATTTAACAATCGGCATCCTCTTGAGGTAGCGATCATCGTCTTCGTTCCAGTTGCGGCGAACTTCGAGGATGGTTTGCGAGTCCTTATCGATGCTGACACGATAAGGGAGAGGAAGGCCGGTGATTTTCCCGTCTTCGATGTGCTGGAAGCCGGCGATATCCAGTTCGCAGTAGCATTCGTAGACGCTGTGCTTGTAATCCTGCTGCCGCAGCGACCAGGCGGAGAGGCCAGCGACGTCGTGTTCGGCTTGATCGACGGCATCGCTTTCCGGTGGCGAGGGCGCCTGCAGATCGACGTCGAGATAGTTTCCCGCCAGCTGCATCCTTCGCATCACGCTTTGTCGCATCATGATACGGTGCGTGACGCGGCCGCATTCGTGCAGCGAGACTTCGTTATCGCTGACGATGATATCGCTGGCGTCGACGCAGCGCGACACCGGACGGCGGCGGATGGGATCGAAGTAGACTTTCTTGAAGCCGGAGCCGCCGAACCCCTGCATGAAGAACATTCGGTTGCTGTCGGGGTAATACTCCTTGTCGACGACGGTCAGGTAACGGTTGAAGAGCGTTTCCAGGTCCTCGGCCAGGATGTCGTCGTCGGCGCTGGTTTGCTCTCTTGGTTGTTTGGTTTGCTGCTCCAGGAAGGCTCTTCGTGGAGTTTTGATAGTGCTGGAGTTGGCCATCTTGACCGGGCCGCCGGCGGGGAGGAGTTCGCCCCTGGCGTTGGCCTGGAAGCGCATGACGGCATCCAGCAGGATGGGGGTGCGGATGGTGCTTTGCCCTTCGACCGCGGTATCGGCTTCGACGGTAGGCGCTCTCGGATTTTCGATTTTCAAGGCAAGATGTTTGATGCCGGCGGCGCGACGATCGAGCCAATCGCGGCGCGTCTCGATATCGGCGTCGATGCCGTTTAGTAGTTCGTCGCAGATGCGGGCGAGTTCGCGTTCGTCGATGAAGGCGGCGAGGTTGGCGTCGTGCTTTTTCGCGCTTTCGGAGCTTGGTTCCTTGGTTATTTTCTTGCCGTCGAGCCTGATGACCAGGCTGCCGTCGGCGCGCTCGATACCGATGTTCTCGACCGGCTCGTCGGCGTCTTCTTGCAGCACGATAGTGAGCGGAGCGAGATCCTCTCCGGGACGGCTAGTACCGGGAGCGAAGCCGGGGACATCGTCGAGATTGCGGTAATGCTCCGTCGGGGTCACCACCGCATTCACGCCAGGAGGCGGTCGAGAGGCGCCATTGGGTCCATTGGCCATAATCTTCTCATCTATTTTTTATGGCCCAAAGTGCACGGTCACGATGATGTAGCCGGAGGCGCCACCGCCGCCGTTAAAGCCATTGCTGCCGTAGGTGCCGGCGCCGCCGGCAATGCCGACGACCCAGGAATAGCTCGCCGCGGGCGGCATGAAACGCACCACGCCAAAGGCGCCTGCGCCGCCACCGGCCCCCGCCTGCTGGATGACCGCGCCGTTGACGCCGCCGCCAGCGCCGCCAGCGCCATAGACCAGCGCACCGCTGCCATTGTTGCCGTAATTACCGGCTCCGCCCGCGCCGCGCGATGAGGCCGCGCCCATGCCGCCCTTGGCCGCAAGGCCGCTGGCGCCTGCGGGTGCCACGCCGCCGCCATCACCCGGAGCGCCGACATCGGAGTACGTGCAGTTGCTGCAGACCGCGCCCGCGGGTGCGCCGCCGGGGCAGCCACCACCCGCCGTCGCGATGCCGAAGTTGGTTTGACCGCCCGCGCCGCCGTTAGCCGCACCGACCCCGCCGCCCTGGCCGCCGCCGCCGCCGCCCATAATCTCCACATCGAGCCAGGCCGCGCCGTTTGGCGTAACGAACGTGCCGCTGCCCGAGGTGAAGATATAGGTTAGCGGGGGTGGCGTGAAACCGGCGCCGCCGGCGGCAGCGGCAAAGCCGCCTTGATCGGTATATTGCAGGCTATCGCCGGGTGCGAGCGTGCGCTTGGCCAGCTGGGCGACGACGGTGCCGTCGGTGTGCTGCACCGTGATCGTGTTGCTCAACGAGACGTCGCTGTTGCGGATATGAAGCGTCTTGACGTTGCGCTGGACGCCGGTGGCGGGCGCGGCCACGACGGTCGTCGTCGCGGCGCTGGAGATGGCGGTATTGGTGCGGCCGGGAGTGATGGCGCCGGTCGAGGTGTTGGTATCGACCCAGCTGGCATGCACGCTGGTGGCGGCGGCCGAGGTGGTGACGACCTGTAGCGCATCGGTGGTCGAGGTCAGCAGCAGCATGTTTACTGGACCCCAGAGAGCACTGTCATGAAGCCGACTTCATCGATGTACTCCAGCGTGGCCCCGGAGGCGAGCGATATGGTCAGCAATATCACCGCGGTGGTGCCGTCAGTGTGAATCACGTTGATGCTGTTGGCCGAGGCGCCGCGATTGCGCACATGCAGCGTCTTCAGATTGCGCTGCGTTCCCGAGGCGGGCGAAGGGACGACCGTCGTCGTCGTAGCGGTGGTGATGGTAGGCGTGTTGGTACGGCCGGGGCCCACGGCGCCCGCGGCATTGTCCATCCAGCTGGCGTGGACGTCGACGAGACCGGCGCTGCCGGTAACGACATTGACCACGTCGGTAGTGGAGGCAAGAATCAGCATGGCGGCAGGATAGCCGCTCAAGCGAATGCTGGGTAGAGCGGGCGGGCCGAGGGTTTGTACTTATCGTCGTCGATATGGTCGAGTTCGTCCTCGTCCGGCAGCGTGGCCAGGCCCAAGGCACGTAGATGTGCGAGCGCCTGTGAGGTAGCGTCGGCGAGGTCGTCGTGCGCGCCCTTGGGGATTTCGGCGCATTCGGTGATCACCTTGTCGGCCCAATCCTTGAACAGATAATCTCCGCTCACCCCAGAGGCTTCCGCCGGGGCGTAAATGAGCCCGCACTCGAAGAGGTTCTGCTGCGCGTACATCCTGGCGACCTTGTCGCCTTCCGGGGAAATCAGCTGCACGCCGAAATCCGCCCGGTCCTGGGTTTTGGGGTTGTGGCTCATTTTATCCGAAATAATCCTGCCTCTTCGCCTAAGCTCTTGCGCCACCGGGTAGCCCGAGGCTTTGTCCTCGATCAGCACCCTATCCACTTTGAACTTCTTACATGTCTCCTCCACTTTACGCAGAAGCTCATAGAGTTCGAGCCGTTCCGTCCACGCCCACATCAGCATCAATCTGCGGTTTTGCCAGATGTCCCTACACACCCCGAGTACCACGCAAGCAGAAGGGTCGTTTTGCTTCTTTTCGGTTTGGGCGGTGTCCAAACTCAAGACGGTGTAGGACATGACCGGGAATTTGGGCCAGGGGACGCCGAACTTGCCGCATTCCTCTGCCGTGTAAGGTCGCCAGTGCTCTCTTTTTATGATGCCCCCGCCGCGCGGTGCGGGGCGTTGCTGGTATTGGCCGGCGTAGGCCCAGGAGCCTTTTTCCCGTTCGATGTTGGCGACGGCCTCCGGGGAGAACCTTTCCGGCCACGCGAGGTCGCCGTCTTCGGTTCGGGGATCTTCCCAGCCGAGCGGGTTGTAGGGTTCCCGGCCGGGCTCGAACTCCATAGGCACCATGAGGTGGCAGTACGGCCAGCCCTGTTCGAGGATGAAGCCTGATATGTCACTTTGATGTACTCGCTGCATGATGATGACGATGGCACTATCGTCCAGGTTATTGAGGCGGTCGGTGATAGTCTCACGAAACCATCGTACTGTGTCAGTTCGCACGACATCGCTTTCAGATTTGTGTACGTCGTGAGGATCGTCGATAACCACTCGGTCGCCGCGTTCGCCGGTGCCGATGCCTTTGACCGACGACGCGAATTTCGAGCCGGTCTTGCTGTTGGTGATTTTGATCTCGCCTTCTTTTTCCAAATTGAAGACATCACCCCATAGTTCCTTGTACTTGTCGTGCATGACGAGCTTGCGGAATTTGGTGTTGTCACGTTCGGTCAAGCCCGAGGAGTAGGAGAACGAGACGTATCTGAGATGTGGCATCGCCATCGGTCCCCACTCCCAAGCCGGCCAGAAGACGTTGACCATCAATGACTTCATGCTGCCGGGGGGGACGTTGATCAAAAGCCGGGTAATTTTGCCGAAGGTAATTCCTTCCAGGTGTTCGGCGATGGCGTCGAGCAGCCAGCCTTCCACGAGCTTGGTTTCTGGTTCTAGGATATTCCAAAAGTACCTCACGAAAGCGACCAGGCCGCCGGGGCGGGCTTGCAGTTTGCGTTCCTTGCGGATGCGTTGTTCGGATTCGAGCGCGGCGAGCGCGACCGCGAATTGCGGATCGAGCTTGGACTTAGCCTTTTTTGTTTTTCCTGCCGTCACGGCGTTTTTTGCCTTTGCCGGCGTTGAGCACGCCGAGCAGCTGCATCCTGATCCAGGCGCTTACTGACAGACCCACGGTCTCGGCGCAATGGATGATTTGCGCATGTTCGCCGGGGTTGACGCGCAGCATGATGCCGACGGTACGGTTGTCGCGGTGAATCATCTTGCCATCCTATGACGAACCGTTTACAAATGCAATATGCCCAATCATCATCACGACGAGCTTGCGGCGCTACGCAACGCCGATCATCGCCGCGAGATCGAGGCATTGCGCGAGGACACGGCGCGCGTCCTCTATGCGCTCGATTGCGCGCTACAGCTGGTAGAGTGCCTGATCGCATTCACGCCCGAGGGCGTGGTGCTGCCCGAGGGCGTCGCCACCTGCAAATATCGTCTCGACGAGGCGATGAAGAAGCTAGGCAGAAAGTGATAGGGGAAAGTGATATGGTAGCGAGCACGGCGTTGCGGCTCTTGGAAGAGAACCGCCAGCTGGAACACGGGATTGAGCAGCTGCGGGAACTGAAAAACGCCCTGCTGGAGGTGCGCGATCGCCTGTATGAAGAAAACATGCTGTTGAGGGGCGAGAACGAGTGGCTGCGGTCGGTGCTGAAGTTCTACGCCGACTTTGAAGGCAGTAAAATATTTTGGGACCAAGGCGCCGTGGCGCGCCAAGCGCTCATTGGGGAAGCTAAAAGGAAAACTAAAGATGACGCGGCTTGAACGCGCCTGGAGACACTACAAGGC
>Ga0066903_100005625_pt1 | contig 10917 bp, 12 predicted proteins | sample PanSoiMetaGPlot1_FD_67491 | JGI IMG/M metagenome (GOLD analysis project Ga0066903, IMG submission 67491) | Tropical forest soil microbial communities from Panama analyzed to predict greenhouse gas emissions - Panama Soil - Plot 1 (version 2) | ecosystem: Environmental > Terrestrial > Soil >...
ACATGAGCAGATACAGACGCGCGAGATTCGACGCCCGCTGCGCTTCTTCACGCGCGCCGCTCCAGACGCTGCTGCACCGCCAGGCTTCGAAGCGAGACGAAGCGCCGATCGGCCCGAAGTCGACGAGCGACACGATGCGGTGGTGTTGCAGTTTCTGCAACGCGTCGCACCGCACCGCCCATCGCCGCTGCGACGGCGCGTCGCCGCCGGCATCGACGCTCAGCAGCACGCGCTCGCCGGTCGCGAGGTCGACCACGCGGCCGTCGTCATCTTCCACGAATCGATCCGCCACGAGTCGCATCGCATCCTCCTTGTCGATCGTCGTGGCGCCACGTGGTGCAAGAACGCGTCCCTGGCCGATCGCTGAAGAGATCGCGCCGGAGCCGCTCCGGATGTTGAAAAAATTTCGGATAGAATGAAGCCCGAATGTTGCGTTTTCTCACCGCCGGCGAGTCGCATGGCAAGGCGCTCATCGCGATCCTCGAAGGCATGCCCGCGGGTCTGGCGATCGATTTCGACGCGGTCACCAGCGAGCTGCGGCGGCGACAGACCGGCTACGGCCGCGGCCGCCGCATGACGATCGAATCCGATCGCGCCGAAGCGTTGAGCGGCATCCGCCATGGCGCGACGACGGGCGCGCCGATCGCGCTGATGATTCCCAACAAGGACTGGGAGAACTGGCAGCGCACGATGTACGTCGAGGCCGAGATGCCGTCGGCCGCCGCCGGCGCCGATCGGCCGTCGGTGACGCGGCCGCGCCCTGGACACGCCGACCTCGCCGGTTTCGTCAAGTACGGCCTCGAAGACATGCGGAACGTGCTCGAGCGCGCCAGCGCCCGCGAAACGGCGGCGCGCGTCGCGGTCGGCGCCGTCGCGCGCCAGCTGCTGCAGAGGGTCGGTACTGAAATCGTCAGCCACGTGCTATCGATCGGCGCGGCCTCGATTGCCGACCCGCTCGCGCTCAGCTTCCAGGACGTCCGCGCGATTCCGGCCGACACACCGCTTCACTGCGCGGACCGTGCGGTCGAGGCGCGGATGGTCGAAGAGATCGATCGCGCACGCGAAGCCGGCGACACGATGGGCGGCAGCTTCGAAGTCATCGCCCATGCCGTGCCGCCGGGTCTCGGCAGCTACGTGCAATGGGATCGCAAGCTCGACGGACGTCTCGCGCAGGCGTTGATGTCGATCCCGGCAATCAAGGCGGTCGGCATCGGCCGCGGCCCGGCCGTCGCCGGTGTGCCCGGCTCGCAGGTGCACGACGAAATCCTGCCCGGCGAAATTCAATCCCGTGAGCGGTCGCTGCCGCTCCGGCGCCCCACCAACAACGCCGGCGGCCTGGAGGGCGGCGTCACCAACGGCGAGGATCTCCGCGTCACCGCCTACATGAAACCGATCTCGACGTTGATGAAGCCCCTGCGCTCGGTCGATCTGTCGACGATGACCGAGAGCCCGGCGACCGTCGAGCGCAGCGACGTCTGCGCGGTGCCCGCCGCGGCGGTCGTCGGCGAGGCGATGGTCGCCTTCGTCCTGGCCGACGCGCTCGTCGAGAAGTTCGGCGGCGATTCGGTCGACGAGCTCACCTCCAACTGGGAGCACTTCCGCACCCGCACCTCGGAGCGGTTCGCGCACAAATGATTCGGCCGATCCTGAGGTACGGTGACAGCGCTCTTCACGACAAGGCGCGGCCGGTGGATGCCATCACGCCGGATGTCGAACGGCTGATCGATGACATGATCGAGACCATGTACGCGGCGCCGGGCGTCGGGCTGGCCGCGCCGCAGGTCGGCGTGTCGCTGCGCGTGTTCGTCGTCGACGTCTCGGTCGGACGGGATCCGAACGGGCTGATCGCGATGGTGAATCCGGAGTTCGTCGAGCGCGAGGGCATGCAGCTCGAGGAGGAAGGCTGCCTGAGCGTGCCCGGTTTCAACGCGACCGTCGTGCGCGCCTCGAAGGTCGTCGTGAAGGGACTCGATCGCTCCGGCGCCGAGCGGCAGCACGAAGGCACCGGACTGCTGGCGCGCGCCTTTCAGCACGAAATGGATCACCTCGACGGCACGCTGTTCGTCGACCGGCTGCGCGGCATCAAGCGCGATCTCATCGTCCGCAAAATACGGAAGCTCACGCGCGCCGGCAAATGGTAGCGGCCGCGGCTCTGCGGGTCGTCTTCTTCGGCACGCCCGAGTTCGCGGTCCCGACGCTCGACGCGCTGCTGGCGTCGCGCCACCCCGTCGTCGGCGTCGTGACGCAGCCCGATCGGCCGCGCGGCCGCGGTCAGAAGACCAGCGACGCGCCGGTCAAGGCACGCGCGCTGGCCGCTGGTGTGCCGGTTCTGCAGCCGGAGCGCCTCAAGGATCCGGGGATCCTGGATGCCCTCGCCGCACTCGGCGCGGATCTCGGCGTCGTCGCCGCGTATGGAAAGATCCTGACCGACGCGGTGCTGGCGACGCCGCGCCTGGGCATGATCAACGTCCACGCGTCGCTCCTGCCCAGGTACCGGGGCGCCGCGCCCGTGCACCGGGCCATCATCGCGGGCGAGGTGGGGACCGGCGTCACGATCATGCGCGTCGTCAAGGCGCTCGACGCCGGACCGATGCTGGCCACCGCACCGCGTCCGATTGGTCCCGACGAGACCAGCGACGCGGTCGAACGGGATCTCGCGTGCCTCGGCGCGCCGCTGCTCGTCAGCTGCGTCGATTGCCTCGCGTCGGGTTCCATCACCGAGATTCCGCAAGACGAGGCATCAGCCACTTACGCGCACCGGTTGAAAAAGGAAGACGGGATCATCGACTGGAGCCGTCCGGCCGCGGCCGTTCACAATCTCGTGCGCGGGCTCTACCCCTGGCCCCACGCCTTTACGTTTCTCAGGGGAAGCCGTCTCATCATCCGCCGCACGGCGGTCCTCGAGGTGTCAGACGTGTCAGACACCTTCGCGGGGACCGTTCTCGCCGCGAATGGTGACGACCTCGTCGTCGCCACGGGGACCGGTGCCGTGTGCGTTCGTGAGATCCAGGCCGAGGGCAAGCGGCCGATGACCGCGCGCGAGTTCCTGGCCGGTCACCGACTGGTTGCCGGCGATCGCTTCACGGCGACACCATGATCGCCCCGGCCCGCGTCGCCGCCTACGAAGCGTTGTCGGCGGTGTCGGCGGGTAACGCGGACCTGCCCACCGCCATCGCCTCCGCGCGCGACAGCCTCCGCGACGATCGCGACCGCGCCCTTGCCGCGGACATCGCCGCCGGCGTGCAACGATGGCGCGCCGCCCTCGATCATCTGATCGTCCAGTTCGCCAAGCGCTCGCTCGACCGGCTCGATTTCGAAGTCGTCGAAATCCTCAGGATGAGCGCCTACCAGATGCTCTACCTGACCCGCGTGCCGGCGTCGGCCGTGGTCGACGATGCGGTCGATCTCACGCGGCGGGCGGGCAAGCAGAGCGCGAGCGGCTTCGTCAACGCGGTCCTCCGCGAGATCTCGCGCCGGCGGAACCAGCCGCCGCTGCCGCCGCGCCCGGCCGATCCTTCGCATCGGGACGCGGCGCTCGACTACCTCAGCGTCACGCTGTCGCATCCGCGGTGGCTCGCCGCGCGCTGGTACGATCGCCTCGGCTTCGGCGCCGCCGACGCGTGGATGCGCTTCAACAACACCGCGGCACCGGTGACGCTCCGCGTCAATCGATTCAAGACCACGCCGCAGAACCTGGTCGACCGGCTCGACCGCGACGATGTTCGCGTGCGGCCGGCCCGCTTCGCTCCCGACGCGCTCATCGTCGAGGAGGGATATCCGCTGCGCACCGCTTCGTTCAACGAGGGCGCGTTCGTCGTGCAGGACGAGGCGTCGCAGCTGGTCGGCTGGCTGGCGTCAGCCAGTCCCGGCCGGCGCGTGCTGGACACCTGCGCGTCGCCCGGCGGCAAGGCCACGGCAATCGCCGCGACGATGGAAGGGCGCGGTCTCCTGGTCGCCTGCGATGTCCGCGCACGCCGCGTCGACCTGCTGCGCAGGACCGTCGCCACGGCCGGCGCACCGAACGTCCGCATCGTGCAGGCCGACCTGCTGTCGCCGCTGCCCTTCTCGCAGCCGTTCGACACCGTACTCGTCGACGTGCCCTGCTCCGGTCTCGGGACGCTGCGCCGCGATCCGGATATCCGCTGGCGGCGGCGCGACGCCGATCTCCGATCCTTCGCCGCGGCCGAATTGACCATGCTGAAGCACGCCGCCGACGCGGTGGCGCCGGGCGGACGCCTGATCTACGCGACCTGCTCGAGCGAGCCGGAGGAGAACGAGGCAGTCGTCGACGCATTTCTCGCGAGCGACCGCGGCGCCGGCGCCTTCGCGCCGGTCGATGCACGGGCGGCCGCGCCATCCTTGCCGCCAGCGCTCGTTGACGAGCACGGAAGGCTTCGGACCTCGCCCGACCGGCACGAGCTCGAAGCGTTCTTCGCCGCGGTGTTTGAGCTTCGGCACTTGTAGTACGATTTTCTCGATCGAATGGCCCTGAAAACTCGCGTCTGGTCGGCAGGAAAGCTGCTGCTGCTGTGCACGGCGCTGCTCGCGACCTACGCCCTGTTTGCCGTCGCCTCCATGCGCATCGCGCTTCGTTCCCGCGAAGTGCAGGTGCCCGACCTGACGAACCGGACCGCGAACGAAGCGACGGCGATTGCCGGCGACCTCGGCCTCGAGCTGAAGATCGAGGACAACCGGCGCCCGGATCCGAAGATCGGGGCCGGACGGGTCCTGGCGCAGGAGCCGGCCGCCGGATCGACCGCGCGCCGCCAGCGGACGGTCAGGGTGTGGCTCAGTTCGGGGCTGCGCGCGTCGATCGTTCCGCTCCTCGTCGGCGAGACCGAGCGCACGGCCCAGCTCCGCATCGCGCAGGAGGGCCTGACGCTGGCCAGCCTCTCGGAAATCCGCGCCGAGAACCTGCCGTCCGACGTCGTGGTCGCCCAGACGCCGCCGGCGAAGAGCACGAGCGGGCGCGTCGCGCTGCTGGTCAATCGCGGCGAGCGTGGCGCCACCTACGTGATGCCCGATCTCATCGGCGTCAACGGCGACCGCGCTGCCGAAGTGCTGCGCGCGCGCGGATTTCGCGTGGCGGTGGTTGGCTCGAATCCGTATCCGGGTGTCGCCGCCGGCATCGTGATCCGCCAGAGCCCGCAGGCCGGCTTTCAGATCGCGCCCGGCGAGCCGATCTCGCTCGAGGTGAGCCGGTGAGCGTCCTGATTGCGCCGTCGATCCTCTCGGCCGACTTCGCCGCCCTCGGCGACGCGATTGCCGCCGCCGAGCGCGGCGGCGCCGATCTGATTCACGTGGACGTGATGGACGGACACTTCGTCCCCAACATCACCATCGGGCCGCCGGTCGTCAAGTCGATCAGCCGGGTGGCGACGGTGCCGCTCGACGTGCACCTGATGATCACCGATCCGGATCGCTACATCGAGGCCTTCGCCGAGGCGGGCGCGGCGATGATCTCGGTCCACGTCGAGGTGCTGCCGCACCTGCACCGCACGGTGCACGCCATCAAGGCGCTCGGCGTGCGCGCCGGCGTGGTGTTGAACCCGTCGACGCCGACCGTCGTGATCGAGGACGTGGCCGCCGACGTCGACTACGTGCTGGTGATGTCGGTGAATCCCGGGTTCGGCGGCCAGACTTTCATCCCGCACAGCGAGTCTAAAGTGCGGAAGGTCCGTGCGCTGCTCGACCGCGCCGGCAACCCGGCCGCGGTCGAGATCGACGGCGGCATCGATCTGCAGACCGTCGCCCGAGCCGTCTCGGCGGGCGCGCGCATCCTCGTCGCGGGTTCAGCGATCTTTCACGCCGACAACCCGGAACAGGCGACGCGCGATCTGAAGGCGGCTGCGGTCGCGGCTGCGGCATCGGCGCCGCGCCAACCGATGCCGAGCGATGCCGACGCGCGGTGAGCACCCCGCCCTGCGTCTCACGGGTCCGCGTCCGTTATGCCGAGACCGATCAGATGGGCGTGGTCTACTACTCGAACTACTTCGTCTGGTTCGAAGTGGGACGGACCGATTTGCTGCGAGGCGCCGGCTGGAGCTATCGCGAGATGGAAGCGGAGGGATATCAACTGCCGGTGATCGAGGCGCGCTGCACCTACCGCGAGTCGGCGAAATACGACGACGAGCTCGAGATTCGGACGACGGGCGCGTCGCTGTCGCCAGTCCGGGTTCAGTTCACCTACGACGTCGTCCGCTCCACGGATCGGACGACGATTGCCAGCGGCACGACCATCCACGCGACGCTGGATCGCAACGGCCGGCCGTGCCGCTTGCCGGAGCGCGTCAGAAGCATCCTTGACTGAGCGGACAGTCGTCACGAGCCACCGCGCCGAGCCATGCGTGCCTTAGTCACCGGCGCCGCCGGCTTCATCGGATCGACTCTGTCCGAGCGCCTGCTCGCGCAGGCTGCGGACGTCGTCGGCATCGACTGCTTCACCGACTACTACCCGCGCGCCATCAAGGAACGGAACCTGGCGGCGCTGGTCGCCTCGCCCCGCTTCCGGTTCGTCGACGCGCGGATCCAGGACGCGGATCTCGGCCCGCTGCTCGCCGACCGCACCCACGTCTTCCACCTCGCGGCGCAGGCCGGCGTGCGGAAAAGCTGGGGCCGCGACTTCGAGATCTACACCGTCAACAACATCGAAGCGACGCAGCGCCTGCTCGAGGCGTGCACCAGAGTGCGGCTCGAGAAGATCGTCTACGCCTCGAGCTCGTCGGTGTATGGCGACGACACGCCGATGCCGATGCGCGAGGACCTGATGCTGCAGCCGGTGTCGCCGTATGGCGTCACCAAGCTCGCGGCCGAACAGCTCTGCTACCTCTATCACGTCAATTTCGGACTGCCGACAGTGTCGCTCAGGTATTTCACCGTCTACGGACCTCGACAGCGTCCCGACATGGGATTTCACAAGTTCCTGCGCGCGGCGATCCTCGGCGAGCCGATAACTAAATATGGCGACGGCGAACAGACACGCGATTTCACGTATGTGCACGACGCGGTCGCCGCAACTGTCGCGGCGGGAACCGTCGGTGTTCCATCGCGCGTGTACAATATTGGAGGCGGTTCCCGCGTGACCGTCAACGAAGTGCTCGAGATGATCGGGCGCGTCTCCGGGCGCCGGCCCGTCATCGTCGTCGACGCGGCGCAGAAAGGCGACATGCGGCATACGTATGCCGACACGTCGCGCGCGCGCGCCGACCTCGGGTTCGCGCCGGCGGTCGGGCTCGAAGAAGGTCTCGCGGCTGAATATCAGTGGTTGTCAAAGAATTTGTGATCGCACGGCGTCGGTTCGGTTGGCGGCGGCTGGCGGCAGCGGCCGCCCTCGTCTCCATTGCCGGGATCGGTGCGGGCTGCGGCGTCAAGACGCGCGGCGCCGTTCCGGCGGGAACGAGCGAGCCGGATCGCTTCCTGTTCGAGAAAGGAACGGAAGCGCTCAACAACAAGAAGTGGCTGACCGCGCGCGAGTTCTTCAAGCAGGTGGTCGAGACCTACACCGCAAGCCCGTTCCGTCCCGACGCCAAGCTCGGCGTCGGCGACACGTATCTCGGCGAGGGCACGTCGGAAGCGCTGGTCCTGGCGATCAACGAGTTCCGGGAGTTTCTCTCCTTCTATCCGACGAACAAGCGCGCCGACTACGCGCAGTACAAGCTCGGGCTCTCGCACTTCCGCCAGATGCGCGCGCCGCAGCGCGACCAGACCGAAACGCGCGAAGCGGTTCGCGAGCTGCAGACCTTCGTCGATCGGTATCCGAACAGCAGCCTGATGCCGGAAGTCCGGACCAAGCTGCGAGAAGCGAAGGATCGGCTGAGCGAGTCGAACTATCTGGTCGGCTACTTCTATTACCGGCAGCGGTGGTACATCGGCGCCAAGGCGCGGTTCGAAGAGCTGCTCAAGGACGATCCGGCGTACACCGGCCGCGACGCCGTCTACTTCTATCTGGGCGAGTCGTACATGAAGATGAAGCTGGACGCGCAGGCGCTGCCGATATTCGAAAAGCTGGTGGCGGAATTCGAGCAGAGCGAGCACCTGGCCGAAGCACAGAAGCGGATTGCGGAGCTCAAGGCGTCGCTGTCGGTCAACAAAACTGGAGGTCAGTAACATCATGCGTCGAGGAATCATCGTGGCGGTCGCGGCGATCGCGATCGCGTCGTCCGCGCGGCCGGCGTCCGCGCAGTTGTCGGCCATGCAGTCCAGACTGGTCTGCGGTCCGCCGACCGACGAAAAGGAGCCGGCGGGCGGCGTGCTGCGGATTCGCGGCGCCCAGGACACGCGCGGGCGCCGCATGTTCGCGCCCAGCGATCTGCTCGTGATCGACGGGGGCACCGACTCGGGTGTGCAGCTTGGCCAGGAATTCTACGTCCGGCGCAGCCTGCGCTTCGGCCTGCCCCCCGGCGCGCCACCCCACGGGTCGGCCAATGTCGCGTGGATCCGCGTCGTCGCCGTCAACGAGACCAACGCGATCGCCTCGGTGCTGACGACGTGTGACGCGATCCTCCGCGACGACTACCTCGCGCCGTTCAACATGCCGCTGGCGCCCCAGGACGCCGAGCGCGACATGCCGACCGGCGAGCTGGACTTCACCATGCCGTCGCGCGTCGTCGCCGGCACCGAACACCGCGAAATGGGAGCGACCGGCAACCTGATGGTGATGAGCAGCGGCACCGACCAGGGAGTCGCGCCGGGCACGCGGTTCGCGATTTATCGCGATGTGAACGTGACCGGGATGCCGCTCGCGGCCGTCGGCGAGGCCGTCGTCATTTCCAGCACCAAGACCGAGTCGGTCTTCCGGATCACGCAGACTCGCGACGCGGTGCGGTCAGGTGACTATCTCGTGCCGAGGAAATAGGACGGGGGCCGGCGGCTCCCGCCGCCGGCGCCGCGCTCGCGCGCGGATTGAACAGCAGGTTGAAGCGCCGGAAGTAGTCCACCGCTGACACCAGCGCCGCGATCACCACGACCCACAGCGCGCCCTGCCCGATCCGGTGCAGGAAGAACGCCTGCGCCTGGCCGTGCTGGCCGAGGATCAACGCGATAATCGCCACCACCTGCGCGACCATCTTCAGCTTGCCGAGCGGCGAGGCCGGCAGCGGGATGCCGCGCGCGTAGAACATGCTGCGCAGCGCCGTCACCGCGAACTCGCGGCCGATGATGACCGCGACCATCCACGCCGGCGCGAGATCCATCTGGACCAGCGACACGAAGGCGCCCAGCGTCAGCAGCTTGTCGGCGAGCGGATCCATGTACTGACCGAGCGGCGTGATCTGCTTGCGGCGGCGCGCGAAGTAGCCGTCGGCCCAGTCGGTCAGCGAAGCGAGGCCGAAAATCGCCGCACCCACCAGTTCCACCGGCACGCCGAGGATCTGCCGCCCTTCGAAATTCGTCAACAGGACGACCACGAGCAGCGGCACGAGGCAGATCCGGGTGAGCGTGAGGGCGTTCGGAAGGTTCATACGCTCCGTTCAAAATGATAACATTGGCGGTTGGCATGAAGGCGATTCTGCTCGCGGGGGGCAAGGGCACTCGGTTGAGGCCGTTGACGATCCACACGCCCAAGCCGATCGTTCCTATTTTCGATCGACCGTTTCTCCACTACCAGCTCGACCTGCTCAAGCACGTGGCCGAGATCGACGAGGTGATTCTCAGCCTCAACTACCAGCCGCGGCGGATCGAGGAAATTTTCGGCGACGGCAGCGAAACCGGCTTACCGATTCGTTACGTCGTCGAGCCGGCGCCGCTCGGCACCGCCGGCGCGGTCCGCTACGCCGGCGAGTCGCTGCACGAGTCGGTGGTCGTCTTCAACGGCGACGTCCTGACCGAGGTCGATCTCGCGTCGGTCATCGCGCTCCACCGCGAGCGGAAGGCCAAGGCGACGATCGTCCTGACGCCGGTCGAGAACCCGAGCGCCTACGGCTTGGTCGAAACCGACCCGCGCGGCAACATCCTGCGCTTTCTCGAGAAGCCGAAGCCGGACGAGATCACCTGCGACACGATCAACGCCGGCATCTACGTGCTCGAGCCCGACACCTTCGACCGGATTCCGAAGGACATGCCGTGGTCGATCGAGCGGAGCTTCTTTCCGTCGCTGATCGAGCGCGGCGAGACGTTCGTGGCCTACGTCTACCGCGGCTACTGGATCGACATCGGCACGCCCGAGAAGTACATGCAGGTCCACCGCGACGTCATGGACGGGCGCTACACCGCGTACCGGGCGCCGGCGCCGAACGGCGGGCCGCCGAATGCGTGGATCAACCACGGCGCCCGCGTCGAAGAGGGCGTCTCGCTCGAAGGTCCCTGCTTCATCGATGATGGCGCGGTCGTGAAGGCCGGCGCACGGATCGGACCCTACAGCGTCGTCGGACGGCAGTGCCACATCGAGGAGCACGCCAGCGTCGAGCGCTCCATCTTGTGGGCCAACAGTCGCATCAGCCAGGACGCCTCGGTGCGGCGGTCGATTCTCGGCCGTCACTGTCACATCGGCCGGAACGCGACGATCGAAGACGGCGTCGTGCTCGGCGACAAGTCGGTCGTCACCGATCACAGCCGCCTATGAATCTCGACGCGGCTATTTTCAAGGCCTACGACGTCCGTGGTGTCTATCCGTCCGAGATCAACGAAGCAGCGGCGCGCGCGATCGGCGCGGCATTCGTCGCCTACCTGAAGGCGAAGCGGATCGCGGTCGGCCGCGACATGCGGCTGTCGTCGCCGGCGCTGGCCGCGGCGTTCATCGACGGCGCTACCTCGCAGGGCGCCGAGGTCGTCGACTACGGGATGATTGCGACCGACATGCTCTACTTCGCGGTCGCGCGCGACGGCCACGATGGCGGCGTGCAGATCACCGCGTCGCACAATCCGAAGCAGTACAACGGCATGAAGATGGTGCGGAAAGAGGCCTTTCCGCTCAGCGGCGAC
>Ga0066903_100005627_pt1 | contig 10916 bp, 8 predicted proteins | sample PanSoiMetaGPlot1_FD_67491 | JGI IMG/M metagenome (GOLD analysis project Ga0066903, IMG submission 67491) | Tropical forest soil microbial communities from Panama analyzed to predict greenhouse gas emissions - Panama Soil - Plot 1 (version 2) | ecosystem: Environmental > Terrestrial > Soil >...
CAGCGCTACCGCGCCTACGACCTGCTCCTGATCGACGACATCCAGTTCTTCGAGCACAAGGAGCGGATCCAGGAGGAGTTCTTCCACACGTTCAACTCGATCTACGAGGCCGGCGGGCAGATCGTGATCTCGTCCGACCGCCCGCCGCGCGAGATCTCGACGCTCGAGGAACGCCTGCGCTCACGGTTCGAGTGGGGCCTGATCACCGATATCCAGCCGCCCGATCTCGAGACGCGCATCGCGATCCTGCGCAAGAAGGTGAAGACCGACCGGATCCACGTGCCCGACCCCCAGGTGCTCGAGTTCATCGCCGGCCGAATCTCGTCCAACATCCGCGAGCTCGAGGGCGCGCTCACGCGTGTCGTGGCGTTCTCGTCGCTGACCGGCCGCCCGATGACGGAGGACCTCGCCCAGGACGTGCTCAAGGACGTCTTCCCCCAGGGCGAAGTGCAGCAGGTCACGATCGAGCGCATCCAGGAGCTCGTCTCCGACCGCTTCGGCGTCACGATGGACGAGCTCTGCGGCGAGAAACGCTCGCAGAACATCGTCTTCCCGCGCCAGGTCGCGATGTACCTCTCGCGCGAGCTGACCGACGCCTCGCTGCCGAAGATCGGGCGTCAGTTCGGCGGCCGCGACCACACGACAGTCATCCACGCGACGACCAAGATCGCCGGGAAGATCCGCGAGGACCGGGATGTGTACAACCTTGTGCAAGAACTGACCAAGCGGATCAAGCAAGTCCAGTGACGCTGTGGACGAAGCGGCCCGCGGCCGTAGGCCCTGTCGAGAAGACCTGTTCGTCCCCAGCGGCCGCACACAGCGCAACCCCGCTTCGGGAGCGGAAACGCGGCGTCATCCCCGTGCTCCACACTCCCTATGACTACGACAAAGGAATTTCATAAATGATGGAAGCTGAAGCTGTGGTCGCACAGGGAACACTCAAGGTCACCTGCCCTCGGGACGAGCTCGCCCGCGCGCTCGGGATCGTCTCGCGTGGAGTCTCGACCCGCACGACCGTCCAGATCCTCGCCGGCATCCTGCTCCAGGCCTCGGGCGGCCGGCTGGAGCTCGCCGCGACCGACATGGAGCTCTCGCTGCGGACGTCGCTCGACGCGGCGATCGAATCCGACGGCTCGGTCGTGGTCCCGGGCCGGCTGCTGCTCGAGCTGTCACGACTGCTGCCCGACGCCGACGTGACGATCGAGCACAAGCTCGAGGAGGCCGCGGTCGAGATCCGCTCCGGTTCCGCGACCTACCGGCTGCACACCTACAACGCCGAGGACTTTCCGCGCCTGCCCGACGCCGGCGCCGCCGAGCGCCACGAGGTCGACCGCGAGACGCTGCTCGAGACGGTCTCGCGCGTAAGCCGGTCCGCCTCGCGCGACGAGTCGCGGCCGGTGCTGACGGGGGTCCTGATGCGCTTCGAGCCCGGGAAGCTCGTGATGGCGGCGACCGACTCCTACCGTCTCTCCGTCAAGGAGACCGTGACCGAAGGAACCGTGCCGGAGCTCGAGGCGATCGTTCCGGCGCGGGCGCTGCAGGAGCTCGGACGGATCGCGCAGGCCGGCGAGCACATCGAGCTCGGCGTGCACGAGAACCAGGTGATCTTCTCGACCGGCGACGCGCTCCTGACGACGCGCCGCATCGACGGTCAGTTCCCGAACTACAAGCAGCTCGTTCCGGAAGCCTTCGACCACGAGCTGGCGCTGCCGCGGGAGGAGCTGCTCGAGGTCGTCCGCCGCGTCGCGGTGATGGCCCAGCGCAACTCGCCGCTGCGCTTGCGCTTTGGCGACGGCGAGCTGACCGTCTCGGCGCAGACGCAGGACGTCGGCGAGGCGCGCGAGTCGCTGCCCGTCTCGTTCACCGGCGAGCCGCTCGAGATCGGTTTCAACGCCGAGTTCCTGCGCGATGGGATCGAGTCGGTCACCGGCGATCAGCTGCGCCTGAAGCTGATCAGCCCGCTCCGTCCGGCGGTGCTCCAGGGCGAGGACGACAGCTTCCTGTACCTGATCATGCCCATCCGGCTAGCAGGCTGATCGTCAGCTCGGTCGCCCTCAGGGACTACCGCTCCTACGAGAAGCTCGAGCTGGATCTCGAGCCGGGGCTGATTCTCGTCACCGGCCCGAACGGCGCTGGCAAGACGAACCTGCTCGAATCGCTGCACGTCGGCACGCAGGGCTTCTCGCCGCGGACGCGTGCGGACGCTCAGCTCGTTCGCTTCGGCCGCGAGGCGGCGCGGGTAGCGCTGCGCGGCGAGCGGGCCGGCGTGCCGCTCGACCTGGAGGTCACGCTCGAGCTCGGCAGCGGCAAGCGCGCGACGGTGAACGGCGCTCGGCTGCGGGCGGCCGAGCAGCTTCGCAGTGAGGTGACCACGCTCGTCTTCACGCCCGACCGGCTGGTCGTCGTGAAGGGAGGCCCGGCGGCGAGACGCGCCTACTTCGATCGCGTGCTCGGAAGGCTCGCTCCGTCGCGTGCCGGGCTCTCGGCCGAGTACGGAGCGGCCGTCGGTCAGCGCAACGCTGCGCTGCGCCGGGTGGCGCAGGGGCTCTCGTCTCGCGAGGCGCTCGCGCCGTGGAACGAGCAGGTCGCGGCGCTCGGCTCCGAGCTCGTCGTCGGGAGGCATGAGACTGTTGCGGCGCTCCAGCCGCGCTTCGCGGAACGCGCCGGCGAGCTCGGGCTCGTGCAGGCCGAGCTGCGCTACGAGGGCGAGGCGCCGCAGGTCGCGGACCTCGAGGCCAGGCTCGACCGCGACCTCGACCGCGGGACTACCGGGCTGGGGCCGCACCTCGACGATCTCGGCGTGCTGTCTGCCGGCCGCGACCTGCGCACGTTCGGCTCGCAGGGCGAGCAGCGGCTCGCCGTGCTGGCGCTCCTGCTCGGCGAGGCCGAGCTGCTCGAGGAGCGGCGTGGTGTCCGCCCGCTGCTCCTGCTCGACGACGTGCTCTCCGAGCTCGACTCCGGCCGGAGGCAGATCCTGGCCGACCGCGTACGGAGCTCGGGCCAGGCGCTCGTCACGAGTGCGAGTCGGAGCGCGTTGCCGGGCGACCCCTCGCAGACGCTCGAGGTCGCGCAGCGCGAGGACGGCACGAGCGACGTGAAGGCGGCGTGATGGACCGGATCGGGAGCGACGTCAGACGCGAGCTCGGCCGGTTCGGCTCGGCCGGCGCCATGACCGACGTCGTGGCGGCCTGGCCGGGGGCCGTCGGCGAGACGGTCGCGGCGAACGCGTGGCCGGCGCGGATCGCGCGGGACGGGACGCTGCATGTGAACGCCGCCTCGTCGACCTGGGCGTTCGAGCTTCAACAGCTCGAAGGCGAGATCGCGGGCCGCCTGCGGGAGGCACTCGGCGAAGGCGCTCCGGCGCGGCTGCGCTTCGCTCCAGGGCCGCTTCCGGAGGCTCCGCCGGACACCGGTGAGGCGACCCGAAGGCCGCCGCCGGAGCCGACGCTCGAGCACGCGCGGGCGGCGCACGAGCTCGCCGCGGGCATCACCTCGGAGAATCTCCGCAAAACGGTCGAAAAAGCTGCGCGGATGAGCCTGGCAAGCGCTGCTGACGACCGCTCGGACTGCTAAACTAGCCGCAGCCCGGAAAGCGTAACTTTGCAGGGCTTTTTTCATGGCCAAAGCTAGCTACACCGCCAAAGACATCACCGTCCTCGAGGGCCTCGAGCCGGTCCGGCTGCGGCCAGGCATGTACATCGGCTCGACCGGCCTGCGCGGGCTCCACCAACTCGCCTACGAGGTGATCGACAACGCGGTCGACGAGGCCATGGCAGGCCGCGCCGACACGATCGAGATGACCATCCATCCGGACGACTCGGTGACAATCACCGACAACGGTTCGGGCATCCCGGTCGACACGATGGCCGACCAGGGCCTGCCGGCGGTGACGGTCGTGCTGACGAAGCTCCACGCCGGCGGCAAGTTCGGCGGCGAGGGCTACAAGGTCTCCGGCGGCCTGCACGGCGTCGGCGTCTCGGTCGTGAACGCGTTGTCCGAGTGGCTGACGGTCGAGGTCAAGCGCGACGGGAAGATCTGGCGCCAGGAGTTCGCGCGCGGCGAGCCGACGACCGAGCTGAAGAAGACCGGCGTCGCGAAGGACACCGGCACGACGATCACCTTCCTGCCCGACGGCGACATCTTCGAGGAGCTCGAGTGGTCGACCGACACGCTCGTCCAGCGCCTGCGCGAGACGGCCTTCCTGACCAAGGGCCTCCGCATCGTGCTCTACGACGAGCGCGAGGGCGACGAGCAGCACGAGTTCCACTACGAGGGCGGCATCCGCGACTTCGTGGCGCACGTCAATCGCGCCAAGGATCCCGTGCACAAGGGCATCGTCTATTTCGAGGGCGAGAACGACCAGGGCAACGTCGAGGTCGCGATGCAGTGGAACTCCTCGTACCAGGAGTCTGTCTTCACCTTCGCCAACAACATCAACACGACGGAGGGCGGCTCGCACCTCTCGGGCTTCAAGAGCGCCCTGACGCGAACGCTCAACGACTACGCGCGCGCGAAGGGCCTGCTCAAGGAGAAGGAGGACAACCTCGAGGGCGAGGACGTCCGCGAGGGGCTCGCGGCCGTGCTGTCGGTGAAGCTCCGCGATCCGCAGTTCGAAGGCCAGACCAAGACGAAGCTCGGCAACCCGTGGGTCCGCGGTCTCGTCGAGCAGACGGTCAACCAGCGGCTCGCCGAGTACTTCGAGGAGAACCCGAGCGACGCCAAGCGCGTGATCGACAAGGCGATCCAGGCGTCGCGGGCGCGGCAGGCTGCGCGCAAGGCGCGGGAGCTGACGCGGCGCAAGAGCGCGCTCGAGAGCTCGTCGCTGCCCGGCAAGCTCGCCGACTGCCAGATCACCGACCCTGCGTCGGCCGAGCTCTTCCTCGTCGAGGGCAACTCCGCCGGCGGCTCGGCCGTGGACGCGCGCGACCGCACCTTCCAGGCGATCCTGCCGCTGCGCGGCAAGGTGATCAACTCCGAGAAGAACCGGATCAACAAGGTGCTCTCGAACGCCGAGATCCAGTCGATGATCACCGCGATCGGCACCGGCATCGGCGACGAGTTCGACCTCGCGAAGCTGCGCTACCACCGCGTGATCGTCATGACCGACGCCGACGTCGACGGCTCGCACATCCGCACGCTGATCCTCACGTTCCTCTACCGGCAGATGCCGGAGCTCGTCGAGGGCGGGTTCGTCTACATCGCGGTGCCGCCGCTCTACGCCGTGAAGATCAACGGGCGCGAGCAGTACATCGAGAAGGAGGCGCACTTCGAGGACCTGCTCGTCCGCGAGCGCGTGAAGGACGCCGAGGTCACCGACCGCGACGGGCAGACGCAGAAGCTGAGCGAGGCGCGGTACGCACGGTTCAGCCGAGCCCTGCACGAGTACGAGGGCTGGGTCTCCCGCTTGCGCGCCGACTTCGGCGCCGGGCCGGCGAACTTCGTCACCGCCCATAGGCTCGTGGAGACCGAGGCCGGCACGATCGCCGATCTCGAGGGAGCTCTCGGCACGATCGCGCCCAACGGCTACGAGGTCTCGCTCGTCGAGAAGGACGCCGACAGCGCCAAGATTCGCGTCGTCGAGCGTGAGACGAGCGCCGCGGCGAACGTCGTGCTGCCGGCGGAGCTGCTCGCGTCACCGGTCTACGCGAACCTGCGCAAGACCTACCTGCGGCTGGTCGAGATCATCGGCCCGCCGCCCTTCAAGCTCGCGCTCGGCAACAAGACCGCCGAGCCCGAGACGTTCGAGGAGCTGCGCGACCAAGCACTCGAGCTCGCGAAGGACGGGCTCAAGCCGCGGCGCTTCAAGGGGCTCGGCGAGATGGACCCGGAGGAGCTCGCGCAGACCACGATGGATCCGGCGCGGCGCATGCTCGTGCGCGTCGAGGTCGAGGACGCCGCTGCCGCCGATCAGGTCTTCTCGATGCTGATGGGCGACCAGGTCGAGCCGCGCAGGCTGTTCATCGAGCAGAACGCCAAGGACGTTCGCTTCCTCGACGTCTAACCGATGGCGACCGTAGAGCCTCTGGGCCCAGGCCGCATCGAGCCGCGCGAGCTCGAGCAGGAGATGCGCTCGAGCTTCCTCGACTACGCGATGAGCGTGATCGTGTCGCGCGCGCTGCCGGACGTGCGCGACGGCCTGAAGCCCGTGCACCGACGCGTGCTCTACGCGATGCACGAGGCCGGCTTGCAGCCGAACCGTGCGCGGCGCAAGTGCGCGTTCGTGGTCGGCGACGTGATGGGTGCCTACCACCCGCACGGCGACCAGGCGATCTACGACACGCTTGTGCGGCTCGCGCAGCCGTTCTCGATGCGCTACCCGCTCGTCGACGGCCAGGGGAACTTCGGGAACATCGACGGCTACCCGGCCGCGGCGATGCGCTACACCGAGTGCCGGCTGACGCGCCTCGCGACCGAGCTGCTGCGCGACATCGACGCCGACACGGTCGACTTCGGGCCGAACTACGACGAGTCCCGCCGCGAGCCCCAGGTCCTGCCGGCGCGCCTCCCGAACCTGCTGCTGAACGGCTCGGCTGGAATCGCGGTCGGGATGGCGACGAACATGCCGCCGCACAACCTCGGCGAGGTGGTCGACGCGCTCGTGGCGATGATCGACGAGCCGACGATCGACGTCGACCGGCTGGTCAAGCACGTCAAGGGCCCGGACTTCCCGACCGGCGCGATCATCGTCGGGCGCGAGGGGATCCGCGAGGCCTACCGCTCCGGCCGCGGCCGCGTCGTCATGCGCGCTCGCTCGCACATCGAGGAGCTGCGCGGCGGCCGCACGGCCATCATCGTCAGCGAGCTGCCCTACGGCGTGAAGAAGGGCGGCGACGAGGGCGTGATCAAGAAGATCGCCGATCTCGTCAACGACAAGGTGATCCCCGAGGTCGCCGACGTGAAGGACCTGTCGGACAAGTCCGGCATGCGGATCCAGATCGAGCTGAAGCGCGACGCCGTCCCGCAGGTCGTCCAGAACAAGCTCTTCAAGCACACGCCGCTGCAGACGACCTTCGGCTACAACGCGGTCGCGCTGGTCGACGGCGTGCCGCGGACGCTGCCGCTGCGCGACCTGCTGCACCACTACCTCGACTTCCAGCGCGAGGTCGTCACCCGCCGCTCCAAGTTCGAGCTGCGCAAGGCCGAAGCCCGCGCGCACGTCCTGCAGGGCTACCTGACCGCGCTCGACAACCTTGACGCGGTGATCGCACTGATCCGCGCCTCCGCCGACCCCGACGCGGCGCGCACCGGCCTGATGGAGACGTTCGACCTCTCCGAGATCCAGGCCCAGGCGATCCTCGACCTTCGCCTCCAGCGCCTCACCGGCCTCGAGCGCAAGCGGATCGAGGACGAGTTCGCCGACCTGCAGGAGCGCATCGCCGAGCTGCGCTCGATCCTCGGCGACGAGGCTCGCATCGACGGGCTGATCCGCGAGGAGCTGCTCGAGCTCAAGCAGATCTACGGCAAGGGCGACGAGCGGCGCACCGAGATCGTGGCGGCCGAGGGCGAGCTCGAGCTCGAGGATCTGATCGCCGAGGAGGACATGGTCATCGCGATCACGCGCTCGGGCTACGTGAAGCGGCTACCGGTCACCACCTATCGCGAGCAGCGGCGCGGCGGCATCGGCGTGATGGGAATGGACCTGAAGGACGAGGACTACATCGAGCATCTGTTCGTCGCCTCGACGCACGACTACCTGCTCTTCTTCACGTCGGTCGGCAAGGTCTACCGGCTGAAGGTGCACGAGCTCCCGCTCGGCACGCGGCAGTCGAAGGGCCGCGCGATCGTCAACCTGCTCCCGTTCGCGCAGGGCGAGCAGGTGAGGGCCGTGATCGCGACGCGCGACTTCAAGGAAGCGGACTACCTCGTCCTCGCGACGCGCGAAGGGATGGTCAAGAAGACGCGCTTCGAGGAGTACAACACCCCACTCAAGGCCGACGGGATCATCGCGATCCGGCTGAAGGAAGGCGATGCGCTCGTGGACGTGCTCCACTCGAGCGGCGCCGACGACATCATCCTCGTCTCGCGCAAGGGCCAGGCGATTCGCTTCAAGGAGTCGAACGTCCGCCCGATGGGGCGTGCGACCTCGGGTGTGAAGGGCATGGGCCTGCGCAAGGGCGACGAGGTGATCTCCGCCGGGATCGCCGACGACGAGCTCGACATGCTGGTCGTTACCGAGCAGGGCTACGGCAAGCGCACGCGCATCTCGGACTACCCGGTCAAGGGTCGCGGCGGCCTCGGTGTGAAGACCGTGCAGCTGACCGAGGCGCGGGGCCAGCTCGCCGGCGCGATGCCGGTACGCGACGGCTACCAGGTGATGCTGATCTCGAACGGGGGCACCGTGATCCGGATGCCGGTCGACGAGATCAAGCGGCTCGGCCGCTCGACCCAGGGCGTGATCGTGATGCGCCTCCGTGGCGACGAGCAGGTCTCGAGCATCGCGCTGGTCGCGGAGTCCGAGCCCCAGGCGGCCGAGCTCGAGGCGCCGATCGACGAGCCTGACGCGCCGCCCGACGAGCCGGAGCCTGCCCCCACTGCAGAATCTGGTAGGAACGAGTAGGTTCGGCGCGGACCTCTTCCATAACTGGAAGGAGGTCGCTATAACTTTCAAAGTGGAAGCCCCTCCCCAGGAGCGCAGCATGGCCTACGACAAGGCAGCCGACTTCCTCGAGCCGATCGACCTGGCCGAGCACCTCGACAAGATCGAGCTCTACCTGGGGCAGGTCTGTCAGATCGCCGGCATCTCGAAGATGCAGCTCGACTACTGGACGAACAAGGCCCAGATCCCGACCAAGGGAAACAAGCAGCGCATCTACGACATCGATGCGCTCGAGACCGTGATGCTGATCAAGCAGGCCAAGGACAAGGGCCTGAACCTCGGCGCCGCGATCGAAGCCGCGCGCCGCTTCCGCGAGACGAACCGCGCCGCCGCGGGACGCTAGCCGCGCAGGTCAGCGGCGGCCTGCTCGGGGGCCAGCGTGTTGATGTAGTACCCCGCGCCGAGCTCGAGCGCGGCATAGACGTTCAACCGCGGTAGCAGCTCCAGGTGCCAGTGGCCGGCCTCGTGCAGCCAGAGGTTGACCGGGCGCTGTGGGCCGAGGCCGTTCAGCCGTCGCAGCGCGTCGGCAGCGAGGTCGAGCCCGGCGCCGAGGCGCGGCCCGTAGCCGTCCTCCTCGTGGTCGATCGGCGCGATCAGGCACTCGTACGGCGAGCGCGACGCGTACGGGCAGAGCAAGACCAGCCCTTCGCGTTCCTCGATCACGCGGGTGCCGTCGCGGCGCTCGCGCTCGAGGAGCTCGCAGAGCCGGCAGGGCCGGCCGCGTTCGGCTCGAGGGATCGGCGGCTCCTCGCCGAGCCAGACGAGCTGCGAGTGCGAGTGCAGGAGGCTCGCCCCGGCCGCGTGGCCCTCGTTTGCGCCGACGAACTGCACCATCCCCGCGGCGCGCGCCGCCTCGGCGCGCAGGCGCCACGCCTCCGCGACGAGCTCCAGCTGCGGCCGGTCGAGCTCCCCGAGCGAGCGCCGGTGGTCGGGCGAGTGCACGACGACCTCCTGGCGCTCGAACGCCGGGTACTTGTTCGGCACCACGCGCACCTGCCAGCCGGGCGTGTCAGGCGCGCGGTCGCGTGGAAGCGCCAGCACCTCCGGCGGCGTCTGGTCCTCGTGCCCCTCGCAGAACGGGCACGATGCGATCTCCTCCTCGGTCGGCGGATCGATCACGGCGGCGCCGGCGCCGGGCCTGCCGGAGCGTCCGGGGGCGATCGCGACCGGCCGCTCGGAGAGCGGGTCGACCCGGAGGTCGCTCAGGAGCCGGAGCCCGAGTTCTTGCGCTCGAGGAACGGCTGGACGAGGTCGATCGGGATCGGGAAGATGATCGTGGCTGTCGGCGAGCCGGAGAGGTCGAGCAGCGTCTGCAGGTAGCGCAGCTGCAGCGCGACCGGGTGGTCCTCGATCACGTTGGCCGCGTCCTTCAGCCGCTCGGACGCCTGGAACTCGCCTTCCGCCGCGATCACCTTGGCGCGCCGCTCGCGCTCGGCCTCGGCCTGGCGGGCCATCGCCCGTTGCATGCCGGTCGGGATCTCGACGTCCTTGACCTCGACGATCGAGACCTTGATGCCCCAGGGCGAGGTGGCCTCGTCGATGATCCCCTGGAGGATCGCGTTGATCTTGTCGCGCTCGGAGAGCAGCTCGTCGAGCAGATGCTGGCCGAGCACCGACCGCAGCGTCGTCTGCGCGACCTGGGAGGTCGCGACCATGAAGTTCTCGACCTGGACGATCGCGTCCTTCGGCTCGACGATCCGGAAGTAGGCGACGGCGTTCACCCGCACGGGGACGTTGTCCTTGGTGATGACTTCCTGCGGCGGGATGTTGAGCGTCACCGTTCGCAGGTCGACCTTCACCATCCGGTCGACGATCGGGATCAGCAGGAACAGGCCCGGGCCTTTCGGCTGCGGCAGCAGGCGGCCGAGCCGGAAGACGATGCCACGCTCGTACTCGCGCGCCACCTTGATCGCCGAGATCAGGAAGAGCACGACGAGGAACAGCAGGACGACGACGATGATCAGCGCAGCGGTCACAAAGGGATCCTATTCGTTGGGCAGCGGCTCGACTTCGAGCACGAGGCCGGGCTCGACGCCCGACACGCGAACGCGCTGGCCGGGTCGCAGCGGCCCGTTCTCCGAGGGCTTGGCGCGCCAGAGCTCGCCGTTGACGAAGACCAGGTCGTCGCGCCGTGCCGTGCCGACCTCGCCGACGATCGTCTGCGGCCCGACGCTCACCGGTCGGCGCCGCGCCTGCACCGCCTTCGTCAGCGCGAACACCCAGATGCTGCCGAGGACGATTGCAAAGCCGACGAGCAGTGGCGCGTTGACGTGGTTGTACGGCGCCGGCGCGTTGTGGAACAGCAGCAGCGAGCCGACGA
>Ga0066903_100005628_pt1 | contig 10916 bp, 13 predicted proteins | sample PanSoiMetaGPlot1_FD_67491 | JGI IMG/M metagenome (GOLD analysis project Ga0066903, IMG submission 67491) | Tropical forest soil microbial communities from Panama analyzed to predict greenhouse gas emissions - Panama Soil - Plot 1 (version 2) | ecosystem: Environmental > Terrestrial > Soil >...
GGAGTTGGCGTTGGCGTTGGAGTCGGCGTCGGTTTGCATTTGCCGGCCGCACCGGCGCGATAAATGTCAGCAATCTCCACATCCGAAAGGGCGCGACTAAAAATCTCGAGCTCGTCAATCGCGCCGGTAAAATAGTTTATGAAATGGCCGACACTAATCTGGGTGTCACTAGTGTTGAGTTGACCGCTCAGAGTTTTCGTCGCCAGCGGCGCGCCATTGACGTAGAGCTTGAGAGTGATATCGCCATCGTAGGTGACTGCGATATGCATGAATTGGCCAGGCTGCACCCCGCTGTCGACGCCTGAAATATCGTCGCCGAAACTGAAGGCTTGGAGTTGCACGTTTCCATTTCCGGTCAGCCCATCGACATCAATGCCAAAGGCAGCGTGAAAGAAGTTGCCGCCGTAAACAAACATCTCATGATCGGCGCCGGTCGATTGCACATTAGCCCAAAAATCGACGGTGCGGGCTGCGTTGCCGACCGGAGCGAATCCGGATGGAAGTAAGATGTCGCTGCCCCCATCGAGACTGAACGCCAGGCCCACTTCGCCGGAAACGAATGCTGCATTCCCTTCAAAGGTTCCGTTGTGACTGTTGCCGCTGATGTCGTCGGTATTGCCATCGCCTGGCCACCAGCCGATCAGATTCGCGGGCGCTGGGACGCATGGAATTTCGGTAATGGTCGCGGCCAGTCCGGTCCCGTAGAAATTGTAGTTATTGTTCGAACCCCAACCGACACGGAAGTCAATCGTATCGCCGGCGGATAGATTCCGCGTCGTCGAGAACGGCTTCACCGCCGTAGACTTACGAGTGCTGTCATCGACGTAATCACCGAACAGCCGATTACCCGTGTTTTCGTTCTGAACAATCGAAACATCCGAAGTGGTTAGGTCGATGTCCTGAAATTTTCCTTCGATCAAATACGTGCCGTCACTAGGCGCTTTCCAGCGCAGCACGGTTTTGCGTCCGTCGTTTCCGGGGAACGTGGCAAGCACCTCGGCCTGCTGGGTGGTGCAGGAATTGTAACTGATAGATTGGCCTGAAGTGTTGAGTACGACTGCCATATGGGAGTCTGATTTCTTCCAGGCAAACTGATTTCCATCATTCGATGTTTCAACGTAATTCGTGAACCCGGTCCCATCGAGCGCGCTGTAGCCGTACTGCCAGGTCTGATTGGAGTTGTTTATCCTGGTCGAGAAATCGCGAACCGCGTCGTAATTGAACGCGGTGACTTTCCAAACATGACCATTAGTGTTCGCATTGGAGCCAGTCTCGCCGGTATCGGCCAGATAAACCGCGCCGTTGTAGTAGCCGATGCCGATCAGATTCGTGAAATTTGGATCGGTGATGAATATCGCGCTGCCGCTAGCTGCGTTGACGATCCAGAAACCGTTCGGCACATTGCGATCGAGCGCGTAAAGAAAACCGTCACCTTCTCCGAGCCGGCTGCCGCCGACACGAAAGTTTGTGTTTGAAGTAATGTTCGTGAACGAGCCGTCCGTGTTGCGGCGATATGCGCCACTTTGATCGACAATGTAAATGAGTCCTTTAGTTGCAGCGATGCAGAGGTCGCTCGTGCCGCGATGAAAACCGAGACTCGTGAGTGCCGTGGCGTCGTCGCTCAGGCTGTAGAGAGTCCCAGCGTAGTAGGTAGTGAAAAGCGTCGTTCCATCGGAGGCGAGCGTATCCAGATCGTCCGTCGGTGAGGATTGCGTGATGGATCCGCTGCCGACTTTTGGCGCGTATGAAATTTCGGTCGCCCTGCTCGGGCCGACGTTCGCATTGTTCCAATAAAGATTGGCGCCGTGAACGACGAAACCATTCGTGTAAGTGAGAAAACCGCCCGTTGTCGCGGGAAGGGGCGAGTAGAGCGTCGTTAAACCGCCGTTATCGACCTTCTTGATCGAAACCAGGGTGCTACCATCTTCAAATCCAGTGATATAAATATCGCCATTGCTGCGATCGATCGCCATGTCATCCGGATTGAACAGACCAGTGTCCACCACCGACTGGACGATGGTTGCGTTGGCCGAAAAGAAACTTGCCGAACAAATCAACAAAAACGCTGCTGCTGTGTAAACCGTGCGTGTTAAACCGCGCGTCATCTGAATTTTCTTCTTCCTTTGGAAGGCCAGGATCCAAGCTAGCCTACGGGGGTCGCTCATAGCTTCAGGGGTTAAAAAATGAGCATGACATGGGCCGCAGACGTGGCTTTCGTGAACTTTCGAACTCCGCTGCACTCGCTCGGTTTTTGGTCCCGCGCAAGAAGGTGATGAACCAGATTGAACGAAGTGGCGGCGATTTCGGGCCAAACTTCCGAAGCGGACACAACTCGTATAACCATTCCACGCGCGCACGCGTGCGAGGCTAAGTTTTTTCACGGTCGTTTTCTACGGTCGGGAAAATTACTGCTGCAAAACCGCGCGATTCAATGAAGCAAAGCGCAAACGCGATTCGTTAGGCTCACCTCTGAAAAACAAGCTGTGCAACACCGCGAAAAACTGCGCAAACACTCGTTAGGCAATTAGAAATCCGTTGCTCTATCCGGCTGAGCTACGGGCGAAAATTGCGGGAAATACTACTGACTTTCGCCGTAAATGAAAGCGGCGCGGCGTTGCGTATCGTTCGTGATGTGAACGCGCTTTTGGTCATTGCGCCCTACAAATATCAAGGCACCTGGGTTTTTGACGATCCGGCGGTCGGTTTGTTCCGCGAGCCGTTCATCGCCGGGATCGACACGATGATCGATAAAGCAGTCGCCGGGGTTCCGAATGCCGAGAAAGGTTTCCGCGCGATCTTCAGTGCGGCCCCGTTTCCGGGATCGCAATTCAAGCTGGAATGGCGGCGCGAAGAATCCGGCGGCAATTGGTACTACGGCGACCGCTTCAAAATGGAAGGCTGGCTTTGTCCCGCGCTGCTAAAATATTTTCCGAGCGCGCCGCGCGAGATTTACGTCAAAGTCGAACCGAAAAGTGAGTCGCTTCGTTTTGGCGTTAGGCGAAGCGAACTTGGGTGCAGCGTCACGCTGCTTATTCGTGGATGCGGTGTTTGAGCTCCCAAACACGCAATGCGGCGAGCAAAAGCGCTTTCGTTCGGGTGAGGGTGCCGGCTGCCGCCATCGTCGTCGCCGGATCGGGTGTCTTGGAACCACCGTTCTTGCCGTTGCGGCCGCGGGAATGTCTTTGGGCTTTGGCTTTCTTGACCCGGCGGGCGGCTGATTCGCTGATTGTCAGGTGACCGCTGCTATTCATATAATATCTATAATTTCTCCAATCAGTCATACCCTTCAGCAGCTTCCTTGCCATTACCCAAGTTGGGCCCCCGTCCGCCCCCCGGCAAAGCCCCACTTCGTGACATTCTTGTTACGTAGTCCGCCGGTTCTCACGCCAGGCGTTAGGGCCCGGAACGCGGTACCATCGCCACAGTTAGTTGATTCGTTGCACAAGGGGCATCCGGCCCTGTTCTTAGGCCAATCTGAAAAGCGCTTGTGCCCGCCCACGTTCTCCGCGACTTTCAAAGCCCAACCATGGCGGATCGCAAAATCGGGTGTCTGACTATCTTTTTGTTCGTCGCGCTTTGCGGCAGCGTCTTCCTCAATTTCCTGCTCGCGATGGCTGCTTTCCGCGGATTTGCAGGCACCGGCGTCTATGTGGAAGAACCAATGCCGCGGTTTCGGGAAATCGTTGTCCAACGCGGCACCCGCCTGGTTCCTGACCGGATCGCCCTGATCACGCTGCGCGGCCTGATCAGTTCCTCGATTCCGGGCAGCGTCAGCGACTCGATGGTCGAAGACATGCGGCTCGCGTTGCAACAGGCGCGGGATGACAGTCGCGTCAAAGCGATCGTGCTCGAAATCGACTCGCCCGGTGGCGAGGTGACCGCGGCCGACCAGATCTATAACGCCGTGGCCAAAGCGCGCGCGCGCAAACCGGTCGTCATTTACATGGATTCGCTCGCTGCCTCCGGCGGTTATTACATCGCCTGCGGCGGGAAATATTTGATGGCGAACGAGACCACCATCACCGGCAGCATCGGCGTCATCATTCAAACGCTGAACTACGAGCAACTCTTCAACAAAATCGGACTCGCCTCGGTCGTTTTCAAAAGCGGCAAGTTTAAGGACATTTTAAACGGCGCGCGGCCGATGACTCCGGAAGAACGTGACTTGATTCAACGGTTCGTGATGGAGACTTATGACAAATTTCTCAGCGTCGTGTCAAAGGAGCGCAACCTTCCCGCCGACATGCTTCGCAACAACATCGCCGACGGACGGATTCTTTCCGGCAAGGAAGCGTTCAATGACAAGCTGATCGACGGCGTTGGCCAGATCGAGGACGCCTACGCAAAAGCGAAACAGCTTGGCAACGCGCCGCAGGCCACGGTCGTGAAATATGGTCCGCCCTTCAGCCTGTCACGACTCTTTCGCGCGTTTGGCGAGTTCGGTGGCGATTCCAAGATCGAATTGCAGCTTCCGAAACAACTCGTGCCCCAGCTCGAGAGCGGCCGCGCATATTATTTGCCGAGCTTCTACGCTCCGTAAGTCGCGATTAGCAAACCAATGTCCGCCGCGGCTTCCTCAATCGCGCTCGGATTTCTCTTCTTTGTCTTCGTTGCGGCCGGAATGTCGGTCTATCTCGCGATTGTCTGGCAAATCAACGCGCGCAGGTTGGCCGCGCCCTCCGAGGCGAATGCCCCGTTGAAAACCACATTTCGCCTGCCCGAAGCGTTTCTTGCCGCGGCCCTGGCGTCGTTTTTGGTCATGAACATTGTCACGTCGTTTGGACTCCCTCCGCTTCAACTGACCAGCCGCGATCTGGTCGCGAACCTCCTTTTGACCGTCTTTATCGTTTTCTTCGTTGCGGCCTTTCTAAAACTGCGCGGCATCGACATCGATTCACTCGGCGGATTTTCAAAAACGAGCCTGAAGCGTGCGATCAGCACCGGCATCATCCTTTTACTCGCCGCCACGCCGCTGATTTTTCTTGCCGAAGCAATCACTCAGGGTCTCTTCGGAGCCGGTTCCAGTCGGCAGGAGATTGTCGATCTTTTCAACAGCTCGCAAACGATTCGGCAACGGGTTTTGATTATCGTGCTGGCCGTGATCGTCGCGCCGATGTCCGAGGAGTTCATTTTTCGATTCTTTATTTACGGCGTTCTCCGACGCTACTTTGGCATCGCGATCGGCCTGTTCTTCAACGCTTTGCTCTTCGCCGCCGCGCACAACCATTTGCCGTCGGCCTTGCCGCTCTTTGTTCTCGGCGGTTGTTTCACTCTTGCCTACGAATGGAGCGGCTCGATCCTTGTTTCCATGGCGATGCACGCTCTTTTCAACTCCGTTCAGCTGATCTTTCTCGCCTTTCCCAATCTGTCTCAGCAATGAAACTGAGCCAGGTCGGCGAAGATGCGCTCATCGCGTCGTTGCTGCGCGAATTGCCGCGGTCACGCAAATTGATTGGCGACGACTGCGCCGTGATTGAGTTTCGCGGCGCGAAAAACCTTCTCGCTCTCAAGACCGATTGCGTCGTCGAGAAAATCCATTTTCAATCATCGACCAAACCTGAGCTCGTCGGCTGGAAAGCAATGATGCGCGCGCTCAGTGATTTCGCTGCGGTCTCGGCCGTTCCGCAATTCGCGCTCATCACCTTGATCGTGCCCGCGACGAGATCGGCAGCGTGGGTCAAAAGACTGTATCGCGGCTTGAGACGCGCCGCGTCGCGGTTTGATGTTGCGATCGTTGGCGGCGAAACCAGCGCGACGCGCGGACCGGTGGTCATTTCTGTCAGCGTTTCCGGTTTCGTTGAAAAGCATCGTCGCGTCTCGCGCGCCGGTGGGAAACGCGGCGACGATCTTTTCGTCACCGGCCGCCTCGGCGGATCTTTGCGCGGCAGACATCTTCGATTTGTTCCGCGCATCAGCGAATCGCGCTGGCTGACCAAAAATTTCCGCGTTCACGCGATGATGGATCTGAGCGACGGCCTCGGCGCCGATCTCCCGCGACTCGTGCGTGCAAGCAAACTCGGATTCAAGATCTACAGGGAAAAGTTGCCCCTCAATCGCGGCGCTAAGGCCGACGACGCAATCTCTGACGGCGAAGACTACGAACTTCTCTTCGCCATCTCCCCGCGCGACCGCTCTCGCTTGCAAAAAGCATGGGGCAAAAAATTTCCACGGTTACCGCTCAGGCGCATTGGTTCGCTTGTTTCGAAATTCGAAATTCGAGATTCGAAATTGCCTCATGGCTACATTCATTTCAAATAGCGCCGCGGAAACGGAGTCCTTCGCCCGGCAATTCGCAGGAACAATTAAACCCGGTGACGTAGTCGCGCTCACCGGCGACCTCGGCAGCGGCAAAACGCAATTCGTCAAAGGCCTCGTAGCCGGTTTAGGCAGTAGTTCGAAAGTAACGAGCCCAACGTTCGCTCTCATTCATGAGTACACTGACGGACCTGTTCCCATTTATCACATCGACTTCTTTCGCTTGGGAGATCGACAACGGAGCCGGCGGGAGCCGAGCGACGTGGACGGGAAAGCCCGCGAGGGTTTGCGAGCGGGGACGCGAGCAAATCAATCGGCTGAGCGGTTGGGGCTCGACGAATATTTTTTCGGCGACGGCGTGTCGGTGATCGAATGGGCCGATCGATTCCCGGACTTGATTCCGGAAAACGCACTCTGGATTTCCTTTGAAACAAAATCTGAAACCCAGCGCGCAATCACGACCAAATGAAAATTCTGGCGCTCGAGCTTTCCAGCGCGCGCGGAAGCATCGCTTTCCTCGACGGTGAGCAAATCGAATTCGATCGCGAATGGCCGAATGATCGAAAGAATTCCGGGCCGTTCTTCGAACACCTTCGTGAAGTGCAGAAACAATTTGGAAACGCGGATACGATCGTCGTTGGACTCGGTCCGGGTTCGTACGCCGGAACGCGTATCGCAATCTCGGCTGCGATTGGTCTTTCATTTGGAGGGACGGGCTCCGTCCCGTCCGACGAAAAAGGACGACACGGAGGTCGTCCCTCCATCAGATTAGTCGGTTTTCCATCGATCTGCGCGATTGAATGCGATGGGCCGGAATACTGGGTGATCGGCGATGCGCGGCGTAACTCCTATTTTTACGCGCGCGTTTGCGACCACAACTTGATCGAAGGCCCGAATTTAATGAGCGAAGCTGAATTGCGAACAAAATTGGATAAGCTCGACAAGAAGATGCCGATCTTTACGACAGAGAAACTTCCGCCGTTCGATCATGCTGAGCTTCGTTATCCGGCCGCGAGAATGCTGGCTCAACTCGCAACCGACGCGAAACGAAAATTCGCGCGACCGCCGCTTGAGCCGATGTATTTGCGCGAGCCGCACATTACCGTCCCAAAGAAATGACGCAGAATTACCGTTGCTGGGCTGAGATTGATCGTGACGCGTTGCGACACAACGCTCGCGTCGTGCGCGAACGAATCGGCTCGGGCCAAATGCTGGCCGTCGTCAAAGCGAACGCTTACGGCCACGGCTTGATGGGCTGTGCAGAAACGCTCGCCGAACAAGTGCAATTATTCGGCGTCGCGAATTTGGAAGAAGCAGTCGCACTGCGCGAAAGATTTCATCTACCGGTAATCATTCTCGGGCCCTCGCTGCCGAAAGAAATGCCGACCATCATCGAGCGCGGTTTCATTCCAACGATCTCCACCTTCCACGAAGCGGAGGCGTTCGATCGCGTTGGCAAGACGCTGATCAATTTCAAGGTCGACACCGGCATGGGACGGATGGGCGCGGCCGAGAATGATGCCGTGGAAATCTTCAAGCGCGTCGCGGCGCTGTCGAAGATCGACATCCATAGCATTTCGACGCACATGCCGGTCTCGGACGTCGATGTGGATTACACGAAGGATCAGCTCGTTCGTTTTCGAAGAGTTGTTAAGGAGATTCGCGCGACGGTCCCCGGGACTTACAAAGCACACGTGCTCCAAAGCGCCGGCACGCTCGGGTACTGCGAAACCGTGGATGAAATTGTGCGCGCCGGGATTGTTCTCTACGGGATTTCGCCGCTGCCAGAGTTTCAGAAGCTTCTTAAACCGGCGATGAGTTGGAAAACGCGGATCGGTCTGATTCGCGATGTGCCGAAAGGCGCGTCGATTAGTTACGGCCGAACGTTCATCACGCCAAGACGGATGCGGGTTGCGACGTTGACTGCTGGATACGCGGACGGATATCCGCGGCATTTATCGAATGTTGAGGCCGAAATGCTTCTACGCGGGAAGCGCTGCCCGTTACTCGGCCGCGTCACGATGGATTTAATGGTGATTGATGTCTCGCACATTCCCGATGTCGATCTAGGCGACGAAGTGGTGTTGATGGGAAAACAGGACGACGCGGAAATTCCATGCGTCGAGCTGGCCGATAAAGCCGGCACGATCACGTGGGAAATCACGACGCGGGTGGGACAGAGGGTGAAGCGCGTGTTCGTTTGATTTAGCGATTTAACGATTTAGTGAGTTAATGATTTAGGAATTCTCGTCACTCGTCACAAGTCACCCGTCACTTCTTTAATGTTTCAGATTATCTTCAACGAGCTGAGCGCGGCTGAGATGTCGGCCTTGCCGAAGAAAATGCAGCTCGATCTGCTCGGGCAATTTCACATTCTTCCGGAAGACCTCGATCGACTTGATTCGAAGCATTTCGGCGTGATCGCGCGAGAAGGAAAAAAGTTATACCGCTATCGCGCGAGAGATTACCGGATTTATTTCGAGCAAACGCCGGAAGGAATTACCATCCACCGTGTCCTGCACAAGAACACGTTTCGCGATTTCCTTTTCCGGAGCAAACTTCCGGGCTCGGAAGATCAGGCGCTCGGCGGAACACGCGAGTTCTGGAAACTGATCGACGAAGGCAAGAAAACGCGGAAAGCGTAGCGCTATTTCATCAGCAGCACGGAACGGCTGCGTTTGATTTCGCGGGTGATCTTGCGGTGGAGATGCGCCGGCATGCCGGTGACGCGCCGAGGGAGAATCTTGCCGCTCTCGGTCACGAATTTTTTTAGCAAGTCGGGATTTTTGTAATCGATCGCTTCGATCGAAATGTCGATCCGGCGCCGGGGCATGGCGCGGTTGGCGCGTCGAAATGCGGAACGGCGTTTGGCGGTCTTGGGTTGCATCAGATTACTTGGTTTCGCGATGAAGCGTGTGCTTGCGCAAAAACGGATTGTATTTCTTTTTCTCGAGCCGGCCTTGCGTACGCGGACTCTTCTTGTTCCGCGTGGTCATGTAACGCGAGACCGGTTTGCCCAAAGCTTTCGCCTCGGTGCACTCAAGGGTGACAATCTCCTGCGCCATGATCGTTACTCCTTCGATTCCGGCGCGGGCGTCGCTTCAGTTTCTTCCGCTTCGCCTTCGCCGCCTTCGTCCTCGGTCAAACCGAAGAGCGAGGTGACCGACTGGCGGACGCGCGATTGTTTACTCTGCTTCTCGAGCTGCGATTGACATTCAACCGTGAACCGCGCAAACGGGATCGCTTCCAGGCGCGCGTGCGGGATCGGTTTGCCCGACATTTCGCAAACGCCATACGTGCCGAGCTCGATTCGTTTCAACGCCTGATCGATCTCGTAAAGCGCGTCTTGTTCTTGTGAAAGGAGGCTGAGCGCGAAATCGCGATCGTAGGCGTCCGATCCGGCATCGGCTTGGTGCATTCCAAACGCGGAGGCTTCGCTGCCTTCGGCGCGGGAACGGAGCGTGTCCTGCGCAACCCCGGCCATCGAATCGACCATGGCGTCGCGAAGTTGGAGGAGCTTGTCCTTCTGCTTGCGCACGAACGGGCTGAGCTTGCGCTCGTGATTATTTCCAATCAGCAATGCCGCCTTCGGGCTGGCGCTAGCTTTTTTGGCAGAAATTTTGCGGACCGGCTTGTGAGCGGCTTTCCGAGAAACTTTCTTCTTTTTTGTGGTGGCCATAAGTTCAAAAGGCGCCCCTACGTTCGGGCGCCGGAAAAAACGGAGGCTTAATTAAGAGCAATTCCTAAAGGGCGCAAGAGAAGATTTGACGAATTTCTGGCGCGTTTGTTCATCCGTTTTTTCCTGACACTCAGGAACTAGCGCTGGAATAACGCCTGAGGGCGAAGCCCCAGAAGGCGCGCGAGAGGAGAAAAACAACGGTCGATCCAATCACGAGCTGTAACATCAGTGGGCCCGGCTGGCCGAACGCTTTAATCAAGAGCCGCGCCGGGACATTGGCCACGATCACGACCGGAACGATCCAGCTGAAGATGAATTTGAAGAGCCTCGGAAAGATCGAGTCCGGATACCGCGCGATGTTCATGAAATTGAAGTAGCCGTAAACGAGCCCCTGCGCGCGCACGATCCAAAAACTGACTGCGGCCAGGCTGAGCATGATCGAATAATGGACCGCAATGCCGAAACAAATCGCGACGAGGTAAAGCAAGATCGACAGCGGCGTCGGCACGTAACCGAGTTTTGACAACGAAACCCCCACGACGATCGCGCCGACAATCGCGTTCACGATACTGTCGAGTCCGAATTGTTTCGTCGAAACCGCGAACTGGCTGTCGAGCGGCAAGACAAGAAGCGAGTCGAGTTTCCCGGTGCGCACCAGCTCGGGAATGTTCGCGACGTTGACGAAAAAGAACGCCTGGAACAGTTGCGAGATCATTTGGTGGGTGCCGATGAGCAAAACCACTTCCCATTTTGTCCAATCGCCAATGCGATCGACATTGCCGAAAATGATGGAGAAAAAAACGATCTGGCCGACGAACCAAAGGACCTCCACCAGCATCCAGAGGAGAAAGTTCGCTTTAAAACTCATCTCGCGGATGAGCGAGTTGCGAAGCATGATGGAGTAGATGTCGATGTAACGTCGGACCACGTCTCCCAGTCATTTTAATTGGAGCCCAAGTCAAATCTGACCCTACATGAAACG
>Ga0066903_100005629_pt1 | contig 10915 bp, 7 predicted proteins | sample PanSoiMetaGPlot1_FD_67491 | JGI IMG/M metagenome (GOLD analysis project Ga0066903, IMG submission 67491) | Tropical forest soil microbial communities from Panama analyzed to predict greenhouse gas emissions - Panama Soil - Plot 1 (version 2) | ecosystem: Environmental > Terrestrial > Soil >...
TAGCCGCCGACGGCGTTGACGAGCGCATCGAGGCGACCGGTCCGTCCGGCGATCTCGTCGATCAGTGCGCGGACGGCCGCCTCGTCTCCGACGTCCACGGCGCGCGTCGCGAGACGCCCGGCATCCGGGCCCGCCGTCGCGGAGAGCTCCGCGGCCTCGGCCGGGCTGCGGTACGTCGCCGTCACGTCGGCGCCGGCGGCGAGGAAGGCGAGGCTGACCGCGCGCCCGAGTCCGCCCGTTCCGCCCGCCACGAGGACCGTCCGACCGCCGAAGCTCGCGCTCAAGGCCGCGGATCGTATCAACGCTCCCGGAGGTAGAGTGGGGCCTCGACGCGAGCAAGGAGGTCGTTATGCCGAGCGTTGCGAGCCGGGAAGCCGCAGTCCCCACGTCGCTCCAGCACCTGCTGGAGTCCTTCGACAAGGAGCACGCCAAGACGATGAAGGTGCTCAAGGCGCTGCCCAAGGAGAAGTCGGAGATCCGTCCGGCCGCCAAGTGCAAGTCCGCCCGCGAGCTCGCCTGGATGTTCGTGCTGGAGCAGGGCGCGATGGAGAAGGGTCTGACGAGCGGCTTCGACTGGTCGCAGCCGCCGGCGTTTCCGCCGCCGCCCGAGGCGTACGGCGAGGTGCTCGCGACGCTCGAGAAGGCGCACGCGAGGACGACCGAGCTCGTGCGCAAGCTCTCGGACGCGGACCTCACCCGGCCGGTCCAGTTCTTCACCGGGCCCGGCAAGATCGGCGACGTCCCGATGCACGAGTTCCTCTGGCTGATGCTGAAGGACGAGATCCACCACCGCGGGCAGTTCTCGATCTATCTGCGGATGGCCGACGCGAAGGTCCCGTCCATCTACGGCCCGTCGGCCGACGAGCCCTGGTGAGCGCGTAGCGGCGCTCGCCCTCAGCGCGGCCGCGGGGTCGGCGTCGGCGTCGGAGCCGGCGCGCGCAGGAGCTGCTGCAGGACGTCGACCGCGCCCGCGGCCTTTCCGTCCCCGCCGAGGGTCTGGCCGAGCGCCTGACCCGCGGCTCCGCCGAGGCGTTCCCCCGCGCTCTTCGCGAGGGCGCGCCGCCCGAGGTCGACGACGACCGATTCGTCGATCGAGACCTTCGGAGCGGCGAGGCTGCCCGTGGCGTGGAAGGGCAGCGGGAGGCGTCCCGAGGAATCGGCCACGTAGCGACCGGTCGTGCCGAGGCTCTTGACCACCGCGGGACCGAGCACGACGTTGCCCTCGTAGGACAGCGTCTTGTCGAGGCCGATCGACCCCTTCGCGGACGCCGACACGTCCCGTCCCGTCAGCTCGAGGTCCGGCGTCGTGACGCGGCCGTCCGCGAGGACGAGCGACGTCTGCAGCGTCGAGAACTTCGTCGACTCGAGGCTCGGCGGGACGGAGAAGCCGGCGACCTGTCCGATCGCCGCGAGCGACCGCGCGACCTCGGGCATCAGCTTCACCGTGCGCAGGTCCGCGTCCGTGAGCGACACGTGGCCGTTGCCCTTCCCGGTCTTCGAGACCGCGTCCCAGGAGAGGCCGCGGCTCGCGATCGTGATCTTGCCGTCGAGGCGGCCCGACACGACGTCGCGAACGGTCGTCGACGACTCGACGAGCGGCTGCGCCTGGACGCCGGACGCCTCCAGCGCGAGGTGCGACTCCGAGCCTGCGCGGGAGAAGTCGGTGTCGACGCGCGCCGAGAGCGTCCCGCCGAAGACGTCCGCCGCGGGAGAGAGCGTCAGCGCGCCCTTCTGCCACGTCCAGTCCGCGCGCAGGTTCTGGAACGCCACGTTCTGGACCTTGCCGCTGGGAGCCGCAACGCGGCCGGTGATCGGCGCCGCTCCCTTCGACTCGAGCGACGCGCTGGCCGAGGGCGCCTCGAACGTCGGCTTGCCGTCGAGCGCGACGCCGAGCGCGGACGCTTCGACCGAGCCGCGCAGATCGAGGTCGGAGGAGGGCCCGCGGGCGAGGATCTCGAGGCGCGCGCGTCCCGCGAGCTTGAGCCCCTCGGGGAAACGGCCGGCGACGCCCGGGAGGCCCGTGACGTGATCGAGCCCGACCTCGCCCGGCGTCGCGACGCGCAGGTCCGCGCGCATCGCGCCGTGGAGGTCGTCGATCCGGCCCTCGATCGAGAGCGGCAGCTCCGCGACGTCGAAGAGCGACTTCTCGAACACGAGCGTTCCCTTCGGCCAGTCGAGAGTCGCGTTCACGGTCCCGTCGACGGCGGGCATCTTCGCGCCGGCGGGCGGATCGAGCGCGACGCGGCCCGCGATCGAGAGGGCGCCGAGGGCCTTGCCGGTGACCTTGCCGTCCACCGAGAGCGCTCCCGGATCGTCGGCCCGGAACGCCACGACCCACGGCGCGAGCCGTCCGAGAGCGAGACCCTTCGCCGAGAACTCCGCCGCGAGCGGCGCCGCGCCGACCGGGCCCGAGGACGGCGGCGGGCCGAGCGTCCCCTTGAGCGTGAGGTTGCGGCCCTTGTCGGCGAGGAACCGCGCCGCGATGTCGAAGCGCGCCGGCGTCGTCGGACCGATGTCGGAGAGCCGCGCCGTCAGGTCCTCGATCGCGAGCGTCACCGTCTTGCCGGGCGACGTCTTGCGGTCGACGAAGGCGGCCTTCCCGCGGTCGATCTCGATGCGCGAGACGAGCAGCGCCGCCAGGGACGCGGTCTGCGTCGCCGGCGCGCTCTCGCGGCGGCCGGCCGACAGGAAGTCGTCCACGTTCAGGGCGCCGGACTCGCTGCGCTCGACCGTGATCGCCGCGCCGTCGAGGACGATCCGCCGGACCTCGACCCGCTTCGAGAGGAGCGGCCAGAACGCGACGTCGACGTACACGCGATCCGCCGAGAGCAGCGCCGGCGTCTCGAAGCCGGTCTTGTTGCGCACCGCCACGCCGTCGAGGCCGGCCCCCAGCGGAAAGAGGCGCAGGCGCATCCGACCGATCTCCACCTTGCGGTGGAGCGAGGCCTCCGCGGCCGCGATCACGCGCGCCCGCGTGGCGTCGAGCGAGACGAGCCGCGGCAGCAGGAGGACGAGGAGGACGAGCGCGCCCACCACGCACGCGGCGGCGATGGCGAGGCGGCGGGTGGTCCGGGACAGGGGCATGCGCGTCCCTACTTGCCGAACACCTTCTTCAGCAGGCTCGTGACCTGCGCCGACGGGTTCGTGCGGATCTCCTTCTCCTGCTGCCCGAGGACGAGGAACAGCCCGTCCAGCGGAGCGGCGATGAGGACGAGCGCCGCGGCGGCGAGGATGCGGTTTCCACGCATGGCGGACCTCCGATTTCGACCATATCGCACGGACGCCTCATGACAGGCAGAGCGTCGACCTGGCCGACGGTGTGACGTTTTTTTTCACCCGGCCAGGATCGTCACGACGCTAACTCGTTGATCAAAGGCGGCTTGCCGCCATTCGCGTTCTGGCGTCGGCTTTGCGTCCAATCCGGCCAGTGAACCAGGATTCGCCCGGCGGGGGTGTGGTCGTTTCCCCCGGGTTGGACGCCGGCTCCGCGAATCGCGCGGAAGAGAGTCCCCGGCTGCCTCCCGGATCTCTCCTCGGGCCCTTCAAGATCCTCGATCGGCTGGGCGCGGGCGGGATGGGCGAGGTCTACGTCGCGCTCGACAGCCGGCTGGGGCGAAAGGTCGCGCTGAAGGTCCTGCCGAAGGCACTCCTCTCCAACCAGGAGGGCCTCGCGCGGTTCGCCGTCGAGGCGCGCTCCGCCTCCGCGCTCAACCATCCCAACATCGTCACGATCTTCGAGGTCGGCCAGGCGAACGCGACCCCGTACCTCGCGATGGAGCTCATCGAGGGATGGACCCTGCGCCACCTGATCGAGTCCGGGCCGCTGCCCGTCAAGAAGGCGCTCGAGATCGGCGCGCAGATCGCGAGCGGCCTCGCGAAGGCGCATCAGGCCGGCATCGTCCACCGCGACCTGAAGCCCGAGAACATCATGGTGACCCAGGACGGCTTCGTGAAGATCCTCGACTTCGGCCTCGCGAAGCTGCAGGGCCCGCTGCACGGCAACGCGGGCCGCGCCGCCGAGTCGCTCACGCAGGTCGGACTCATCGTCGGCACGCCCGACTACATGTCGCCCGAGCAGGCCGCGGGCCGGCCGCTCGACTTCCGGTCCGACCAGTTCTCCGTCGGCCTCGTGCTCTACGAGATGCTGACGCGGCGCTGCCTCTTCCATCGCGCCACGCCGGTGCAGACGCTCTCGGCGATCATCCAGGACGAGCTGCCCTCGCCGCTCGACGGTCTGCCGCCCGCGGCGCCCCCGCCGCTGCGCTGGGCGATCGAGCGCTGCCTCGCGAAGGATCCGTCCGACCGCTATATCTCGACGCTCGAGCTCGCGCGCGAGCTCAAGCAGATTCGCGACAAGCTCGCGGAGTTCCGCCCGACGGTCGAGCGCGTCTCGATCGTGGCGCCCGCGGCGTCCTCCGCCGGGGCGACGACGACGCTGCCGTCGCCGCGCTCGCCGATGCCGTCCGTCCTCGGCGAGGCGGTCTCGGTCGCGGCGCCCGCGCCTTCCCCGGCGGCCGCTCCTCGCGGCAGGGCGCGTCGCGTCCGGGATTTCGTCGTCGCCTTCATCGTCGCGCTCGCGCTCTTCGCCGCCGGCGCGGGGACCGGCCACTGGTTCCGCGGCCAGCAGACGCCGCCCCCGGCCCCGATCTGGAAGGGGAACCTGCTCGTCGGGCCGATGACGCCGGCGATGGCGCCGCGGAGCTCGCCCGACGGCCAGACGCTCGCGTTCCTGACGCTCGTCGCGGGGCGCGCCCAGGTCGCCGTGATGAAGCCGTCCTCCGGCGACTGGAACGTGCTCACGCGCCGGACCGACTCCGGTTCCGTCTCGAAGGTCTGCTGGTCGCGCGACGGCGACAAGCTCTTCTTCGACCGCGTCAGCGACGTCCCGCGCGGGATCTTCAGCGTGCCGCCCCTCGGCGGCGAGGAGCGCGCGGTGCTCGAGGACGCTCAGGGGCCCGAGGCCCTGGCCGACGGGAGCCTGCTCGTCGTGCGCCGCGACGCGGCGAGAAACTTCCAGATCCACCGGTTCCGCCCCGACACGGGCGCCCTGTCGCCGATCGGGCCCGCGGTCGTCGCCGAGGGCGGCACCTGGAGCCTGCGCGCGTTTCCCGACGGAAAGTCGGCCGTGTTCTGGGGCCGGCTCGCGGGCGCCGAGGACTCCGCGCGCCGGGTCTACATGCTCGACCTCGCGACCGGCCGCGCGACGCCGTTCGCGCCCCAGCTGCCGCTCGCGCCGCCGCTGGCGATCGGATCCGACGGCGCGTCCGTCCTCGCCTTCGTCACGTTCGGCGACCTCCAGCAGGCGATCTCGGTGTCCCGCGACGGCGAGCAGGGGACCGTCCTCTTCCCCGTCACGGGCAAGCCGTGGGGACTCGACTCCGGCTCGGGCGGCGACCTCTTCGTCGGAACGATGGACAGCCCGGCCGAGCTCCTGCGCTTCCCGGCGACGGGCGGCGTACCGGACCGGCTGAGCCCGGTCGCGAGCGGCCTGGTCGCGGGCCCGCTCGAGATGCCCGGGGGCGGTCTCCTCGTCCCGAGCCAGCTCCTCGGCCGGCGCCGCCTGCTCCTCTCGTCGCCGGACGGCACCCTGCGGTCCTTTCTCGACCAGACGGAACAGGCCACGCCGCCCGCGGCGCTCGTCGGCGCGAACCAGGTCGCGTTTCTGTCCGGGAGCGTGGGGCAGCCGCCCGTCGTGACCCTCGCGACGGTGCCCGAGGGCCGGGTCGTGCGCCGGCTCGAGGAGACGCGCGGCATCGCGCCGCAGAGCCTCGTCGCCTCGCCCGACGGCCGGACGCTCTACTACGTCAACGCCGGCTCGCTCTTCTCGGTCGACGTCGAGAAGGGCACGCCCCGGAAGCTGCGGCCGGCCAACGGCGTCGCGCTCGAAGCCCGCGAGCCCGCGTCGCTGCTCGTGCAGGTCAACGAGCCCGACGGCGTCAAGCTCCATCGCGTCCCGCTCTCGGGCGGCTCGGAGCTTCCGATCCTGTTCGCGAGCTCCCTGCGCCTCGTGCCCGTCCCGCTGACGGGCGCGGCGGTCGGGCCGGACGGGCGCGTCGCCGTGACGGTGACGTCCCCGGACACGGTGTCGCGCAGCGTCGCGCTGCTCGATCCCGTGACGGCGGCGCTCGAGCGCATCCCCCTCGTCTACAACGGCGACGTCCAGTATCCGGCGTGGTCGCACGACGGATCGCTCCTCGCGGTCGGCGTGTCGATCCGCAGCAGCCTCTGGCGGTTCCAGCCGCAGTCGAGCCGCTCCGGATCCTGAATCGCTCCCGGCGCAGGGCCGGGCTCGGGACGCGGTAGAGTGCGCGGCGTCCCAAGCGCATGCCCGAGGGCAACACCATCCATCGCCTCGCGCGCCAGCACACGCGCGATTTCGGCGGCCGTCGCGTCCGCGCCTCCTCGCCGCAGGGCCGGTTCGCGCGCGAGGCCCGGCGGCTCGACGGCCGGAAGTTCCTGCGCGCCGAGGCGTACGGCAAACACCTCTTCCACTGCTGGAGCGGCGGCCTCGTGGTCCACGTCCACCTCGGCATGGCGGGCTGGTTCTACCGATACCCCGGAACCGTTCCCGAGCCGAAGCCGACCGTCCGACTGAGGCTCTCGACCCGCGAGGTGACGACCGACCTGATCGGTCCGCCCGCCTGCGAGCTGCTCCCCGAGTTCGCCCGCCGCGCGCTGCTCGCGAGGCTCGGAACGGATCCTCTGCGCCCGGACTTCGATCCCGGCCGCGCGCGCGAGGCCATCCGAAGGCGGCCGCGCCGCTCGATCGGAGACGCACTCCTCGACCAGACGGTCATGGCCGGACCCGGGAACATCTATCGAGCGGAGGCGCTCTTCCTCGCCGGTATCCATCCGCTGCGCGAGTCGGGCAGCGTCGACGACGCGGAGTGGAACCGGCTGTGGCGCGCGCTCCGGGATCTCATGCGTCGAGGCGTGGTCCAGGCGCGCATCCGCACCGTGCGTCCCGGCGAGCCGGCGCATCCGCGATCCGGCCGCGCGAAGGGCGACGCCTTCTACGTCTACCAGGAGGAGGTCTGCCGGCGCTGCGCGACGCCGATCGACGAGTTTCCTCTGTCGGCCCGGCGGATGTTCGCGTGCCCGCGCTGCCAGCCGCTGCGCGTTCCGGCCGGGCGAAGCCGTGCCGTCAGGCGGTCGAGCCGAGGGCGTCGAGCGCCGCGACGAGTCTCGTCGGGTTGATGGGCTTGACGAAGTGCTCGGCGAACCCGAGCGCGCGGCTGCGGCGCACATCCTCCTCCATCCCGTAGCCGCTGAGGACGATCGCCCGGAAGTCGGAGCGGATCGGCCGAAGCGCGGCGAGCAGGTCGAGCCCGCTGCCGTCGGGCAGCCCCACGTCGGTGATCAGGACGTCGGCCGGGCGCTCGACGAACGCCGTCCGCGCTCCGGCGATGTTCGCCGCGGTGCGGACGTCGAAGCCGCTCTCCGTCAGGAACAGCGCCATGGCCTCGGCGGTGTCGGGATCGTCCTCGACGACGAGGATCGACGTGCGGTGCCGGGCCGCGACGCGTTCCGGGTCCGAGGCCGGCGGCAGGGCCGGGATCGGGCGCTCCCCCGTCGTCGCGAGCTCGACCGCGAAGGTGGCGCCGCGGCCCTCGCCGTCGCTGGACGCCGTGATGACGCCGCCGTGGAGCTGGACGAGGCTGCGCGCGATGGCGAGGCCCAGCCCGAGGCCGCCGGCGCGGCGGACCGCGGTCACGTCGGCCTGCTCGAAGGCCTCGAAGACGCGCGGCAGGAGGTCGGAGCGGATGCCCTGCCCCGTGTCGGAGACCTCGATGCGGACGCGGCCCGGCTCGGGATTCTCGGTCGTCAGCGTCACCGTTCCGCCGGTCGGCGTGAACTTCGCGGAGTTCTTCAGCAGGTTCCAGAAGACCTGCTGCAGCCGGCCCCCGTCGCCCTGGCAGAAGTGCTCCGACGCATCGAGATGGGAGATCAGGTGGACGCCGCGGGCGAAGAACTCGCTCCGCGCGTTCTGCGAGACGGCATCGAGCACCGTATGCAGGTCGAGCGGCGACCGTTCGATCTCGACCTTACCCCGCACGATCCGCGTCAGGTCGAGGAGGTCGTCGATCAGGCGGGCCTCGAGCTCGACGTTGCGGCGGATCATCGCGAGCGATTCGGCCATCCCCTCGCCGAGGTCGGGACGGCGTTCGAGCCGCTGCAGCGACGCCATGACCGGCGTCAGTGGCGTGCGGAGCTCGTGCGACAGCGTCGCGAGGAAGCGGTCCTTGGCGGCGTTCGCCTCCTCGGCCACCCGGCGCGCCTCCTCGAGCTCGCGGCTCTGACGGCGGCGCTCCGTGACGTCGCGAACCATCCGCGAGATTCCGACGACGCGACCATCGTCGTCGCGGATTGGCGAGAGCGTGACGACGGTTTCGAGAACCCGGCCGTCCTTCGTCTTCCGCTTGACCTCGAACTCCGAGGCCGACTTCCCGGCCAGCAGGCGGGCGGTCGTCCGCGACGAGGGGTCGTCGTCCCCTGGCGCCGCGATCGACGACATCTTCCGCCCGATCATCTCCTCGGCCGTGTAGCCGAAGAGCGCCTCGGCGCCCGGGTTCCAGTCGGTGACCACGTTGTCGGTGGTCTCTCCGATGATGGCGTAGTTCGCGGAGGCCACGATCGCCGCCAGGCGCAGCGTGCCGCGCTCGGCGCGCCGCAGCTCGGTGATGTCCCGGAAGACCAGCACGACGCCCGTGATCGCTCCCGAACGGTCCCGGATGGGGGCACCGCTGTCGGCGATCGGGATCTCGGCGCCGTTTCGCGCCAGGAGGATCGTGTGGTTGGCGAGGCCGACGGCGAGGCCCTCGCGGATGACGCGCCGGACCGGGTTCTCGACCGCGGCGCGGGTCGCCTCGTTCACGATCTTGAAGACCTCCTCGATCGGCCGGCCGGCGGCGTCGGCCGTCGGCCATCCCGTCAGGCGCTCGGCGACGGGATTGAGGAACGTGACGATTCCATCGGCGTCCGTCGAGAGCACGGCGTCGCCGATCGAGCGCAGCGTCATCCGCAGCCGCTCCTCGCTGTCGTAGGCGGCCTCCTGCGCGCGGGCCCGCCCGAGCAGGTCCTCCCGGACGACGAGGAGGAAGACGACGAGCAGGGCGAGGAAGCACGCGCCTCCGAAGATCGCCGCTGCGAAGACCTGGCGCTCGGCCTGCCGGGCCCGGACGGAGCGCTCGGAGAGCAGGCGCGTCTCCTCGGCGCGCAGGACTCCGACCGACTCGCGGATGCGGTCCATGAGGCCCTTGCCGAGGCCGGACTCGACGACGTTCAGGGCCCCGGCGGTGTCGCCGGAGCGCTGGAGGCGGACCGTATCGTCGAGCTCCGCCAGCTTGGCGTTCACGAGGTTCTCGAACTCGCGGACCCGCTCGGCCTGGGTCGGGTTCTGCCGCATCAGGTCCGCGAGCCGGTCGATCTCACCGGGAATCGCGGCGACCGACCGCTCGTACGGCTCGAGGTACGCGGCGTTGCCGGTCAGCAGGTAGCCGCGCTGACCGGTCTCGGCGTCCTTGACGGCCGAGAAGATCGTCTCGAGCTCGCCGATGAGCATGCGCGTGCGCTCGACGCGGCGCGACTCGGCGGCGAAGCGGCGGGTGTTGGAGAGGATGACCCAGCCGAACAGCCCCATGGCGCCGAGCAGGATCACGGCGCCGAAGAGGATGCGCCGGAAGGAATACGAAGACGCGCGACGCTCCAAGGTGGCAGGATTTTCTCCCAAGGGTCCGCGGGCGACAACCCGCGCGGAGCACGCCGCGCGCGCCGGGAAGGCCGCGCCCGTCACCCCCTGACGCCGTTCTTCTTCGGGGGCGACTCGCTCTCAGGAAACGGCAAAAACCTCGAGCTCGGGCGACGGACCTTCCCATGCGGCGGGCGGCCCTATTAAATCGCAACGGGCGTGCCAACCGGGGTCAGGTTTCAGGGTTTCAAGGCTCCAAGGTTCCACGGTCCTAACGCGCAACCGGTGGCACGGCTTTCGCTCCCTCCCGCGCCGCGGCGCCTTACGGAGCCGTCCTGCTCGACCTGGACGGCTGCCTCATCGACTCCAACGACGCGCACGCGCTCGCGTGCAAGGACGCGCTCGCGCGGTTCGGCCACACGGTGGCGCTCCCGCGGATCCAGAGCGTGAACCGGCGGACCGGAAACTGGACGTTCTTCGAGCGCGAGTTCAGCGGCCCGCGCGACTCGGATTGGAGGCCGAGGAGGGGGAGACCGCGGCGGCCGTCCAGACGAGACGGTAAGGGGCGGGGCCGACCCACCGGAAGGGGTAGCAGGTGAGCAGCGTGAGGCGCCGGTCCGCGCTCGCGTCGACCACCGACATCTCCTCGGGTGAGACGACGCGGCGCGATTCGAGGCGGTAGCGCGCGATCGATCCGTCGAAGCCGCGCACGAGCACGACGTCGCCCTTGCGGACGCCGGCGAGCCCGCGGAAGAAGGAGTCGCGATGACCGGCGATGACGCAGTTGCCGACGGCGTCCCGGCTCGGGTTCGCCGTTCCGGGCATGTGGCCGGGACCCTTGCGCAAGGTCGTGTCGTCGACGCCCTGGAAGACGACGAGATCGATGCCGACGCGCGGGATCTCGATGCGCCCCCAGGCCTGGCCGACGTCGACGGGGTTCGTCGGGACCGGCCGATGGAATCCGCTCTCCGGAACGGCGCTCTGGGCACGCAGCCCCGTCGCCACGTGGGCCGCGGGAACGATGAGCGTCACGAGCCCGAGGGCGAAGAGGGCGTTGGCGGTGGCGGCGAGTCGGCGGCGCACGGCGAGCTCCGTTGAGGACGTTTCGCGAATCCGCCGCCGGCCGAACCGGCGGTGGATTCGCGGCGAAGAGACTCAGGCGACGAAGCGGCGGCGACGGGCCAGCAGCCGCCGGATCAGCAACGCGAGAAACAGCATGCCGGCGCC
>Ga0066903_100005630_pt1 | contig 10915 bp, 8 predicted proteins | sample PanSoiMetaGPlot1_FD_67491 | JGI IMG/M metagenome (GOLD analysis project Ga0066903, IMG submission 67491) | Tropical forest soil microbial communities from Panama analyzed to predict greenhouse gas emissions - Panama Soil - Plot 1 (version 2) | ecosystem: Environmental > Terrestrial > Soil >...
AATGCCACGCTCGACCGGCTCGAGTTCGACGCCTCGGGCAGCGGCTTCAGCGACTGCTCGACCGCGCCGCAGGTGGTGGGGGTCTACTTCCGTGGCACCTCGGGAACCCTGCGCCGGAGCGACGTGCATGACATTCCCTGCCCCAACGGCACGGGCGTCGTGGCGCATGGTGTCGGTCCGCTCATCCAGGTGGCGGTGGTCGGGAACTTCGTACACGACTACGCGCAGTCCGGCGTGGTGGTGAGCGAGTACGGCGCCCAGGCGAAGATCGACGGCAACACCATCCGCGGAGCCGGCAACACGACCGATCGGATGCAGAACGGGATCCAGGTCGTTTCCAACGCCGTCGCCAAGGTCCGTCGCAACATCGTGCAGAGCAATGCCGGACCGAGCGGGAGCGACTGTCTGATCGACAACGGCAACCTCTTCTTCAACTCGAGCCGGGGAGTGATCAGCGGCAACACCTTCACCGGCAATGCGGCAGGCGTCATGGTCACGGGCTCGCGGAACCGCGTCACCGAGAACACGCTCGACGGCATGTCGGGCACCGATACCCTCGGCCTGATCGGGATCTCGATCACCGGCCACGACAACCTGGTCGCCGACAACCACATCAGCAACATGAGCGAGGTCGGCCTCCGCCTCGACGGCGACACCAATCGCGTCCTCCGCAACACCATCAACGGGACGCACGAGGGAACGCTCTGCACCAGCGTCAGGGCGCTCCCCGCCTGCACCGACGCCATGGCGACCTGCGGCGTCGGGCTCTGGCTGGCGGGCGGCTCCGGCAGCCTGCTCGTCGGCAACGTGTTGATCGACAACGACACCGACCAGCTGCAGTGATCCGTCGGCGCGCTAGGTCTTGCGGCGCGCCGAGATGATCGCCTTCACCAGGTCCTCCGGGACCTCGTCGGGCACGGGGTCGTCGGCGCCGTCGAGGGCCCCTTTCGCGAGCTTCACCGTCGTCGCGTAGCTCCTGAGGTAGGTGGCGCAGGCGGGACATGCCGCGACGTGCGCATCGAACCGGCGTCGCACGTCGTCGGGCAGCTCCCCGTCGACGTACGCCGAGAGGAAGTCCGTGAGCTCGCGGCACGTCATGTGAGGGCTTCCACCCGGCTCCGCGCGAGATCCTCGAAGCAGCGGATGGCGAGGGTGGTCCAGCCCTGGTAGCGGGCCCCGATCCCCCGACCGCTGTCGCCGCAGAAGTACTCACCGAACGTGACCAGGTCGCGCCAGTGGGGATCCTCGCGGAAGCGCGGATCATCGGCGTGGCACGGCCGGCGGCCGTCGGCGTCGGGGATGAAGAGGTCCGCGAGGCGCCGGGAGAGCTCCTGCGCGACCTCCCAGAGGTTCATCGTGCGTCCCGAGCCAGTGGGGCACTCGACGCGCAGGCTGTCGCCGTAGAAGTGATGGTAGCGCTCGAGCGCCTCGACGAGCAGGTAGTTCACCGGGAACCAGACCGGGCCGCGCCAGTTCGAGTTGCCGCCGAAGAGCGTCGAGTCGGACTCGGCGGGCGTGTAGTGGACCCCGTACTCCTGGCCGTCCAGCGCCAGGACGAACGGCCGCTCGCGGTGCACCTGCGAGAGGGAGCGGATGCCGTGCGGCGAGAGGAATTCGCTCTCGTCCAGCATGTAGCGGAGGGTCCGCTCGAGGCGCTCCCGCGACGGGACAGCCAGCAGGCGATGCCCGTGCTCAGCCTCGGCCAGGGTGACGTAGCGCGCGAGGTCGGGACGGTTCTCCAGGAACCAGCGCATCCGCCGGGCGAAGGCCGGAAGCCGCTCGAGGACCGCCTCATCGAGCACCGTGCACGCCATCAGCGGGAGGAGCCCCACCATCGACCGCACGCGGAGGGGGATCACGCGTCCGCCCACCTGTAGCTGGTCGTAGTAGAAGCCGTCCTCCGGACACCAGAGGCCGGTGCCCCCGAACGTGTTCATGGCGTCGACGATCGCGATGAAGTGCTCGAAGTACTTGGACGCCATGTCCTCGCAGGCGGGGTCCTCGCGCGCGAGCTCGAGGGCCATCTCGAGCAGCGTCACGCAGAAGAAGCCCATCCACGCAGTGCCATCCGCCTGTTCGAGCACGCCGGTGCCGGGCAGCGGCTGCGAACGGTCGAACACCCCGATGTTGTCGAGGCCGAGGAAGCCCCCGCCGAAGAGGTTGTTGCCCCGCCGGTCCTTCCGATTCACCCACCAGGCGAAGTTGAGCGCCATCTTCTGGAAGATGCGGGACAGGAAGACCCGATCCCGACCGCCGCGCGGCGCCGTCATCTTGTAGACGCGCCACGCCGACCACGCGTGCACGGGGGGGTTCACGTCCGAGAACGCCCACTCGTACGCCGGCAGCTGACCACTCGGGTGCATGTACCATTCACGCGTGAAGAGGACGAGCTGCTCCTTCGCGAACGACGGATCGATGCGCGCGAAGGGGATCATGTGGAAGGCGAGATCCCAGGCCGCGTACCAGGGGTACTCCCAGCCCTCGGGCATGGAGATCACGTCGCGGTTGTAGAGGTGGCCCCACTCCGCATTGCGGCCCGAGCGGCGGCCGGCGGGCGGAGCCGGCTGCGCTGGATCGCCCTCGAGCCAGTCCTTCACTACGTAGTGGAAGAACTTCTTCGACCAGAGGAGGCTGGCGTAGGCCTGCCGGACGACGGCCTGCTCGCCCTCGCCCAGGGTCGCGGGGATGCTCCGGCGGTAGAACGCGTCGGCCTCGCGGATGCGGTCGGCGAAGACGCGGTCCGCCTGCGGTCCGGCCGGCTGGCCGCGGGTCTCCCCGTCCGCGGTGAGCCGGAGCCGGAGCACCACCTGCCCGCCCGCCGGCACCTCGACGACGTGGTGCGCGGCGGCCTTGGTGCCCTCCCCCGCGGGATTCACCGCGTCGGACCGTCCGTCGACCACGTAGGCGTGGAACGCGTCCTTCACGTACGGGGATGGATTCGGTGCGCCGAACAGGCGCGCGACGTTGGTCTCGTTGTCGGTGAAGAGGAGCTCGGGGCGTCCGTCAGTGGCGAGCCGGTAGCGGCCGAGCGAGGCGTGCTCCGCGACGATCGTTCCGCCCTCCCCTCGCGCCAGCCTCGGCTTCGGCCAGTAGCCCTCACCGGAACGGCCCCAGGACCACGTGTTGCGGAACCAGAGTGTCGGGAGGACATGGAGGGGGGCGGCCTCCGGACCACGGTTCGCGATCGTGAGACGGATGTGGACGTCCTCGGGCGCCGCCTTCGCGTACTCCGCCGTCACGTCGAAGTAGCGGCCGTCGTCGAAGATCCCCGTGTCGATCAGCTCGAACTCGGAGTCCGCCTTCCCGCGGCGACGGTTCTCCTCGACCAGCCGGGCGTAGGGGTACTCGCGCTGCGGGTACTTGTAGAGGGCCTTCAGGTAGGAGTGGGTGGGCGTCGCGTCGAGAAAGAAGTAGCACTCCTTCACGTCCTCGCCGTGGTTGCCCTCGGGGCCGGTGAGGCCGAAGAGGCGCTCCTTCAGGATGGGGTCCTTCCCGTTCCAGAGCGCGAGGGCGAAGCAGAGGCGGCCCTCGCGGTCGGTGATCCCGAGGAGCCCGTCCTCGCCCCATCGATAGGCGCGGCTGCGTGCGTGGTCGTGGGGGAAGTAGTCCCAGCTGTTCCCGCCCGGGGAGTAGTCCTCGCGCACCGTCCCCCACTGCCGCTCGGCGAGGTACGGACCCCAGCGCTTCCAGTTGCGGGTGCGGGCGGCGTCCTCCGCCAGCCGGATCGTCTCGGCGTCGTCGCGTGAACGGCGGTCGGTCATGGCTCCACGACCTCCAGGCTGTGTCCGTCGGGATCCCGCAAGGTGACGCCACGGGCGAAGCCCAGCTCGTGTCCCGGGATCGCCACCGGGCGAGGGCCCACAGTTCCGAGCGTCGCGTCGTCGCGGGCGATGAGCCGTGTCTGCCAGTGGACGAGATCGTTCGCCCGCTCATCCGCCGGGAACGGACGCCCATCGCGCGGGGCAAGGTACTCGAGGAACTCGATGCCGGGTCCCTCGGCTGCGCGAAGGCTCGTGATCCGGAGGTGCGCGCCACGGACAGCGTTCAGCCGGTCCTGCTCCGGTCCGGAGTTCTCGCTGCCGCCGGAGACCCGCAAGCCGAGGCGGTCGCGGTAGAAGGCGAGGCTCTTCTGCGTGTCGCCGACCGCGATCGCCGTGTGATCGATGCCGAGGAACAGCCGGTCGCTCTGCTCCTGCCAGCGCGGATCGCCCTTGTCCGGCGGGAACCAGATGAGCTCGAGCGGGTGTCCGTCGGGATCGCGGAAGTAGAAGGCGCGAATGCCGCCGGCGCTGGGGTTCCAGTCGGGCAGGCGCTGCGGCTCCGACGAGACCTGGGCGACACGTTGGTCATGGAGCCACGCGTAGGCCTGGTCCATGTCACGCACGACGATCGCGACGTGCTGGAACGACCGGTCGTTGCTGCGCGCGTCGGCGGCTGCGGGTCTTCCCCTCGGCGCGAGGTATTCCGTGAGCTCGAGGGCCTCGTGACCGAGCCGGAGGCGGACGACGCGCATGCGGATGGGAAAGACGCCACGCAGCCGCTCGTAGGCGTCGCCCGCGACCTCGACGTCGCTGACGGGCGTGAATCCGAGCAGGCGCGCGTAGAAGTCGACCGCGCAGTCCATGTTCGCGACTGTCATCCCGATTGCGTCGACCGCCCAGATTCGCGGCTCGGCCGCCCACCCCCTCGCGGGCAGAAGGAGGCACTGGAGCAGGAGAGCGAACCGCCACACCCGAGGCGCTCCCCGACCCGATCCGCGAGCCGTGCCACGGTCGACATCAGCCTCGTCGAGACCCATTCATTTTCCCCCTTATACCGGCGCGGCGCCGGCGAGCCGGAAGGCCCTACGTCTTGGATGCCGGCGCCCGGAGCGGGTTACCCCTCCCGCACCCCGGCACCGCGCCCCGGGTTGGCCTCACCGCCGGCCCGTTCCTCCCGGATTGAGGTGTGGCGATCCGGAGGTGTGATGAGACCTCCTGCCACAGTTCTGGACTTCCCCGAGAGAAGGGAGGTAGAGAACGCCCGTCTACCAACGAGGGGTGCCTGGCATGAAGAAGAGTATGGCTGTGTTCGCGTTGGCAATCACGATGTTCGGAGCCGGTCTCGGCGGCTCCCGCGCCCTGGCCAAGTGCAGCAAGGACTGCAAGCGGGTGATCGCGGCGGATTTCACGGGCTGCAAGAGTACCTGCGCCAAGGGTAAGGCGGGCAAGGCCTGCAAGTCGTCATGTAAGGACCGGAAGAAGAGCGACAAGGCCGCCTGCAAGGCAGCCACGAACCCGGTGCCCCCGAGCTGCGGAGTAGCAACCTCTCCCGCGGGCGCGTTCGTGGACTAGTCGCTTCGCACATCGCCCGAGCTCGCCGGCTGGCTGGAGACGCCTCACCCGAGGCGTTGCCGGAGGTGGTCGCCCACCCGGAGGGCGTTGGCCATGATCGTGAGCGCCGGGTTCACTGCTCCGCACGAGGGGAAGAAGCTCCCGTCGACGACGTAGAGGTTGTCCATCTCGTGCGCCTTGCAGTGGACGTCGAGGGCCGACGTCCTCGGATCGTGACCGAAGCGCACGGTGCCGTTCTGATGCGCCACGCCGGCGAGCGGGATGCGCGCCCCTATGTAGGCGTTGAGCGGGATCAGGTGGTCGTGGCAGCCGATCTCCTTCAGCATCCGCTTGAGCTTCCCGATCAGCCGCTGGTGCCCTTCCTCGTTGTTCGGCCTGTGCGACAGCGTGATGCGGCCGTCGCGATCCACGGTCACCCGGTTGTCCGGATCGGGAAGATCCTCGGAGGTGAGCCAGAAGGAGAGCGTGTGATCGGCCATCTTCTCGAGCGTCCAGCCGGGCGCGATGCGCGGGGCCCCGGCGCGCAGCGTGTTGGCGTCGGTCTTCCCGATCATCGAGATGTGGCCCATCGGGTAGTCCCAGTCCTGCGACGGGAAGTAGAAGTCGTTGAGCCCCCAGGTCTTCTGGAAGCGCGTGGGGTTCGGGTCGCGCGAGACGGCGAGTAGCATCGAGTTGAGGTGGCACATGTAGTGACGGCCGACGACGCCGGAGGCGTTGGCGAGGCCCCGCGGATGCCGGTCGCTCGCCGAGCGGAGCAGCAGCGCGGCGGAGTTGATCGCCCCGCATGAGACGACGACGACGCCCGCGGAGTACGTCTCCGCGACGCCGTTCCGCTCGACGTGGACCCGGGTCACCTCGCGTCCGGACGGGCTCGTCTCGAGGCGGGACACGAAAGCGTCGGTGAGGAGGGTGACGTTCGGGTGCTCGAGCGCGGGGTCCACGCAGATCACCTGCGCGTCCGCCTTGGCGTAGACGAGGCACGGGAAGCCGTCGCACGTGTCGCACCGGATACAGCGGCTCTTCCGGGGGTTCTGCTCGTCGAGCATGATGCCGATCGGCATCGGGAAGGGGCGGTGACCGATGCGCGTGAGGTCGTCGACCAGCTGCTGGATGCGCGGCTCGTGGCTGAGCGGCGGGTGGCGATAGGGCGCGCTCGCCGGGGGCTCGGTCGGATCGCTGCCGCGCTCTCCGTGCACCTGGTAGAGATGCTCGGCCTCCGTGTAGTACGGCTCGAGGTCGGCGTACGCGATCGGCCAGGCGGGCGATACGCCGCCGTGGTGCGCGACCTGGCCGAAGTCCTGCTTCCGGAGCCGGATCAGGGCGGCGCCGTAGAACTTGGTATTGCCGCCGACGAAGTAGTGCGTGCCGGCGTGAAACTCCTTCCCGTCCCGGTCGAGCCACGCTTCCTTGACGTGGTAGCGGTTCTCGACCTCAACGGCGTGCGAATCCCAGTTCTCCTTCTCGCGCGGCACGTAGCCGCCGCGCTCGAGGAGGAGGACGCGCTTGCCCGACGGCGCGAGCCGGTAGGCGAGCGTCCCGCCCCCCGCGCCCGTACCGATGATGATGACGTCGTAGTGCTGGTCGCCCATGGTACGCCTCCGCGCGCGTCACACTGTGGCTCGTCGAACGGCCGGCACCACCGCCGTCGGTGGATCGGAGTCCTGTCGGGCGACCCGGGCGATGGCCCGGTCGAGTGACAGCGGACCCGCACCGTCGGTGGCGAGCCACACCAGCAGCGCGATGTAGGAGAACTCCAGCAGGCCGACGAGGCTGCCGATCCCGTCGACGTTCTCCCACTGCGCGGTGCGGATCGCGACGCACATCGTGATGATGAGCGGCAGGGCGGCAAAGTGCGTCGCCAGGCCGAGGAGGAGGAGCCCTCCGCACACGAACTCCGTGGTCGAGGCGAGTCGGGCCTGGAACGCCGCCGCCGGCAAGCCCAGCTGGGCAAAGAAGTCGGAGACCTTTTCCAGGTCGTGAAGCTTCCCCCAGCCCGACTGGAAGAACACGAGGCCCACGGTGAGACGGGCGAGCGTCGGCGAGAGCCAGTGGAACGCTCGTCCGATGCGGGCGGCGAGCTCCGTCATGGCGGTGATGAGCGTGGATACCCGATTCATGGTGCCCCTCCTTGGCCGCCTGGCGGCGGGCTTGCCTTCGTCCGCTTGGATGCCAGCGGCGCGGGAGGGGTGACGGAACGGCCGCTTCAGAGCGCGCCGAGTGCCGCGTAGCGGCAGCGGAAGATGCAGCGGCGCCGCGTGCGGTGGTTCAGCTTGGCGCACAGCACCCGGTCCGCGCCGCACCGGAGGACGTAGGCTTCGGCCGCCGCCAGCATGCCGAGCGGGGGCGCCGTGAAGTAGACCCAGAGCGCCGTCCACTGCCAGGCCGCCAGCGCCGAGGCGAACGAGCGGGCGGGGTTCGTGCTCATCCCCGAGATCGGCGCCTCGAGGCTGATGTAGGTGGCGACAAGCGCGCCGGCGAAGAGCGGCGTGTAGCGTGCCAGCCCCGGTCGGTTGGAGACCGTCAGCACGACCGACATGAGGAGGAACGAGATCACGAACTCCGCGACGAAGGCGATCAGCGTCCCGGCCGGCCCCGGAGTCGTCGCGGCGCAGCGCACCGCCGGGTGCGCCAGCAGCATGCCCAGCAGGGCACGCATCCCGAGCGCGCCCGCGACCCCGCCAACGAACTGGGCGACGATATATCCGGAGGCATCGCGGCGCTCGATCTTCCCCAGCCGGAGGTAGCTGAGCGTCAGCGAGGGGTTCATGTGTGCACCCGACTGCTGCCCCCAGGGCGAGTAGATGAGGCCGATCGCGGTGAGCCCCATCGCACCTCCCATGAGGAGGCGGCGGAAGTTCCGGTCGGGGAGCCCCTGGTGCACGGGCGACGCGGGATGCTCGAGCAGGGTCGCGAACGCGCAGGCCGCCACCATGAAGAGGCCGAGGAGTGCCCCTTCCATCGCGTATTCCTTCCAGTGGCCGGAGGCGTTCACTTCTTGGCCGGCTCCGCGGCGAACAGGTTCACCTCGATCGTGCCATCGGTCGCGACCACGGGCGCGAGCTGCTGTACCCGCGCCAGCCATCCCTCGGTCCAGCGCGGACCCACCTGGTAACGCTCGCGGTCGAAGCCCTCGATCTTGGCCCGGATGCGGAGCGTGCGCACGTCGCGGTAGCTGCCCGGCGGCAGGAGCAGGATCGTCCCGCTGATCGATTCGGCCCCCTTGTCGTCGCGCGCCCGGCCGCAGATCGTGAACGTGCCCTCCGTCTCGAACGGCACGGGCTTCATCGCCTCGACGGGGCCATCGAGTTTCAGGCGAGGGACCTCGAGCTTCAGGGCGCACTTCTTCGGGTCGACCTTCTTGTTGGTTGCCCACTGCCGGAAGTGGTCGCTCTTGGTGTCATCGTTGTCCACCCGGATGGAGCCGAGCGCCACCTGGCAGCTCGCCTGGCCGGAAAGCTGCTCCTCGTCGACCCGCAGGGTGCAGGCGACGGCGGAGCTCACCGCCGTGATGCGCTCCCCCACCGCCGCATCGAAGACGGCAGAGAAGGTGTTGTTCCCCGCCTCGGAGTCGACGACGAAGCGCGTGTCTCCCCGGACCGGCGCGCCGGTCAGGAGGAGCGCGAGCAGGGCGAGGGTCGGGCGGAGGGGCATTGGGGTCCCTTCGACACGGGTTTGGCGCTTGGATGCCGGCACCCGGCTCGGGGTTTCACGCGTCCGGGCCCCACCTCGGCAACCCACAGCCACCGCACCTCCCTCTCCTCCACCTCGGAAACCCCGCAGCGGCGCACGTCGAGGCCGAAGGTACTAGTACTCAGAGGTACTAGTACTCGTGGAGTCTATACGACCTGCTATGGCTAGTGACTGCTTGCTATCAAAACCCATTGACGGCTGGCAGTAGCTCATCTTACACAGACACCCCTATGGCTTACACTCGCTGCCGGAGCCTCTTCGCCCTTCTCGCGCTGATCGGGAACACCGTGCCGCTGCTGTCGTCGCGGATCGCCGTCGCGGCCGAGACACGCACTTTCTACGCAACCGTCGTCGGCGACGAGGCGGTGCCGCCCGTCGCGACGGCCGCGCATGCCGCCCTCACCGCGGGCCTGAACGACGACGGCAGCCTCACCTACACCGTCACCTCGACCGGGTTCGCGACCAGTTTTCACGTCGCGGTCCTGCAAGCGGGACCGCCCGGCACGGCCGGCCCCACTATTGCGGCGCTCGACTGCAACTCCACCGGCACCGCGTGCGGGGGCACCTCGCAGCCGCTGGATGACGACGCGCGCGCGGCCCTGTCGGCGGGCGGCCTCTACGTGAGCCTCCAGACCGACGCCTTCCCGAACGGGGAAATCCGCGGCCAGGTGGTGTCGGTCGCGCTCCAGCCGCCGACGGAGGAGGCCAGCGCGCAACGGTTCAGCGGCCTGGTGATCGTCGGCAAGACGAGCGGCGCCGCCGCGGTGAAGATCGCTGGACGGTTCCAGCTGGAGGCCCCGGTCGATCTGCGCACCTCGACCGCGGTCGTCGGCGACCTGCTCGAGCAGATCGACGCGGCGGGAGCCGACGGCTCGCTGCCCATCCCGCTCTCCCTGGCACACGCCAACGCGCGCGGCACGGCGGCCGTCTACCACGCCGCCGCGACGGCAACGGACCCCGGCTGTCGTCTCTCACTCAAGGGCCGCAGCCACGGAGCATACGCCTTCGTGCTCGCGTGCAAGCGCGGGAACGGCGCGCCGATCCGCTTCCCGTCCGGCGCCTGCGGCAAGGGGGCGCACTCCACGGGCAAGCTGCGCACGGGCTTCGTCGTCAACGGCGGAAGCACTTTCCGGGTGCGCCTGACGCAGGCCTGGCGGTGCCTCGGCGCCCACGCCGTGCGCACCTCGGCCACGGACAGCAGCGGCGACACGAGCAGCAACCATGCGCCACGGGCCGACTTCCGGGAGAGTCCCAAGAGCGGACGGGCGCCACTCGCCGTCACCTTCACCAACAAGTCCTCTGACGCCGATGGCGATTCCTTCACTTCCCTGTGGGACTTCGGCGACGGCTCGCAGAGCTCCTCGCACGACCCCACGCACACCTACAAGCGCGCCGGCACCTTCCACGTGAGCCTGGTCGTGACCGACTCGCACGGCGCCGTCTCCTCGCCCAAGCGCGACACCGTGAACGTCGCGCCACCGATCACCACCACCACGACCACAACCCTTCGGTCCTCGACCACGAGCACGACCCTCGAGAACCGGCCCCCGATCGCCGACTTCCGGACCGCGCCCAAGAGCGGGCCCGCGCCCCTCACGGTGACCTTCACCAACAAGTCCACCGATCCCGACGGGGACTCGTTCACCTCGCTGTGGGACTTCGGCGACGGGTCGAAGAGCTCGGAGTTCATCCCGACGCACGTGTTCAAGAGGGCCGGGGAGTTCACCATCACGCTCGTCGTGACCGACGCGAACGGCGCGGCGTCCAAGCCCAAGATGGACATCGTGAACGTCGGCCCGCCGGTCACCACGACCACGACCTCGACCCTTCCGTCCTCCACCACGAGCACGACCCTCGAGAACCGGCCCCCGATCGCCGACTTCCGGACCGCG
>Ga0066903_100005631_pt1 | contig 10915 bp, 2 predicted proteins | sample PanSoiMetaGPlot1_FD_67491 | JGI IMG/M metagenome (GOLD analysis project Ga0066903, IMG submission 67491) | Tropical forest soil microbial communities from Panama analyzed to predict greenhouse gas emissions - Panama Soil - Plot 1 (version 2) | ecosystem: Environmental > Terrestrial > Soil >...
GGTCTTCTACCTGGTCGATGCCTTCGACGAGTCGGGCGAGGGACCGGTGGCGGATCCCCCCGGAGCCAGCCCCTCGCTGCGCTGCATACCGGCGCGCAGGAACTTCGCGCTCAGCCCGGACGGTGACGCGGGGGACGGCATCGCCGACGGAACGGCACCTCTCCGCCATCCCGACGTCCGGCTCATGCCCATGCACGAGGGGGCCGGTGGCGTCCTTTTGCACACGGGGGAGTTCCTGCTCGCGGCCGTCGATCTCTCCGTTCCTGTGAAGGCTTCGGACAACTTCAGCAAGCTGCTCAAGACCGTCCCCGTGAAGGGGTCGGACGACTTCGGTAAGGTCAAGACCGATGGCAACGAGCTCGGCAATGGCGACTTCGGCGGCGGCTACAGCTACCGCCTGGGCTGGCACGCGAGGCACCTCGGGCGTCCCAGCCCCTCCCAAATCGTCGGCGGCTTCGGCGGCGATGAAATTTACGCGGACAAGTACAGCAGGGTCAAAGTGAGCTTTCACTGGGATCGCCAGGGGGAAAAGGACGGCGATCCGAACAGCTTGAGCATTCGCCGCGGTATTGCGCCCCGCAGGCCCCCGAACTGGGACGACAACTACCTCTACGACCCCACCGATCCCAGCCACCCGCCCATGGAGAGTCGCCTGCCTCCCCTCAGCGGCGACATCGGTCACGCTTTCTACAACAGCTTCGGCTCGGGCGCGCAGGCGGCGCCGCCAGGAATCATTCGCCGCAGGCCCCCGAACCGGGACGGAAATTACATCTATGACCCCACCGACCCGGACAATCACATCACCCGAATGCTCATCCACGGCGACATCGACCAGGTCGAGACGGACCCGTTCGACGATACCTGGCAATTGACCGACCTTCCCAAGAACAGCTTTTCGGCGGGCACCCAGTGGCTCCTGGCGCCCGGTGGCGAGCCTGATTATGTGGACCGATTCGTCAGCCGAAACGTCTCCTGGTCAGCGGCAGTAAAGGAAAAGGAGTACGAGGACTCGCAGGGCAAACTCCATCAAGGCTTCTACGACGAGTGGGACTTCCATCACACCATGAACAGCAGCACGAGCGCGGGCACGGGGTCCCACGGCACCGGTGGCGGCGAGGGTAAAGCCTCCTTTCATGACATTTCGTTCCAGCCGAAGCCGGGGAAAAGACATGGCCCGTACGACGCCATCGGCGAGGCGATCGCCGACCCCTTCGGCTGCCCCCAGTGCCCCCGTCTCGGAGCCGTGATGGTGGCGCAGAACCTGGCGAGCTCCTTCGACGTGACGCGAGCCTATCGCAGCCAGATCAGCTACTCGGGCCCCTACGGGCGCGGCTGGGATTCGCCGGTGAATGCGCGGCTCGCGCCGGCCAGCGCCGGCAATGTCCTCTACTTCGACGGCACGGGGCGACGCGACACTTTCGTTAGGCAGGACGCGACGCACTTCGCGCCGGTGCGCGGGCTGTACGCGCTCCTCTTCCAGAACGGCGACGGGTCGTTCACGCTGCGGGATGGCGACGGCGCGCTGGAGAATTTCCACGCCTTCGACGGATCGAACCGCCATGGAGTTCTCGAGTCGGCCTTCGATCGGCAGGGGGATCACGCGACCTTCCTTTATGACACGCAAGGGCTGCTGACGGACGTCGTCGATCCGCACGGGCGCACGATTCACTACGCCTACGACGCGCAGGGACGCATCACGTCGGTGACCGACTACGCCGGGCGGCAGGTCGTGTACGGCTACGACGCGAGCGGAAACCTCGCGAGCGTCCGCTCCCCCGTGGTCACCGGCACGCCCAACGGCAACGACTTTCCCGGCGGCCGCACGACCCAGTACACCTACAGCAGCGGCTTCACCGACGACCGGCTGAACAGCAATCTCATCGGCGTCATCCGGCCGGACGAAGCGGCAAGCTCAGTGCCGGCGGTGCAGATTGTGTACGGCACCGATGCGGCGTCGTTCACTTTCGATCGCGTCATCTCGCAGACCCTAGGCGGGACCAACGCGAGCGGGGTGCCCGCCGGCGGGACGCTCACCTTCTCGTACCAGTCGCTCAACACCGGCGGCGATCCGGCGAATCCTTCTCTGCCGCGGCGCAAGGCGACGGTTGTCGATCGCAACGGCAACCAGAAGGAGTACGTCCACAACGTCAACGGGAATCTTCTGACGCTGACCGAGCGGACCAATCGCAACGTGCGCGTGGGCGAGGGGGATTACACGACGCAGGCGTCGTACGATGCGGACGGCGAGCTCATCCTGGTCATCCGCCCGGCGGGCGATCGCTCGATGTTCGCCTATGACAAACCGGGAGCGGACCGCTACCGCGAAGGAAACCTCCTCAGTCGCACCGACGTCGCCGACTCGCTCGCGCTCGGCGGGCGCGGCGACGGGCACGGCGGCGAGAGCAACAACCGGATCTGGTCGTTCACCTACGAGCCGCTGTTCAACCAGATCGCTTCGTTCACCGAGCCGCGCGGCAACGATCCCTCGTACGTGCCGCAGAATGGCGGGTCGAACAGCTCCGGACGCTACACCACCTTCCGGACGTTCGACTATCAGGAAGGAGACCCGGCGGTCACCGGCGTGAGCGCCTATGCCGCGCGCTTCGGCATCGGTCTCGCCGGCACGCCGTTCTCCCTCGGCGATGTGAACGGCGACGGGATCACGGCGCAGGCGGCGGGGAATGTCGTCCGCATGGTCGAGCCGACGGTGCATCTCGATCCCGGTTCGAGCCAAGCGGCGATCGGCGGCTCGACCCTGCAGTCGATCGTGACGACCCTCGTCTGGAATAGTCGCAGCCAGCCGGTCGTCATGACCGACGCCGAGCAGAACCGCCACGAGCTCGAGTACTACGCCGAGACCGACCCCGAGGGAGACGGCAGCGTGACGCCCCCGCCCCTCGACGGCCGCACCCTCGATCCCCTCACGGGCGGCTTCCTCAAGACCGTCCGCATCGACACGACGCCCGCCCCCGGTCGGGACAACGGAGCCAATCCGGGTCCGCTGCAGATCCAGTACGACCTGACGTACGACCTGTTCGGGAGCCTGGCGCTGTTCACCGACGGCCGCGGCGTCCGCACGCGCACGGTCTTCAACGCGCTCGGCGAGCTGGTCGAAGTGCGGCGCGCCGCCGCCACGGCGGACGCCTCCGGTCCGGACGGCACGCCCCCGAGCGGCCGCGGCGAGACGGGGCTGCAGGCCTTCGCCTTCGTGACGCGCGCCGCCTACGACGCCGACGGGAATGTCGTCCTGGCGGAAGCGGAGGATCGCGGAGGGACGCGCGGACTCGGTTCCTTCCTGGACACGCACTTCACCTACGACATCCTGGGCGATCTCGTGCAGGTGGACCGGCAGGTCACGGCGGCTGCGTCGCTCACCAGCCTGTTCCGCTACGACGCCGGCCAGAACCTGACGCAGGCGACCGAGCCGGACGGCAACCGTCACGACCGGGTCTGGGACGAGCGCGACCTGCTCTTCACCTTGACGCGCGGAGCCGCCGGACCGCTGGGCGGCGTGGCCTCGACGCGCCGCTTCGACTACGACGCCGAGGGCAATCTCGCCACCATGACCGACGGGACCGGCGGGATCACCGAGGTTCGCTATGACGGCCACAACCGGCCGGCGCGGATGATCGACGCCGTCGGGGGGACTGACGACTTCTTCTACGACCCGGCCGGCAACGTCGTGCGCTCGCTCGCGCGCGGCACGACCGGTGGCCCGACGCCTTTCGATCGCTCCGGCTCCGGCAACGTCGATCTGGCCGACCTGCGCCTCTCGGTCGACGAGCTGAGCCGGCCCTTCCGCGCCGACCGGCTGCTGTTCGTCCCGGCCGGCGTGTTCCCGACGCGGCCGCCTTCGCTCGCGGAAGGCTCTCTGCTGCCCGGAGACGGCGCGGTCAACACCCTCTTCGAATACGACCGTCTGTCACGGCCGACTTTCGTGCACCGCGACAGCGGAGCGATGACGCGCATCGACTACGACGGCGCCGGCCGCGCCCTGCTTTCGACCGACGCCGCCGGCGACACCTTGGTGTTCGCGTGCGACGCGGCGGCGAATCTGATCGAAACGGTCGAGACGCAGGTCTCCAGCAATCCGGGGCCGGTGCAGGAGCAGTTCTTCACCACCTCGTTCTATGACGCGCTCGGCCGGCCGAGCATGACCGTGGACAATCTCGGCGACGCGCGGCGCGCCGTTTACGACAGCCTCGACGCGCTCGTGCTCGCGAGCGACGCCAACGGACCGTCGGGCGGCAGCATCAACCGGCGCTCGAGCGGCCATACCGGCATGAGCGTGCCGATCAACGGCCATGGCAACGTCACCCGCTTCACGTACGACGGCGCCGATCGTCCGCTGGCCACGACGCAGGTGATGACCGGAACCGGCAAAGGGGACGGCACCACAACCCCGACTCCCGACACCTCCAACCCGTCGAATCCGGACGGCCTCATCGTCGCCACCAGCGCCTGGACGGGCAACGGCCTGCTGAGCGGGTGGACCGACGACCGCGGCAATACCACCTCGTTCGGCTACGACAACCTCGACCGCCGGGTCCGCACGACGCACGCCGACAACACGTTTTCGACCTACGCCTACGACGGTGAGGACGCACTCAGCGTGACGGTCGATCCGAACGGCAGCCACGTCACGAATTTCCTCGATCCTCTGGGCCGGCCGACGATGCGCACCGTCGACGCGGGGTCGGGAGTCACCGGCACGAACCACGAAGACCTGCAGTGGGACGGACTGTCGCGTCTCACGCGCTCGTTCGCCAACAACCAGCCAACCGATTCGAGCGACGACGTCACCGTGTCGTTCCTGTACGATTCGCTCGGACGGCTGATCGAAGAGACGCAGATCGGCGGAGGCGGAGCGGCGGGCGGCGGCGTACCGCTGAGCACCGACGTCGGCTGGCAGGCGGACGGGCTGATGACGCTGCTCAACTACCCGTCATCCGAGCAGGTGTCGTACGGCTACGACGGCGCCGAGCGCCTGCGCACCATGAGCGATCCATCCCACCCCGAGCTGATGGCGACCTTCGAATACTTCGGTCTGAGCCGGCTGCACACGCGCCAGTCGGGCAATGGCGTGCGCCTGACTTTTCTGGACGACTCCGGCACGACCGATACCGGCTACGACGGCCTGGGCCGGCCGGTGCGCCTGCGGCATCTCGATCCGTCGGGCACGCTTCTCGCGGGATTCGAATACCGCTACGACCGGGAGAGCAACCCGATCTCCGCGCGCCGCCTGCACGACAGCAATGCCGGCGGAGCGATGCGCGGCAACGTCTATGCCTACGACTCCGCCAACCGCCTCACCTCGTCGCAGGAAGCGTATCTCGACGCGAGCCACACCATCGTCTCTCCCCTGCTCGACCAGGAGACCTGGACGCTCGACGGCGCCGGCAACTGGGCCAACTTCACCCGCAACGGCACGCTCTACCTGGACACGCCGAACAACCTGAATCAGTACGACGAGGCGCAGTGCTGCGGCGCGCACACCGACGACGGCGTCCCGGACGATTTCGGCGACGTCGCCTTCACCCCGGTCGCCGACGGAATCAATGTCGTCAACGATAAGGCCCTGGACCAGATCGAGGGACTGACGGTCAAGCAGCAGATCGTCGAATACAACGCGGGGCACCAGCGCTCGGACGCCATCGATCTGACCAGCGGGATGCGGATCGCCTCCTACGCCTACGACGGCCTGCGCCGCCGCGTCCGCCGCGTGGTGAGCGGCGGCGAGGGCTCGACCGGCACGCACGTGCTGGCGTACGCCGGCACGCTCCTGCCCGAGGCCATCGAGGAGCGCGATGGGTCCGGCGTCACGACGCTCATGGCGGGGGTGGGGCCGGGCGGCGGCTGCCTGTGGCACCTGCACGGCGACGGCTCGTCGCAATACGTGTTGGAGGATGCTCTCGGTAGCGCCGTCGCGGTGGTCCCGGCCTTCTCGATCTTCGGCCCGCCGTCGGTCGTCGAGCGCGTCGTCTACGACCCGTATGGCAAGCCGACCTTCGAAACCCCCGCGAACGTCCCGATCATGATTCCGGGCGGCGGTCCCTTCCTGGCCGAGAGCCAGTACGACAACCACCACTTGTTCCGCGGCATGGTGTACGACCCCGAGCTGGGCGCCCGCACCGCGAGCGTCAACACCGACATGGGAGGCCTGTACTCGTGCGGCTCCTACAACCCGAACCAGGGACGCCCGATGGAAGGGGATCCCGATCGCCCGCCTTTGAATACGCCGTTCGATGCGCCGCTGAAGGACCGATGAAGGGGTAGATGCGCCTCGCCGCAGCTCGCCACCCGTGCGGCTGCGTCATGCTCGACTGATCGTTGGTGATTCGACGACCACGGCCTTTCGCGCAAGTGAATCCCGGGGAGTCGGCGGGCCCGCCTTTGTGCCAGCCTGGGTACATTTCAGGACACCAATATAATGTTGCAGAGCGACTCCCTTGACGGTATATGGGAAGGCGACCCCTATTAGCGGAGCCTGACGACTCCTGCACGCTCCGGCGATCGAGAGGCGCCGATAACCTCATCCGGCTCGATCCGAAAACCCCGACAAGGAGGACCCATGCGGCACAAACTCCTGGCTTCCGTCCTTTTCCTGAGCCTGGCGGCTGCCTTGAGCTCCGATGCTTACGCGCAATTGATCGTGAGCACGGTCGCCGGCGGCCAGCCCGATCGAATACCGGCCACCCAAGCGACTCTGGAGCGCCCGAACTATATCGCCCGGGATTCCGCGGGGAACCTCTATATCGCCGACTCGCTGCAACACAAGGTCTTCAAAGTCGATCCGCAGGGCCGGCTCACCCACATCGCCGGGAACGGGTGCCAGTGGGGGATCGCGAGCGGTCGCTGTCCGGTGGGAAACGGCGGCCCGGCCCTCGCCGCCAGTTTCAGCGGACCCGTCGGATTGGCGTTCGACTCCACGGGAGGCCTGTACATCCTGGACGACAATTATCCCCGGGTCGTGCGGATGGATCTGGCCACGGGAATCATCGTCTCCACCAACGACACCTCGTTCGATGTGAATCTGGGCGATCCGGAATTCATGACCATGGGCCGGGATGGGAAGCTCCTGGTCAGTAGCTGGAGTCCCTCGCGTGTTTTCCGGCTGGATTTGCCTCTGGGGCACGTGTCAATCGTGGCCGGAACGAACACGGACGGCTTCAACGGCGACGGAGGGCTCGCGACAGCCTCGTCCCTGAATGGTCCGGTGGGCCTCGCCGACGATCCAGCAGGAAACCTGTACATCGCGGATGCAGGCAACCAGCGGATCCGAAGGATCGACGCGGCCACGGGCAAGATCGACACCGTGGCGGGGGATGGAACCTTCGGCTTCAGCGGCGATGGCGGGTCCGCTACCCACGCGCAACTATACGGCCCCGAAGGAGTGGCTGTGGACGCCACCGGCAATCTGCTCATTGGAGACACAGTCAATCAGCGAGTTCGTCGGGTAGACGCGGCTGACGGCCGGATCAGCACCGTGGCGGGCGGGGGCAGCTTGATTCCGGTCGGGACGGTTCCCGCGCTGCAGGCCAAGCTGTGGAATGTCTATCAGCTCCTGATCGATCCCTCCGGGAAGATCCTCGTGGCGAGTGACAGTGCTGTGGACAGACTCGATCTGTCGACGGCGTTGCTCACGCGCCTGGCGGGAACCGGCGTCTTCAGCCCGCCCGACGGCGTCCTGGCGACGCGCATCGGGCTCTCCTACAATCCCGGGGTGAGCATTGCGGTGGACGCCGCGGGAGCCGTCTACTTCACCGACCCATTCGGCCGCAAAGTGCGGAAAATGGATCCCCACTCGCGCCGCTTGAGCACGGTGGCCGGAAATGGGACGAATGATTCGACCGGAGACGGAGGCCCCGCAACCTCGGCGGGGATCAATTCGCTTGGAGGCCTCGTCATCGATCCGTCCGGCAACCTGTTCCTTGTCGACGTCCCGCCTCTCTCTTCCTACGCCGTGATTCGTCGCATCGACGCCTCGACGGGAATCATCGACCGGTTTGCCGGCGGCGGAAACGATGCGCCAGTCGACGGCCTCGCGGCGACACAGGCGAGACTTGACGGGTTGAGGGGATTTTCCTCGGATAGCTCCGGGAACATCTACTTCTCCCTGGATGGTCCAGGCATGGTCTTCCGGGTGGATGCAGCCACGGGCTTGCTGAAACACCTGGCCGGGAGCGGGGTGAGAGGATGGGATGGAACGGGAATCCCCGCCACCGGCGCCTCACTGGCCACGCTGGGGGTCACGGCGGCCGATCCTAGCGGAAACGTTTATTTCCACGAGCAAACAGTGATCGGTGGGCTGGGCAGCTTCAGGATCCGGCGGATCGATGCCGTCACGGGCATCCTCACCACGGTCATCTTCGCTTCGGCCCGAGGGATAGTGGCCGATGCCGCCGGCACGGTCTACTACACCGACGGCACAAGGATCTTTACCCTGCCGAACGTCCTGTTCGCCGGCACGGCAAATCCGGGGTTCGGCGGGGACGGTGGCCCCCCGCTTGATGCCCGCTTCGACCTGCTCGGGTCGCTGGCCTCCGGAGGTGTATCGAAGATCTACGCCTTCGATCAGGGGAACAGCAGGATCCGCAGGATCGGAACCGCCGAGGCGAACAATCCGCCCAGCGCGCTGGGGGGAATGGATCTGGCGGCGGAGTGCTCCTCACCCGCGGGAGGCGATTTCAACCTGGACGGCTCCGCCTCGACCGATCCCGATTCGACTCCCGGCACGGCCGATGGAATCTACAGCTACGAGTGGTTCGAGAATCATGCCGGCGCGCCGCCCGCCTTCCTGGGCTTCGGATCGACTCTTCCGGTGACCCTGCCCCTGGGAAATCACGATCTGAATCTGATCGTGACCGACAACTTCGAGGCCTCCAACGCCGATTCCCTCCTCGCCACGGTCTCCTTCAGCGGTAGTGGAGGTGCTCACGTCGCCGCGGACCCATCCATCCTCACACCGGCGCGACACCAGCTCGTTCCCATTCACGTCACGCTCAGCCCGGACAGCTGTCTGCCGGTGACCGCCACTCTGGCTTCCATCACCAGCAGCGAGCTGGACGACGCCCAGGGAGGAGCCGACGGTCATACGACGGACGACATCCAGGGGGCCAGCATCGGCACTGCGGACTTCGATTTCCTCCTGCGCGCCGAGCGTGACAACAAGGGTCCGGGGCGGACGTACCATATCGTCTACAACGTCCAGGACTCTCTCGGGCATCCTTCCGTGGCGGAGACCTCCGTCTTCGTCCCCGGCAAGAAGGCGCCCCTGATCGTGCAGGCACCTGGCCACAAGGTGAAACCCAAGCCCAAGGATTAGCGCGCGACCTTCAAGGACGCGGGGCGACTCACCGGGCGATATAATGCCGGCCGATGAGCGACCTGCGTGTTTACGATCGCATCTCGGAAGCGGTGGGGTGGACTCCGCTGTTGCGGCTGCATCGCAGCGTGGGGGAGTTTGCCGGCGAGGTCTTCGCCAAGATCGAGTTCATGAACCCGATGGGCAGCGTCAAGGACCGGATCGCCCGCTTCATGATCGAGCAGGCGCTGCGGGAAGGACGGCTGCACGCCGGCGACGTCCTGGTCGAGAATTCCTCCGGCAACACCGCCATGGGACTGGCGATGATGGCGGCGCTCGAGGGGCTGCGCTGCAAGATGGTGGTCCGCCGCGAGACCAGCAAGGAAAAGCTGGATTGCCTGAAGGCGATGGGCGTCGAGCTGGTTCTGGTCGACGGGTCGCTGCCGCCCGACTCTCCCGAGAGCTACAACCGCAAGGCCCTGCAAGTCGCCGCCGAGACTCCGGGCGCTTTTTTCACCGACCAGCACAACAATCGGGCGAATAATGAAGCACATTACCGCTCCACCGGACCCGAAATCTGGCGGCAGATGGATGGGCGGATCGACTACCTGGTCGCGGGGATGGGGACGGGTGGGACGCTGTGCGGCACGGCGCGCTACCTGAAAGAGCAGGACGCGCGCATTCGCGTGATCGCCGTCGATCCGGTCGGCTCGGTCTTCTATCCCTATTTCAAGACGGGTCGGCCCGGCGCGCCGAAGCCGGGCCTGCTGGAAGGGCTCGGCGACGAGGAAATCATCGGGTGCCCCGAGTGGGAGCTCATCGACGACATGTTCCAGGTTGATGACCGCCAGGCCTTTCTCGCGGCCCGCCGGCTGGCCCGCACCGAAGCCATCCTGGGCGGCGGCTCGAGCGGCGCCGCGCTATGCGGCGTCCGCGACCTGGTGGCGCGCCTGCAGCACCCGGCGCGGATCGTGACCATCTTCCCCGACTCCGGCAGCCGCTACCTGAGCACCATCTACAACGACGACTGGATGCAGCGCCAGGGTTTCCTCGACTGAACCTGCCGCGCCGCCACGAGCTTCCTGCCTTCTTGCAAATCGGCATCTCACTGGAGAAGCTGCCGCGCGTGGAAGGCCATGCCTCAGGATTGACTGGTCAGCTCACCGATGCTCCATTCCCATCGTGTCCGGGAACGAGGTTGCCGCCAAAGCAAGAGCGCCGGCCAAGCCGAGTTTTCACAGAATTACAGATGGCCAAGCCAGAGGCTTGACGGTATATGTGAGGAAGGCGTGAGGGGGAATCCTGATGAAAACCAATCTACGCCTGATCCTCGCCTGCCTGGCCCTTGCCCCACTGTTCAATCTCCTCATCGCCAATCCTGCGCCATCCCCTGCAGGCTTGTCCTTTGCGCAGCGTCTGCAGGCGCAGGAAGCCATCGAGCGCGTCTACTACTCGCACCAGATCGGGGGGAAGAAGACGTTCGATGAAGCGGTGCCGCCCGCCTTGATCGAGCGAAAGGTCCGCACCTACCTCCAGCAGTCGGTGGCCCTGGAAAAGTACTGGAACACTCCAGTGACCGACGAGGCTTTGGCACTGGAGGTGGAGCGGATG
>Ga0066903_100005632_pt1 | contig 10915 bp, 8 predicted proteins | sample PanSoiMetaGPlot1_FD_67491 | JGI IMG/M metagenome (GOLD analysis project Ga0066903, IMG submission 67491) | Tropical forest soil microbial communities from Panama analyzed to predict greenhouse gas emissions - Panama Soil - Plot 1 (version 2) | ecosystem: Environmental > Terrestrial > Soil >...
GAGCGCGAACGTCCCGTACCAGGACATCTCGTCGGACGGACCGCTCACGCACGTGTTCGTCGGCAACGACCTCAGCTGCCAGGTCGCGCATACGGGCGCCGAGGCCTACGAACTCCGCGGCCTGAGACCGCCCGGAGGGCACCGGACCATGCGGTAGGTTGGGGCGGTCGTCCCCACGTGCGCGGGAGTCTCCGGTGGGCGGTTCGGAAGTGCATGAGCACGTACGCGACCGGCGGGCCCTGAGCAAGGGCCCGCCGTACCGCCTCACCGCGGGGCTGCTGCTGGGTTCGATCCTCGTCTCGCAGGCGATCCCCGTCGCCAAGGACCACTTCGCCGGGAACGTGCCGCCGCTGCTGGCGCAGCTGCACCCGAGCGTCGGACCGTGGCTCGTGATCGCCGTCGCCGCGGTCCTCAGCATGATCGCGCTCCTTCCGCGCGCCCTCGAGTGGGGCCGCACGGCGTTCCTCGCGACGGTCGTCGCGGCCGGGTGGGTCGTGTCGGTCGCGCTGGCCGCGCAGGCGAAGGGCCTGTCCGCCGTCTCCGCACCGTTCCGCCGGCCGCTCGACTACTACGCGAGCGTGCCCCTGGTGCGCGCGCTCGGCGCCCGCGCGTTCGCCGTGGACTTTCCGCGACTGCAGACCCGCCTCTCGCTGCACGCGCGGACCCACGGTCCGAGCGCGGTGCTGTTCCCCTGGCTGCTGTCGAAGATGACGGCCGGCAGCGTCCTCGGCGTCTCGTTGCTCGTGGCGCTCGTGGGGCTCGCCGGCGCGATCGCCACCTACTTCCTCGCGCGGGAGCTGGCCTCGGAGCGGACGGCCAGGCTCGCCGCAATCCTGTTCGCCTGCGCTCCGGGCGTCCTTCTGTACTCCGCGACCTCGATGGACGCCGTCTTCATGACGGTGATCGCCTTCGCGCTGGCGGCGCTCGTCCGATTCCCGCGTTCGACGACGTGGGCGGTGGTCGCCGGGATGCTCTGGGCGGTCTCGCTCAGCTTCACGTTCGGCGCGGCTGTGCTCGCGCTCTTCGGAGCCGGCATCGGGTGGATGGCGGTGCGGGCCCCCGACGGACAGCGGGCGGCAACGTCGGCGGTCGTCGTCCGGGGCGTCCTCGTCCTCGCGGGCTTGGCCGCCGGCGGGCTGATCCTGTGGCGGCTCGCCGGCATCGACCTGATCGCCGACTTCCGCGCGGCGTCGCGCGCCGCGGCGCACGACCCCTCGCGCGCGCGGCCCTATCTCTACTGGGTGCTCTTCAACCTTCCTGCGTTCCTCATCGTCGCCGGGATCCCCCAGACCGCCCTGCTGCTGCACGAGACGCCGGCTCGGTGGCGTGCGCGATCGTTTGGCTTCGAGACCGTGCTCTGGGCGACGCTCGCCCTCGCGTCCCTGAGCGGCGTCTTCCTGGGAGAGGTCGACCACATCTGGCTCTTCTTCGTCCCGCCCCTCGCGGCGAGCGCCGCGGCGGGACTCGAGCGTGTCCTGGCGCAGGCGGAGGATCGCTCGGGTGCGTCGGCGCGGAGAACGGTCACGCGCGTGGCCGCCGGCGCGCTCGTCCAGACCACCGCGATGCAGCTGTTGCTCTATACGTACTGGTGACGCCGGCGCATCCGGCGCGGGTCACGGGTCGGGGCCGCGCGGCGCCGGGTCGTCGCGCGTGCCCGGGTCGTCGCGCGTGCCCCGCAACGCCCGCACCGTCACGAGCAGGGCGACACCGCCGACGGCGACGCCGACCCCGACTCCCGCGAGCACGTCGAGCGGATAGTGCACGCCAAGGTAGATGCGCGACCAGCCGACCAGCGCCGCATAGAGGATTCCGGCGACGGCGACCGGGCGCCCCACGAACGGAAGGAGCGCGATCGCGGTTGCGAACGCGACCGCGGTGTGGCTCGAGGGAAAGCTCGTCCCGTGAGCGGGCTGCTGCCGCAGGATCGCGTGCGCGACGACCTCATACGGCCGCGGCCGGTCGGCGATCACCTTCGCGAGGTTCGCCGCCAGCAGGGCCGTGATCGCGGCGCCGGCGCCGATCACCACGGGAAACGCGCTCCGGTTCCGAAGCAGCACGTACACGAGCAGGAGTGCGATCGCCATCGTCAGGCCGCCGAGGAGGCAGAGCCGAGACAGCGGCGTCAGGAACGTCGCCACCGCCGAAGGGACCTCATTGAGGTCGCGGTACAGCGCGGCGTCCCATGCGCCCGCCCCGGCCGCAACGGTCAGGGCCGCCGCGACGAACAGCACCCCGCCCGAGGCGGTCAGGACGAGCGAGGTCGCCGTCGAGGGCAGCACGACCGCGTGCCGCGGCCGCCACCAGGGGGCGCCGGGGGCCGCGGCGCGGGCGCCCACCTCAGGGAGCGGTGCGCCCGCGGCGGTCGAGCGCGCCGCCGACGACGGACCCCGTCGCGCCGCCGATCAACGACCCGACGACCGCGTCTCCCGGGTAGTGCACGCCCGTGTGGACCCGCGAGTAGGCAACGGCCGCGGCCAGGAGGCGCAGCGGGAACGCGAGCCACGGCATCTCCCGCCCGACCGCCCCGGCGAACGCGAAGGCGGAGGCGGAGTGACCCGACGGAAACGACGTGGACGACGGCATGGTGACGTGCCGACCGTCGACGACGCGCGCCCCTTCCCGGTCGGGACGCGGACGCGAGGCGACGGATTTCAGCCCGATGTTGACGAGCGCGGACGACACGCCGATGGACATGAGCCCCGCGACCGCGGCACGCCTGCCTCGCCGCCCACCGAGCAGCGCGAGCCCGGCCGCGATCGCGATCCAGATCGCCGATCGGTTGGCCGCCGTCGACAGACGGCGGAACGGTTCATCCAGCTCCGGGGTGTCGGTCAACGCGATGGCCTCGTACACAGCGTGGTCGACGCGCGAGAAGTCACGGAGGATGCGTGCGGCGCGCGCCCGGACCGGCGCGACGGACCCCGACACCAGGTCGGCGATCGCGTCCTCGATCGTCGGTGGCCTCGACTCGGGATCGGTGGGGGGCCGCACGGTCGAGTATGGTACGCGGCGGTGGTCGTTCCCGGCGATGGGACCAGGGGGGTCGGAAAATGAGCGAACGAGCCGCCCACATCACGGCGAGCCGCCGCGTGTCGGCGGTGCTCGCCATCCTGCTGCTCGTAGCCGCCGTCGTGACGGCGGTGCTCTCCGTCGTGACGGCGGGCGCTGCCGTGGTCGTGGGACTGCCGCTGTCCGTGATTGCGCTCGTGGTCGGCCTCTGGTACGTGGTCTCGCGACGCGGCACTCCCCGGCTTGTGGGCGCGATCGTCGCGTCCGTCGGGCTCGTCGCGTTCATCGTGCTGACGTTCACCTCCCCGCACAAGGGCGTGCCCGTCGCGGTTACGTTGGCGCTGACGCTGCTGTCCGGCCTTTTCGCCCGGCACGCGCTCCGGCGGGATCCCCGCACCTTCGCGACGACCGTCGCCGTCGACCGGCAGGCGGCGCCCCGCCCCTCGCACCCCGTGCTCCTCATGAATCCGAAGTCCGGTGGCGGCAAGGTCGAGAAGTTCGCGCTCGTCGACGAATGCCGGAAGCGAGGCATCGAGGCGGTCGTGCTGAAGCTCGGCGACGACCTGCTCGCGCTCGCCGAGGCCGCCATCGACCGCGGCGCCGACGTGATCGGCATGGCGGGAGGCGACGGCTCGCAGGCGCTGGTCGCGACCGTCGCGTCCCGTCGCGGGATCCCGCACGTGTGCATCCCCGCCGGCACGCGCAACCATTTCGCGCTCGACCTCGGCCTCGACCGTTCGGACGTCGTCGGCGCGCTCGACGCCTTCGTGGACGGCTACGAGCGCACGATCGACCTCGCCACGGTGAGCGGTCACGTCTTCGTCAACAACGCCTCGCTCGGCCTGTACGCCAAGATCGTCCAGTCCGACGACTATCGTGACGCGAAGATGCAGACGGCCGCCGCGATGCTGCCCGACATGCTGGGTCCCGATGCGAAGCCGTTCGACCTCCGGTTCACCGGGCCGGACGGGGAGGCACATCCGTCCGCACACCTGATCCTCGTGTCCAACAATCCGTATCAGCTCGAACACGCCGGTGGCCGCGGCACGCGGGAACGCCTCGACACCGGGACACTCGGCATCGTGGCCACGCGGATCGCCGACGCGACACAGGCCGTCGCCTTCGTCGCGGCGCAGGCCGCGGGACAGCTCCGGACGTTCCCCGGATGGATGGCATGGTCGACTCCGCGATTCGAGGTCGCGTCCGGAGCACCGGTCGAGATCGGCATCGACGGCGAGTCGATGAAGCTCGACCCGCCCCTTGTGTTCGAGTCCATGCCGGGCGCCCTGCGGGTGCGGATCCCGATGCACGCGGCCGGCTTCGCTCCTGCGTCGACGTCGGTCTCGTTGACCGGCGACACGATCGGCGCGCTGCTGCGGACCGTGGCCGGCCGGCCGTAGATGGCGTCGACGGCGATCGCTCCGGGCGTCACCGTCCTGCGGTCGTACCAGCGGAAGTGGCTCTCGAAGGACGTGGTCGCCGGCCTCGTCCTGACGGCGCTCCTCGTCCCGCAGGGCATGGCCTACGCCGAGCTCGCCGGCCTGCCGTCGGTCACCGGCCTCTACACGTCCGTCACGTGCCTGGTCGCGTACGCGATCTTCGGTCCGTCGCGCGTCCTGGTCCTGGGCCCGGATTCGTCGCTCGGGCCGATGATCGCCGCGACCATCCTTCCGCTGGTCGGCGCGAACGGCAGCCCCGAACGGGCCATCGCCCTCGCGTCGATGCTGGCGCTGATCGTGGGGCTGCTGACGATCCTCGCCGGCGTCGGCAGGCTCGGATTCGTCGCCGACCTCCTGTCCCGGCCCACGCGGATCGGCTATCTCAACGGGCTCGCCCTCACGATCGTCGTCGGACAGCTTCCGAAGCTCTTCGGGTTCTCGGTCGACGCCAAGGGCGTGATCCGCGAGGCCGCGAAGTTCGTGGAAGGAGTCGCCCACGGCGACACCGTGCCGGCCGCGCTGACGGTCGGCCTCTTCAGCCTCGCGCTGATCCTCGGTTGCCAGCGGTGGCTCCCACGCGTGCCGGGCGTGCTCGTCGCCGTCGTCGCCGCCATCCTCGCGGTCGTGACGTTCGATCTCGGCGCTCACGGCGTCGATCTCGTCGGCACGCTGCCACAGGGTTTCCCGACACCGGCGTTCCCGAGCGTGCCGTTCAGCGACCTCGGGCGGCTCCTGGCCGGCGCCGTCGGCATCGCGATCGTTTCGCTTGCCGACACCATCTCGACCTCGTCCGCCTTCGCCGCCCGGAAGGGCCGGGACGTCGACGCGAACAAGGAGATGATCGCCATCGGCTCGGCGAACATCGCGGCGGGCCTCTTCCACGGGTTCGCCGTCAGCACCAGCGGCTCGCGGACGGCCGTCGCCGATCAGTCGGGCGCGCAGACGCAGGTGACCGGCCTCGTCGGCGCCGCGATGATCACGCTGATGCTGCTGTTCGTTCCCGGGCTGCTGCGGAACCTCCCGCAGCCCACGCTGGCCGCCATCGTCATCGCCGCGTCGTTCTCGCTCACCGACATCCCGGGGACGCTTCGGCTGCGCCGCCAGCGGCCCACGGAGTTCTGGCTGTCGATCGCCGCGTTCCTCGGCGTCGCGCTGTTGGGTGTGCTCGCGGGCATCGGCATCGCGGTCGGGCTCTCGATCATGAACGTGTTCCGCCACGCCTGGTGGCCGTACAACGCGGAGCTCGGCCGTGTGGAGGGCCTTGCGGGCTACCACGACGTGCAGATGCATCCCGAAGCCAAGCGCATCCCGGGACTCGTCATCTACCGGTGGGACGGACCGCTGTTCTTCGCCAACGCCCGCTCGTTCCGGAACGAGATCCGCGAGCTCGCGGCGAGCGATCCACCTCCTCGGTGGATCCTCGTTGCCGCGGAACCCATCACGGATGTCGACGTCACCGCCGCGGACATGCTGCGCGAGCTCGACCGCACGCTCGACGCCGCGGGAATCACCCTGTACTTCGCGGAGATGAAGGATCCCGTCCGGCAGAAGGTCGAACGGTACGAGCTGACGGACGCGATTCCGCTCGCTCACTTCTTCCCCACCCTCGGCGCCGCGGTGCGGGCGTACCGCGACGCGCATCCCGCCCCTCGGCACGCACCCGAGCGCGTGTCCGACGACTGAGCGCCGCTCCTCTATCGTTCATCCAGCGATGCGACCACCGATCGAGCTCGAGCGCCGCGGGATCGACGTCGCCGGGGGGCGCCGGGGGTACCTGCTCTGCCGGCCGCCCGGCGAGCCGACGGGCATCGTCCTCAGCCTCCACGGGCGCGGCGCGACCGCGAGGATGCAGGCCGAGTTCTCCGGGATGGAGCGGCTCGCGGCCGGGCGCGGGGCGGTCGTGGCGTTCCCCCAAGGCTCCGTGGCGATCGACCGGCGCGGCGCCACCTGGGACCGCGACGTCGACGTGGACTACCTGGCGCGGCTCATCCTCCAACTGCGGGGCGAGTTCCCGGAGGCGCCGCCCCGCGTGTGCCTGGCCGGGATGTCGGCGGGCGCCTTCATGGCGAGCATCTTCACGGCCGCCCGCGCCGACGACGTCGCGGTCCTGGCAGCCGTCGCCGGACTCCGCGCGCCTCCGACGCCGCCCACTCGGCCGGTGCGGGTCATCGCGTTCCACGGCATGCTCGATCGCGCGCTCCCCTATCGCGGCGGCCCCGGCTCGCCCCTCAAGGAGCGCGTCATCCGACGCCAGAACGTGCGGGCGGGTCGGCCCCCGAACTGGCCCGGCGCGATCCGCCACGAGGCCGTCCCCGACGCCGCCCTGGCGTGGGCCCGCGCCAACGGTGTCGAAACGGACCGCACCGACCGCTCCGTGAGCCCGACGCTCCGGCGGGTGACCTACGGCGAGGGAACCCCGGGCGAGGTGAGCCTCTGGACCTTCGAGGACGGAGGGCACACCTGGCCGGGGCAGCCCCTGCCGCCGCCCCTCCGGCTTCTTCTGGGTCCCGCCAGCCGCGAGCTGGACGCGACCGAGGAGATCTGGCGGTTCTTCAAGCCCTACAGGTCAGGACCCGTTTAAAGGCCTGGGACCACGAATGGGACCACGATCTTCTGTCACCAACTGTCAGGCCCCTATCGGCTCATTGGTTGGCAGCCTCAGCGACGGTGACCCAATCCCTGATGAGCCCAGTGTCGATCCCACCAATCAGTCCGACTAATCTTGCGACGTGTCAGCTGCACTGAGTCTCCAAGAATGGACAACCTGGGCGCAACTGGGAGTTGCGGTCTCGACCCTGCTCCTGGCATGTACAACGGTCTGGCTTGGGGTACAAACCCGAGAGGTAGCCCGTCAATCCAAGGCTGAGGCCACCGCCGTCGCGACTCAAGCGCAGGCTGTTCACGACCAAGTGGGCGTGGCAACGAGGGCGCTTGAGGCCTCCATCCAGCCATGGCTCAGCCCAGTGATGGAGGGGGAGGCGGAAGCTTCGGCGACGCCAGGGCCGCTGATCAGACCGTGATCACGATCTTGCCGCTGGCGTGCCCGGCTTCGAGCTCGCGAATCGCCGCTTGTGCATCGGACAGGGGAAACGTCTTGCCCACAACCGGGGTGACCTTGCCCGAATCAATGAGGGACCGCAGGGCCTCCAGGTCCTCTCTCTTCTCTTTCGAAATCACGGGCCGCAGACGCTGACCTGAGAACAAGGAGAGCAGGGGCGCCTGGACGGTCTGGCGGCCGAAGCCGCCGGTCCACCGATCACCCCCCTCCCCGCCAACGATCACGAGAGTGCCCTCGGAGGCGAGCGCTCGCCGGAGCGCCGCAAGCGGTCGCCGGCCCGCAGTATCGACGATCACGTCCCAGTGCCTCGATCCGTCCATGAACCGCTGTTGCGCGTAGTCGATCACGTCGCTCGCTCCGATCGAGCGCACGAGATCGACCTTCGATGAGCTGCACACCCCCGTCACTACAGCCCCAAAAGCATTCGCAACTTGCACCGTGAGCGTGCCGACACCACCGCCGGCTCCGATCACCAACACCGTCTGACCGGGTCGCACCTTGGCCACGTCCCGAATCGCCTGCAGGGCGGTCAGCCCCGAGATTGGGGCGGCGGCCGCCTGCTCGAACGAGATCCGCTCCGGTTTCGTGACGAGCTTGTCCGTCTGTGCGACCAGGAGCTCCGCGAACGAACCTTGGCCTATCCCCATTACCTCGTCACCGGGATGGAACGACGTGACGCTTCCCCCGACTGACTCGACCATGCCAGCGACGTCCCTCCCTGACACCCGCCCGTGGACCTTGCTGAAACCGGGCATGATGCGCACGAGATACGGCAGTCCCGTCATGAGGTGCCACACGTCCGGACCGCATCCGGCTGCGCGCACTCGAACGAGCACGTCCTCGGGGCCGACGACGGGATCGGCGATATCCCGAAACACGAGCGTGTCGGCTGAGCCGTACTGGTCCTGGATTATGGCCTTCATGGATGCCTCCTCGGTCTGGGCCCCGCGTGGGTCGTGTCGCAATGAACTTCTTTCTAGCCAAATTGACATGTCAGCCAATAGGGTGAACGACCTCCCCTCTCAGGGTCCTTTGGCCGATCGGGAAGACGTTCATTCGCCGGCCGCGCGCTGTTAGGACCGGGGTCATCCTCCGGCCGTCGTTAGTTCACGGGCTCGGCCTACCTATGAATGGTCCAGTAATTGTCCCTCCGACGAATGGGAGGAGGTCGACGTGGCCGGCATCCGTCCGCTCCATCTTCCGCTCGCAACCCTCGCCGCGCTGGTCGTCACCACATCGACGGCGTTTGCCGCCGTCCCAACCCATGAGGGGTCTTTCCCTCGCTACGACCACATCTTCGTGATCGTCGAGGAGAACCATGGGTTCCGCGACGTCATCGGCAACCCTGCGGCGCCGAATCTCAACGCGCTCGCCGGCCGATTCGGCTTGGCGACGCAGTACTTCGGCGTTGCGCACCCGTCGGAGCCGAACTACGTCGGGCTCCTCGGAGGGAACTTTTTCGGGATCGCCGACGACAACCCCTACTGGATGAACGGCGTCAACGAGCCGAGCCTCATCAGTCAACTCGACACGGCAGGCATCTCCTGGAGGGCCTACCTCCAGGGTTCGCCTCACAAGGGGTATGAAGGGATCTGCTACCCGGCTCGTTGCAACGGAACGCCCGACAACGATCCTTTGTATGTCTCCAAGCACGATGGGATCCAGAACTTCGCGACGTCCCTGAACCCGAGCGACTGGGGACGACAGGTCCCCGTGTCGGACCTGGGTCACGATCTCGCCGCCGGGACGGTCCCCCGTTTCGACTACGTGATTCCCGACGAGTGTCACGACATGCATGGAGACCCGCCGTATTGCATCGACGGCGGCAACCCCGGGGACCCGCAGGACCAGCGCCTGGTTGCGATGGGCGACGCGTATCTCGGCCATCTCGTTTCCCAGATTACCAACGCGCCGTTCTGGGCCACTGGCAACAATGCCATCGCGATCGTCTACGACGAGGGCGACTTCAACGGGGGATGCTGCGACGCCTCGCCCGGCGGAGGGCGGGTGGCATCGATCGTCGTGACGAGCCACGGGCCACGGGGAGTAATGGACGCAACCCCCTACAACCACTACTCGCTGCTCTCGAGCATTCAGCACTCATTCGGCTTGGGGTGCCTGCAGTTCACGTGCGACACCGCCAACGTGCATCCGATGCGTCCCCTGTTCAAGGTGACGGGTTCACCGGCCGTCGCGACGCAGCTCATCGCCGTGCCGAATCTTCCCACGCCGACACCGACGCCCGCCGAGCCGACCACCCGGACGCGGCTCGCTCCGACTTCGGGGGGGTGGCGGGTCCAGAAGAGCGCGTTGTTTGGCGGCTCTGACAACAGCCTTGGAGCAGTTGCCGGCGGCGCGAGCGGAACATGGGCCGTTGGGAACTTCCTCCCAGACACGCCCTCCAGCAACCAGGACGCGACGCTCAGCCTCGCGAACCGGTTCAATGGGAAGCGGTGGTCGGTCGTCCCGACGCCAAACGCGGGACCGAACTTCAACACCTTGTTCGGTGTCGCCGCCGCAGGCCGCGAGGCCTGGGCGGTGGGAGTTCACCTCAACAACGCCTTCCTGGATCGCGCCCTCGTCGAGAAGTGGAGTCAAGGTCGGTGGCGTATCACTCGGGTGCCCCAGCCGGGAACCCAGCGTGACCTGCTCTTCGCGGTCTCCGCGACCTCTCCGACGGACGTCTGGGCGGTTGGAGACCAGGAGGGTCGCGACGGTCGGTTCGAGACGCTCGTCGAGCACTTCGACGGCACGAAGTGGTCGGTCGTACCGAGCCCTGATCCCGGGTCGACCGGGAACCATCTGTACGGAGTAAAGGCCGTCTCTCCCAACGACGTGTGGGCCGTGGGCCAGCAGCTCGGGGCGAGCGCGCCCGACCAGGGGCTCATCGAACACTGGAACGGCGCGGCCTGGGCGGTCGTGCCCACGCCGCCGCAGACCGGCAACATCATGCTCGACGCGGTTGCGGCCGGTGACGGACAGGTGTGGGCGGTCGGGGAATCAGATGATCCGGTGCGTGGCGCGCGCCCGTTCATCGAAACCACAAACGGGAACGGCTGGCAGGTTGCCGATCTATCGAGGGCGGGAACCGACTTCACGAGCCTGTGGGGAGCGGCGTCCAGCGGGAAGAACGCATGGGCGGTCGGGACCTACGTTGACCCCGCGACCGGCAACAACGAGACGCTCGTATTGCGCGGCCGTGGCGTGAAGTGGAAGGTCGTCAACGCCCCCGATCCGGGCAGCGGTAGCAACATCCTCGGCGGCGTGGCGCCAACCCCGGCGGGGCTCCTGGCGGTTGGAACCTACGACACCGGCGGCCCACAGCTGACCCTGGTTGAACGGCGGTTGGGTCACCACGGGTAGGTGATCGCCAAGTGGAGCGGGGATGGCTTGTTGTTCACGTTTCGTT
>Ga0066903_100005633_pt1 | contig 10912 bp, 9 predicted proteins | sample PanSoiMetaGPlot1_FD_67491 | JGI IMG/M metagenome (GOLD analysis project Ga0066903, IMG submission 67491) | Tropical forest soil microbial communities from Panama analyzed to predict greenhouse gas emissions - Panama Soil - Plot 1 (version 2) | ecosystem: Environmental > Terrestrial > Soil >...
CTGGGCTCCGGGACGTTCACGTTCGCCGCCCAGACCAGCGGCACGGGGACGGTCCACCCCACGGCCGGTGACACGTTCACCGTGACGTCCAGCGCGGGCACCCTGAGCGGACACTTCTAGGCGCGGTTCATCCTGCCGCCGGCTCCGTCGAGCCGGCGGCAGCGTGCCGGCTCGGGCGCGGTCAGTCGGTCTGGTACGGCTGGAAGCGGTGCGCCAGCTCGCGCGGCGCCCGGCCGCGCACGTACGTCCCGCGCTCGCGGTACTCGACGCTCTCGAGGCCGCCGTACTGGCGGAGCTCCTGCAGCATCCCCTCCCTGCCGTACGGGATCAGCACCTCCAGCGGGACGTATCGGTCCCCGGTGGCCGCGTCGATCGCGTCGCCCAGGGCGTCCAGGCCCGAGCCGCGGAGGGCCGAGATCGGGACCGGCGCCGCGTACCGCTCGCTGAAGGCCCGCATGGCGCGGCGCAGGGTCACCGGTCCGAGCAGGTCGACCTTGTTCAGCGCCACCACGCGCGGCTTGTCAGCCGCGCCCAGCTCCGCCAGGATCTCGTCCACGGTCCTCGCCTGCTCCTGCGCCGCCTCGGCCGCCGCATCCACCACGTGCAGCACCACGCCCGCGTACGTGACCTCCTCCAGCGTCGCCCGGAACGCAGCCACCAGGTCGGTCGGCAGCTTCTGGATGAATCCCACGGTGTCGGTCAGGAGCACGTCGCGCCCGCCCGGCAGGTGGAGCCGGCGAGTGGTCGGGTCCAGCGTGGCGAAGAGCGAGTCCTCGGCGAGCACGCCGGCGCCCGTCAGCGCGTTGATCAGCGTCGACTTGCCAGCGTTCGTGTAGCCGACGATGGCGACTGTGGGCAGGTCCGACCGCTGCCGGCCCGCCCGCTGCTGGACGCGCTGCGCACGCACCTGCGCCAGCTCCTGCTCCAGGTCGCGCATGCGCCGGCGGATCCGCCGCCGCTCGACCTCGATCTGCGCCTCGCCGGGGCCGCCCCGCGTGCCGATGCCGCCCATCTGGCGGTGGTAGTCGTAGGCGCCGACCAGGCGCGGCAGCAGGTGGCGCAGCTGTGCCGCCTCGACCTGCAGCCGGCCCTCGCGGGTCCGGGCGTGCTGGGCGAAGATGTCCAGGATCAGCTCGGTCCGGTCGACCACCCGCAGGCCGAGCTCCTTCTCCAGGTTGCGCTGCTGCCGCGGGCTCAGGTCCTCGTTGCAGATGACCAGGTCCAGCCGCAGGTCCTCCCGATGGCCGCGGATCTCGTCAACCTTGCCGCGGCCCACGAACAGCGCCGGCTCGACCTCGTCGCGCCGCTGGACGTCTGACCCGGCCACCTCACCGCCGGCGGTTCTGGTCAGCTCGGCCAGCTCACGCATCTGCTCGGCAAGGGCCTTCGAGGTGGTCCCCGGCAGCTGCACGCCGATCAGGTAGGCGCGCTCCGGCGCCGGTCTCGTCTCGATCAAATACCGTGCTCTCGCAGGAATCCAAGGATAGCGGGCAGCGGGTCGGCCGTCGCGTCGAACCACGTGATGGCGGGGTTGCGCCGCAGCCACCGCAGCTGGCGCCGCGCGTACCGGCGGTTGGCCCGCGCCATCACCTCCGGCAGCTCGTCCGGCTCGATTTCGCCCCGGATGCACCGCACCGCCTCCGCGTAGCCGATGCCGGTCAGCACGGGCGCGCCGGGCGGCACGCCGTTGGCCAGCGCCGCTCGGGTCTCCTCGACGAGCCCGCGCTCGACCTGCCGGCGCGAGCGCTCGGTGAGCCGGCGATCGATGACGTCCAGGGCGGCAGTCAGGCCGACCCGCAGGGGGGTCCAGGCCGGAGGGCGCCGCGTACGGCGCTCCGCCAGCGGGGGCCCCGCGACCTCCAGCACCTCGATGGCCCGGACCAGGCGGACCGGGTTGCGCTCGTCGACTCGCGCCTCGGGGTCCAGTCGCCGCACCATGCCGGCCAGCTCGGCGACCGGCACGCGCTCGAGCTCCGCGCGCCGCTCCGGACGGGGCGGCACACCGGCCAGCGAGAAGCCCTCGGCGAGCGCGTCCGCCCAGAGCATGCTGCCGCCCTCGACGATGGGGACCCTGCCGCGCGCCGTGACGCCGGCGATGGCCGCGTTGGCCGCCTCGACGAATTCGAACGCCGTGTAGGTGGTGCGCGGGTCGGCCACGCCGACCAGGTGGTACCGCACCTCGCGCATGTCCTCGGGGGACGGCTTGTTCGTGGCGATGTCCAGGCGGTCGTACACCTGGCGCGAGTCGCAGACCACGATCTCGCCGCCGAGCTCGCGCGCGAGCTCGAACGCGGCCCGGCTTTTGCCGATCCCGGTCGGCCCGAGGATCATCGGCACCTGCGTCATGACGCCGCCCATCGTAGGCACTCCTACTGCACCGGCAGCCGGAGGCGGAAGCGGGCCCCGCCGCCGTCACCGTCCACCAGTTCGATCGACCCGCCATGGGCGCGGGCCACGGCCGCCGACAGCGCCAGGCCCAGGCCGGCGCCGCCCGCGTCGCGCGAGCGGGCGGGGTCGAGGCGCGCGAACCGCTGGAAGATGCGGTCTCGCTGGGCGGGCGGCACGCCCGGGCCACGGTCGGCGACGTCGAACTGCCACTCGCGCTCGTGGCGGCGCGCGCTCAGGACGACCGAGCTGCCTACTGGGCCGTGTCGCAGCGCGTTGTCGAGCAGGTTGTCGAGCACCCGCCGGAGCAGGTGCGGATCGGCGGCAAGCGTTCCGGAGGCCGGGGCGTCGACCGCGATCGTCACGCCTCGAACCGCCGCGGCGGCGCGCCAGCGGGCGGCCGTCTCCTCCACCAGGTCGGCCACGTCGACCGCCGCCGGGCTCGGCACCAGCCGGCCGGCATCGGCCTGCGCCAGGAGCAGCAGCTGGTCGACCACACGGCCCAGATGCTCCACCTCGCCGCCAACACGCGCGAGCACCGCCCGGTACTCCGCGGCCGGCCGGTCCCTGGCCAGCGCCACGTCGACCTCCGTCAGCATCAGCGCGAGCGGCGCGCGCAGCTCGTGCGAAGCGTCCGCCGTGAACCGGCGCAGCGTCTCGAAGCTCACGCGCACGGGGCGCAGCGCGTGCGTGACCAGCACCCAGGCCAGCCCGCCTCCGATGGCGACCAGCAGGCCGCCGCCCACCACCAGGGCCCCGAGCAGCCGCTGCGTGAACGTCTGCAGGTCGGCGGAGGAGAGGCTGACCACGATCGCGGCCCGCTGGTCACCGACCGGCTGGAGCGCCGCGTACAGGCGGCGGTCGCCGCCCGTGGCGTCGCCGATGTCGATCGGACCCACCGACGAGCCGCCCAGCACGCGCCCGGCCACCTCCGCCAGGTACGTCGGGCTCAGGCTCTGGGCCGGCGTCTGAATCAGCAGCCCGCTGCCGGTGTAGACGTCCACCTCGACCGGCTGCCGCGACGCACCCGCCAGGTCCGGCAGCTGGCCGGGCGGATAGACGACCTGGCCGTCACGCAGGTCCAGGGCGTTGGCCACGGCGCTCCACTGGTCGAAAAGCGCCTGGTCCTCCTGGTTGCGGGCGGGGACCGTCGCGAGCTCGAAGACGGCGGCCACCGCCACGGCGACCGCGACCGCGAGGACGCCCACCTGCACGAGCACCAACCGGGCCCGGGTCGAGCGAAGGAACCGCATCGCGGGTCAGGCGCCGTCGAAGCGGTACCCGGCGCCCCTGACGGTGGTGATCGGGTCGCCCGCCCCCGCCCCGGCGAGCTTCCGGCGCAGCCGGCCGATGTACACCTCGACCAGGTTGTCGCCGTCCTCCAGATCGAAGTCCCAGACGTTCTCCAGGATGCGGTCGCGGCTGAGGAGCAGCCCGCGGTGCAGCATCAGGAACTCGAGCACGGCGAACTCTCTGGCGGTCAGGGCGACCTCGGCGCCGGCGACGGTCGCCCGGTGGGCGCCGGTGTCGAGGCGGAGCTGGCCGGCTTCCAGGACCGCGGTCCGGTCCGGCAGATGGCGGCGGCTCAGCGCGCGGACCCGGGCGACCAGCTCCCGCAGGGCGAACGGCTTGACCAGGTAGTCGTCGGCTCCGGACTCCAGCCCGCGAACGCGGTCCTCGACGGCGCCAAGGCCGGTCAGCATCAGGATCGGAGCCGTGTTGCGCAGGCGGCGCAGCTCACGCGCCACCGCGAAGCCGTCCCGGCGTCCGGGAAGCATGACGTCGAGCACGATCACGTCGTACGGGGCCGCCGCGGCGGCGGCCAGCGCCTCGTCGCCGGCGCCGGCCGTGTCCACGGCCATGCCCAGCTCCTCCAGGCCGCGGTGCAGGCTGGCGGCCAGCTCGGCGTCGTCCTCCACCAGCAGAAGCCGCATCGGGGCACAGCATAGGGGCCGCCGCTGAACGCCGGCGAACGGGTTAGCTGCGCGTCAGGAACGCCGCCTACGATGCCGGCCCATGAGGTCCTGGAGCCCGCTGCTGATCGTGATCGGGCTGCTGCTCGCCGCCTGCCAGACGCCCGGCCCGCGGACGCCCGTCGCGGTGAACCACGTGCCCACGACACCGACGGCCAGCCAGGCAGCGCCGGCAGCGCCGGCCCGCACGCCCGTTCCCACCCCGACGCAGGCCCGGCCGGCCACCGATCGCTGCCACACCGTCGGCCTGCTGATCAGCTTCGCGGGCTCGCAGGGTGCGGCCGGCACGATCGTCGACACGTTCCGCGTGGCCAACACCCAGCCGTCCGCCTGCACCGTGTACGGGTTCGTCGGCATGCTCATGCTCGACTCGAGTGGTGCGCCGCTGACCACGCGCGTCGTGCGCAACGGCGGCATCTTCACGACGCAGGCGGGACCGAGCCACTTCCTGCTCCAGCCGGCCACCGCGGCGTCGTTCCAGGCCGCCTGGTCGGACGTGCCGCACGGGTCGGAGACGACCTGCCCGCAGGCAGCGCGGCTCGAGATCACGCCGCCGGACGAGTTCGACCACACGGTCATCCCGGTCACCGGCTGGAACCTGGCCCCCTGCGGCGCGGGCGAGATCGACGTGACGCCGATCCGGGCCGCGGGCGCCGGCCCCGCCTGAGCGAGCGGGCTCAGTAGTTGCGCTTGAAGTGGCGCCGGAGCTCCTGCCACGAGAGCACCAGCCGGGTCGGGCGGCCGTGCGGGCAGGTGATCGAGCCGTCCGCGACCTCCAGTTCGGCCAGCAGTTGGCGCTGCTCGGACGGGTCCATCCGGTCGCCGAAGCGGACGGCCGAGTGGCACGCGAGCGAGGACGCCGCCTCCTTCAGCGCCTCGTCCGGGCGGGAGTCGGCCAGCACCGCCAGCAGCTCGCGCAGCGCCGGCGCCGCTCGATCCGGCGGCGTCTCGGCCGGCGCGGCGGTCAGCCGCAGCGTCCGCGGACCGAACTCCTCGACCTCGAACCCGAGCGCGTGGAGGCGCGTCCGGTGATCCGACGCCGCCGCGACCTGGGCCGGCTCCAGGTCCACCGTCTCGGGGAGCAGCAGCGCCTGGCTCGGCGCGGCCAGGCTGCGCGACTCCAGCCGGGCCAGGAACCGGTTGTAGAGGACCCGCTCGTGGGCGGCGTGCTGGTCGACAAGCACCACCCCCTCCTCGCACTCCGCCACCAGGTAGCCCTCCATCACCTGCCCCAGCGGCCGCAGCGGCGACTCCAGAAGTCCCGCCACGGGCGACGGCGCGGGCAGCGCCGCGGGCGCCGCACCCGCCGCGGCCAGGTGCAGTCGAGGCGAGTGCCACTCTCGCACCACGCCCGCGGCGGCCGCCGGCGGCCGCAGCTCGTACGGGGCGCTGCCCGTCAGCGCCGCACGCACGGCTCGCTGGACGTCCGCGAACAGCGCCCGCTCGGCGCGGAACCGGACCTCCCGCTTGGTCGGGTGCACGTTCACGTCCACCGCCTCCGGATCCACCGTCAGGTCGACCACCGCCACCGGGTAGCGGCCCCGCTCCAGCGACCCCAGGTAGCACTCCTCGATCGCGAACTGCAGCGCGCGTGACGCCGCCGGCCGGCGGTTGACCGCCAGCAGGATCGCGTCGCGGCTGCCGCGGCTGAGCCGCGGCTGGGACACCAGGCCGCGCACCCCGTCGCCGTCCACGGACAGCAGTTCGGCCGCCACCGCGGCGCCCAGCACCGCGGCGGCCGCCGCGCGGGCGTCGCCGTCGCCGCTGGTGCGCAGCGCCGATCGGCCCTCGACCGTCAGCTCGAACCGCACCTCCGGGTAGAGCAGCGCATACGACTGCACGGTCTTGACGCACGCGGCCGACTCCGTCGCCTCGCTCTTGAGGAACTTCAGCCGCGCCGGCGTGTTGGCGAACAGGTCGCGCACCTCGACGACCGTGCCGGGCACCTGGATCGCCGCGCCCTCCTCCGCCACGTCGCCGGCGCGCAGCCGGACGCGGCCGCCGCCGCTGCGGCACTCGACATCGGCAACGGCTGCCACGCTGGCCAGCGCCTCGCCGCGGAAGCCCAGCGAGGTGATCGCCGCGAGGTCGGCCAGCGTGGCGACCTTGCTGGTCGCGTGCCGCTGGAAGGCGAGGCGCAGCTCGCCGGCCGGGATGCCGTGGCCGTCGTCGGCGACGCGCACGAGCGTCCGGCCCGCGCCCCTGACCTCGACGCTGACGCGCCGCGCGCCCGCGTCGAGCGCGTTCTCGACGAGCTCTTTGACGACCGCCGCGGGCCGCTCGACGACCTCGCCTGCGGCGATGGCATCGGCGACCTGCGGCGGCAGGACGCGGATGGTCATTCGCGCATTGGTCCGCACGAGCGCTTCACCGGCCTCGAGAACCGCCCACTGGTCCGCACGAGCGATTCGGAGCGGGAGCTCACGTCAGCCGCTGCCTCAGCTCGTAGAGCTTCTGCAGCGCCTCCAGCGGGCTGAGGCGGTCCAGCTCGATCGCGCTCAGCTCCTCGCGGATCGGGTCGTCCGGGGACACCAGCGGCAGCCCCAGCTGCTGCTCGACCGGCTCGAGCGGCCGCTGCCGCTCCAGCTCGCCGAGGATCTCGCGGGCGCGAGCGATCAGCTGCGGCGGCAGGCCGGCCAGCGCCGCCACGTGGATCCCGTACGAGCGGTCCGCGCCGCCCGGCACCACGCGGTGCTGGAAGCGGATGGTCCCGTCCTCCTCGACCACCTCGACTCGCTCGTTGCGCACCCGCGCCAGCTGGTCGGCGAGCGCCGTCAGCTCGTGGTAGTGCGTCGCGAACAGCGTCCGGCAGCCCAGGCGGGGCGCGTCGTGCAGGTGCTCGACCACCGCCTGCGCGATCGACACGCCGTCGTACGTGGACGTCCCCCTCCCCACCTCGTCCAGCACGACCAGCGAGGCGCGCGTCGCGTGGTTGAGGATGTTCGCGGTCTCGGTCATCTCGACCATGAACGTCGACATGCCCGCGGACAGGTCGTCGTGCGCGCCCACGCGCGTGAAGATCCGGTCCGCGACTCCGATCGAGGCTGCCGCCGCCGGCACCAGGCTCCCGCACTGCGCCAGCAGCACGATCAGTGCCACCTGCCGGAGGTAGGTCGACTTGCCGGCCATGTTGGGGCCGGTCAGCACCACCACCTGCTCGGTGTCCGGGTCGAGCAGCGTGTCGTTCGCGACGAAGCGGTCGAATCCGACCGCGGCCTCGACCATTGGATGGCGCCCGGCCTCGATCAGCAGGCGGAGGCCGGCGGTGACCTCGGGCCGCACCCAGCGCTGGTCCACCCCGGCCTCGGCGAGTGAGGCCAGCGCGTCGAGCTCGCCGACCGCCTCCGCGCAGGCGAGCAGGCCGGGCGCCGCGGCCGCCACCCGGCCCTGGAGCTGCCGCAGGATCTCCAGCTCCCGCGCGACCCGGTCCTGCTGCGCGTTGAGGACGACCGCCTCACGCTCCTTGAGCTCGGGCGTCAGGTAGCGCTCGGCCCCGGTCAGCGTCTGCTTTCGGATGTAGTCGTCGGGGACCAGGCCCTGGTTGGCGTGGCTGACCTCGATGTAGTAGCCGAACACCCGGTTGTAGCCGACCTTCAGGCTCCTGATCCCGGTCCGGTCGCGCTCGGCAGCCTCCAGTCCGGAGATCCACTCTCGGGCGGAGCGCGACGCCTCGTGCACGCCGTCCAGCTCCGCGTCGTAGCCGGGGCGGATCGCGCCGCCGTCGCGCATCACCGGCGGCGGGTCCTCGACCAGCGCGCGCGCCAGCTCGCGGGCCAGGTCGGGATCCGGCCGGACCGCCGCGGCGAGGTTCCGCACCAGCAGCGACTCGACGCCGGCGCTGGCCTCGACCACCCCCGGCAGCGCCTCCAGCGAGCGGCGCAGGGCCACCAGCTCACGCGGCGAGGCGAGGCCCTGGGCCGCGCGGGAGACCAGGCGCTCCAGGTCGCCGACCTCTCGCAGGGCGCCGCGCAGCTCCGCGCGGCGCCGCGAGGCCAGCTCGCCGACCGCTCCCAGCCGCAGCTCGATCGCCTCGACGTCGCGCAGGGGCGCCCACAGCCAGCGGCGCAGCCGGCGCGCCCCGATCGGCGTGCACGTCCGGTCCACCAGGTGCAGGAGCCCGGTCAGCTCCAGGTTGCGGGTGGTCGCGGCGTCGAGTTGCATCGTGGCGTCCGGCGAGTACGTGCGGACGCGGAACAGCCCGGGCTCGACGCGGACCTGGTTCTCCTCCAGGTACTCGAGCACGACGCCGGCGGCGCCGACGGCCAGCGGCGCCTCCTCCGCACCGACCGAGGCGGCGAACGCGATGCCGAGCTGGTCACCCAGCCGGCGCCGGCCCCGCTCCGGGTCGAATCGGTACGCGTCGACGCCTGGCGGCTGGAGCAGCTCGGCCGGCGCCAGCCGGTCCACCTCCGCCTGCAGGCGGTCGACGGGGAGCTGGCACAGCAGCAGCTCGCCTGTCGACACGTCGCACGCGGCCAGGCCGCCCGTGGCGCCGCGCGCCCAGGCCGCGACGAGCCAGTTGGAGCGCGCCGGCTCCAGGTAGGCGTCGTCGACCACGGTGCCGGGCGTGAGCACGCGCGTGATCTCGCGCTTCACCAGCTTCTGGCCCGCAGCCTCCTCGACCTGGTCGCAGATCACCACCTTCCGGCCGGCGCGCAGCAGCTTGCCCACGTAGCCCTGCCAGGAGTGGTGGGGCACGCCGCACATCGGCTGCCGGCCGTCCTTCATGGGCCGAGAGGTCAGCGTCACGCCCATGATCGGCGCGGCCTCGACCGCGTCGTCGAAGAAGACCTCGTAGAAGTCGCCCATCCGGAAGAGGAGGATGGCGTCGGGGTGCCTGAGCTTGGCCGCCCAGTACTGCTTCATCGCCGGCGTGGTGGCGCCGGGCTGCGTCACGCCACCGCCAGCGGTCCGGCCAGCTGGCCGGCCGAAGACTCCTCCACGAGCACGCGGACCAGTTCGCCGGGATCGACCCGTGCTCGCCTCACCACGACACGCTTGCCCTGGCGGTTTCGTCCGAACGGCCGGCCGAGCTCGTCGCCGCCCTCCACCAGGACCTCGACCGTGCGGCCCAGCCAGCGCGCGGTCCGCCGCGCGGCGATCTGCCGCTGCAGGGCCAGGAGGTCGTTGATTCGCCGCCGCTTCTCCTCCGCCGGCACGTCGTCCGCCCAGCGCTCGCCGGCGTGCGTGCCCGGCCGCGGCGAGTACTGCGCCAGGTGCACGACGTCGAACTCGACCTCCTCCAGCAGCCGCCGCGTGTTGAGGAACTGCGCTTCCGTCTCGCCCGGGAAGCCCACGATCACGTCGGTGTAGAGGCCGAGGTCGGGCATCAGCCCGCGGGCTCGCCCGACGATCTCCCGGTACCGGTCGACCCGGTACCCGCGCGCCATCCGCTTCAGGACCACGTCGTCGCCGGACTGGACCGGCAGCTGCAGCTCGTGCGCGACCACCGGCGACGCGGCCATCACGTCCAGCAGCTCCATCTCCAGGTCCTGCGGGTGCGACGTCATGAAGCGGACGCGCCGGAGGTCCGGGATCCGTTCGACTTCGCGCACGAGCGCCGCCAGTCCGCCGGAGCCGCCGGGGTCGCGGTAGTCGTCGACGTTCTGGCCGAGCAGCACCACCTCGCGGGCGCCGTCCGCGACCGCCTGCCGGCACTCCGCCAGCACGCGCGGCAGCGGCACGTGCACCTCGCGGCCGCGCACCTTCGGGACGATGCAGAACGTGCAGTTGTGGTCGCAGCCCTGGATCACGTTCACGTAGTGGCTGACGGCGGTGCGTCCGGCCGGGGGCAGCGGCTCGCCCATCGCGTAGTCGTAGCGCGCCTCCAGGTCGGCCAGGAACGGCTCGTACTCGCCGATCGGCACGACCGCGTCCAGGTGCGGGAACCGCTGCCGGAGCGCGTCGCCCTCCTTGCGCACGATGCAGCCGGTGACGGCGATCGTCCGGTCGGGTGTCTTCCAGCGCCGCAGCTCGTGCAGCTTGGAGTACACCTTGTCCTCGCTCGCCTGCCGCACGACGCAGGTGTTCAGGATGGCGACGTCGGCGCGTTCCAGGTCGGGCGCTTCCCGGTATCCCGCGGCCAGCAGCTGACGCGCGAGGCTCTCCGAGTCGGCCAGGTTCATCTGGCAGCCGATCGTCCAGACGTGGAAGGTTCTCACGGCCTCGTCCCGCGCCCAGGATAGCCAGGAAGCCCGCGGGGCTGCCGCCCGCGCCGGGTCAGCGGACCTCCACCAGCAGCCGGATGCCGGTGCGCTCCTCGCCGTCGATCGAGATGTCGATGAACGACGGGATGCACACGATGTCGATGCCACCCGGAGCGACGTACCCGCGCGAGATCGCGATGGCCTTCACCGCCTGGTTGATCGCCCCCGCGCCGATCGCCTGTACCTCGACCCGCCCGTGGTTCCTGATCACCCCGGCGATGGCGCCAGCGACCGCCACCGGCTTCGAGGTTGCCGATACCTTGAGCACCTCCACCGGTGTGCGCCCCTCCCCGGTCATTACTGGAACAACCCCCGTCACGTGTGTTCTCGATCGATGCGTTGAATTGA
>Ga0066903_100005634_pt1 | contig 10912 bp, 12 predicted proteins | sample PanSoiMetaGPlot1_FD_67491 | JGI IMG/M metagenome (GOLD analysis project Ga0066903, IMG submission 67491) | Tropical forest soil microbial communities from Panama analyzed to predict greenhouse gas emissions - Panama Soil - Plot 1 (version 2) | ecosystem: Environmental > Terrestrial > Soil >...
GAATACGTGCTGTCACGGAGCCGTCGCGCCGGCAACCGGAAGTTGTGGGCGACGCTGCGCTCGCTGCCACCGCCGGCCGGCGGCGATGCATTTCGCGAGGACGATTCGATGTGGAATTCGGGAGTACTCGCGATGCCGGCTGCCGATCGGGCGGCCCTCGACCAGGCGCTGGCGATGTACGATCGCCTCGGCGCCGCCGGGCTGCGGCATTTCGCCACCGAGCAGCTCGTCGAAGGCGTCGTGCTCGGCCGCACGGGACGCCTGAAGGCCGCGGACGAGTGGTTCGTGCACTACTGGGGCAACAAACCCGGGTACGACGCCGAGATCGCGCGACGACTCGCCGACGCCTTCATCGAAGGGATGTCGGTGAAGGAGGCGGCGGCGCGGTACCGTGAGCAGCCGATCGATCTCCCGGTAGAAGTTCGCCCGAGCCGCGGACAGAAGTTTGCGACCTGGATCGGCCGGCGTCGCAACTCCTAGTCCCCTCAGCCCGACAGGGAGCGAGGCGACCTCCTACAACTTCGCGGCGAGCTCCTCGGCCGTGATGGCGACGGGGCCGAAGCGCGCGACGGCGAGGCCGGCGGCGTAATTCGCGAGCCGCGCGGCGTCTTCGAGCGAGCCGCCGCCGGCCAGTCCGAGCGCCATGGCGGCGATCACCGTATCGCCGGCGCCGGTGACGTCGGAGACTTCGCGCGCCTCGGCCGGCAGATCGAACTCGCCGTCGCGCGCGAGCAGCCACATCCCGTGCTCGCCCCGCGTGATGAGGACGCTGTCGCACTGCGCGCGGTCGCGAAACCGCTGCGCCGCAGCCCGCGCCTCCGCGGCGCTCCTGATCCGCAGCAGCGTGACCGCTTCCGCTTCGTGATGGTTGGGGGTGATGAGCGATGCGCCCGCGTAGTAGTCGATGTGCGGCACTTTCGGATCGACGAGCACTGGCACGCCCTTCGCCTTCGCCCCGCTGATGGCCGCCTGCGCGGTCGCGCGTGTGACGGATCCCTTCTGGTAGTCGGAAATCAGGACGACATCGGCGTGCGCCGCCGCGTCCTTGACCTTTCGCTCGAGCGCGCTCTCGACGTCTCCCGTGCCCGGCGTGTCGCACTCGTAGTCGATCCGCGCCACCTGCTGGTTCCTCGTCGTCACCACGCGCAGCTTCCGGGTCGTACAGCGGCCGACGTCCGCGATGACCGCCGACGTGCCGATCCCCGCTTCCCTCAGGCCTGCGACGAGACGGCTGCCTTCCGGATCGTTGCCCACCAGGCCGGCGATCTCGACCGTCCCGCCGAGCGCCGCCACGTTGTTGGCGACGTTGGCCGCGCCGCCGAGCCGGAAGCTCTCGTGATCGAACTGGACGACGGGCACCGGCGCTTCGGGCGAGATGCGCTCGACGCGGCCGATCACGAAGTGATCCAGCATCAGGTCGCCGAGGATCAGGATGGCGCGCCCGCGCGCGCGATCCAGCAGGGCCTTGAGATCAGTGCGCGGCATGAGCGGACGGCGAGTCGGCCGCCACCGGCGCGCGTTCCGCGGCGTACGGCAGCGTCACGAGCACGAGGAACAGCATGAGGAACTCGGAGTCGCCGAAGTTGTATTCGAAGAGCCCCGCCGCGAGCATCGCGCCGATGACCGCGATGCCGGCATTCGACAGCGACGGGTAGTCGGCGTGCCGCCGGCGGAAGAAATCGCGGAGCAGCGTCACGATGAACCACACCCACACGGCCAGCGCCGGCAGTCCGCGCTCCGCGGCGATCTGCAGCGGCACGTTGTGCAGGTGCGGATTCCGCTGGTTGACCGCCAGCGGATCCCGGTAGTGCGGGTACACCTGGATGATCATGTTGGGCCCGACGCCGGTCAGCGGATCGTCCTTGATGATGTGGAAGCCGGACCGCATCATCGCGACGCGATCGGCATTCGACGGATCCTTGAGGTTGAACGTCGAGTAGAGGCGTGCCGTCAGCTGCGGCGGCCCCAGGAGGATCATGGCGCCGAAGACGATCGGCAGCAGCACGAGCAGGCGGAAGTCGCGCAGCAGGAAGAGGATGCCGATCCCGACGAAGGCGCCGACCCACGCGCTCCTCGTGAACGTGAAGAGCAGCGCGAGCACCAGCCCCGGGAGCACCGCCGCGGCCCACGCGCGGTGGTGCTTCGCGAACATCACGCGCGAGACCGCCGCGCACGCGACGAGCATCAGCAGTCCCGAATACGTCATGTAGTGCCCGAGCACGCCTTCGGGCCGTCGTCCGAGGTGATCGAAGTTCAGGATCAGGTACTGGACGATGCCCCAGGTCGCGCTCAGCGCGCCGACGGTGATGATGATGTCCACCCCGAGCAGGGCGCGCCGCCCGCGCAGCAGCCGGTAGGTGAGCGGCACGATGACCAGCAGGACCAGCTGCTTCGAATCGATCAGGCTCACGCGGGGATCGACCGAGAAGACGGACGCGACGAGCGTCGCCGCCGCGAACGCGGCGAGCGGCCAGAACATCCGCGGGACCTCGAAGCGCTCCTTGTTGCGGACGAGGAGGCCCACCCAGAGGATCGTGGCGATCGTCAGCAGGATGTCGGCAGCCGCGATCGAGAGCTGCAGGGCCGCCGCAAACGCGAGCAGCGCGAGACAGGCGGCGCGCTCGAGCGAACCGGTCGGCAGCGCCGGCGTGGTGTCGAACCACCCGAGCGAGCCGGCGTCGGCCTTCAGGCGGACGGCGTCCTGGTTCATGACAGCGCCTCTTCCGCCGCGGCGATCACCGCCGCCGGCATGAGCTGCGTCAGGCAGCGGAAGTCTCCGGGCGCGCACACGCGCTGGTCGCAGGGGCGGCACGGCACGTCGAGACGCTCGACCGACATCGTACGCACGGCCGCGGGGCGCCACGGCGCCGACCGCGCCGGGAGCGTCGGCCCGTAGATGCCGACCACGGGCGTCGTCGTGGCCGCCGCGATGTGCAGCGGGCCCGTGTCGCCGCCGACGAACAGCCGGCTGCGTCCGATGAGCGCTCTCAGCTCCTGCAGATCGAATTCTCCGAGATCGACGATGCGCGCGGCGTCGCCGGCGAGCCGCGCGCGGGCGGCTGCCGCGATCCGCGAGGCCGCTGCGCGGTCCGACGGGCCCGAGCTGAGCACGAGCCGGCGCTGCGCGTTGCCCGACGCGAGCGTCGCGGCCGTCTCTGCGAAAAACTCCTCGGGCCACCGCCTGAACGGATTGCCCGCGCTGACGTGCAGCACCACGAGCTCCTCAGTGTCGCCGATGCCGGCCGCGGCCAGCCGCTGCGCCATTCGCCGATCGGCGGCCCCGTCGAGCGGCATCTCGACCGCGTCGCGCTCCGGGTCCGCCGGCCCGCCGGTCCACCCGGGAATCGCTTCGAGCAGATCCCACTGGTTGGCGACCGAGTGGCGGGGCCTCAACTCCCGCGCGCGGGGGACGATCCGTGTATACATCCAGCCTCGTCCCCTGATGTCGTACCCGACCCGTTCGCGCGCGCCGCTCGCCCACGTCAGCCACGCGCTTCGCGGCCCGCCGTGCAGATCCAGCGCCAGATCGAACCGCCTGCGCCGGAGCCGTCGCGCGAGCCGCAGGTCATCCGTGATGCGTCGCAGGCCGCGGGTCCTCGGGGCGATGAGCACCTCATCAAGATGCGGGTTGTTCCGGACCACGGCGGCCGCGTCCCGCTCGACGAGGTACGTGATCCGTGCGCCGGGGTAGGTCCGCCGCAGGGCGCGGATGAGCGGCGTCGTGAACACGACATCACCGATCAGGCGCAACCGCACCAGCAGAATCGTCGTGACAGCTACTCGATCGTGGCTTCGTCGATGAGCATGACCGGAATGTCGTCCTTGATCGGATAGACGCGCCGGCACTGCGGGCACTTCAACGCCGTTCCCCCCTTGACCAGCTCCACTTTCGTCTTGCAGTTGGGGCACGCCAGAATCTCGAGCAGCTCAGGGTCCACCGGCATATGAGGGTCTATTATAGTCACAGGCACCTCATGTCGATCCTGCTCGCACTCGCGCTTTCGGCCTCATTGACCGCTCAGGGACAGGCGCCACAGGCGTCCGCGCCGCAGTCCACCGAGCAGGCCACGTACTACTTCCTCATGGGCCGGTACCTCGAGGGCGCCGGCAAGGTCGACGAAGCCGTTGCGGCCTTCCGGAAGGCCATCGATCTGGATCCGAAGAGCGCGGAGCCGCGCGCGGAGCTGTCGGCGCTCTACGCGCGCGAGGACAAACCGCTCGAGGCTGTGGACGCCGCCGAGGATGCGCTGAACGTCGATCCGAAGAACAGGGAAGCGAACCGCATCCTCGGCTCCGTCCTCGCCGCGATGATCGAACAGCGAAAGCCCGTGAAGCCGGGCGACGACGTGTCGGCGTATCCGACGCGGGCGATCAAGGCGCTCGAGATCGCGCGGGGCGATGGCAGCGGCGATCTCTCGATCGATCTCGCGCTGGCGCGTCTCTATCTCGATCAGGATCGTCCCGCCGACGCCGTCCCGCTGCTGCGCCGCATCGTCGGCGAGCAGCCGCAGTATGCCGAAGGGTCGGTGCTGCTCGCGGAGGCGCAGGAAGCCTCGGGCGCATCCGATGCGGCGGCCGAGACGATCACGCGCCTGCTCGACGACCAGCCGCAGTTCTTCCGCGGGCGCGTCCAGCTCGCCGAGATCTACGAGCGGCAGAAGCACTGGCCGCAGGCGGCCGACGCCTGGGCGCGCGTCCAGGAGCTCAACCAGCGCAACCCGGAGATCGCGACGCGGCGCGCGACGGCGCTCCTCAACGCCGATCGTCCTGGCGAGGCGCGCGACGTGCTGCGCGACGCGCTCAAGCTGGCGCCGAACGACCTCAGGATCTCGTACCTCCTGGCGCAGGCACAGCGCAGCGCGGGTGATGTCGACGGCGCGCTGGCGACCGCGAGCTCGCTCAGGACCGCGCATCCGGAAGACGTGCGCGCGACGTACCTTCTCGCGCAGATGCTCGACGCAAAGGGACGCTACCAGGAGATCGTCGACCTGCTCGGACCGGAGATCAAACGTCTGCGCGCGGCCAACGGCACGAACAAGGCGGCGTCCGGACAGGTTGCGCTGCTGATGGCGAGCGAGGCGCTCGCGCTCCAGCAGCTGAAGCGCACCGACGAAGCCCTCGCCACGCTGAAGGAGGCCTCGGCGCTCGCGCCGGACGACACGAGCGTGATCTTCCAGATGGGCGCAGTGCTCGATCGAGCCGGCCGTCAGGCCGAGGCCGAGAAGGCCTTCCGCGACGTCCTCGCGAAGGATCCGCTCGACGCGGGCGCGCTCAACTATCTCGGGTACATGCTCGCCGACCACGGCAACAATCTCGACGAGGCCGTCTCGCTGATCCAGCGCGCGTTGAAGGTGGAGCCCGACAACCCCTCGTACCTCGACAGCCTCGGCTGGGCGTACTACCAGCAGGGCAAGCTCGATCTCGCGGATCCGGCGTTGACGACGGCGGCCGGCAAGATGCCGAAGAACTCCGTCATCCAGGATCATCTCGGAGATCTCCGGCTGAAGCAGAATCGCCGCACCGACGCAATCGAGGCGTGGCAGCGCGCGCTCACGGGCGACGGCGACAGCATCGATCGCGTCAAGATCCAGAAGAAGATCGATCAGGCGCGGAAGGGGAAGTGACGCCGGCAGGCGTCAGGCGGCAGGGGGCCGGAGCGTGCCTCCTGTTCGCGCTCCTCGTGCTCGCCGCCGGCTGCGCCCCGAAGCCTCCCGCGCTTCCAACCGGCACCGGCGTCCCGTTCCCTGAGTTCGCCACCGCCTATCAACAGGCCACGCAGGCGTGCCGCGGTGTGAAGACCATTTCCGCCTCGATGGCGATGTCGGGGAAGGCGGGGAGCACGAAGCTGCGCGGACGAATCGATGCGGGCTTCGCGGCGCCCGGGCGCGCGCGGCTCGAAGGGATCCCGCCGTTCGGCAAGCCGGTCTTCGTCCTGGTCGCCGACGCGGGCAAGGGCACGCTCGTACTGACGCGCGACGACCGCGTCCTGCGCGACGCGCCCACCGATCAGATCGTCGAGGCGCTCGCGGGCGTGGCGCTCGGCGCCGACGATCTCCGGACGGTCGTCAGCGGCTGCGGATTCGGCGAGGCGCCGTCCGACGGCCGCACGTTCGCGAACGGCTGGGCGGCGGGTTCGTCCGCCACCGGCACGACCTACCTTCGTCGGGCCGCGGCCGGGTGGGAAGTGGCGGGCGCCACGCGCGGCGCGGTGACGGTCACCTACGACGACTACGCCGCCGGACGGCCCGTCACGATTCACCTTCGCGCGGCCTCGCAGGGACGCACCACGTCCGACATCACGCTTCGTCTCTCGGACGTCGACGTCAATGGTCCACTGGACCCACGCGCGTTCCAGGCCGAACTCCCGGATCATCCGATCCCCATGACGCTCGATGAATTGCGCCGCGCGGGACCTCTGGGCGCGCGCTGAGACGGGCCGACGGCTTGCCACGAAGACCACAAAGCCACAACGATCACGAAGATCCATGGTTATGATTCTTTCTTTGTGACGTCGAGCCTTCGTGGCCTTCGTGGAGACCTGCCGGCGCGTGAAGCGATCATCGAGGTAACCGGTTGCAGCGAATGAAAAAGCGCGTGAAGCTGACGGCCCGAGCCCACGCGAAAGTCAACCTGGATCTTCGCGTGCTCGGAGTCCGCGCCGACGGGTATCACGAGCTGCGCACCGTGTTCCAGTCGATCGAGCTCCACGACACGCTGACGTGCGTCGAGAAGCCCGGGCCCTTCACGCTGAAGTGCAGGGCTCCAGGCGTACCGCTCGACGACAGCAACCTGGTGTGGAAGGCGGCGGCGGGACTCTGGACAGCGCTCGGGCAGGCCGGCGAGGTCCGCGATGTCGTCATCCAGATCGAGAAGAAGATCCCCCTTCAGGCCGGCCTCGGGGGAGGCAGTGCCGATGCGGCGGCCGCGCTCATGGCGCTCGCGCGGCTGTGGGGCGGCGCGCCGATCTCTCTCCTTCGAGAAGTCGGTGCGACGATTGGCGCCGATGTGCCGTTCTTCCTCTCGGGCGGCACCGCTCTGGGGCTCGGGCGCGGCGAAGAGATTTATCCGCTCGTCGATCTTCCACGCCACTTCGTCGTCATCGTCCGTCCGCCGTTCGGCGTGTCCACGGCGGAGGCGTACTCGTGGTATGACGAGGATCGGTCGGCCGGCCTGCGGGAAAACCGCGAGCTGCAGCAGCTGCCGGTACCCTGGCCGAGCCGGGCGGCGCAGATGATCAATGATCTGGAACCGCCGGTGATGCGGCGGCACCAGGAGATCGGCGGGCTCAAGGCTCAGCTCCGCGAATCCGGCGCGATGGCGGCCGCGATGTCGGGGAGCGGCTCGGCCGTCTTCGGCTTGTTCGTGAGCCGCGCGGCGGCCGAGCGTGCCGTCAAACCATTGTCCCGTAACGGCGCGCTGGCTCTGGTGACCCGCACCCTGACACGGGCGGAACACGAACGGAGGGCTCGTCCGGTTGCCCGAAAATCATAATTCCGCTAGACTTATCCTTTTGCGACTGGCCTCGGGGGCCCTGCTGGGGCGTGGCCAAGCGGTAAGGCGCGGGACTTTGGATCCCGTATTCGGAGGTTCGAATCCTCCCGCCCCAACCATGCATCTATTGGTGTCCTCGTGATTACAACGGGAGCGCTTCCGGCAACCATGGCGAGCGGGCAGCTCAAGATCTTCTCCGGGAGTGCGCATCGCGCGCTCACCGAGGAGATTGCCGAGTTTCTCGGCGTCCAGGTGGGTCATGCCCGCCTGCAGCGGTTCCCGGATACCGAGGTCTCGTTCCAGATCGACGAGAACATCCGGGGTACGGACGTCTTCGTGGTGCAGCCGACGTGCGCGGATGTGGATCGCCACCTCGTCGAGCTGTGCGTGATGATCGATGCGTTCCGCCGGTCGTCGGCGTCGCGGATTACGGCGGTCATCCCGTACTACGGTTACGCGCGGCAGGACCGCAAGGACAAGCCGCGCGTCCCGATCTCGGCGAAGCTGATGGCGAACCTCATTACGGCGGCGGGCGCGAACCGCGTCCTGACGATGGATCTGCACAAGGCGCAGATCCAGGGGTTCTTCGACATTCCGGTCGACCACCTCTTCGCCGCGCCGGTGATCATCGAGCACCTGCGGCAGTACGAGTCGGACGAACTGACGATCGTCTCGCCGGACGCCGGCGGCGCGGAACGCGCGCGCGCGTATGCGAAGCGCCTCGGCGCCGAGCTGGCGATCATCGACAAGCGCCGTTCGGAAGACGGCACGGCGGAGGTGATGAACGTCATCGGCGACGTCGCCGGGCGGACGTGCATCATCCAGGACGACATCATCGACACGGCGGGCACGATCGTGAAGGCCGCGAACGCGCTCAAGGACAACGGATCGAAGCGCGTCCTCGCGTGTGCCGTGCACGGCGTGCTGTCGACTCCGGCGATCGAGCGCCTCGAGGCTGCGCCGATCGAGCAGGTCGTGGTCACCAACACGATCCCGCTCGGCGAGCGGGCGAGGGGCTGCCGCAAGATCAAGCAGCTCCCGGTGGGGCGCCTGCTCGGGCAGGCCATTAGAAGTATTCATGAAGAGACATCTGTTTCTTCGCTGTTCGTGTAACTGTCAGCTGTCGGCTTCCAGCTTTCCGCTTCCAGCGGAGGACACGGAGCTGGCAGCTGAGAGCTGGAATCTGACAACTGGCAACGGGTAACTGAGGGCTGACAGCTGGAAGCTGGCAGCTGGTAACTGGTAGCTGACAATGGACGCAACACTGCAAGCTGAGAAGAGAGACGGGCGAGGCAAGAACGAGGCGCGACGCCTCCGCGCGAAGGGCCGCATCCCCGCCGTGGTCTACGGCACCGAGAAGAACAAGGCGGCGGAGATTTCGGTCGATCCGAAAGTGCTGCTGCGCATCCTCCACTCGGAGTCCGGCGTGAACACGCTCATCGGGCTCGACGGGATCGGCCTGACGACGGGACAGAAGGTGCTCGTGAAGGAGTACCAGCTCGACCCGATCGATCATCGCCTGCTCCATGCCGACTTCTACGCGGTCGCGATGGACAAGATGCTGACGCTGACCGTGCCGATCGTCCTCAAGGGCGAGCCGAAGGGCGTCAAGCAGCAGGGCGGCATCGTCGACTTCGTGAACCGCGAGATCGAGGTCGAGTGTCTGCCGGCCGACATTCCGGAGCACATCGACATCGACATCAGCGAGCTGATGATGCACCAGGGCATCCGCGTGCGCGACCTCCCGCAGGACGCGAAGTGGAAGGCCGTCAGCGATCCCGAAATGATGCTCGTCCACGTGGTGACCGTGAAGGCCGAGGCGGAGCCGGCGGCGGAAGCCGCGGCGACCACGGCGGCGGCACCGGCCGCACCGGCGGAGCCCGAGGTCATCAAGAAGGGCAAGAAGGAAGAGGACGAGGAAAAGAAGAAATAGACCAGTAAGCCCGACCTTCAGGTCGGGCGCCTCGAATGAAGCTCGTTGTCGGTCTAGGGAACCCCGGTGCGAAATACGCCGGCACGCGCCACAACGTCGGTTTCGACGTCGTGGACCTGCTGGCCGAGCGGCACGGCGCGAAGTGGGAAACGGCGCCGAGGGGGATAGAGGCGTTCGTAGCGCGATGGCGCGCCGGCGAAACGGTCCTCGTCAAGCCGCTCACCTTCATGAACCTGAGCGGCACCGCCATCGTCGGACTGCTGCAGTTCTACAAGGTCGAGCCGCAGGATCTGCTGGTGATCGTCGACGAAGCGCAGCTCGAACTGGCGAGGCTGCGCATCCGGCCCTACGGATCGGCCGGGGGACACAACGGGTTGAAGTCGGTGATCGGATCGCTCGGGACGGATGAGTTCTCGCGGCTGCGCATCGGCGTCGGACGCGGAGACAACCGTCGCGACCTCGCGGACCACGTGCTCGCGAGGTTCGAGGCTGAAGAGAAGTCGGTCGTCGAGGAGGCGATCGCGACGGCGGCGGATGCTGCCGAACTGTTCGTCACGGACGGCCCGGCCGTGGCGATGAATCGGTACAACCGGAAACCGGACAACGGGAAACCGGAAACGGGCAACGGGCAACAGACAGCGGAAGACAACTAATCCTTGTCTCCTTGGGCCGCCGGCGACGGCGTCCCCGCTCAGTCCAGAAGGAGAATCATGAGTCAGAACCGACAGTACGAGCTCGTCTACATCGTGTCGCCCGACGCGAGCGAGCAGGCGGTCGCCGATCTGCACACGCAGATCGAACAGATCGTCCAGCGTTTCCACGGCACCCTCGACAAGACCGAGAACTGGGGCCGCCGCAAGCTGGCCTACGAGATCGGCCACGCCCGCGAGGGCACCTACGTGGTCGAGACCATCACCGGCTCGGGTGAGCTGATGAAGGAAATCGACCGCCGGCTGCGCGTGACCGACACCATCATCCGGCACCTGACGGTGCGGATCGACGAAGACATCCGCGTGGCCGATCGCCTGCGCAGCCAGCGCAAGGCGACGCAGGCGCGCCGCCGGACGGCGCGCGGGCTGCCGCCGGAGCCGCAGCCGAGCGAGCGCCGCGGCGATCGGGACAGCGACGATTCGGATGACCTGGGTCTGGAAGCGGAGGGGCAGCGATGAGCGAAGAACGTGGAGGCGGCCGCGGCCGCGGCGGCAAGAAGGACGACAAGAACAAGGGCGAGGGGCGTCCCCGTGGCGGATTCTTCCGCCGGCGCCGCGTCTGCAAGTTCTGCGCGGACAAGATCGACTACATCAACTACAAGGACGTGCGCCTGCTGTCGCCGTTCATCCCGGAGCGCGGCAAGATCCAGCCGCGGCGGATCTCGGGGACGTGCGCGAAGCACCAGCGTGCGCTGCAGACCGCGATCTCGCGCGCGCGCCAGCTCGCGCTGATCCCCTACGTCACGGACTAGGTTCACAGGGTTCAACGGGTTCAAGG
>Ga0066903_100005635_pt1 | contig 10911 bp, 10 predicted proteins | sample PanSoiMetaGPlot1_FD_67491 | JGI IMG/M metagenome (GOLD analysis project Ga0066903, IMG submission 67491) | Tropical forest soil microbial communities from Panama analyzed to predict greenhouse gas emissions - Panama Soil - Plot 1 (version 2) | ecosystem: Environmental > Terrestrial > Soil >...
GGTGGCGACGATATTGCTCTTTGAGAAATCGTCGCGCCGAAAGCAGAGCGCGCAGAGTTCGACCACGAGGAAGAGCACGAGCGCGCCGGGGTTCGCGCCGGCAATCGCTGCCGCGCGAGCCAAACCGATCGCCCCACCGGCACAGCCTAACCCGAAGATCGGAAGACGCTTGACCGTGCGTCGCAGGCCCATGCGCTCCATCAGGAGGGCGTCGAGGCTCGGCGTCGCGATGCCGGTCGTGGAGACCGCGACGATGGCATCAATCTCGTCCGGTTCGCGATTTGCCTGCGCGAGCACGCGGCGGGTCGCCGATTCGAGCAAATCGATCGCCGAATCGAGGTAGACCTTATTGCGTTCGGGCCACTCGTGGAGGCGTTCGTACCAAGCGATTGGCACGCACGAATAGCGCCGATCGATGCCGGTATTGCCGAACATGGGAAGCAGGCGCACGATCTCCGGCGAGCGCGGGCCGAGCGCGAGCTCGATGCGCCGCATCACCTCGGCTTGACCGAGCTCGAACGGCGGCACGGCGGTCGCAACGCCCAGTATACGAGCGTTCTCCGTGACGCGGGGAACGCTCCGTCCCTTCGGCAGGGGCCCCGCAGCCCGCATGGTAATGGCTTACCTCCCGTGTCGTGGTTTAGACCTATCGCAGCGGCATTTTTAGCCGCCGTTTTATTGGGCGCTGGGGGCCGGCCCGCTCCTCTCATCGTCTATTCGTCACCCGCGGGCACGCGGCCATCCGGACCCGATAAAATTCATCCGGCGGTTTCCGTTCTTCCTAGCGGACGGATCGCCGCGCCGGCCGGCGCAGCGCTCTTTGTCGGCAGTAATCCGCTCGGCTTCGCCCTGTCGCCCGACGGTCGCTATGCGGTCGTCTCGAACGATGCTCCTGCTCCCAACTCGTCGCTCGCCGTCGTCGAGACGAAAACTATGAAGGTCGTCAACGAGTACCGCGATCCGTCGGCGTCGTTCTTCATGGGCGTCGCCGTCGCGCGCGACCCGGCCGATCCCACGCGGACGCTCGTCCTCGCATCCGACTCGAACCTTGGCGCCGTACGCGTTTTCGATTTAGGAACGGCCGGAGAACTTTCGCCCGACACACAGGTGATCCAGCTGCCGCGCAGCAGCGCAGCGCGGGCCTTCCCCGCTACGATCGCGCTCGCGCCCGATGACCGCACCGCGTACGTCGTCGACAATCTTGGCAACGTCGTCGATGCGATCGATTTGGCGTCGCGCACTGTGCAGCGCTCGCTGCCAGTGGGTAACTTTCCGCTGTACGTAGCAGCTGGGAGCCGGGGGATCATTGCCGCGGGAACCGGTCTCTCGTCGTACGCCGCGGCGGTGCCCCCAGCACGAGAGCCGCAGTTTACGCAGCCGGCCTTCGACCCAGCAAAATCGTCATCGCTGACCGTTTTCGAAGCGTCCGGCACGCAGATCGGCGATCCTGCAACGGTACGCATGGATCCCGCGCCCGACGGAACCCAAATCGTCGGCGGCGCTCAGCCCGGTGCCATGGTAGTGAGTCGCAACGGCGAGCAGGCCTATGTCGCGCTCGGCAACGTGGACCGCGTCGCGGTCGTCGCGCTCTCCGGCGCGCCCCAGGTGGTTCGCGGGCTCGACCTGCGACTCTATCCCGGCGCGCCGTTCGGTGCCGAACCGAGCGCCGAAGCGCTCAGTGCGGACGGGAAACGCCTCTACGTCGCACTCGCGGGGCTCAACGCCGTCGCGGTGCTCGATGCGCAACGTCCGACGCGGTACCGCTACGGGTTGATTCCGACGGCGTGGTATCCGACCGCGCTTGCATTATCGCGCGACGGGCGTTATCTGTATATTCTCAATAGTAAGGGCGTCAACGGCTGGGGACTCTTGCAGCGTGTCGATCTCAAGCGGACGTATCTCGTCCGTGCGACGCTCGATGCGCTTCGTTACAACCGCACACCGGCGGTAGCGAAGTTCGATCCCGTCATTCCGCCGCTGCGTTCCGAAAAGCGAAGCGAGGCGATCGATCACGTCGTATACGTGGCGATGGGAGCGCTCAGCTACGACGCGATCTTCGGCGACCTCATCGACGCCGCGGGGAATCCGCATGGAAACGGCGACGCGAGCCTCAACGTTTATCCCGGAAGTACCACGCCGAACCTTCACGCGCTAGCCCAAACGTATGCGCTTGCAGATAACTTTTACGCCTCGGATGCAAATCCGGACGTGGCCAAAGTCTTTGCGTCGGCCGGCGAAGCCACACTCTACCAACAGCTCGTCGCGACCGCCGGCGCGGCGCGCGCACCGCTCGACGATCACGGCGACGATCCGGAAGATTATGCGCGTGCCGGATATCTCTTCAACGCGCTGACGCGTGCTGGCATTTCGTTTCGCGATTACGGCGGACTGCTGCGGCTCTCGGGCTATGACGGCACGCACTACACGCTCGACGTGCCCGCGCTGGCTGCGCTGAACGGGAACGTCGACCTCAGCTATTCGAATCCGACGCTGACCGAGGAGCAGCGTGCCGACGAATTCGTTCGCGACATGCAGCGTTATGTCCAAAGCGACAGCATGCCCAGCTTTACGTACGTTTCGCTTCGCGGCGAAAAAGGCCGCGCCGGTGCAGCCGAGGCAGATCGTGCCCTCGGTAAGATCGTCGATTTTGTTTCGCACACGCCGCACTGGAGCTCGACGGCAATCTTTATCGTCCCGGACGGCGCCGGATCGAACGACCACGTCAACGCGCTGCGTACGTTCGCCATCGTCGTCTCGCCCCTCGCACGCCGTGGTTACGTCGGCGAAACGCACTTGAGCATGGCCGGCGTGCTCAAGACGGAAGAGGAAATTTTTGGACTGCAGCCGCTGACCCTCAACGATCTGCTGGCCTCCGATTTCGCGGCGTTCTTTACTGACGCTCCGTCGCCGGAACCGTATCAAGCGCGATGAGCGCTCATCGCGAGGTGGCATACGGCCCCAGTCTCATTGCGACGCCGACGGGCACCCTGCGACGAGCGCTCTTCGTGCGGCCATCGCGCGCGATCGAGCGTGGCGTACCGCTCATCGGAGAGCCGGGCGCGATCTACGAGCGGGCCGTCGAGCAGCACGACGTGCTTCGCAAGACGCTCGAGTATTTCGGCGTCGAGACGGTTGCGATCGATCCGTGCGGCACCGATCCGTATGAAAGCGCGTCCGGCGACGCTGCCGTCGTTTTTCAGGACGGCGCAGCGCTGATGCGGCTCACGCCCCTTTCGCGGCGCGCCGAAGTCGACCGGATGGAAGCTGAGTTTACCAATCTCGACCTGCCCATTGCCGGCCACGTTTCCGCGCCGGCATTGCTCGACGGCAACGACGTGCTGTTGGCGGGAACAACCGCTTTTATAGGCCTGGGTCCCCGTGGAAACGACCTTGGACGCAAGGGCTTTGCGGAGCTGGCGCGCGCACACGGTTACCGGGTTGTCGAAGTGAAACTCGCCGACGGAGTGCCGGCGCTGCGCGCCGTGGCCGGTGCGGCCGCGAAGGATACGATCGTGATCGGCGCCGACAAGGTCGACCATGAAGCGTTTGCGGGCTTCAAGACGATCGTTCTCGCGCTCGGTGAGGAACAAGCCGCGGGAGTTCTGCCCCTCGATGACGGGCACGTCGTCGCCGAGATTCGTTTCCGTACCGCGCTTGCGGCGATGCGCGGTGCAGGCATCACCGTCGAAGCGATCGATCTTTACGAATTCACCAAACTCGGCCTCACGCCGTCGATGCTGACGCTCGCTCTTCGGCGCGAGTGAACGCATGCGCATCGCCGTCTTATCGGATATTCACGGTAATCTATTAGGTCTGGACGCGTGTCTGGCCGATCTCGATGCGCAGGGCGGCGCGGACGCGATTGTCGTCGCTGGAGATCTCTGCGTTGATGGGCCCAAGCCAAAGAAAGTGCTTCAGCGGCTCGACGAAATCGGCGCGGCGTGCATCCGCGGCAATACGGATCGCTATCTGTACGACGACGCCGAAGAGTTCGAGCCGGCCGACGGCGCTCAGATCGCGTGGACTCGCCGCGAGATCGGCGAACGCTGGGTGGCATGGATCAAGGATCTGCCGTTTGCGATGCGCATCGGCGAGGACGAGAATCAGCTACTGATCGTTCACGCGAGCCCGCGCAAGGACGACGAGCATATTTGGCCCGATGCCGCCGAGTCGGATCTACAGAGCATCATCGGCAAGGAGCAGGCTACTGCGATTGCATTTGGACATCTCCACATTCCTTACGTTCGCTACTGGCGCGGCAAGCTGCTGGTGAACGTGTCGTCGGCGGGATTGCCGAAGGACGGGGACGCGCGCGCTTGCTATGCGATTTTCACCGAACGCGACGGCGGGTGGGAAGTCAAGCACCGGCGGGTACCATTCGACGTAAAACGGGTTGCAACCCAACTGGCCGATTGCGGGATTCCGGGGAGTGCGGAACTCATCGCCACTCTGCGTCGTCATCGGTATAAGCAATTAAAGAGTTTGATTCCATAGCGTCCACCGCACCGGCGGTCGAAATCGACCGGCTCGTGAAGCGTTATGGGCGTTTCACGGCCGTCGACGGAATCTCGCTGAAGGTCGGCGCCGGTGAGTTTTTTGGCTTTCTGGGCCCCAACGGCGCCGGAAAAACGACGACCATCAATGCGATCGTCGGGTTGGCGCGCAAGAGCGCCGGCATGATTAGCATCTTCGGCCACGATACCGAGCGCGACTGGCGCCGCGCGCGGCGTTTGGTCGGGCTCTCGCCCCAAGAGTATAACTTCGACCGGTACCTCTCGCTTCGGGACGTGCTTATCTTCGCCGCGGGATATTATGGGCTGCGCGGCCCTGCCGTCGCGGAACGCGCCGAGATGCTGCTCGAGCGATTCGGTTTGACCTCGCAGGCGCATCTGGAGTATACGAAAATTTCGGGCGGTCAAAAACGCCGGCTCTCGCTCGCACGCGCGCTGATTCACGAGCCGCGTTTGCTGATTCTCGACGAACCAACCGCCGGCGTCGATGTCGAGCTGCGGCTGGAGCTGTGGCAATGGCTGCGAGCGCTCAATCGCGACGGCCTGACGATCTTTTTGACGACGCATTATCTCGAAGAGGCCGAACAGCTTTGCAAGCGCATCGCGATCATTCGCCAGGGACGCATCGTCACGGAGAAGCCGACCGAGGATCTGATCGCCGAGGGTGCGTCGCTGCAAGACGTTTTCTTAGAGCTGACGAGGAACTAATGAGCTTCGCTGCCGTGTCGCCGAACGCCGTGGGACTCTGGACGCTGGTAAAGCGCGAGATCATTCGCAGTCTTAAGATTATCAATCAAGTGATCTGGCCGCCGGTCATTACGACGCTGCTCTACGTCTTCGTCTTTGGCCTTGGCTTAGGAAGCCGAATTCCGAGCGTTCAAGGCGTCACTTACGCTCAGTTTCTGATTCCTGGGCTCATCATGCTGCAGGTCATCGACTCGTCCTACGGCGAGTGCTCGAGCTCGCTTTTCCAAGGACGCTTCATGAACTCGATTCAAGAGCTTCTGATCGCACCGATGTCGGCGCTCGAAATGGTTGCGGGATACATTCTCGGCAGTTTGGCGCGCGCGTTGCTCATCGCAGGATTGATCACCGGATTGGGCGTCGTGCTCGTGCACATCGCTCCGCGCGACTGGCTGCTTTACTTGTGTGTGATCGCGATGGTCTCGATCTGGTTTTCCGCACTCGGCTTGATCTTCGGGCTGATTGCCGACAAATTCGACCACATCGCGATCCTGACGACGTTTGTGATCACGCCGCTTACGTTCGTGGGAGGTGTTTTTACCTCGGCGTCGATGCTGCCGCCGGCGTTGCGCAATTTTGAGCTTTTTAATCCAATTTTCTATACTATCGACGCATTTCGCCGAAGTTACACCGGCGAGAGCTACCTTCCCATCATTTTTTCACTCGCCATGATCGCGCTGCTCGCACTAATCGCGCTCGCGATAGTCTTGCGCATGATGGCAATTGGATATAAACTGCGTATGTGATGATCGCAATTGCATTGCTGCTTGCACTCGCTCAGGCTCCCACGGAACTATCGATTCAGCCCTGGACGGGTACCGATTTTCAAACGACCACCACGACTGCAGCAAAATATCGGCTCGAAGTCGACGGAAAACCCAACGCAACCGTTCGCTTGCGCGCCTTGCATGTCGAAAACGGTTGGCTCGCCGCATTCTGCACCCCGAAGCTCTGTTCGCCGCACGAGATCGACGTGCAGCTGCCGCACTCCGGATCGGCCGTCTTTCAGTTCGAGCTGATTCGGGAATCGCTGCACGCACCAAAACACAGCGGCGCGACGATCTCGGTAAGCGATGGTGGGTCGATCAGCGTCCCGGCGGCATTTCGGGAGTAAATAGACTTAAAAGAACGGGTTGTGCGTCTTTTCGGACCCGATCGTTGTCGGCGGTCCGTGACCGGGCATGACCGCCGTGTCCTCGGGTAAGGCGAAAAGCTTACTGCGGACGCTGTTGAGAATGTCGTCGTAGGTGCTCGCGTCGCCGTAGGCGCCGCCGACGCTCGCTGCAAAGAGCGTATCGCCCGAAAAAAGCGTGCCCTGAAAGATAAAACACGACGAACCGTCGGTGTGGCCGGGCGTATGGAGCATCCGGATCGATGCATTCTCGCCGAAGGGAAGCGATTCGCCGTCACGCAGCATCGTCGCGCTCTTGGCGAGCGGCCCGATAGCCGCGACGTCGAGCGAATGCATCACGATCGTTGCGTCGGGGAATTCCTTCGCGACGGGCGCGGTCGCGTCGCAGTGATCGGAATGCTTGTGCGTGATCAGAATGTACTGCAGGTGATAATCGCCGTCGCGCAAGATCCGCAGCAGATTCTGCGGGATGCCGGCCGGATCAACCAGTGCCGCCCGCCGCCCTTGCTCGAGAAAAAAGACGTAGCCGTTGCTCGGGTGTGGATCCTGCGGGTGCCGGCTTACGCGGGGCGGCGAAACCGCCGGCGGATACCAGCGTCCGGCGGCGACGTCGGCGAGCTTCGAACCATCGAGCCGCAGAACAGTCGCGAGCGCGCGCGCTTCGTCATCGCCGGCCGCGCCGTCATCTTTGAGCCATTGGGAAATCGCTTGCGCTGAAACTCCGCTCGCGCTTGCGAGCTGCGGCGTGTCGATGCCGACGCCGCGCATCGACTTGCGCAGAATGTCACCGAACGTGTCTTCAAGGGGCAGCTGGATGCTGGTCATGGGGTACCCTTCGCCTGAAGGAAACCTTGTCATCCTGAGCGGAGTCGAAGGATCGAGTGGAACGCGTTATTATCATTGGGTCCGGTCCGGCCGGGCTAACCGCCGCGGTCTATGCCGCGCGCGCGAATTTACAGCCGCTCGTGCTTGCCGGCGGCCTCTACGGCGGGCAGCTCATGCTGACGACCGACGTCGAAAATTATCCCGGCTTTCCTGAAGGCATTCTTGGACCCGAGCTGATGATCAAGTTCCGCGAGCAAGCGGAGCGCTTCGGTGCGCGCATCGAGAACGTGGACGTCAGCAGCGTCGATCTTTCGAAGCGCCCGCTGGTCGTGCGAACCGACGATGCCGAGTACGAAGCGAAGACCGTTATCGTGGCAACCGGTGCGAGTGCGCGCTGGCTCGATATTCCCGGTGAGGAGAAGCTGCGCGGTCGCGGCGTTTCGAGCTGCGCGACATGCGACGGTGCCTTTTTCCGCGACAAGCGGATCGCGGTCGCGGGCGGCGGCGATTCGGCGATGGAGGAGGCGCTATTTCTGACGCGGTTCGGCAGTCGCGTCACCGTCATTCACCGGCGCGACCGGCTGCGCGCAAGCAAGATCATGGCGGATCGCGCGCACGCGCATCCCAAAATCGATTTCATCTGGAACGCGGTCGTCGAGGCCGTGCTCGGCGAAACGCACGTGACCGGCTTACGGCTGGCCAACGTGCTCGATGGAAGCACGTACGATATCGAAACCGACGCACTCTTCGTGGCAATCGGCCACACGCCCAACACGTCGGTCTTCGCCGGACAGTTAGACTTGGACGAACGCGGGTATGTCGTTTCGCCCGACGGCACCTCGACCAACGTCGCCGGCGTCTTCGTTGCCGGCGACGTCAACGACCATCGCTACCGGCAGGCGATCACCGCGGCGGGAGCCGGCTGTCGCGCGGCAATGGACGCTGAGAAATATCTGGAAGCGCAGGAGTTTAAAGTAGATTCGCTAGCGCGGCTGTGAGCTCCGTAAACTCGAACCGGTAGCCAAGCTGCAGTACGCGCTGCGGCAAGACGCGCTGCCCCCGCAGCAAGATGTCGGCCCCTTCGCCGAGCATCGCGCGAAGCGCGAACGTTGGCACGGGCATCTTCGCGGGGCGATGCAGCGCGGTGCCGAGTGACTGGGTGAAGGTTGCGTTGGTTACGGGGTTCGGCGCACAGCCGTTGAGCGGGCTGTCGGTGCCGTCGATTGCCATGATGTAGATCTTGACGAGATCGTCGACGTGGACCCAGGATACCCATTGCCGGCCGCTGCCGACGACACCGCCCATGCCGGCGCGAAACGGCGGCAGCATTCGCGGCAGTGCGCCGCCATCGTTTCCCAGTACAAAACCGCTGCGAACGATTCCAACTCGCATGCCGAGATCGGCGGCGCGACGCGCTCCCCGCTCCCAGCCGATGCAGATACGCGCGACGAAATCGTCACCGGGCGGGCTGCTCTCGACGAACGTTGCGGTTTCGCTCGTTCCATAATAGCCGATCGCTGAGGCGCTGATGTAGAAGGCGGTGCGGTGCGGGCGTTGCGCGAGCGCATCGAGAAATCGGCGCGGCAACTCGACGCGACTCTCATCTATGCGTCGCTTCACCGTTGCGTTCCAGCGTTGTCCCAGCGGCTCACCGGCAAGGTTCACGATCCCGTCGCACTCTGGGGCCGCAGCTGCGGCTGCCTCGGGATCGCGCAGCGAGGCTTCCACGACCTCCTCGCCGCGCCGGCGAAGCGCCGCGGCGAGATGCTTTCCGACGAATCCCGACGCGCCGAGAATCAAGATCTTCATTTTCAGATGCCGCCGATGAAGCAGCCGGGATTCAACGTGCGGTTTGGGTCGAAGCGTGCCTTGAGCGCGCGCATGCGTTCGATGTTCGCCGGAGGAGTGCCCCAAACGCGGAGATATTGTCGGCTCGGATGCTCGCTCGCAACGACTTGCGCGGTAGGCTGGGCGGCGTGAAGCGCGTCGTCGAACGTCTCGATCTTCGCGCCGAATGCGTGCGCGTCGAGATCGCTGGCGCGCAGCACGACGTCACCGTTCATCACGTCGACAATCGTTTCGCTGCGTAATCCGAGGCGGCGCGTAAGCTCGTGCAACCGTAATGCGTCTGCGGTCGCAGCGTCGGCCGGCGGATAGAGCCGGTACGTGACGGAGCGCTCGCCCAAGCAACCGACATAGGCGTCGATGATACGTTCGAAGCTCTCTCGCGCACCGGCATCGATGACGCGCGTCTCGGGAACGCCGGCGCGGCCAAGTGCGGAGCGCAGCTCGAGCGTCGCGCGCTCGAGGAGTGCGTTACTTCCTTCCATTAGCACGACGACTCGCCCCTCGTCGCTGTCCTCGCCCTCGAGGGCGTGAAATCCATCTACCCAAAAAGCGGCTGCCGGCGCAACTCGAAGTGCCGCGAGCTGCACGCATGCTCGATCGCGCGTCCGCTCGGGCAATGGCGCGACGAAGAGACGGGCATGCGGCGGATGCGGAATCGTTTTGAGATTCGCTTGAACGAGTACGCCGAGCGTGCCGAACGAGCCGACGTAGAGGCGGCTCATGTCGTAGCCGGCGACATTCTTGACCACCATGCCGCCCGCGCGGGCGATCGTTCCGTCGGCCAGCACAATCGTCGAGCCGATGAGATAATCGCGAACGCGCCCATACCGGTGGCGCCGCGGGCCGAGCCATCCGGCGGCGAGCGTGCCGCCTAGGGTTGCGTACTGCGTGCGCGGCGCATCGAACGGCACGAATTGCGACTGCGCCGCAAGCAGGTTTGCGATATCGCGTATCGGCGTACCGGCTTGTGCGGCGATGACCAAGTCGGCCTGCTCGTTGGCGACGATGCCGGTTAGCGCGGTGGTCGAGAGCGTGACGTCGACTCGTTCGGGCGGATAGCCCATGCCCGAGAGCGTGCCCCCGCCGACGATCTGCACTTTCTCACCGGCGCGGTCGCACGATGCAAGAATGGATGCGACGGCTTGCGCACTTTCGGGCACCGCATGAGGCTGCACGGCGTTCACGGCGGCGTCACTTCCGGACAACGCGTTCCGGCCGGAAAAATTTTCTCGGGATTGAGCATCCGGGTCGGATCGAAGACGTCGCGCACCCGCGCCATCGCCGCGAGGTCGGCAGTCGAGTAGACGCGCGTCATCGCCTCACGCTTCTCCCAGCCGATTCCGTGCTCGCCGCTGATCGTTCCGCCCAAGTCGATTGCGCATTGCAGGATTTGATTTCCCGTTTCGACGACCGCCGCGACTTGTTTGCGGTCGCGTTTATCGTACATGAGCAGCGGATGAAGGTTACCGTCGCCGGCGTGAAAGACGTTGCCGACCGTAATGCCGTTACCGCGCGCAGCCTCGCCGACGGCATGCAGCGCCTGCGGCAGCCGGCTGCGCGGGACGCAGACATCCTGCGTATAGTAGTTAGGCGCGATTCGCCCGGTTGCGCCCGCGGCGCTCTTACGTCCGGCCCAAAGTGCGTCGCGCTCGCTCTTGCTGCGTGCGCTTCGCCAGGATCGCGCGCCGTGCGCCGCGACGAGCCCGTGGATCGCCGATTCCGACGCTTCGACGTCTTCATCGAACCCGGCATTTTCGACGAGCAGCACCGCCGCCGCATCCGTTGGATAGCCCGCGTGAAACGCTGCTTCAACCGCGTGCGTAATGACCGCATCCATCATCTCGAGCGCCG
>Ga0066903_100005636_pt1 | contig 10910 bp, 6 predicted proteins | sample PanSoiMetaGPlot1_FD_67491 | JGI IMG/M metagenome (GOLD analysis project Ga0066903, IMG submission 67491) | Tropical forest soil microbial communities from Panama analyzed to predict greenhouse gas emissions - Panama Soil - Plot 1 (version 2) | ecosystem: Environmental > Terrestrial > Soil >...
CAGCTCCAGCGCGGGCGGCGCCATCCCGGCAAGCGCGGGCGCCGGCGGCGCCGTCGAGGCCCCGCCGGTGGAGGTGGTGTTTCGCGGGAACGTGGGGCCGTATGACTCGTCGGTGATCCGCTCCGACGATCCCACGGCGCTCAAGACGTGGCTCGGCGACAACGGGTACTACGTATCTGGGGACGCGTCGCGCATCATCGACGACTACGTGGCAGCGCACGCCTACTTCGTGGCCCTGCGTCTGCAGCAGGGGCAGGACGCGACCGCCATCCGCCCCATCGTCCTGCGCCTCGCCGCCGACGAGGGATGTCTGCCGCTCAAGCTCACCGCCATCGCCGCGACCCCGGACGTGCGCATCAATGTGTGGGTGCTCGGCGACGCGCGCGCCGTGCCGCTCGACTACGTCGAGGTGAGCGTCAACGCCGCCAAGCTCGACTGGTTCAAGTTCGGTAGCAACTACGACCAGGTGCTGGGCCAGGCCGCCGACGAGGCCGGCGGCAACGCGTTTGCCGTCGAGTACGCGCAGCGCACGGCGGCCATCGCTCCCCAGCTCGTGGTGACGAGCGGGCAGAAGGCGCAGCTCGCGACCACGCCGGATCCGGTCCAGTACTTCGCGCTCCTGCGCACGATGGGGTTCATGCCGCCGCAGGGCCAGGTGCTGGCGGTGCTGCGCCGGGATCTGCCGCTGCCTGCGGATCTGGCTGCGGCTGGAGTCACCGAGGCGACGTTCTACGGCAACATCGGCAGCTACTGTTACGCGGGCTCCAACCGGTGCCCGTCCTTCAATGCAGCGACGCTGACCGCGGACCTCGACGCGGCGGTGTTCACCCCGCTGGCGGCAGTGGCGCCCCTGTTCGCCGGGCATGCCTATCTCACCCGACTGGCCACCTTCATCTCGCCCCAGGAGATGACCAAGGACCCGCTGTTCGTCACCAACGCGAGCTTGCCCGACGTGGCCAACCAGCACATGGCCGTGGCCTCGGTCCTGTGCGGCGATCAGGAGTTCAGCACCTGCGACGCGCCCGTGCGACTGCAGCTCGAGGACGGGACCGACGTGCTCTACCCGGCGGCGGCGGGTCCGGGGCAGGCGTGCACCGGCGGCCTGGCCACGTACGATCGCAGCGGGCTCGACGCGCTGCCCGCCGCGCAGGTCGGCTACCTGCGCGACGCGGACACGACCGGCCAGGTGGTGCTGGACAACCGCGCCGCGATCGCGACGGCGCTGGCCGCCCACAACGCCAGCGTGCCGACCAGTCCGGGCGGCGGTTGCGGGTGCGCCGTCCGCGGCCGCGCCCGCCCGGCGAGCCTCGCCCTGGCGCTGCTGGCGATCGTCGTGCTCCGCGCCCGCCGGCGCCGGAGCCCGTGAGGGGAGCGGCGCCAGGACGTCGCCCGGCTCGTGGCGGACCGCCCTTCGCCGGCGGAGGGAATGGTAGAGTCGCGGCCAGAGGCATCGCTTATGAAGTGCTCAGGCTCGATCTCGCATTGGGTCCTGGTTCCGGCTTTTGCTGTCACGGTCGTCCTCGCGTGCGGCCGCACGGACCTCGACCCTGACCGCTGCTTGCCGACGGAGACGACGCGCCCTTGCACGGACCTGTGTGGCGTCGGAACGTCGACCTGCATCGACGGCAGGTGGGGCGCGTGCGTCGTCCCGCCCACCACCCGCGCGTGCATGGACCGGTGCGGGCCAGGAACGCAACAATGCGTGAACCGCGCCTGGCAAGCGTGCGTGATTCCGCCGCGAGCCTGCTCCACCGCCTGCGGAGACGGGACGGAGACGTGCAAGGACGGCGTGTGGAGCGCGTGCGATGCCCCGATGCCCAAGCCCCCCACGCTGCACGCGGTGGTGCGCGATTTTCACGCCAGCCACCCGGACTTCGAGCTGCCCCTTCTGGGGGATCACGTGGACCTGGGGATCGTCGAGCCGATGCTGGGGGCCGACGGCAAGCCGGTGTACGCCGGAAATCCCAGCACCGAGACCACCTCGGGCGCGGCGTCGTTCCACGACTGGTACAACGACGTCCCCGGGGAAAACGAGCAGACGAACATCGATCTGCCGCTCGTGGCGGAGTCGGCGGCGATGCCCGATTTCTTTGGTTACGAGAACCTCCAGTTCTTCCCCATAGACGGGCAGTTGTTTGGCAACGAAGGGTACCCGCACAATTACCATTTCACGCTGCAATCACATACCCACTTCAAGTATCTGGCCGGGCAGACGTTCTACTTCGCGGGCGACGACGACGTTTGGGTCTTCATCAACCGCATCCTGGCCATCAACCTGGGTGGGATCCACCAGACCCTCGGCGCCACCGTCGATCTCGACGCCTCGGCGGGCGTGCTGGGCATCACGCCCGGCGAGACCTACGACCTCGACATCTTCTTCGCCGAACGTCACACGATAAGCTCGACGTTCTCCATTCGCACGTCCATCGCGGATGCTAGTTCCTGCGAATGACCGGCCCTGTTGCTTCGTCGTGACCGAAATATAACCTCGGGCAAGTTTACGTCCGCGGTGGCGTTGTGGTTCATTGCCGCGCATGAACACACCCACGCGCCCCAATGAACGAAATGGCAGATTGGTATTCTCTCGCAATGCCGCGCTCCTCGGCGCGGCCGGCGTTCTTTTAGCCGCGCGCCCCGTCGCTGCGGAGTCGCCGGGCAGCCCCGTCGGCAACGTCATCGTGATCGCGATGGAGAACCACAATTTCACGCAGCCCGACCCCACCTCCAGCCCGCAACAGATCCTCGGCAATCCGGCCGCGCCCTACATCAACAGCCTCATCACTCCAGGAAACCCGAACGCGGCGCAGGTCTCGTACGCCGTGGCTTATTACAACGCCGGGATAGGCGTTCACCCCTCTGAGCCCAACTACGTTTGGGCCGAGGCAGGGACGGACTTCGGCGTTCACACCGACGCCGATCCCCGACCCGCGAATCACAACATCTTCGACGCGCCCCACTTCACGCGTCAGCTCGATGCAACGGGCATTTCCTGGAAGAACTACCAGGAAGACGTGCAATTGAGCGTTGCCCCGACGACCAGCGCGTCCGGTAGCAACGGCCCGGTCAATCCTTATTACGGCACCACGCAGTTCAATTACGCGGTCAAGCACAACCCCATGGCCTTCTTCCCCGACACGGCCCTGGAGAATGTGTTTCCGCTGGCCCAGTTCTTCACGGATCTCGGCGCCGGTACGCTGGGAAGCTACAACTGGATCACGCCCAACCAGTTCAACGACGCCCACAGCGCGTTGAGCGGCGGCTTCACATATCAAGGCACGCACTTCACGAGCGATCAGGCCTCGATTGCCCAGGGCGACAACTTCCTGTCTCTGGTCGTTCCGCAGATCATGGCCTCGCCCGCCTACCAGAACAACGGCGTGATCATCATCTGGTGGGATGAATCCGAACGAGGCGACGACACCAGCCGCACCATTCCGGAGATCATCATCTCCCCGCTGGCGAAGGGGAATGCCTACGCCAGCACGCTGGCGTACAGCCACTCAACGGACATCAAGACCATGGAGGAGATCTTCGGGCTCCCCTTCATAAACAATCCGATCCCGGCAGCGGAGACCACCGCTTTCGGCACCGGTTACAACAACGTCGCCATCGTCAACGACCTCAGCGATCTGTTCATCCCTGGGGTGATCCCCGCGCCGCCGACCCTGACGGTGACGCGCGAGCCGCTGGTCACCATCCCCCCAAACCCGCACGTCCTCCAGGTCGTGCACGTCACGAACGACGGAACCAGCCCGGTGCAGCCGCCGCTGTTCCTCGTGCTCGACAACCTCAGCCCCAATGCCTCTTTGCTCAACTCTGATGGTGTCACGTCCGTGCTCGCTCCCCTGGGCAGCCCGTTCGTGGACGTGAGCACAGGCGGCGATGGTGTACTGCTGCCCCACGAGAGCAAGACCATCATCCTGCAGTTCCTGGATTCGACCGGCGAAGGTGTCAGCTACGATACGCGCGTTCTCTCGGTCACGCCCGCGCCCTGATCCGCTCGAGCTACGCACCTGGCGACCGCCGAAAATTTTCTGCTCCAAAAAACGGCCCCGGCACCACTCCTTAAATGGTGCGCTGTGATTCGTGACCGCATCCAATGCGATCGCGGATCTCGGATATTTGGGGGCGTTCTGCCTCCGACGGGGAGGAGAGCATGTCGTGCGATCGCCAGGTGCTCGTCTTTCGGTTCGTGACCCTCGTTTGTTGCGGGACATTGCTGTTCCCGGCTTGCGGGGGCGGGAGCACCACTCCAGTGCGGGTCGGGGCAGGGGGCACCGGCGGAAGCTCGACCGGGGGCGCCGGCGCTTCGGGTGGCGGCGGCCACGGCGGCGGTGGCGGCAGCCCGACGGATGGCGGCGCGGGCGGCGGTGGGCATGGCGGCGCTCCGAGCGACGGGGGACAGGGCGGCGCGCCGGCGGACGCTAGCCCGGACGGCGCGGCGGCGCTCGCCTGGCGCGCATTTCTCCCGCTGGCGGCAGCGGCCACGAGTGCCGACGGCGGGGTGATGGGCACGACCAACGACGAATCTGGCAACGGTTACAACGCCACGTTCTTCGGCCCGACCGTGACCTTCGTCAACGCGTCGATGAATCTGACGGGCGCCGCGACCGAGACCGTCGTCATCCCGGCCAAGGCCGGCATCCCGGTCATCGACGTCAGCCGGAGCTACTCCGTCTCCGCGTGGGTCACCCTGAGCAACGTCGGAAACTTCCGAACCGTCGTGGGCGGCGAGGGCTACAACGTCAGCTCGTTCTTTCTCCAGAAGCGCGGCGACATGGGGAACGTATGGGCGTTCACGGTCCTTGCATCCGATGCGAGCTCCGCGGTCCCGTGCATTGCGCTGAGCACGGTCGCCCCGGTGGTCGGCACGCAATATCACATCGCGGCGACCCGCGACGGCACGACCGGTCTCGACATCATTTACGTCAACGGCGCCGAATCTGGACGGGCCCTTTGCCCGACCTTCTGGAGCGACACGGGCATCATGGGCATCGGTCACGGGGTCTTCGGCGGGGGCAGGACGGACAGGGTGCAGGGATCGATCGCCGAGGTCGGTTTGATTGATCGCGTGCTGACGGCCGCCGAGATCGCGGACCTCTTCCATAAGGGACGCGCGGGTGGCGGGCAAGGCGGCGCGCCCGGCGATGGGGGTATGGACGCAGGCGGGCAGGGTGGTGGCGGCGGAGCTGGCGGGGCTGCCGGTGGTGGTGGAGCGGGGGCGGGCGGTAGCAACGCCGGCGATGCCGGCCTCGACGCGCCGGCGGACATGACCAGCGCGCCGCCCGACTCATCCACAGAAATGTGACCCGCGCGATTCTGCGGCGGTCACTGGTTCTTCTGGACTGATTCGTACGTTCGTTGCGGAGGTAGACAATGCGCGCGGCACGTATATCTGGCATTTGGCAATGCTCGTTGGGGGTGGTCGTGACCTGCGCCGCGGCGCTCGCCGTGGTGTTCGGCGGCGCTTGCTCGAGCGGCTTCACGAGTGGCAAGGATGCGGCGGCCGGAGCCGGTGGGAGCACGGCCGTTCGCCAGGGCGGCAGCGGCGGCGGCGGCGGCAGTGGCGGTGGGGCGGGCGGCGGTTCTGGCGGCGCGGCCACCGACGCGAGCATCGCCGACGCCAGCGACGAGTGCTCGAGGGACAGCGACTTCGACGGCTTCAACGACTGCGTGGACCTCTGTCCCACCGATATCAACAAGCACGAGCCCGGTCTCTGCGGTTGCGGCGTCTCCGACAGCGACAGCGACGGCGACGGTACGGTCGACTGCATGGACATGTGCCCGAACGATCCGGGCAAGACCGCGCCCAAGATGTGCGGTTGCGGCGTCCCCGACGTGGACAGCGATCACGACGGCACGCTCGATTGCCTGGAGGCCTGCCCCAAGGACCCGAGCCGCACCACGCCCGGCGTTTGCGGCTGCGGCGGGATCCCGGACACCTTGCCGTTCTGCCTCGTTCATCGCTACAAGTTCGACGGCACCGGCACCACCATCACCGATTCGATCACGATCCCGGGCCTCGACGGGGCGAATGGGGTGCAGAGCCCGGCCAACGGGACGGCCCAGAACGTGACCCTGGTGGGCCTGGGAAATCTCGTTCTCGCCGGCGGGCCGAACAACGACAGCCTGCAGTACGTGAGCCTCCCCCAGGGCATCATCTCGTCGCTCGGCAACAGCGTCACCGTCGAGGCCTGGGTCAGCTGGAGCGGGCAGGGCACCGCCTGGCAGCGGATATTCGACTTCGGCAGTAGCGACCAGCCAGACGCGGGCGCCGGGGTCGGAACCGGCCAGACCTATCTCTTCCTCACACCCTCCAACTCCCTCAACCAGCACCTCCGGGGCGCGCTCACCGTGGCGTCCATCGGTGGCGAGCGGGTCGTGAACGGCTCGACCGCCTTGCCGTTCCCTGGTCAGTCGCACGTGGCGCTCGTGGTGGACGGGGTCGGAAAGGCCATGTCGCTGTACCTGAACGGGACGTACGTCGTGCAGGCCGCGCTGATGAACACCGCGGTCTCGGCCTTGCACGACGTCAACAACTGGATCGGCCGCTCGCAGTTCATGGCCGATCCCGGATTCCAGGGCAGCATCACCGAGCTCCGCATCTACAGCACCGCGCTGAGCGCGCCCCAGGTCTTGGCCAGCTTCAACGCGGGCCCCGACAACCTGCCCTCGCAGTCCGACGGCGGCGCCGGGGACGGCAGCAGCGGAGATTGAAACGAAGCTGTCACAGACGCGTCGCACTCGGGTGAACAACGTCGCTCTAGTGTCCCCGCCAACAAAAGGGGGACACGGAAATGATGAAAGCCCTGATCACCCGGGCGGCTCTGGCCGTCCTGACCGTCGGTAGTTCCATGACCCTGGGCGCCTGTGGCCCGCAGGCAGCGGATGCGCCCGCAGAGAGCCGCCGATCGGCCCTCGGTGGCGCGAGCGCCCTGATCGCGACGGCGACCCTCGCCGACCCCACCGATCTCGCGGGTCTCACCGACACGCTCGAGAACGGGCTGCCCCAGAACGTGCTCGGCGGGATCGGGTCCGGGTTGACCTGGGCGGGCGGCACCACCTTCCTCGCCGTTCCTGACCGCGGCCCGAACGCCACCGACTACCCGAACGGCGTGCTCGTCGACGACACTACCTCCTTCATCGCCCGCTTCGAGACTCTGGATCTGGCGCTCAGCGCCGCGGCGTCCGGGTCGGCGCTCCCCTTCGTGCTCACGCCGACGCTGGAGGCCACCATGCTCCTCTACAGCGACACCGCGCTCGCCTACGGGAGCACGCCCGGCCTGCCCAGCGCCGTGCCGGTCGCCAACACCGCCGGGAAGTTCTTCTTCACGGGACGCTCCGACAACTTCGGTGCCGGTCTGTCCACCAACCCCGGTTTCGCGCGCATCGATCCGGAGTGCATCCGCGTCTCGCACGACGGCAACACCGTCTTCGTCGGCGACGAGTACGGGCCCTACATCTATCAGTTCGACCGGGCCACCGGGCGGCGCGTCCGCGCTTACCAGCTCCCCGACCACTTCGCGATCACGAACCTCAGCTCGGTGGGCGCCACCGAGATCGCGAACAACACCAGCGGCCGCGTCACCAACAAGGGCGTCGAGGGCCTGGCCATCACGCCCGACGGCGGCACGCTGGTGGCGCTGGTCCAGAGCCCCCTCATCCAGGACGGCGGCGACGGCGGCCGCGTCAACCGCATGGTCACGATCGACGTGGCCTCGGGCGCCACGCACGAGTACGTATACGACAACCAGATCAACAACAAGAACTTCAACAGCAGCGAGATCATCGCCCTCAACGACCATCAGTTCCTGATCGACACCCGGGACGGCAAGGGCCTGGGCGACGGCAGCAAGGCGGTCGTCAAGCAGCTGTGGGCCGTGGACATCGCGGGGGCGACGGACGTCTCCCAGCTCTCGGGACAAGCGGCGCTCCTGCCCCTCGCGGTACCGAAGGTCCTCTTCCTCGACATCGTCGCCGTGCTCACCGCCAACGGGATCGACGTCACCCAGATCCCGGCGAAGATCGAGGGCCTCGCCTTCGGTCGGGACGTCGTCCGGAACGGGGTCACGACGCACACGCTGTTCGTCGGCAACGACAACGACTTCGTGCCGACCAAGGCGGGGCCGAACGTTTGGTTCGTCTTCGGCTTCACGGACGCCGACCTGGCCGCCCTGGGCCTCTCGTTCACCCCGCAGGACGTCACCGAGCGCGGTCCGGATCTCGCGCTGTCCAAGACCGCGTCCGCCGGCACCGTGGTGACCGGGTCCAGCGTCGGGTACACGCTCACGGTCACGAACACCGGGCTCGTTCCCGCCAGCGGCGTGGTGGTCGCGGATCTCCTGCCCGCCGGGCTGACCCTCACCTCCTGCGATTCGGCGGGGACCTGCGGAACGGGCCCGGGCGGCCCCACGATCTCGTTCGCGTCGCTGGCCGGGGCGGCCGCCCAGACCGCGACGCTCACCGCCACGCTCGATTGCGCGGTCGCGGACGGGACGGTCATCTTGAACCAGGCGTCCGCGGCGTTCGCGCTCGCCGACCCGAGCCCGGAGGACAACGCCGCCTCCGCGGCCATCACGGCGATAAACCCTGCCCCCGTGATCGCCCACGTCTCCGTGGACACCCCGACGCTGTGGCCGCCGAACAAGACGATGCACACGGTGATCGTGAGCTACGACGTGACCGACAACTGCGGCGGGACGGTCTGTGCCCTCGATGTCACCAGCAACGAGGGCACGAGCGCGGACTGGCAGGTCGTCGATGCCCACACGGTCGTCCTCCGGGCCGACAGAGATGGAACCGGCCCCGGACGCGTGTACTCGATTCCCGTCACCTGCACGGACAGCGGCGGCGCCGTCTCGGTGCAGACCGCTTCGGTGGTGGTCCCGCACAACCAGTGACCCGGCGCCTCCGCTTGGCGGAGATCCGGCGCCCGGCGGGCATGTAGGCCCCTTCCCCGCACGCGATCTCCGCCGCCCCGGGCTAATGTTTTTGGGGCGAAGGGTCGACAAGACGGCGCATGACACGCCGACACCGATCCGTTCGCCAGGGTGGTTACGTGATGCTGTCCTCCTTCGTGCTGGCTGCGTTCGCAGGCTGTGGCGGAGGCGGGCATGGGAGCACGACCGGCGGCGGCGGCACCGGCGCCGGCGGCAGCGGCGGCACGGGCGGAGCAGGTGGCGGCACCGGCGCCTGCACGACCAGCAGCGCGACGGGCACCCTGTCCGTGCGCATCACGGGCACGCCCAGCCTGGCCGGGATGATCAAGCTCGGCAGCGGCGCCACCATCATCGCCAGCGGCGACCTCACGTTGCCGGCCGGGCCGGACACCGTCACGGCCTACCTGGTCGCGGAAGGCACGGAGGTCGTGCGCACCGCCTACTCGCCGACGGTCGACGTCTCGAGCCCCTGCGTGCGCCCGGGCCAGACGACGACCGTGAACGTGAGCTACGCCCCGATCCCCTCGAGCGGCCTCGTGTGGATGGGCGTGAGCAACGCACCCCCGGCCACGCTCCTCGGCTACGACCCCGCGACGATCGGCGCGAGTGGATCGGCCACCGCCGCCGTCGCCGCCAACACCTTCGGCTCCGACGGCTTCACCTTCGATCCGTTCGGGAACGTCTGGGTCACCGGCGGCACCACCGCGGACCCGCCCGTGGCCCGCTATCCCGCGGCCTCTCTCGGCGTCGACGGGGACAAGACCCCGGACATCGTCATCGACAGCTCATCGTTTGGAAATGGGATCCCCGGCCCCAAGGTGGTGGCCTTCGACGCGGCGGGGAACCTCTGGGTCTCGGTGGTCGCCGCGGACAAGGTCGTGATGTTCACGCCGGCCCAGATCGCCGCCTCGGGATCCCCCACCGCCACCGTCGAGGTCAGCGGCATCAACGCGCCCGCCGGCATCGCCTTCGACGCGGCCGGGAACATGTGGGTGGCGGCGAACGCGGCCGCCACGGTGGTGCGCATCGACGCCGCTCACCTGGTGGCGTCGGGCAGCGGCGCCGATCTCACGATCGCCGCCTGGACGCCGCAGCCGGTGGTCGGGGTGCTGACCTCCCCTCTCGGCCTGGCCTTCGACGCCGACGGCAGCCTGTGGGTCAACTACGACGGCACGCTCGCCCGCCTCACCCCCACCGATCTCGCCGGGAGCGGCTCGAAATCGGTCACCCCGTCGGTCCAGCTCGTCCTCGACGTCCAGTCGCTCCCGTACGGCATCGCCTTCGACGAGGCGGGTGGGCTCTGGTACGCCGACCGCGCGGGCACGTTCGCCTGCCTGATCGCCAGCCAGCTCACCGGCTCCGGCAACGTGACCCCGGCGATCATGATCACCAGCCCCGACCTCGGCTCCGCCGGCTGGTTCGCGCTCTACCCGGCGCCCGCCTACACGCCGCTGGCGCACGCGCTGCCGTAACGGGCGGGGCAACGCTCGCAAGGCCTGCCCCCACCACCCCCTGACCCTCTCCCCCTGGCGGACCGTGGGGGGGGATGGGAGAGAGTCGATCAGGCCGCCGTCGACGGAGCGCGGCCCTGCGCACCGTTCGACGTGAGAAACTGGGCGAGGCGCTCGCGTTCCGGCTCGGAGAGGCACTCGCCGAGCCAGGACAGCATGGGCGGGCGATCCTCGAAGACGCGGCGAGCGGGGTGGCGCGACTCGCGCACCACCCGCAGGAACTGAAGAACGGCGACGGGCGACGTCGGGGATCCCAGGATCGCGCTGCGTTCGATGCGGGCGTTGAAGGAGCCGAGCATGGGGCCGAGGGCGTTGGCCGCCGGCTGGGTCATGAGCTGGCAGAGCCGCCAGTCCGCGGCGATCACGACCAGCTGGTCTTTCGGTATCGTGTCCAGCGCGGCGTTGATGCGCGCGCGCTGCGTCTCGACGTCTTCCACGGTGCGGAAGCCGTCGCGCACGC
>Ga0066903_100005637_pt1 | contig 10909 bp, 10 predicted proteins | sample PanSoiMetaGPlot1_FD_67491 | JGI IMG/M metagenome (GOLD analysis project Ga0066903, IMG submission 67491) | Tropical forest soil microbial communities from Panama analyzed to predict greenhouse gas emissions - Panama Soil - Plot 1 (version 2) | ecosystem: Environmental > Terrestrial > Soil >...
GTCTGTTCAGCGTTCTAGAAAATGCACCCGACCTTTTTCTTTTTCGCGCCGCCCTTGCGTTTTTTTCCGCCCTTCTTCTTCGTGCCGGCCTTCTTCTTCTTCGCCATCTAGCCTCCTCGTGTTGTGTGGCCCTGGAATGCGCTCTGCACGCGGCGCCGGTCGCGAGCGCCGACGCGCGTCAGGAGCGGCCGCAGACGCGCCAGAGACTGGCGCGGCGGTATGTAATCGCCTATCGGAATCGCGAGCGAGAGAAACCTCGATCCGTCTCGCAGCATGAGGCCGCGGGCGGCGAGCGCCTCGAGGCGGACTGTCGCGGACGATTCGAGCTGGCCGGCCTCGGTGACCGCGTCGCACGCGAGGTACAGCTCGCGGTCGCGGCCGTCGAGCGTCGAGACGGGCGCCGCGGCTCGCGGCCGTGTGTCGAACACGACGAGACGATCGTCGAGGTCCACCGAGACGAGCTCCGCGTGCCGCCAGGTCGTGCGCCACGCGTGCACGCGCCGGACGAGCGGCTCCGCGTAGCGGGCCACGTCCTGCGGCGCCTTGTAGTCGTACGCGAAGTAGTACGCGAGGTTGCGGCGCGCCGGCTCCGGCAGGTCGTAGATGAACTCGTAGAAGGGGAGCGGCCGCACCCTCGCGAAGCCGAGGCGGTCCGACTCGTTGAAGTTGGGGCTGAACCGATCGAGGCGGATCGCCGTGACGCCGGCCGGCCCCGGCAAGTGGCAGACGCGCGTGGTCAGCTCCGCCATGTGTCGATAGTCGTCGGGCGACTCGCCCGGAAAACCAAGCAGGATATTCCACAGCGGCTCGACGCCGATCTCCTTGCACCACTTCAGCAGCTGCACGTTCTGAAGTCCGGTTACGCCCTTCCGCATCTGCTTCAACACGCGATCGCTGAAGCTCTCGATGCCTGGCTGGATCGTCGTCACGCCCGCGTCGCGCAGCAGGCGCACCTGCTCCTTCCTCAGGTTCGACTTGGTCTCGTAGAACAGAGACACGTCGAGCTTCCGGGCGGCGAGCGCGGGCAGGAGCGTTTTGAAGTATTTCAAGTCGAGGATGTTGTCGACGACCTGGATATCGCACGCCGGGTACGACTCGGCGAGGTGCGTCAACTCCGCCAGCGCGCGCGGCGCCGACTTGACCCGGTACGCCATCGTCGCGCCATTGAGGCCGCAGAAGGTGCAGTGCATGCGCTCGCCCCACCAGCAGCCGCGCGACGTCTCGACGAAGACGCTCGGCTGCCAGCGTCCGGCGAAGCGGGTGCGGGCGAACTGATCGAAGAAGTCGCGGTACTCGGGAAACGGCAGGGCGTCCAGATTGGTGACCGCCGGAGCGGTCGGCGGAGAAGCGGGAGTCGGCGCCGCGAGCGTCGCCTGCGTGACGACGCCAGGCAGAGCGGGGATCGGATCGCCCGCGGCGACGCGCGCCGCCAGCTCCGGGAACATGTGATCCGCCTCGCCGGAGACGATCGCGTCGACGAACGGAAACTGACGGATCGTCTCGACGCCCATCGTCGCCTCGCAGTTGGCGCCGCCGATGACGACAACCGTGTCCGGCAGCCGGGCCTTGAGGCGCCTGGCGAGCGCGAGCGAGGCGAGATGCTGCTGGAAGACGCTCGTGAAGCCGACGATCCTCGGCCGGCCGGCTGCGATGCGATCGGCGCACGACTCGACGAACGCGCCGGCCGCGTCGCGCGCGGCCAGAATCGCCTCGAGATCCGCCCCGCCGGGCGGCTTTGTTTGATTCCGGCCCAGCCATGACGGCGGCTTCAGAAGCACGTCGCGCAGGTAGCGTTGGTCCCGATCGCGGCTCCAGTCGAACAGCGCGTGCGAGAAAATCCACTCGCCGACGAACGCGCGCGACATCGCCCGGCTCTCGCTGCAGATGCGCGAGTACAGCCGCTCGCCGATCGCTTCGGCAAACGGCAGCGTGAAGTACTCCACGCGGCAGCTCAGGCCGCGCGCCGTCAGCTGCGGTTTCAGGAGGCTGAGGCCGAGCGACGGCGACAACAGCGGCCCGAACGGCATCGAGACGAGAAGAACGTCGGCCGCCGCGCTCATCGATTGGGTACAGCCGCCGGCAGAGCGTCGGCCTCGCGAGCCGCTGCGACGACGAGAGGGTGTCGAGGATCCGCGCTCCGCCACGCGGCAGCGAAGTTCCTGTACGCCTGGCGCGCGTCCGCGGCGTCGCCCGATGCCGCCAGCGCGCGGGCCAGCTGCAGCCTCGCAATCGGGCGAACGATACTCAACGGCTGGTTGCCCCGATGCTCCGTCGCGGCGCGAAAATCGTTCGCCGCCTGATGGTGATCCCGAAGCGCCTCGTGGGCGAGGCCGCGGAGGTAGGGTAGCCAGGGCCCCGCGGTCAGATCGAAGGGCCGCGCGGCATCCAGAATCGTCAGCGCGCGCTGGCCGTCGCGATCGGCCAGTGCAATTGCGCCCTCGACGATCGGCAGCTGCCCGCCGAGGATGTCGGGCGCGGGCGGAACGTGCGCGCGCAGGCCGGCGGCGAGAGTGGCGGCCTGCGTCGCGTTCCCCGCGAGCGCCGCGGCGAGCGCAGCGGGCCATGCCGTCTCGACGCCGCCGCTGATCGCGAGCGCCTGCTGCAGCTCGTCCTGCGCGCGCGCCATGTCGCCGGAGACGGCACTGGCGAGCGTCTGTTCCGCGAGCAGGCTGCCGGCACCGTCGACGATGCGGGCGCTCCGCGACGCCGCGACCGCTCGCGCGTAGAGCGAGCGCCCCGACGGCAGGTCTCCCGACGCGAACGCCGCACGCGCCGCTTCCGTCAACACCAGATAGCTGTCGGCGCGCGACTCGGCGGCGCGCAGATGTTCCTGCATACCGGCGGCGTCCCCCGCGAGAAACGCCAGATCGAACGACAGCGCGCGGTTGAACGACGAATCGAGCCCTCTGTTCGCCGCGTCGCTCAGCACGCGTCGCGCCTCGTCGAACCGGTCGAGGGCGATCAGCGTCCGCGCCAGCTGCTGATACGGCACGACCGACGAGGCGCCGAGCTTCACTGCCGCTTCCGCTTCCTTCAGCGCTTCGTCTGTTTGGTTCAGACGGTAATGCGTTGCCGACAGGTTGTTGTGCGGCACCCAGTCCTGCGGATACGTGTTGATCCACAACCGATACGTGCCGACGACCTCATCCAGCCGTCCGGTGACGATGTAGTGGTAGTGCGAGGTGATGAAGAGCCGCTCGGGCTCGCTGAGCGACTCGCTTCGTGCGAAGGCGCGCTTGATGTAGGTCTGCGCCCGCTCGAGCTCGTGAAGGTTCGTGTAGATGGCCGCGAGGCGCGCGGCGGCGAGCGCGAAGCCGGGATCGAGCTCGAGCGCTCGCTCGAACATCGGGATCGCCTGGACCTCGCCGGTCTTGATGCGGGTCTCCACGCCGACGCTGTATGCCTTCAGCGCGTCGAGCGAGGGCGTCGTCGCGTTCGGCGCGGGCACGTTGAAGCGCTGGATCGAGCCGATCGATTCGCCGAGCCGCTCGCGGATGCGCGCCGAGGATCCGCCAACCGAGGCGAGAACTTCGGTCTTCGCCGCCGCCTGGACCTGATCGCGCGCGATCGTGTCGCCGGTGCGGCAGGCCTGCGCGGTCAGCGTGATTACATAGGCCGAGCCGAGCGGCGCAATGGAGCCGGCGAGGATCGCGCGCACGCCCAGCCGCTCGCAGACGTCGCGCGCGACGGCGGGCGTCAGCGTGCCGTCCGGCGGCCGCGCCATCAGCTTCAGTGTGGAGCGAATCTGCGACGCGGGCACGACCTCGAAGAACGGCGACTGCTGCAGCTGGATCTCGAGAGCGTCCTTCAAGGCGCCGTCGAAGACCGGCTCGCCCGTCGTGTTCGTGAAGTCGGCGACAAGCAGCGGCTCGCGTGGGGCGGGAGGCGACGGGCGTCGATACCAGGAATAGCCCGCGTAGCCGGCGACCGCAAGCAGCAGCAGCGCGACAAGGATCGTCATGAGATCGCCGATGTTCCCGCCGGCGAGCGCTGAGGTCAGCCCCGATGAGCTCGACGACAGCGGATCGCGCGGCGCGAACGGCGGCGCGTTCCGATGGAGGTCGGTGCCGGGTGCGAGGCCGCTCGAGGGATCGGAGGACGATGCGCTGCTGATCTGCCCGGTCGCCGCGTACTCCCGGCCGGCAATCGATCCGCTCTGAATCGCGCGCAGGCGCGCCGCGACGTCGGCGGCGCTGCCCGGTCGCCGGTCGCGATCCTTCTCGAGCATCCGCGCGATGAGCGGCCGGATCTCCCTCGGCAGCGGCGACGCGGCGCCGGAGTCGAGGGCCGGCGGCACGCCATGGAGGATGGCGTCGATGATGGCGGTGTTCGATCGCCCCTCGAACGCGCGCCGGCCGGTCAGCATCTCGTAGAGGACGAGGCCGAGCGAGAAGATGTCGGTTCGCGGATCGAGCGGATCGCCGAGCGCCTGTTCCGGCGACATGTAGAGCACGGTCCCGACCGACATGCCGGCGCCCGTCAACGATGTCGGCGGGCTCCCGGCGGCGCCGGCCGCACTCGATGCGGCCCTCGCCACGAAACCGGCCAGGCCGAAGTCGAGCAGCTTCGCGTCGCCCCGCGTGTTGACGAAAACGTTGGCCGGCTTCAGATCGCGGTGCACGATGCCGGCCGCGTGCGCCGCGTCGAGCGCGTCGGCGATCTGCACGCCGATATTGACGACGGTCGCGAGCGGCAAGGGGCCGCGAGCCATCATCTCGTACAGCGTGTGACCCCGGAGCAGCTCCATCACGAGGTACGGGCGGCCGTCGGCTTCGGCGGCGTGACCGATGTCATAGATCGTGCAAATGTGCGGATGGTTGAGCGCGGAGGCGGCGCGCGCTTCGCGCTCGAACCGCTGCAGGTGTTCCGGCGAGGTCGCCAGCGACGCCGACAGCAGCTTCAGCGCGACGTCGCGGTTCAGCCGCACGTCGCGCGCCTGGTAGACTTCGCCCATGCTGCCGGCGCCGATCGGCGCGGCGATCTCGAAGCGGCCTGCTATCAGGGTGCCCGGGGGGAGCGCCACCGGCGTCAGGGTAACATCAAAGGATGCAGAAACCGTTCATCCTGATCCTCGCCGCGGCGTTCGTGGCCGCCTGTGCGGCACCGGCACACGCCGACGGCTTTCTCACGCCGTTCGCCGGATTCAACTTCGGCGGCGATTCGACCAACTGTGCGAGCCTCACGAGCTGCGACGACAAGCGCTTGAACTGGGGCGTCGCGCTCGGCACCACGAAGGGCATCTTCGGCTTCGAGGAGGAGTTCGCATACGCGCCGAACTTCTTCGGCAGCTCGTCGGGCGACAATGCGGTCCTGACGCTGATGAGCAGCCTGATGGTGGTAATCCCGGCCGGCCCCGTGCAGCCGTACGGCGTGGTGGGCGTCGGCCTCGTGCGGCCGCACGCGCAGCTGAATGCGTCGAGCCTCGCCTCGGATCAGAACGCGCTCGGGTGGGACATCGGCGGCGGGTTGAACATCTTCTTCGGGGAGCACGTCGGCGTGCGCGGCGACCTGCGGCACCTGCGCACGCTGCAGGACATCACGCTCGGCGGCCTGTTCACCAACGCGCCGCTCGATTTCTGGCGCGGGACGGCCGGGCTGACGCTGCGATTTTGATGCGACGGTCCGGCTGAAGCCGGACACTACCGAAGTCGGGTTCTACCGAAGTCGGGTTCTACCCAAAGTCGGGTTCTACCCAAAGTCGGGTTCGCACCTCACGTCGGTAGTGTCCGCCTTCAGGCGGACCCGCTCGGACTTCAGGCGGACCTTACTGATCGAGCAGATCGATCGAGCCCAGGATCCGATTGAAGACGGAGTCGTACGAGACGAACTCCGCTTTCGGCGCGACGGCGATGACGTAGAACAGGTTGCCGTCACGAAGCTGCGTCGTCACGAGCTCGATGGTCTCGGGCTGGCCGGTGGCCTCGGAACGATTTCCCAGGAGCGTCCGCAGGCCGCTGCGGCCGGCGATCCTCACCCGATCGAACCGGTCGGGCCGGCTGAGGTTCGGATTCCCTTTGGCCAGCGCGTCGATCAGCTCCCCGGTGGCCGTCTGCATGTCGTGCGTCTCGTTGCGGCCGACGCCAACCTCGACGCCGTGCGTGAAGACGCTCTGGCCGTTGGAGGATCCGTAGGCGCCCTGCGGCGAGAAGGTCACCGTGTTGGCGCTGGTCGACAGCTCGCGCCAGTTCGACGGGACGCTGATCCGGAACAGGTTGCCGCCGGTGAACGTCCGAAAGCCGGCCGACGGCGCCTCGATGCGCCCGCCGGGCAGCGGCGCGGGCCCGGCCGTGGCCGCCGGACGGGCGGCGTTGCGGGTGGCCTCCTCGGTTGACGGAGCAGCCGGCAACTGCTTCAGGCGCGCCTGCGCCTGCTGAAACGCACGCGTCTCGCCTATCGGATTTTCGACGCGCAGCGCCTGCGCCTCGCGCGTGATGTACTCGATGCGGTTGCCCGGGTTGGGGTGATCGCTCAACCACTGCGGGCCGCCCGGCCCGCCCTGCTGTTCGATCGTCCTGAAGATATTTGCCATGTCGCGCGGATCGTAGCCGGCGCGCGCCATGATCTGCGCTCCTTCCAGATCGGCCTGCTGCTCGTACTCGCGGCTGAACCTGAGAAACGCCGCGCCCAGCCCGAACTGCGTGCCCTCAGAGATCACGCGTCCCCATCCGCCGCCGATGATCGCGCCGAGCACCGCGCCGGCGACCTGACCGACCTGATACTTCGACGCCTTGCTCGCCTGCGCCGTGCCGTGGCGCAGCACGACGTGGCTCAGCTCGTGCGCCATGACGCCCGCCACTTCGCCTTCGTCGTGCGCCGCCTCGATCATCCCGCGGTTGACGAACATCGGGCCGCCCGGCAGTGCGAACGCGTTGATCTCGCGCACGTTCACCGCCTCGAAGGTGTACTGGAACTCGGGATGCTGCAGCGCCGGCGGAATGGCCGCCACGAGGCGGCGTCCGACTTCGTCGACGAACGACGAGATGTTATCGTCGCGCATGATCGGCAGCTGCTGCCGCACGTGCGTGGCGGCCTGACGCCCCAGCTCGACGTCCTGCGCGGGCGTGTAGCTGTTCGCGGGTGGTGTGATTCTTGTTTGCGCACTGGCCAGCGCCCCGGTCACCACGATCGCGGCCGCGAGTCCACGGGGCGAGAAGAACGTGTTCTTCATATCGTCGCGCTTACGCAAAACTGGAGCCACGGAGATGTGCCGATGACCCCAACAATGACCGATCCCGCAACCACAACGACGACGCGCCAGGAACTGATCGATTGGCTCAACGACGATCTGGCGCGTGAGTACCAAGCTATTATCGCGTATGTCGTGTACTCGCAGGTGCTGAAAGGCGCGCAGTACATGGCGATCGCGACCGAGCTCGAGAAGCACGCCGCCGAGGAGTTGAGCCACGCGCTCAAGATCTCCAAAAACATCGACTATCTTGGCGGGATGCCCTGCGCCGTGCCGAAGCCTGTGATCCTGACCGAGAATCCGGTCGAGATGCTTCGCGCGGATCTGGAGAACGAGAACCAAACGATCCGCGCGTACCGCGAGCGCGTGCTCCAGTGCGAGGCGCTCCGCGAATACGCCATCGCCGAGGACATCCGCGAGATTCTGCGGGAGGAGCAGGAGCACCAGATCGATCTGGCGACCGCGCTCGGCGAGGATCCTCCCGACCTGTCCAGGCGGTAGCTACCTTCCCGACCGCTGAAACATCCGCTTCACGGTGGCCGGCAGAGATCGAACGCTCACGTAGGCCGCGTACGCCGCGAAGAGCCAGCCCACGCGGCGCCAGTTGACGTGCGGATCGCCCGCGCGACGGCCGTTGCTCGAGTTTCTGCGGCGGTCTCGCGCGGTGCGGCGTCGCTCGAGTGTTGGCACTTGTGGCTCGACCACGCCGCATGTCATGCAACCGCAGCGCCACGGGACGCACGGTGTATCCCTCGGGCAGACGTAACGGTTTCACGTGTGCGCGTCTCATCGCGCGACGCTCCGCACACCGAGCCTCGACGCGCGTCGGCTGACACCTCATCGGCGGCGACGTCTGGCGTTCGCTTTGCACTTCCCCAGGTCGTGTTTTCTGCTGGCGCTCATCGCCGATGCACGCACGAGTCCGATGTGCCGCGGAGTGGGCGCATCTCAGCCGTGCAGCGCCAGCGCGACAAGCCATGCCAGACAAACGCGTTCGAGAACGTCGTCGTGCCGGCCGACCGCCGGCTGGAGCCCGGCAAGGCGAGAGAGTGAAGGATTACCCCCAGCTCAGTATTCGAGTCCCGCTCGAACTCAAGGCTCGATTGAACGCCCTCAGTGCCGTCACGGGTCTCGCCCAGTGGCGTGTGATCGTCGAAGCGATCAACTGTTTCTTCCGCGACCTGCCGCAGCCCGACCGCGATCTCGTGACGGGGATCAGCGAGCGCCTGATGCGCGCGGAGTAGACCCTACAGGCGGGCCGCCGGACGACCGAGAACATCGGTGGCAAGATTTGTCAGCTCACCGCGCGGCTGACGTAAAATGTCAATCGCCGAGTCCGGCTGACAGGTGTAAACCACTGAAAGCACGGGTTTTTGCTCAAACGTCCAACACGGCACGGCCTCTGCAATTCGAAGCTCAACGAGGGCAGGTGTTTGTGCGGCGTGCGCAGGGCTTTGCGCTGATCGACGTGATCTTCGTCTGCGGCATCATCGGGCTGCTGTGCAGCATCGCGCTGCCGCGCCTGCTGATGGCGCAGCAGGCGGCCGGCGCGGCGTCGGCCATTGGATCGATGCGCGCGATCAACAGCGCGCAGCTGACGTACGCGCTGACGTGCGGCAGCGGGTTTTACGCGCCCGATCTTCCAACGCTCGGCATGGTCCCGCCGGGCCAGCGCGAGCCGTTCATCGCGCCGGGGCTGAGTTCGGCGGCGGTCATCAACAAGTCGGGTTACACGATTCAAATGGCCGCCACGCCGTTCGCCGGGTCGCCGCCGACGTGCAACGGGCTCGCGGCCGGCGGCGCGGGTCAGGGATTCGTGGGCGCCGCGGATCCGAATACCGCGACCAACTCGCGCTTCTTCGCGACCAACGCGAACAACATCATCTTTGAGAACAACGCCTCTCTGTTCGCGGTGATGCCCGAGATCGGCTCGCCGCCGGCCGGCTCGCCGCTCCGGTGATTCAGCTATAATCGCGGTCCATGTGGACCAAGATGATGTCGGGCCCGCGGAAGAAGGCCCCGAAAACGATTGCGGTGATCGATCCCGATCGCTGCTTCGGCGCGTTTGCGTGTTCGATCTGTCAGGCCGCCTGCCCGGTTGCCGGCTGCATCGTCGAAGAGCCGGATCGGGACGGCCGGATGGTCTGCGCGGTCCGCGCGGATCTCTGCATCGGCTGCGGCTTGTGCGTGACACTCGGCAACCCGACCGCGCCGCAGCAGCGCGAATTCGGCTGCCCGCCGGACTACGATGCGATCAACATGATGCCGTGGGAAGACGTCGTCAAGATCCTCACAAGTCAGAAGTCTGAAGTGGGCAGTCAGAGCGCAGAGACGGCCTGAGCATAGCGCGACGGCAGGCGGTGATCGATCTTCGAGGCGATGAATCTGGACGCCTCGGTCACCGCCGCGAGCGACACGCCGGTTTCGATTCCCAGCCCATCCAGCATGTAGATGAGATCGTCGGTGGCGAGGTTGCCGGCCGCGCCAGGCGCGTACGGACAGCCGCCGAGCCCGCCGGCCGATGCATCGTAGGTCGAAATTCCGAAAGGCAGCGACGCGAGCACGTTGGCCAGCGCGGTGCCGCGGGTATCGTGATAGTGGAGCGCGACGGCATGCGCCGGCACGCGGGCCAGGACGGCCTCGAGCACACGAGGCACCTGTCCCGGGTGCGCGACGCCGATGGTGTCGCTGATTGCGACCTCGAAGACGCCAAGCTCGATGAGCCGGCCGGCCACTTCGGCAACGCGCGAGGGAGGCACATCGCCCTCGAACGGGCAGCCGAACGCCGTCGACAGGTAGCCGCGCGCGCGAAGCCCCGCCGTCCGCGCTCGATCGCAGACGTCGCGATACGTGGCCAGCGACTCGTCGATGCCCTGATTGATGTTCTTGCGGCTGAACGTCTCGCTCGATGCGGCGAAGACGGCAATCTCGGCGACGCCGGCCGCCAGCGCGCGGTCGAGGCCGGCCAGGTTCGGCACGAGCGCCGTGTACCGCGTGCCGCTCCGGCGCGTGATGCCGACGAACACCTCCGCCGCGTCCGCCATCTGCGGCACCCACTTCGGGCTGACGAACGCGCTCACCTCGATCACCGGCAGGCGCGCAGCCGACAGGCGGTTCACGAACTCGATCTTGTCGGCGGTCGAGACGGTGGCGTGCTCGTTCTGCAGGCCGTCGCGCGGACCAACCTCGACGATCGTGACGTGCTTCACCATAAGGCGCCGGGTCCAAAAGGACCCGGCCTACTTGAACTCTATCAGCACCTACTTGAACTCTATCAACACGGCGTCGGCCTGCACGAGCTCGCCTTCCCTGCAGCACACCGAGGAGACGGTGCCGTCGCCCGCCGCACGGATGGGCAGCTCCATCTTCATCGCTTCGAGGACGAGCACCGTGTCGCCCTTCCTGACCTCGTCGCCTGGCTTCACGCAGATCTTGATGATCGTCGCCGGCATCGGTGCGGTGAGGGCGTCCGCTGCGCCACCCGTTCGCCGCCTGCTCGACGGCGCCGGCCGAGCCGAAGCGCGTGCGGGCGTCACCGCGAGCGAAGACGGGCTCCACGGGTCGTAGTCGGGACGACCGGATCCGCGACGGTCGGCTGCCGAGGGTTCCGCTCGCCTTAAAGGCTCGCGCTCCTTCTGAGTCACGGCTGCGAGCGTCGCTCCTTCACGGTCGAGGAAAGCGGTGTCGATCGCGCCGTCGCGGAACGCGGGCGACTCAATCACA
>Ga0066903_100005638_pt1 | contig 10909 bp, 6 predicted proteins | sample PanSoiMetaGPlot1_FD_67491 | JGI IMG/M metagenome (GOLD analysis project Ga0066903, IMG submission 67491) | Tropical forest soil microbial communities from Panama analyzed to predict greenhouse gas emissions - Panama Soil - Plot 1 (version 2) | ecosystem: Environmental > Terrestrial > Soil >...
CTGGGCACCGTCGCCTCCGCCCACGCGGCGACCGGCGACCTGACGTTCCGCAACTGCGCCGCCGGCCCGGCGAGCGCGGCCCCGCCGTGCATCGCGCAGCCACTCGTCGCTCATCCGACCGATCTCACCGCGATCGGCTACCTCGGCGTGACGAGCGCGACGAACAACACGGCGGCAGCGCTGAACGCCGGCCTGATGTCGGTCGTGTGCTTCGACGATGGCGTCGGCGGCTGCCCGTACCACACGAACGCCGCCATCGATGACCCGCAGGCGGCGGCGTCGACCGACGAGACGCAGACCTACATCGCGGGTGGCGCGCACGACGCAATCGCCGAGCTGTTCCCGACCTCCAAGCCGACGTCGGCGTGCATCGCCGAGGCCGCGGCGCTCGGCTGCGACCTGGCGCACGGGCTGCACCACCCGGCGCGCCTCGCGCTGACGCCGGATGCCAAGCAGCTGTACGCGGCGACCGGCGACGGCGTCGCGTGGTTCAACATCGCCCCCGGGCCGGGGCCACCGAGGCTGTCGTTCGGCGGCTGCCTCGGCGGCGGCGCGTGCACGCCGGGGCCCGTGGTGTCGGAGCAGGCGATCGCCATCAGCCCCGACGGGACGGACGTCTACGTCGGTTCGAGCAACGGCACGCTGTACGGGTTCCGTCGGGCCGCCGACGGATCGCTGACGCAGGTCGCGTGCGTCTTCGAAAGCCCGTTCACGCCGGCCGACTGCGCGCATGCCGATGCGCTGTACAACGTGAACGGGCTCGCGATCTCGCCCGATGGCGCCTCGCTGTACGCGGTGTCCGCGACCGCCGGGGCGGTGACGGCATACGCCCGGGCGGCCGACGGGACGATCAAGCAGATCGGCTGCGTGTCGTCCCAGGACCTGCCCTACCCGCGCTGCACGACCGACTCGCACGTCTCGACGGTCGACAGCGTCACGGTCAGCCCCGACGGCCACAACGTCTACGCCGGCGACCCCGACGGCGACGTGTCGACGTTCGTGCGCGCCTCCGACGGGTCGATCGCGCCGGCCAGCTGCATCGGCGCGACCGGCGGCGCATGCGTGGATGCCCCGACGTTCCGACTCAACCCGGAGGGCGGAAGTGCTCTACGCGGCGCGATCGTCGTGAGCAAGGACGGCGGCACGGTCAGCGTCGCGGCCGCGGACGGCGTGAGCAATTTCGCCCGCGAGAAGGCGACCGACAGCAGCGCCGATTCGCAGACGTTCGCGTTCCCACCCCGGAAGGACCCGCTCGCGCTGCGCGGACTGAAGGTCGTGCGCGTCGGGCACGGCACGCAGCTGCGCTACCGCGTGGCGGCGAGCGCGAGCGTCACCGTCTGGCTTCTGCGGATGACGGGCGGGCGGCACCTGGTCATGCTGCATCGCAACGTGCGCAGCGGCGCCCACGCCCTGACGCTGCGCAGCCCCCACCAGCGCCGCCTCGCCGCCGGCCGCTACCACCTCACGATCGCGGCCCGGCCGCGGGGAACCGCGGCCCAGGACTGGGTCGTCGGCGTGCGTCACATGACGTTCACCGTCGGGCGGGGGTGAGGCACGGCAGCAACCGATCGGCGGCCGGTCATCTAGAGTCGGAGCGGATGGACACCGCCCGGCTTTACGGCTTCGACCTCTCACACCCGACGCAGATGGCGCGGCTGATGCTCGATCAGAAGGGCATCGAGTACGAGCTGGTGGAGATCCCGGTCGGGATCCACAACGTCGTCGTCCACGTCTACGGGTTCCGCGGCTCGACCGTTCCGGCGCTGAAGCTCGCCAGCGGCGAGCGCGTCCAGACGACGCGCGCGATCGCACGCAAGCTCGACGAGTTGGTGCCCGAGCCCCGCCTCGCGGGCGAGGGCCCGGAGTGGGCGCAGGCCGAGGAGTGGGCCGACGAGGTCTTCCAGAACATCCCGCGGCGCCTGATGCGGCGGCTGGGCGCACGGTCCGTGGAGTTTCGCCGCGAGGTCGCCCACGACAGTCCGTTGCCGTTCCCCGACGCGCAGGCGCGGATCACGTGGCCGGTCGCGGTGCTGCTCGCACGGGTGGCCGGCGCGTCCGAGGAGCACATCGAGGCCGATATGCGTGCGTTCCCGGAGACGATGGACGAGGTCGACGCGCTGTTGACCGGCGGTGTCGCGCGCGCCGACCCGCCCGACGCGCTGGCGCTGCAACTGATCGTGACGACGAAGTCGCTGTGGCGATTTGCGGAGCTGCGGCCGATACTCGACGGCCGGCCGAGCACCAAGCTCGCGCTCGACCTCGACATCCCGCTCCCGGGTGAGATCCGCGAGCCGCTGCCGCGCGAGTGGGTGGCGGCGGCCGGCGTGTAGTTCGCGGAGACCCGCGACAGCAGCTGGTTCGCGCGCGGCGCTACCGAGATCCGTACGGCCGTATCCCCACCGCCTCGCCAACCGGCGCGGGTCAGGCCACGAGGGCAGGGCGCGAGACGCCGAGCTCACCGAGGCGTTCGGCGGCGAGCCATCCTGGCGCCTCGTCCCGCGCCAGTGCTCCCGCGCTCCCCCACGGCCACTGACTCGTCGACGACACGAGACCCGCGTCGACTGGATTGCGGTCGATGTATTGCGCGACGCCGATGAGCTGCGCGTCGGAGCGCACGCGCACGCCGCCGTAGCGGCCCTGGAACACATGGCCTGATCGCGCGTGGCGCGCGTTGAACAGCTCCGCGTACCGGCTGTGGGCGCCTTGCATTCCGGCCGCGAGGTTCGGCCGCGGCGTCTCGATCAGCAGATGCACGTGCGTGCCCATCAGGCAGTACGCGAGACACAACCACCCGCAACGGGTCACCGCCCGGCCGATGAACTCGAGATACGCGACCCGGTCCACGTCGTCGACAAACAGCGCGCCGCGGTTGTTCCCCCGCGCGAACACGTGATGAATCGCCCCCTCCTCCTCTTCCCTCAGCTTGCGCGGCACACCCCCACTAGTCACCACCCGCCAACTTCTCGCCCCCGTCAAGGGTCAGACCCCTTCCCGCGCGCGACTCAAGGGGTCAGACCCCTTCCCGCGCGCGACTCAAGGGGTCAGACCCCTTCCCCGCGCGCAACTCAAGGGGTCTGACCCCTTGCGGGAAGCGACTCAAGGGGTCTGACCCCTAGCGCAGGCGCAGGCGGGCGGTCACGGGGTGGCCGCCAGTGAGGGTGGCGGTGACGGTGTACGTGCCGCGGCGGGCGTGGCGCAGGGGCACGGCGATCGCGTTGAGGCCTTCGACGAACGGCTGGGCGCGCAGCGTCACGAGCGCGTGGCCGGTCGACGTCGCGCCGCGAACGACAGCGACGGTGACTGGGCCGTCGCCGCCCGCGAGCGTCGTCGTGACCGTGACGGTCGCGCGGCCGTGGCGCAGGCGCGCGCGACTCGGCGAGACGCTCAGCGACGCGATCGACGGCGGCGGCGCGACGGGGCCCTGGGTGACGACGTCGGGCTCGGGCAACAGGCCGGTCGCCGTGATCCCGGCCGTCTGCGGCGAGCCCGCGTTGGGATTCTCGAACGGTGCCGGCGCGTACGTGTCGGTCGCCGACACGCCGGCGTCCGCGAGCAGTTTCAGCGCGTCGGGATCGGACGTCGAGGCGTTGTCGCTGACCCGCCAGAACGCGTCCACCGCAGCGAACGATCCGGTCGAAGCGACCTCGGCGCCGACCGTGTTCGCGACGCGCTGGAGCGCCGCGGCGGTCGCCCCCGGCTGCGCTCCGATCGGGCCGAGCACGTCGAAGCCACCCGCAGAGTCCGGGATGTGCAGGTGCTCGTTGATGCAATACGCCGTCAGCCCGTTGACGGTCGCGGTGCCGTGCGGCGGCACGAGCAGGTCGAACGGGTGCGCCGTGAGCAGGTCCTGGGCACCGCTGTCCTTGTTGACCAGCACGTCGCCCGGGTCGTCGTGGATGTCGAGCGACGCGTTGCGCGACATGAACCGCAGCTCGGCGTCGGTGAAGCCCTTCGACGCGATCGACATGATGTCGTTCGGATACCACGGCGTCGACGCGACGCGGCCCGCGTCCTTGCTGATCCCGTGCGGCAGGGCCGCCTGCAGTGCGTCGCCCTCGAGGCCGTTCTGGGGCAGCGGGATCTTCACCCCCGAGCTCGTCAGGAAGTAGTCCGTGTAGTGGTCGTCGAGCCCCATCAAGTGACCCATCTCGTGAGCGAACGCCCCTGGGTCGTCGGTCGCCCACACGCCGCCGCGCGGCGCCCCCGTGGATGTGTCGTCAACGAACGAGCGGAAGCCCGACGTGTCGGTCAGCAGGATCTCGTGGTAGCACGGCGTCGGCGGGTCGCTCGCCCCACGCGTGCGCACGTCGAGCTTGAAGCTGACCGTCGTTCCCGCCTCGGCACCGCTCTTGATCGTCACCGGCTTCAGCCGCGCGTTGGCGACCTGGTTCATCAGGTCGACCCAATCGTCGGTGCTCCCCGGCGGCGGGATCATCTCGAGGTGCAGCGTCACGGTGATCGGCGCCTTGATCGGCTTCCACGTCGCCGACACCTTCACGCTGTCGCCGAAGAAGTTGCCCTTCGGCGTGAGCGTGACGATGTGCGCCGCGGCCGCGTCCTGCATCGAGATCTGCTTCGTGATCGTCGTCGCGTCGTTGGTCGGGCAGTCGGCCGTGCTTGGCGAATCGATGCGTAGCCGCGACAGGACCCTCGACGTCGGCAGCTTTCGGATCGCCGGCAGTGCCGCGTTGACGGCGGCGATCAGAGCCTCGATCTTCGGCGACTTCGCGTTCACCTCGATCGCCGCATGGCTGGTCGACCCGTCGACAACCTGGACCGAGGCATAGCCGCCGTCCTGCATGGCGGTCGGCGCGGTGATCGTCGGCGCAGTCAGCGCCGCGTGCGCGGCCGCGCGGATCGCCGCCAGCTTCTTGCCCTTGGGCGCGAACACGCCGGTCGCCTTGACGGTCTTCCCATCGCTCGTCGCGAGCTGCTGGCCGGTCCCGTCGGCATTGAGAATCACGCCGTAGGCGGTCGAGCCGGGGCCGACCCCGCCCGTCCACAGAACGAACGACGGTCCCGGGGAAGCCGACGCGGGCGCGGCGGTCGCGGCGACCACCACGACGACGGCTGCAACCAAGCATGCGCGCACACGCCGATTGTCCACAACTTCACACCGCATCACACGTGTTAACCAACATGCGACGGACCCTGCTGGTGGCACTCATCGCCGCCTTTGCCACAGCGGCGGGAATTGTGGGCAGCGCGCTTGCCGCGGCTGGCGATCTCACCTTCGACCAGTCGTCGCCGCCCTACACCGACCCGTTCGGCGCGCGCCTGCACCTGTCGGGCGTCCGGGCGATCCCGAGCAGGTTCGCAGCTGCGGGCCGGCGCGGGCACCAGCGCACGAACGGCCCTCACCTCGGCACACGCGTGCGGTTCACCCTGTCGGCCGCCGCCCGCGTCACGATTGCGATCACGTCGACGAGCACCGGCCGCCGAAATGGCGCGCTGGTCCGCCATGCCCACCAGGGAACCAACAGCGTCCCGTTCTCCGGTCGGTTCAACGGTCGCGCGCTGACGCCCGGGCTCTACCGCGCCACGGTCCGCGCCGAAGCGCCGCACCTGACCTCGCCAGGGGCCCGGATCCTGCGGCTGACGATCGTGAAGGGCTGACCAAAGACGTGCCACGGACCCTCCCGATCGCGCTCGTTGCCGCGCTTGCCTCGGCCGCGGCGCTTGCGCCGAGCGCGCACGCCGATGTCGGAGATCTCACCTTTCAGTCGTGCCTGAACAGCGCGGCGGCGGCGCCGGCGCCGTGTACGACGAGTCCGTACGTCCACTCGCCAACCGACGTCGCGTACAGCACCGGCCTCGCGCTGACGAGCCTCACGACGAACTCGGCCAGCTCATTCAACTCCGTCTCGCCGTCGTTCTTCGCGTGCATGGACGACGGCGCAGGGCTGTGCACCTACCACACCAACGCCGCCATCGATGCGCCCCAAGGCCTGGCCGGACCGACGTCCATAGCGGGATTTGTCACCGGCGACGCCAACAACGCGATCGTCAGCATCAACGGCCCGGCGGCCAGCTGCGCCGCGCAGGACGGCGCGCTTGGATGCTCTGTCGCACACGGGATGCATCACCCGCGTCACGTCGCCTTTGTCGGGACGCCGGTGGGCCCGTACGACCAGGTCTACGTCGCAACGGGCGACGGAATCGCCTGGTTTGCCGCCGACGTCTCCAAGCAGTACGCGCTCGCGTTCGGCGGCTGCGTGAACGCTGACGGCAGCGACGCGTGCACGAAGGCGAACGTCGCCAACGAGAGCTCGATCGCGATCGCCCCGGATGCCGCGAGTGTCTACGTCGGCTCACCAGACGGCTCGATCACCGCGTTCCAACGCGCGGACGGTGCGCTGTCTCAGGTCGGCTGCATCACGAAGGCCAGTCCGGCCCCGGTCGGCTGCGTCACCGGGTTGGCGATCGACAGTGTCGATGGACTCGCGATCAGCCCTGATGGCCACGATCTGTACGCCGTCTCGACGACCGATGACAGCGTCGTCGACTTCACCCGGGCCGCGAACGGCTCGATCACCGAGTCCGCGTGCTGGTCCTCGCGAGCCACCGGCTCGTGCGCCGACGGGGGCTTCTCGCTGCGCAAGCCCGACAGCGTCGCGGTCGCGCCCGATGGCGACGACGTCTACGTCGGCAACTCCCTGACCCAGGTGACGACGCTGGCGCGCGACGCGACCGGCGCCCTGCACGTCCAGGGCTGCGCCGGTCCCTCGGCGTGCAGCGCGGCCGACACGCCGACCAATTCCCCCGGCGCGATCGCGATCAACTTCGACGGAACCGCGGTCTACGCGGCGTCGCGCGACGCAAACCAGCTGACAACCTACACCCGCGCCGCCCCGGCAGCCGACCTCTCGATCCAGGCCACGACGCCGCTCGAGGACATGTATCTCGCACGGGTGCGCACGACACTCACGATCACCAACCATGGGCCGCAGGCCGCAACCGGCGTAACAGTCACGATGCTCATCGCCGTCGCCAACCCGCAGCTCATAACGTCGCGTGGGAGCTGCAGCCCGGTCGTCGGCCAGATCGCGACGTGCAACATCGGAACGCTCGCCCCGGGAGATTCGGCGACGGTCGCGCTTTCGGCGGACGGGACCTCGCTGGCGGGCGTCCTTGCGCGGGTCAGCGACCGCCCGGCGATCCATGATCCCGACAGTGGCAACGACATGCTGGCCCTCAGCGGGCCTCCCTCGACCGGCTCGGACAGCACGACGCCGCCCTACACCGATCCGTTCGGCACGCCACACCGCCTGCGCCTGTCCGGCGTCCGCGCGATCCCGGCCATGTTCGCGGCCGCGGGCGCCCAAGTCCACCGGGGTAAGCACCACGCCCACCTCGGTACACGCCTGCGTTTCACCCTGTCGGCCGCTGCGCGCGTCACGATCGCGATCACGTCGGCGGGAACCGGGCGGCGCTACGGCACGCTCATTCGCCAGGCTCACAAGGGGATCAACAGCATCGCGTTCTCCGGCCGGTTCAATGGCCGCCCGCTGAAGCCTGGGCCCTACCGCGCCGCGGTGCACGCCGAGGCGCCGCACCTGAAGTCGCCCGGCGCCCGGATCCTCAAGCTGACCGTTGTGAAGGCCTGAGACACGGTATGTGTCGTCCGACGACGCTGCTCGCCGTACTCATCGGGGCACTCGCCGTCGCCGCGCCGGCCCAGGCCGATGTCGGCGAGCTCACCTTTCACTCGTGCTTGCAAACCGCGCCGGCGCCGACCTCGCCGTGCACCGCCAGCCCGTACGTTGAGTCGCCAACCGACATCGAGTCCAGCCCCTATGGGCGGGGGGTGACCAACGGCGTGTCGGTGGCGAATTTCGACGCCGACATGGTCAGCTGGTTCTACCCCGCGCCGCCAAGCCTCTTGGGGTGCAATCAAGACGGCCCTGGGCCGTGCGAGATCCACACCGGCTCGGCGATCGACGGACCCGAAGGCCTCGCCGGTGGCGGTCCCGCGTACGACAGCGACTTCGTCACCGGCGACGCGAACAACGCCCTTGTCAGGCTCTACGCGCTGACGACGACGTGCGCGGCGCAGGACAAGGCTGCGGGCTGCTCTATCGCGCACGGGATGCACCACCCGCGCCACGTCGCGCTCGCCCCTCTGCCTCCGTGGGACCACCAAGTGTATGTCGCGACGGGCGACGGCATAGCCTGGTTCAACCTCACCCAGTATGCATTCCCCCTGTTCGCCGGCTGCGTCAACGGCGACGGCAGCGACACGTGCGCCAAGGCCAATGTCGGGAACGAGAGTTCGATCGTGATCGACCGCGCCGGTAGCACCGTCTACGTCGGCTCACCGGACGGCTCGATCACCGCGATGCACCGCGCGGCCGATGGATTGCTGACCGAGCTCTCGTGCATCACGAGCGCCGACCCCGCGCCGCCGGGGTGCGTCACCGGCAACGCGATCGACAGCGTGGACGGCCTGGCGCTCAGTCACGACGATCACGATCTCTACGCCGTTTCGACGAAGGCCAGCAGCGTGGTCCACTTCGCCCGCGCCGACGACGGCTCGATCACGGAGTCCGACTGCGTGTCCTCGCCGATGGCCGGCACGTGCGCCGACGGCGGCTTCTCGCTGCGCAGGGCCGACAGCGTTGCCGTCAGCGCCGACGGCGACAACGTGTACGTCGGGAACTCGCTTACGCAAGTGACGACGCTGACGCGCGACCAGACCGGCGCGCTGCGCGTCGTGGGCTGCGCGGGGCCGACCGCGTGCAGCCCCACCGATCCGCTGACTGATTCGCCCGGCGCGCTCGCGATCGACCCAGACGGAGCGGCCGTGTATGCCGTGTCACGTGACGCCAACGAGCTGACGACGCTCGACCGCGTGACTGCGGTCGCGGATCTCTCGCTGCAGTACGCAGCGCCGATCGTGGACACGGCCGCCGGGCGGGTGCACGCAACGCTCACCGTCACCAACCACGGGCCGCACGCGGCCCCCGACACCACCGTCATGCTTGGCGGTCCCGAGCGGACTCTCGCCGACGTCCAGCTGACTCCGTCGAGCGGCGCCTGCGTACCCGCTACCTCACCGCTCTTCGGCATGGTCAGCGGCGTGCCGTGCTACCTCGGAACGCTCGCCCCCGGCGGCTCGGCGACGGTCACGATCGTGGCCTCGGGCGACTCGCTGTACGGGGTCAATGCCTGGGTCGACGACGACCCGTCCCTGGACGAACCCAACCTCACCGACAACCGGCTCCACATCACCGAGCAACCCCCGACTGCCGCGGGTACCAGCCCGGTCGCGCCGCCGCCTCCCGCCCCGCCCCCGCTCCCGACCCACGTTGACACGCCCGCCCCGCCATACACCGACCCGCTCGCCCCGCCGAAGCCGCCCCGCCAGCGCCTGAGCGTGTCCGGTGTCCGCGCGATCCCGAGCACGTTCGCCGCCGCCCGGCGCTCGGCTTCGCAGGCCAAGGCGCGCGTACATATCGGGACGCGCCTGCGGTTCACGCTGTCGGCCGCGGCGCGCGTCACGGTCTCGATCGCCGCGACGACGTCCGGTCATCGAGTCGGCGAGATCGTGCGTCAGGCCCTCGCGGGCACGAACAGCATCTCGTTCTCGGGCCGTCTGAACGGCCGTGCGCTCGCGCCGGGCCACTACCGCGCGACGTTCCACGCCGAGGCCGCGCATCTGAGATCCGCGGCGCCGCGGGTTGTGAAGCTGACGGTGGTCCGCGGCTGACATGGCCAAGCGCATGCCGTTGATCGTCGCCACGGCGGTGGTCGTCCTGGCGACCACGCCCGTCGCTCAGGCCGCCACTGGCGATCTGACCTTCTCGAGGTGCCTCCAGGGAATGGCGGCAACAAGCGCAGCGTGCACGGCGACGCCCTACGTCGACCGGCCGACAGACATGTACTCGTCCGGCCAAACCGTCGGCTTGACCAACGCCGGCGACAACTCGTACGTGCGGCTCAACGCCCTCAAGGATCCGACGCCGGTGTACTACGGGCAGGTCACGAACCACTACGAATGCCTCAACGACGGCGTGCTGCCCAACTGCGTCGCGGCGAGCAACATGGCAATCGATGATCCTGAGGGTCTCGGCGCCGCCGAGTTCCTGCTCCCGCCGGCCTATGTCGCGGGTGCGGCGCACGACACGATCACCGAGATCCCCGGCGTGCTCGCGCTCCGCTGTGCCGCACAAGGTGGAGCGTTCGGCTGCACCGAAGCGCATGGACTCCACCATCCGACGCGCCTCGTGGTGAGCAAGTACTACGGCGGGGACGTCTACGCAGCGACCGACGACGGCATCGCCTGGTTCGGCGACACGCTGCAGTTCAAAGGGTGTCTCGACGCTGACGGCAGTGACATGTGTGCTGCGGCACCCGTCGGAAACGAGGATGCGCTGGCCCTCAGCGCCGACGGGACGACCCTGTACGCCGGCTCGCGCGATGGATCGGTCGTCGCCCTGCGCCGCGGCGCCGGCGGCGGCCTGGTCCCGATCTCATGCATCGCCGAGACGCCAGTGCCCGTGAGCGGATGCGTGGCCGGCCACGGTCTGGCGCACGTGAGCGCGCTCGCGGTCAGCCCCGACGGGCGTTCGCTCTACGCGGCCGCAACCGACAGCCGTGCCGTCGTTACGTTCGCCCGGGCGCCGGACGGCACGATCACCGAGACCGGCTGCGTCGCGCGCACGGCGGATGACGGGTGCGCCCTGGACCCAGACCTGTCCACCGTCGACAGCATCGTCGTCAGCCCCGACAACCTCGACGTGTACGTCGGCAACACGCATGCCGACGTCACGAGCTTCAGTCGCGCGCTCGATGGGACGCTGACGGTCACCGGATGCCACGGCGCCACCGGCGCGGGATGCGACACGAGCACGTCGCTGACGAGCTACGCAGGAGCGATCGTCATCCCGATCTACGGCTCTGAGGTCTA
>Ga0066903_100005639_pt1 | contig 10909 bp, 7 predicted proteins | sample PanSoiMetaGPlot1_FD_67491 | JGI IMG/M metagenome (GOLD analysis project Ga0066903, IMG submission 67491) | Tropical forest soil microbial communities from Panama analyzed to predict greenhouse gas emissions - Panama Soil - Plot 1 (version 2) | ecosystem: Environmental > Terrestrial > Soil >...
CCTGCGCCTGGACGTTGACCGATGCCAGGTCGCTGGTCCTCGCGCCGGCATTGTCCGTGACGGTCAGCGTGACGGTCTTGGATCCGGAAGTCGTGTAGGCGTGATTGACGATGCTGCCTGTCCCCGAGGTCCCATCACCGAAATCCCATGCGTAGGAGGTAATCGTTCCGTCCGGATCCGACGAGCCGGTGCCATTGAAGGTCACGGCGGTCCCGATACTGGTGGTCTGGTCCGGACCGGCGTTGGCGATCGGTGGCAGATTGGCGAGGCAGGCCGGCGTGGACGCGCTCACAGCGGTACCTGGGCTGGAGGCGTTCCCGGCGTTGTCGTAGGCCGCCACGCTGAAGGAATAGCTCGTGGAAGCGGCCAGACCGGTGCTGCTGTAGGTGGTCACGATCGTCGATGCGATTTGCACGCCATTGCGATACACCCGGTAGCCGGCGAGACCCGACCCGCCCGTATCCGTGGACGCGGTCCAGGAGAGATTGATCTGATTGCAGCCGGCTCCAGAGGCGGTCAGCCCCGTCGGAATCGACGGAGCCGTCGTGTCCGCGCAGGCGGGCGTCATGGAGCTGGCAGCGGCACTCTGTGCGGAAGTGTTCCCGGCATTGTCATAAGCCGCGACGGTGAACGAGTAGCTCGTCGAGGCGGCCAGTCCGGTGCTGCTGTATGAGATCGCATTCGTCGTCGCGATCTGCACACCGTTACGGAACACCTTGTAGCCCGCGAGACCCGACCCGCCCGTATCACTGGAGGCGCTCCAGGAAAGATTGATTTGACTGCAGCTGGCCGAGGAGGCTGTCAACCCCGTGGGCATCGACGGAGCGGTCGTGTCAGGGCAACTCGGCGTGGCGCGGCTGGCGGAGGTGCTCTGGCCGGAGGTGTTCCCGGCGTTGTCGTAGGCTGCGACGGTGAAGGAATAGCTCGTGGACCCCGCCAGACCGGTGCTGTTGTAGGACGTCAAATTGGTCGTGGCGATCTGTACACCATTGCGATACACCTTGTAGCCGGCGAGACCCGAACCACCGCTATCGCTGGAGGCGGTCCAGGAAAGATTGATCTGACTGCAGCTGGCGGCCGTTGCCGTCACCCCCGTCGGAATCGAGGGAGCCGTCTTGTCCTTGTTGAGAATGCTAACGCCTGAGGATTCGAGCGTCGTGGTCGGCGGGTTCGAATTGATCGTGCCGGTGGGGGAACTCATGATTGACACGGGCGAAGCTGACCCATTGGCGAGCGTGCTGGCGCTGGCCACATACGAGTACGGAGAGACGCTTCCGTTTCGTCCCAACGCGCGGACTCGGTAGTAATAAGTCGTCGAGCTGGTCCGTCCCGTGTCGCTGTAGGTCGTCACATCCTTTGACGTCGTGCCAATCTGCACGAAGCCGTTCGTCGCGCTCAGACTTCGCTCGATGGAATATCCTGTCTCGGTTGCTTTGACGGGCTTCAGATTGCCATCAGTCCAGTTGAGGTCGATTTGGCTGGTTGAAACAGGAGCGGCAGAGACGGATGCAGGGCCCACAAGATGAGCCGCCGACGCCGACACCGGCAAGAGCGCGAGCAGGAAGACGAGAGGTAGGGAAGATAACGTTCGCTTCAGGCAGGGTGTCATGAGTCATCACCTTTTGAAGACCCCTCATCACCCAGGAGTTGGAGGATTTCTCCCTTCGTTCGGTAACCCGGCTGCCAGGTTTCGCCTGACCCGCGGTTTTGCGTCCCCGCCTTACGGAGGGTATGCCATTTCGCGAAGGGTCTTCACCGTATATCCTGGGCAAGATTCGAGCCAGGACTGGCTCTCCATGGATATAAAGATAACTTCATACTTTTCAATACAATAGATAGACTCTAGGAGGCCTGTTCCGGCGTGCTAAACCGTATGTCAGTTACCATTTTGTAACGTATTTCACCTGACTGTAACTCCTGCTGCGGACCAGACTAAAAGTAGCCACGTATTCGCAAAGATCAATTTATTTATTGCCCTTTCGGATCGATTCGATTGCACACGCGTGCTATTACCTTTTCCACCGTGGTACTCATGAACAGGAGCGTTAGAACCGAGTTACGTGTCCACGCCCCCCTGCATTTTTTGCCCCTGGCGGCTCATCGAGCTGCCATCTCCGCAGAGCCCCCTGAGGATCGCATTGCCAGCGTGACAGCAGGGCTCACGCGCAGCAGCGCATTCCATAAGCCTCAACCTTCCCGAGGCACGGCGCGTCCAAGGGGAGGAAGATTTCGCTGGCTGATGCCGGCCGATGAGGAGACCTCCATGTTGGTGAGACTCGCGGGCGGTTTGCTGCTCGCCATCAGCGTCGCATTAGCGCCGCCAGCCGCCGGCGCGAAGTCCGACGAGCCCGATGCGACCTCCGTCCTACCGTCTCCGACAGGGCCTTCTGCGGTGGGAACGACCGCGCCCACCTGAGACCAGTCCACCATCGCTGCGGCACCGTGAGCTGCAGCGGAGAGGTGCCCGCCGAGCGCGACGCCCGGGTGAAGGCGTGCATTAACATGGACGGCGGAATCGTCAGCCCGGATGGCCAGCCTCTGGCCGATTTCGTGGCGCGGGGCCTGACGAAGCCGGCGTTGTTCCTGCGCAGCCATCCGCTGTATTCGGAGGAGGATTTCACCCGGCGCAATCTCACGCGCGCGCAGTGGGAGAGGCGGGCGGAGGCGGGGAACCAGGCGCTGGCCGATCTGGCGTCGCGAGCGGACGGCAAGCTCACGACAGCGTCGATCGCTCCCACCGGCCATTTCAGCTTCAGCGATGCGCCCTTCGTCATGCCGGGGGCCATCACGCGCTTCGGCGGCGCCATGCTGCCCGCCCGCCGGAGCTGGATGATCGTCACGCGCGCGCTGCGCGCCTACCTCGAGCAGGAGCTGTCGGGACGAGGCGGCGGGTTGACACCTCTCGCGCGTGAATTCCCCGAGCTGGCCATAGCGGCGAAGCGCTGACCCTCGACAAGCGGGGCTCGGCTCACTGCTCGTACTCTTCTACCACTTCGGGCGGCCGGACATGCGCCTGGTCGGGGTTCTCCCCGAACTCGCGCAGCGCACGCCGCTGGCGCAAGAGATCCCAGCACTGGTCGAGCTCGACCTGAATATCCTTGAGCCGCTGATGCTCGGGCTCGGAAAGCTTCTCCTGGTTCCATAGCTTGTGCTCTTCGCTGACGAGCTGCTGAATGTGTCTGGTGATGGGTTGATCGGGCTGCTTGTCCGGCATGGCTGAGCCTCCGTCGACGATGGACACCTTCCTGAGCCGGAAGGTCCATTTCCTCCCTACATATTAATACCGCATCGCCCAAAGGCACCCCCGAGGTCTCCGCCCCGCCTTTCAGCAGACCGGAAAGGCCGCGAAAGGATTCTCAGGGTCGCGTCTCGGCCGATGTCTCGGGCTTCGTGCCCGCGGTGCCGCTTCCCTTGTCGGCGCTGTTCCACCAGCCTCCCCCGAGCATAAGGAACAAGGCGGCGGAGTCGCCGTAGCGATCGGCGGTCGCTTTCGTCCGGTCGAGCGACGCGGTCAGCGACTGCCTCTGGGCGTCGAGCAGCTCCAGGAGGCTGACGCCGCCGGCGTCGTAGCGCCTGGCGGTGATCTCATAGGTCGTCTCCGCGTGACCGGCGGCGGCGGAGCGCTCCTGCAGAGCCTGCGCGTCGTAATTCAGGGCACTGAGCGTGTCCGCCACGCTCTGGAAACCTGTCAGGACAACCTCGCGGTACGCCGCTCCCGCCTGCTCGAAAGCCGCCACCGCCGATCGCTTCTGAGCTTTCAGCTCGCCTCCGTGGAAGACCTTCTGAGCGAGGGTGGCTCCGAGAAAATAGAATCCCGTGCCGCTGCCGAAGAGACTTGCCAGCACCGTGGTCAGCGAGCCGCCAGTGCCGGACAGGGTGATGCGCGGATACAGGTTCGCCGTCGCCACGCCCACCTGGGCGCTCGCCTCGTGCAGCAGCGCTTCGGCAGCCTGGATATCGGGCCGGCGATGCACAAGCTCGGACGGCACGCTGAGCGGCAGCTCCGCAGGAAGCTGAAGGTCGGCGAGCTTCACCTCGGGAAGCTGCACCTCGCCCGGGAGCTGTCCAAGGTAGACCGCCAGGCGGTGGCGCGTCCGCTCGAGACGCTCGCGCAAATCGGGGAGGGATGCTCGGGCGCGAGCCAGCTCGCCTTGCTGCGTCACGACATCGACTCTGGCCACTCCGCCCAGCTGCTCACGGCGCTCGACGATCTCCAGCCGGCGGGCCTGGAGCGCGACGATGGCCTCGGTAGCCTCGATCTGCGCGCGCAGCGAGGCTTCCTCGATGGCCGCGGTCACGACGTTGCCCGCCAGCGCCAGCCGGGCCGCCTCCAGCTCGAAGCGCTCGTAGTCGACGCGCGCCTGGAGCCCCTCCAGCTCGCGCCGGGACTTCCCGAAGAGATCGAGAGTGTAGGAGACGCTCAGCGAGGCGGCATACACGGTGAACGGCGTCTCAATGGGAAGCTCGGGGACATCGAACGATTCCGGCTGGACGTAGACCCGCGTGCCCGAGATGCCGGCGTCGATCTTCGGCATGCGAGTTGCTCCGCGGCGCGCCTGGAAATCCTCCTGCGCCTTGACCAGCTTCGATTTGGCCTGAGCCAGAGCCGGGCTGTCCGCGAGAGCCTGACGCACCAGATCGTCGAGAGCGGGGCACTGGAACAGGGTCCACCATTCGGCGGGAACGTCGCGCTCGCTCACGAAGCGCTGCGCCTGGCCGCCCGGCCCCTCCGACGAGGCGGTCTCGGCCGGCAGCGGCTCGGGCGTGTAGCGCGTCACCGCCGGCGGCTCGGGAGAGTGGAAATCGGGCCCGACCGTGCAGCCCGCCATGCAACCGCCCAGAGCCAGCGCCACCGCGAGCCCGGCGAGCGGAAGCGTGCAAGCCCAGGCGGCGGACGACGACACCGGTCGCCGCGACCTGAAGGCCGGCGGATGATTGCGTGCGTCGCGCTCGCTCACGTTCTCAATCCAGCGTCTTCCGATACATGCGCAAGGCCACCGCCATCACAACGAGGGTGAAGACGAGCATGGGCCACAGATTCGGCCACAGATCCGGCCATCCGTTTCCCTTCAGCAGGACGCCGCGGACCAGGCGATTGAAGTAGGTCATCGGCAGCAGACTTCCAACGCCCCGCGCCCAGCGCGGCATCCCCTGGAAAGGGAACATGAAGCCCGAGAGCAGCATGTTGGGCAGGAAGTAAAAGAACGTCAGCTGCATCGCCTGCAGTTGGTTGGCCGCAATCGACGAGAGCGTGATGCCTACCGTCAGGTTGGCGGCGATGAACACCAGCGCGACGCTGTACAGGGCGGCGAGGCTCCCCACGATCGGCACGCCGAACACATAGCGCGCGGCGAGCAGGATGATAGTCGCCTGGATCAGGCCGATGAAGATGTAGGGCAGGATCTTGCCCGTCATGACCTCGAGCGGCCGCGCCGGCGTGGCCAGGAGGTTCTCCATGGTCCCGCGCTCGCGCTCGCGGGTCATGGCGAGGCCGGTCATCATGACCATCGTCATCGTCAGAATCACCCCCATGAGCCCGGGCACGATGTTGCGCTGGGTGATGGCTTCGGGGTTGTAGAGCTTGTGCAGCCGCACCTCGAAGGGCGGCTCCCCGGCGGTCAGGTGCGCGAGGGGGCCGAGGAGATCCTTGGCGGCGACCGAAGCGACCAGATCCCGCGTCGCCGCGATGGCGGTCCCCGTCGCCGACGGATCGGTGCCGTCGGCCTCCAGGAGCAGGGCGGGCCGCTCCCCGCGCAGCAGATCGCGCGTGAAGCCCGCCGGGATGTTCAGGACGAACTGGATATCGCCGCGCGCCAGGGCGGCGCGGCCGGCCGCCTCGTCGGGCAGCTCGCCCTTCATGGCAAAGTAGCCGCTCGTCTCCATCGCCGCAATGTAGCTGCGCGTGAACTCGCTGCGATCCCCGATGATGAGCGCGGTGGGCAGCTCCTTCGGGTCGGTGTTGATGGCGTACCCGAACAGGACGAGCTGCGCGATGGGAACCCCAATGATCATGGCGAAGGTGATCCGGTCGCGGCGCAGTTGCAGGAACTCTTTGCGGACGATTCCCCAGAATCGGGCAAACGACCAGCGCCTCACGCGGCGCCTCCGAAGTTGTCCGAGGACTGGCGCATCAGGTGGATGAAGACGTCTTCGAGGCCCACCTCCGAGGGTGCGATGCGCAGCTCCGTGCCGGCCGTCTCGCTGCGCAGCGTCGCCTCCAGCGCCGCGGCGTCCCGGCCGGTCACGTGCAGCGCCGCGCCGAAGACCGCAATCTGATCCACCCCGGGCTTACCATGAAGCTTCGCGCTCAGCGCGGCCAGGTCCCCGCCGGCGACGGTCCAGGTCGTCAGGTTCTGCCCCGCGACGATCTCGGCGGCGCTGCCCTGCGCCATGAGACGGCCGTAGGCGATGTAGGCCAGCTTGTGGCAGCGCTCCGCCTCGTCCATGTAATGCGTGCTCACCAGCACCGAGATGCCGCGGGCGGCCAGGGAGTGCAGCTCATCCCAGAAATCGCGTCGCGCCTTCGGATCGACCCCGGCCGTCGGCTCGTCGAGCAGCAGAAGGTCCGGCTGGTGGAGCATGCAGGCGGCGAGCGCCAGGCGCTGCTTCCAGCCGCCGGAGAGGGATCCCGCGAGCTGCGCGGCCCGTGAGGCGAGGCCCAGGCCCTCCAGCGCCTCGTCCACCGCGCGTCGGCGCTGCGGCATCTCGTAGATGCGCGCCACGAAGTCCAGGTTCTCCCGGATCGACAGGTCCTCCCAGAACGAGAAGCGCTGCGTCATGTAGCCGACCTTTCGCTTGATACGGTCCTGCTCGCGAAGGATGTCGTAGCCCAGGCAGGTTCCCGAGCCCGAATCGGGCGTGAGCAGGCCGCACATCATGCGGATGGTTGTCGTCTTGCCACTGCCGTTGGGGCCGAGAAATCCGAAGATCTCGCCGCGCTGCACGCGCATCGACACGTCGACGACCACATGCTTGCTCCCGAAGCTCTTGTTCAGATTGTGGACGTCGATGGAGCAGGCGGCGGCATCGGCGGTCGCGCTCACCGGGGGGCGATCTCGACCGGCTGGCCGGGATGGAGCTTGCCCGCGCTGTCGGGCGCGGGACGCGCCTCGATCAGGAAGACCAGCTTCGAGCGCGATTCGTTGCTGTAGATGACGGGCGGCGTGAACTCGGGATCGGTCGCCACGTAGCTCACGGTGGCGTTGAGGGAAGGATCGCACCCGTCGCAACGTACCGCCAGGGCGCGCCCGACGGGAAAGGCGGCCATCTGCGTTTCGGGCACGAAGAAGCGGATCTTGACGTTCGCGGGCGGCAGCATGCGGATCACCGGTGCACCGGCAGGCACCCATTCCCCTTCCCGGAACAGCGTGTCGACGATGAGACCGGCCTGGGCTGCGACCACGTGCTTCTGGTCGAGCCGCCACTGGGCCTGGTCTCTCGCCGCGCGCGCCGCGGCGACCTGGGAGGATTGCGCTTTGATCTGATCGGGTCGGGCGGAGAGACCGGCGACCTGCAGCTGGCTCGCCAGCTCGTTCACGCGCGCGGCGTCGACGTCGTGCCGGGCGCGCGCCTCGTCGAGCTGCATGCGGGGAATACCCCCGGCCTCGAATTGCGCTGCGTCCCGCTCGAGCTGCGAGGCGGACTGCTTCTCTGCCGCTCTGGCCTGCTCGAGCTGCGAGGCGGCCACGTCGATTTCCTGGTGCCGCCGCCCCTTCCCCAGGTCGGTGAGCTGCGCGCCGGCGGCGCCGAGCGCGTCGTCCGCCTCGCGCACGGCCGCGGCCTCCTGAGCCGATTCGAGCTCGAACAGCGCCGTGTTCGCTTCGACGGTCTGGCCGCGCTGAACGGAAAGATGCTGCAGGCGTCCCGCGACCCCCGATGCGACGTGGACGAACTCCCCTTCGACGTAGCCTTGATAGGTGGAGCGTCGGCTTCTCGAGCACGAGGGATGGACGGCGAGAACGGCCACGATCAGCGCGAACGCCGGCGGGATCCGACGCATCACGCCGACGATTGCCACCCCGACATCCCGACCGCGACCCATAGGTGGCCGATGTTTATATCACAGGGGCGGCCGGATGAGGATCTTCCTCGCAGAGACCTGGAACGCGTGATTGAGACGATGCTGCGCAGCCAGAATCTGGAGATCTGCGCCTCTCTGGCTTCGCCCGCGCTGTGATGGTCCCCCTGGGTCTCTTGCAGGGTCGCCCGCCTTCCTTTTCAGAGAAATCGACAGGCTGCACAGAAATCGACAACTCGGGCAGCGCGAAGCTCGACACTTTTCCTTTACCGACTTCCTCAAGTCTCCTCGAATCCCCACGCTCTTATTGACTTTCCAGGGGCCATCCGCCCTTCTGAGACGCCTGGCACGCATCTTGGAGTAGGGACGCGCGTCCCGAGGGGGACGTTGTCACAGGAGGAAGTCATGAAATATCGCTGGATACGCTCTTCGCTGCTGCTGGCGGCGGTCGTCGCGACGGGTGTGGTTCTCGCCGCCTGGAAGATGGCTTCGATTCGGGCCTCCGACGCGGGGCTCGCCAACCAGCCCGAGCCGATGGAAGTGATTGCCGTCGCCGTCGCGAAGCCGATCGAGCACCGCCCGACGACCACCGCGATTGGAACGGTGGTGGCCCTGCGCTCCATCACGCTGCGCAACGAGCTGGCGGGCACGGTCCGCCAGGTGGCGCTCCTCCCCGGCTCCATCGTGGAGGCGGGCAACGTGCTGGTGGCGCTCGACGTCTCGGTCGAGGAGGCCGAGCTCAAAGCGCTGCAGGCGCAGGCCACTCTGGCGGAGTCGCTGCTGGCGCGCACCGAGAAGGCCAATCGCAGCGGCTCGGTGGCCGAATCGGAGCTGGATCGGGCGCGCTCCGAGCGCGACGTGGCGCTCGCCCAGATCGCGCGCACGCAGGCCATCATCGAGCGCAAGACGATGCGCGCGCCGTTCCGGGCGCGGGTCGGGATTGCCGATGTCCACCCCGGTCAGTACCTGGAGGAGGGAACGGTGCTGACGACCCTGCAGGGTGTGGACGAGGCGGCGCATGTCGATTTCTCCGTCGCCCAGCAGGTCGCCGCGGGATTGCACGTGGGCGATGCGGTGGAGGTCTCCGACGGCTACAGCCCGGCGATGACCGCCCGGATCGAAGCCATCGATGCCCGCATCGACCCGGCCACGCGCAACGCGGTGGTGCGCGCGCGCTTGCATGATTCGCACACGCCGGAGCCGGGCTCCTCGGTGCGCGTGCGCATCCCCATCGGCCCGCTGCGCGAGGCGGTCTCCATCCCGGTGAACGCGCTGCGCAAGGGTCCCGAAGGCGACCACGTCTACGTGATCACGCCCGACAAGGACGGCAAGCCGCGCGCCTACGCCCGCAGCGTCGAGAGCGGGCCGATGATTGGCGGCGAGATTGTCGTGGAGGAAGGCCTTTCCTCCGGCGAGCAGGTCGCCGCCTCGGGCTCGTTCAAGCTGCGCGAGGCCGCGCTGGTGGCCGTCGCCAAGGCTGCGGACGCCGGCAGCGGCGGCACGAGATAAGGGGAGAAAGGAGCCTGCCATGCGCTCGATCACGGACATCTTCATCAAGCATCCCGTTTTGGCGGGAGTCGTCAACCTGGTGCTCGTGCTCGTTGGCTGGCGGGCGCTCGCTTCGCTGCCGGTGCAGCAGTATCCCCAGATCGAGAGCTCTTCGGTCGTCATCACGACGGTCTACTACGGCGCCAGCGCCGAGACGGTGCGCGGATTCCTGACCACCCCGATCGAGCGGGTCGTCTCGGCCATCGGCGGCGTGGACTACGTGGAGTCGACCAGCCGGGCGGGCGTCAGCACCGTCACGGTGCACTTGAAGCTCAACCACAACAGCACGGCGGCGCTGGCCGAGGTCACGGCCCGGCTCCAGCAGGTGCGCTCCGAGCTGCCCTCCGAAGCCGAGCCGCCGGTGGTCGAGGTGCAGCGGGCCGACCGCCCCTACGCGACCTTCTACCTGAGCTTCAATTCCCGTGAGCGCAGCGTGCCGGCCATCACCGATTACCTGCTGCGCACCGTGCAGCCGACTCTCGCCACCCTCCAGGGGGTGCAGCGCGTCACCAATCAGGAAGGCGGCCGCCAGATTGCCATGCGCATCTGGATCGACCCCGATCGTCTTTCCGCGCTCAACCTCTCTCCCGGCGACGTGAGCGCCGCCCTGCAGCGCAACAACTACCTGGCGGCCGTCGGTCAGACCAAGGGGGACCAGGTCCAGGTCAACCTGCTAGCGAACACCGACCTGCGCTCGGTCGACGAGTTCGCCAATCTGATCGTTGCGGACCGCGGGGGAGCCATCGTGCGCCTGAAGGACGTGGCGCGGGTGGAGCTGGGCGCCGAGGAAGCCGACCTGGTCGCCAAGTACAACGAATCCGAAGGGGTCTATCTGGGCGTCTGGCCGCTGGTCGGGGCCAACGAGATCGAGGTGGGGAACCGGCTGCGCGCCGAGATGGAAAAGATCCGGCCGACCCTGCCGAAGGACGTCGAGATGCGGCTGGTGTGGGACGGAACGATGTTCATGCGCGACGCGCTCGAGGAGATCAGCAAGACGCTGATCGAGACGATGCTCATCGTCGGACTCGCCGTCTTCCTGTTCATGGGATCGATTCGTACGGCGCTGGTGCCTCTGGTCGCCATGCCGGTGTCGCTCATCGGCGCCGCCATCGTCATGCTCGCCTTCGGCTTCAGCCTCAACCTGCTGACCATCCTCGCCATCGTCCTGTCGGTCGGCCTGGTCGTGGACGACGCCATCGTGGTCGTCGAGAACGTCGAGCGCCACGTGCGCGAGGGTAAGACGCGCATCCAGGCGGCGCTCATCGGCGCGCGCGAGCTGGTCGGACCGATCCTGGCCATGACCGTCACGCTGGCCGCGGTCTACACGCCGATCGGCTTCCAGGG
>Ga0066903_100005640_pt1 | contig 10908 bp, 8 predicted proteins | sample PanSoiMetaGPlot1_FD_67491 | JGI IMG/M metagenome (GOLD analysis project Ga0066903, IMG submission 67491) | Tropical forest soil microbial communities from Panama analyzed to predict greenhouse gas emissions - Panama Soil - Plot 1 (version 2) | ecosystem: Environmental > Terrestrial > Soil >...
GATGTAACGGCGTTGCGACCTCCTGTTGGGCGGGCTCGCCGGCACCTCGAACGTATTGTCGAACTGTATCAGGTGGGCGCGGTGCATCCTCCCGAGATCAAGCTCTATCGCCTGTCCGAGGCTGCCGATGCCCATCGGCTCAACGAGTCACGTCATTTTCGGGGAAAGCTCGTCTTCCAGGTCCGCTGAGCCGCTTTCCTTTCACTGCCTCCCGGCAGGAGGCGATCGCCGCGCTGGGCCGTGAGCCGCGCGGGTGCTGGAGCGCCTCGCCTTGGCCGTCCGCGCGAGCGCAAATCCGCGGATCAGGAACGGTCACCGGCAGCGGAAGACGAACTGTTGCGCATAGATCGGACCCACTGCCGGCCACGACTTGCGCTCGGCAGGAGCCAAACTGAAGCGCCCGTAGCAAGCCCGGTAGGCAAAGCCATAGGCGAAGGCGTAAAGGCGCTCCGCACGATAGGGGTCGGCATCCACAAGGTAATCGGTCGTGCTCAGTCGCAGCACATGGACGCCGCCACCCGGCGTTTCGTGGGTGTACCGGATGTCGCCGACCGCGCGCTGGGAAAGCTGAGGATAAGGCGGGCTGCCGACCACTGCGCAGAAGAAGCACAAGGCTTGCGCGAGACCGCTCATGGCAACGGGACTCCTTCTGTGTCGGTCGCGTTACGCAACGGCGTCGCTCGCGTGGTCGAAAGACAGGCCACGCGCTTCCATTCTGATTCATGTCCCATGCGGATCGACGCGCGTAGCGGGCCTCGCCTGGATCGTCACCGGGGATCTGTTCCACCAGCCGCCGCCGAGCGCCTGGAACAGCGCAACGGTGTCGGCAAGCTGTGACGCTTGTGCATCAACGCGCGCGAGCGAGCTCTCGAGATAAAGGCGCTGGGCCTCGATCAGGAGCGGAATATTGACCTGACCCACATCCACCTGCTTGCGAACGAGATCGACGTTCTGCGACGCCGACCGCTCGGCGGCCGTCGCGGCATCGATCGCACGCGCGTCCGCCTGCAGCGCCCGCAGCACGTCGGCAACATTCTGGAACGCCGCCAGCACCACGCTGCGATACTGCGCCACCGCCTGATTGGTGGTCTCCTCCGCCGCCCGCTGTTTCTGTTCCAGCGTCCCGGCATCGAAGACGGTCTGGGCGACGTTGCCGGCGATCGTCCAGAACCCGGTTCCCGGCGAGAACAGTTGCCCGATCTTCTCCGAGGTACTGCCGCGGTTGCCAGTGAGCGTGATCTTCGGCAGCCGATTGGCGATCGCGACCCCGATCTTCGCATTGGCGGAATGCAGGCTCGCTTCGGCGGCACGGATGTCAGGCCGCTGCCGGACGAGGTCGGCCGGCAGGCTCAGCGGCAGCCGGCGCGGAAGCCGGAACGTGCTGAGCCGAAACGTGGCAAATGCGGCCTCGCTGGGGAAACGCCCGGTCAGGAACGCCAGCAGATTGCGTTGCTTGCCGAGATCCCTTTCGAGCGGCGGCAGCAGCAGCCGTGAGCGCGCGAGCGCGGTCTGTTGGGTGACCACGTCGGTCAGCGCGATCTGGCCCTGATCGTGCTGCTTCTGCAGGACGCCCAGGAGATCGGTCTGCAGGGCGATAATGCGCTGCGTCGCCGCGATCTGGCCGCGCAGCCGTGCTTCCTCGATGGTGGCGAGGGCAACGTTGGAAGCCAGCGTCAGATAGACGCCCTCGCGCTGGAAGGCCTGCATCTCGGTGTCCGCGTCAGCCGACTCGATCTCACGGCGGGTGCCGCCCCACACGTCGGCTACATAGGTCACCGTGACCTGCGCAGTAAAGAGATTGAAGATGCTCGCCCCCGATTCGAGCGTGGGCGCAAGGATGTTTGCGGTTTTCTGGCGCGACGCGTCGAACGTACCGGTGACGGTGGGAAACAGCGCGCCGCGCTGGGCGAGTGCATTGGCTTGCGCCACTCTGACGGCGGCCTCCGCGGCGGCAAGATCGGCGTTGTAGGCAATCGCGTCCTGCACCAGGCGGTCGAGCGCCGGCGCGCGAAAGAGTTCCCACCATTGCGGCGGGATGTCCGCCCCGCGAAGCACCGTGCGCCCGGCTACTCGGTCGGCACCGCGGCCAAACAGGAACTTCGTGATCGCCGGCGGACCAGGTACCTGAAAGTCCGGCCCGACCGCACAGCTCGAAAGCGCTGGCGCGGCCAGCATCAGATAAAAGATCCGTATCCATGCGCGGAGGCGATCAAGCCTCGCACGGCAGAAACCGACTTCAGACCTTCGCCGGTGGCCCCCGCCCCACGAAGACTGCACGCGATACCCCCCCAATGTGACAGTCAACTGATCACTGAATGGCCGCGCTTCCCTGTTGTACACCCCTGACGAGATTTATGAACAAGCTTATCCACTACTCCGCAGGTTCGAGCGCCGCTTCGTCACTCAGCGTCAGCGGCCTGCGCCGTGAGAACAGCGCAATCAGCACCGGCAGGGTGAGCAGGATGATGGCGGGGGCAAGCATCATTCCGCCGACCACGACCACGGCGAGCGGCTTCTGGACTTGAGAGCCGATCCCGGTCGAGATCGCAGCCGGCAACAGACCGACGCCCGCGATCACGCAGGTCATCAGCACCGGACGCATCTGAAGTTCGCCCGTCCGCAGGATCGCCTCGGTCCGATCGACGCCCGCCTCGATCAACTCGTTGTACTGCGACAGGATGATGATGCCGTTCATGACCGAAATACCGAACAGGGCAATGAAGCCGATCGCCGCCGACACGCTGAACGGAATCTGCATCACAAACAGCGCCATAATGCCGCCGATGGTCGCCATGGGAATGACGCTCATCGCGAGCAATGTATCGGGCACCGAAGAAAAATTGACCCAGAGCAGGAGCGCGATCATTGCGAGGCTCAGCGGCACCACGATCTGCAGCCGGCCGATCGCTTCCTGAAGATTGCCGAATTCTCCTACCCATTCGAGCCGCGAGCCGGGAGGAAGCTGGACCTGCTCGGCGATTTTTCGCTGCGCTTCCTGGACGGCGCCGCCGAGATCGCGATCGCGCACGCTGAATTTGATCGGCAGATACCATTGCTGTTGTTCGCGATAGATGTAGAACGGTCCCGACACCAATTTGACCTTCGCGACCTCGCTGAGCGGAATCTGAGTGATGCCGCTGCCGTTCGGTCCCGGCGCCCCGATGGTGATGTTGCTGATCGCTTCGGGGTTCTGCCGAAACCTTGGCGCCAGGCGAACCACGATCGGAAAGTGCCGGTCGCTGCCCGGCTCAAAAACGTCGCCGGCCGATTCGCCGCCGATCGCGGTCCGGATTGTGGAGTTGATGTCGCCCGGCGAGAGCCCGTAGCGCGCCGCGCGGGCGCGGTCGATTTCAATCTGGATCGTGGGCTGGCCGAGCGAGGTGAACACGGCGAGGTCGGTGACGCCGGGCACCGTCGCCAGCACGGCCTTGATCCTGTTCGCTGTCTCGGTCAATGCCTTGAGGTCGTTGCCGAACACCTTGATCGAGTTTTCGCCTTTGACGCCGGAGACCTGCTCGGCCACATTGTCCTGCAGGTACTGCGAGAAGTTGAATTCGACGCCGGGAAATTCCTGCTCCAGCTTTGCCTGTATTTCGTTGGTCAACCTCTCTTTGTCGAGGCCGGCCCGCCATTGATCAGATGGCTTGAGCGGCGCAAAGAACTCAGCGTTGAAGAAGCCTGCCGCGTCGGTTCCGTCATCGGGCCGTCCGTGTTGTGACACCACCGACTCGACTTCCAGGACGCTGCGGATCACTGCGCGCATGCGGTTTACATAGCCGTTACCTTCCTCGAGCGAAATCGTGGACGGCATGGTGGCGCGAATCCAGAGATTCCCTTCTTCAAGCTTGGGCAGGAACTCAAGCCCGAGCAAGCGCACCGCCACTCCGGCAAGCAGCAACAGCACGAGCGTCGCGCTCACGGTCACAAGCTTGTTTGCAACCGCAAACCGGAGCGCAGGGCGGTATAGCCGATGCAGCGTCCGAACCAGCCACGTCTCGGTTTCGCGCACATGTTGCGGCAGTAAAATTGCACACAGCGCCGGCGTCACCGTAAAGGTCGCGATCAGTCCGCCGGCGAGCGCGTAGGCGTAAGTCTTCGCCATGGGGCCGAAGATGTGGCCTTCCACACCGCTCAACGTGAACAGTGGAATGAATCCCGCTATGATGATGCCGGCTGCGAACAAAATCGGCTGGCTTACGCTTGTGCCCGCCCGATAGATGTCGAGCAGCTTTCCCTGCAGGCCGCTGACGGTTGCCGCCCGCTGCGCGTCCCCGTTTCCGCCGCTCGGCTGGCTGAGCTGCCGGAATATCCTCTCGACCATGATCACCGTAGCATCGACGACCAGTCCGAAGTCGATGGCACCGACGGACAGGAGATTGGCCGATTCACCCCGCGCCACCATGATTCCGACCGCGAAGAACAACGCAAACGGTATCGTCGCAGAAACGATGATGGCGCTCCGCAGATCGCCGAGGAACATCCATTGCAGCACAAAGATCAGCAACACTCCGAACGCCATGTTGTGCAGGACGGTGCTGGTCGTGATGTTGATGAGATCCTGCCGATCGTAGATTCTCTCGATCCGAACCCCCGGCGGCAGGATGCTCGAATTGTTGATGCGCTCGACCTCGGCCTTGACGCGCTCAATCGTCGGCGTGCTCTGCTGGCCGCGGCGCATGAGGACAATACCCTGCACGATGTCGTCATCGTCGTCCTTGCCCGCGATACCCAGCCGCGGCCGGTGCCCCACCACGACCGTGGCCACGTCGCGGACCAGCACCGGATTGCCGCCAAACTGGGTCAGCATCGTATTGTTCAGATCATCGATTGAGCGAATGAGTCCGACACCGCGGACCACGGCCGCCTGGGATCCAAGGTTGACGGTGTTGCCGCCAACATTGATGTTGCTGTTGTTGAGGGTCTGGATCAATTGCGGCAGCGTCACTCCATAGGCAACGAGCTTGTTGAAGTCGATCTGCAGCTCGAAGGTCTTTGTCTTGCCGCCCCATCCAACGACGTCGACGACGCCAGGTACCGCTCGGAATCGGCGCTGCAACACCCAGTCTTGCAATGTCTTGAGATCAAGGACGCTGTAACCGGGTGGACCGGTCAACTGGTAGCGGTAGATTTCACCGATCGGGCTGACGGGGTTGATCTGGGGCTGCACCCCGTTCGGCAGTCCATTGAGCTGCGAAAGACGATTGAGCACCTGTTGCAGCGCTTCGTCATAGGTGTAGTCATAAGTGAACTGCAGCTTTACGTCGGACAGGCCGTAGAGCGAAATGGTCCGCATGACCCGAAGATTGGGAACACCCGCGACCTGCGTCTCGATCGGGATGGTGATGTAGCGCTCCATCTCCTCGGCGGAGAGGCCCGGGCTCTGCGTGATCACGTCCACCATCGGCGGAACCGGATCGGGATAGGCTTCGATGTTCAATGATCGGAAGGCCGCGACGCCGCTTCCCAGCATCATCACGAACAGGACCAGCATCAGAACGCGATGCTTTAGGGCGAAGGCGAGAATTGCGTTCATCGCGACGCTTTGCTCAATGCGATCGGACTAGGTCTCAGACGCGATCCGGTCAATGAACAGGCTGCCTCGGGTGACCACCCTCTCGCCCGGTTTCAGTCCATCCAGGACCTGGATCAATCGCCCGTCCGAGAGTCCCAGTTTGATCTGTCGGAGTTCAAGCGCCTGCTCGTCTGCCGCGACCCAGACGCGCGCAACGTCGCCTTCATGGATAACCGCCCCGCGCGGCACCGCCACGGTCGGACCGCCGCCTGCATCGGTGACGATCGTGACGTTGGCAAACATTTCCGGGTTGAGGAGCGCCTGAGAATTGTCGATGGTGGCGCGGACCAGACGCCGGCGGCTGTTCGGATCGATCGCGGCCGCGACGTAGTTGATCCGGGCCTCGAAAACCCGGTCGGGATAGGCCAGCACTGTGAACTTGACTGCCTGCCCGACTTTCACGCGCGGCGCGTCCGACTCGCGCACAAAGGCCACCAGCCAAACCGTCGACAGATCGCCGATCACAAAAACCGGATCGCTCGATCCGGCGGTGATGTACTGACCGGGCCCGACTTTGCGCTGGACGATCGTTCCGGCGAGCGGCGCGTACACCGTCGAATCCGGCGTGATCGCTCCGGTCTGCTGGAACGTGTCGATCTCGGGATCCGTCTTCCCCAGGATGCGCAGCCGGTTGCGCATGGCCTCAAGAGTTGCCTGGGCGGTGCGTAGATCGTTCTGCGCCGTCGTCAGATCGGCCTGGGCCTGTTGCCAGTCCTTCAGTGGCATCGCCTTGGCATCATACAGGGTGCGCATGCGCCGCTCGACGATCTGGGCCAGATTGAGCTGCGAGCGCGCCTTATTGACGGCGGTGACAGCGGTGATGAAGTCGTTCTGGGCCTGGACGGAATCCGCGGCTTCGAGCACAAATAGCGGCTGCCCGCGTTGCACCATGTCGCCGGGAGCGACCAGGAGCTTCGTCACGCGCCCGGCATAGGGCGAGAAGATCTGGGTCGAACGATCCTCATCGACGGCGATCTTGCCTTCGGTCTGGTGCTCGGTCGGAAACGAGTGCAGCTCAACCGGCTCGATGGTGAGCGTCGCCCATTGTGCCGCGGTTGGATAAAACCTTCCGTCGTCCTGCCTAGCTTGGTTGGCGGCATTGGTTTCGACCGCGGCGCCGCCGCGTTCCAGTTTCGAGTCGATCAGGACGGCGCCAAACACAAGGGAAATGACGACGACAACGACTCCCGCCTGCGAGCGCGCCGGTAGCTTCAAATGGGTGAGCGGCGCCTTTGTCATTCCAATCTCTACCGCAAAAGAAACAATCACGAGCTGACGTGAGATGCCTTGCAGGCGCATGTCGCTGGCCGTTGGCTTCGTGGCGGCTGCTGTTCGCCGACCAGCGGCGGCGCCTGTCGCAGCCTCCATGGCGCACCGCCGCGAGCATTTGGACTCGCGCCTGTGAGCAAATGCCTTCGGTCGATGCCCAGCCGGGACATCTTCTCATTGAGCGTACGACGCGGGAGATCCAGCCGTTCCATCACCGCGGCAATCTTGCCGCCGGTTTCCATCAGGCATTGCTCGATGAGACTCCGCTCGAATGCCTCGAGCTGCTGCTTGAGCGAGCGCGGCATGTCCGGCTTGCGATGCCGGTCTTGTTTCGCAAGCTCGTGCGCTTCCCATTGCTGCGTCTCGAAGGCGCGGCGCAGGATCAGCTTGGAGTTGAGCGGAAGCGCCCGAAGCATGACATCGAAGCCGTTTCCGTCCTGATGCGGAAGGGCGAGCCCGATGCTGAGCCAGTCTTCGCCCTTGCCTTGGCGAGCCGTCGTCGAGTAGACGTGATACACTTGCGAGTAGTTATCGCTCATTTGATTGATCCCGCAGTCTGGTCGCTCGTGCCGACGGCTACGGATCGCCGCTCCATTCACCTTTGAGCAATCTGCCGCCGTTTGTAATGGACACGGCTTACATCAGCATTACGGAACACGAGAATTTGTCGCCCACGACCGCTTCGCCTTCTCCGTGTGAGGCTTTGCACGAAGCTTACGCGATCCTTACACGAGGCTTACAGCGGCGTGCTTGAGGCCTGCACGCTCTGGCTACCAACGATCGTTTTGCGTATGTCGTTGAGGTCGGATGTGCCGCATGAGACTGTTGGTCATCGAGGACAATGAGGAACTTGGGCGACTTCTCGCCAACGGGCTGCAATCTGCCGGATTCCAGGCGGACCTGCTCACCAACGTGGCCGATGCCAGGGCGGTCCTGGGGACGACACGATATGCTGCGCTCATACTCGACCTCGGCCTGCCGGATGGAGACGGCCTGTCAATCGTGCACGACCTCCGGCACCGGCGAGACCCAATTCCCATTCTGATACTCACGGCGCGAGGTGGCGTCCCTGATCGGATCAAGGGCCTGCGCGGCGGTGCTGACGACTATCTGGTGAAACCGTTTGCATTTGAGGAGCTGGTCGCGCGCCTGGAAGCGCTCCTGCGGCGGCCGGGCCAACTGCTCGGAAGCTCGCTGCGGCTCGCCAACGTGGTTTTCGATACGGAAAGCCGACAGGCATTTATTGACGAAAAGCCGTATGTACTTTCGGCCCGCGAAACCGCGGTGCTTGAGCTGCTGATGCGGCGTAAGGGCAATGTGGTCTCGAAGAAGCTCGCCGAGGACCAAATCTTCGGCCTTGCCGGCGACGTAGCGTCAAACGCCGTAGAAGTCTACGTCCATCGTCTGCGCAAGCAGCTCGCTGATGGTGGCGCCAAGGTCAAGATCAACACCGTCCGCGGTGTGGGCTACATCATGACGGAGGACACCTAGGTGTTCCGGTTCAACTCGATCATCTCGCGCATCATTGTCCTGCATGTGCTTGCCGTGATCGGAACGTCCATTCTTCTGTCGTCGGCACTCTATTGGTTCTTGAATTCCAAGGTGGAAGCGCTTCAGCACGAAGCCATGCAGGAGCAGATCGAATCGCTCGCCCGGCATCTCGCGTTCCGGCCGGAGCACGGGTGGTCCCTCGACCTCCCGGCCGGTCTGCGTGACCAATATTCCGAGGCCTACGGCCGCTATGCCTACGCGGTGCTGGACGGCGTTGGTGATGTACTGTTCTCGTCGCGCTCGGATCGAACGCCGATCGTTCCTGTGGACAGTCCTTCACCCCAAATTTCCTTTTTCGAAACGCTCAGCGGCGACCGGATCATTTCGGGGGTGAGCGTGCGCAAGGAAGTCGATTATCACCCTGTCTGGATACAGGTTGCCGAGGATCTCACGCATCGCGATGTGGTGATAGACGACATCGTCGCGAACTTTTTTCCGCAGGTCGCCCGGATCACTGTTCCGATTCTGCTCCTCCTGCTTGCCGTCGACATCGTGATTTTCCGGCGTGCTGCGAAGCCGCTCCTGCAGGCGTCAGACCGGGCCCAGCATATCAGTCCGACGCGCACCGACGTGCGACTGCCAACAGAGGCAATCCCGAGTGAGATTCTTCCGCTCGTGATCGCAGTCAATCAGGCGCTCGACCGCCTCGAGCGGGGCTTTAGCCGGCAGCAGGAATTCGCCGCCGATGCCGCCCATGAGCTACGCACGCCGCTCGCCATACTTCGCACACGGATCGAAACGCTGCCCGACAAAGACTCCGCCCGCGCCTTGCAGCAGGACATCGAGACCATGAGCCGGGTCATGAGCCAATTGCTCGACGCCGCCGAAGCGGAAGCGATCGTCATCGATCCTAATGAAACGGCCGATCTGACGGAGATATCAGCCGAGGTGGCCGAATTCATCGCGCCGCTGGCGCTCGCGCAGAAAAAGACCGTCGCCCTAAGCGGGGCGGGCGGCCCGGTGTTGGTCAGAGGCAGCCCGGAGATGCTTCGCCGCGCGATCCGCAATCTGGTCGAGAACGCCCTCAATCACACGCCAGAGGGAACGGCTGTGCAGATCGTCATCGGAGAACAGGGCGTGGTGAGCGTCCTCGATGAGGGTGAGGGCGTGCCGCTGGCCAAGCGCGAGCTGATCTTTCAGCGCTTCTGGCCTCGCGATCGGCGACGGGCGGGTCGCGCTGGGCTCGGTCTCTCGATCGTGAAGCGCATCGTTGACGCTCATGAGGGAGCCATCACGGTCGAAAATCGTCCGACCGGCGGGGCGAGGTTCAGCATGCGCTTCCCTCTCGCGAGGGAACGAAGCCGTTACCCGACAATCAGCGACCGCCGCAATTAGCGCGCATCCACTCTTGAACCGATGGTCTCCAGAGGGAAAACCCTGCGTCCGAACATGCGCGCCGGCCGTGCCTCGCGACCCGATCAAACCGCGCTCAGGCCGCCGTCGAGTGGGAGCACCTGCCCGGTGATCGACGCCGCCTGCGGGCCACTGAAATAGACGACCGCCGCCGCGACTTCCTCGGCCGTGCAAAGCCGATGCAGCGGGATACGCTCGACCATCGCCGCCATGTACTTCGGATCGGCGCCCGTCCCGGCGCGCGACGGCGAGGCGGTCTGCATGCGCCCAGGCGCGACCGCGTTGACGCGGATGCGATGGCCTGCCCACTCGACCGCCAGCATGCGCGTCATCTGCACGACCGCGGCCTTGGCGATGCCGTAGGTCGAGCGCTCCGGCGCGCCCAGGATGGCGTGGGTCGACGCGATGCTCACGATTGCGCCGCCCTGCCCCGCCTCGATCATCTGACGTCCGGCTCGCTGCGTGAGAAAGAACGTGCCCGTGACGTTGACGGCAATCATGTCGTCCCACTGCTCGCGCGTGACCTCGACTGCGAGCTTGCGCAGATTGGTCCCGGCATTGTTAACCAGGACGTCGAGCCCGCCGAAGGCATCGGTCACAGTCGTCATGGCGCGTTCGATGCTTGCCTGTGCGCGCAGGTCGAGCGCGAGCGGCACCACCCGCGCGAGGCCTTCAAGGCTCGCCAGCGTCGCTTTGAGATTCTCGGTGCGGGTCGCCGAGACCGCGAGGTCGTAGCCGGCGTGGGCGAGCGCCAGCGCGGTCGCCGCCCCGACGCCGTAGGAGGCGCCGGTGACGAACGCCGCTGGCCTGTGCTCCTGCTGCGCCATGACGCCGTTATAGCAGCCGATTCCGGTGGCGGGCGGCGTAAAACGCCGCTCTAATCACGACACGGCGGCCGGGCGACCGCCGTCGAAGACGGAGGATCCGTGCGATGTCGATGCGAGCCGCCTGCCTTCTCGCCGCCGCGCTGGTAGCGTCGCTGTCCGCGCCCGCCACGCCGGCAGAGGCGCAGACCAAGCTGCGGATCGGAAAGCCGCAGACGGGCGCCTTCCAGTTCGTGCCGGTCGACGTCGGGCTCGAAGTCGGCATCTTCAAGAAGCACGGCCTCGACGTCGAGGCGTCCGATTTCGGCGGCGGCCCGCGGGTGCAGCAGGCGCTCACCG
>Ga0066903_100005641_pt1 | contig 10907 bp, 5 predicted proteins | sample PanSoiMetaGPlot1_FD_67491 | JGI IMG/M metagenome (GOLD analysis project Ga0066903, IMG submission 67491) | Tropical forest soil microbial communities from Panama analyzed to predict greenhouse gas emissions - Panama Soil - Plot 1 (version 2) | ecosystem: Environmental > Terrestrial > Soil >...
TGCCGCGGCTTCGATTCTGGCGAAGGTATATCGCGACGACATGATGAACGAGTTCGATTCCCTCTTTCCCGTCTACCGCTTCCGCTCCAACAAAGGCTACGCCACCCTTGTGCATCGGCGGGCCATCCTCGCCGTGGGTCTCTCACCTCTGCATCGGCGGACCTTCTCCGCGCAGGGACGCTTGTTCGACGAGGAAGCTTGACATGGCTCTGAACCGCGCGAAGGTTCTGGAGACCGCCGACAAGCTGGCCCGCCAGGGCAAGCTCGACGAAGCGATCCGGCATTATCTCGTCCTCTCCGAAGACAATCCCCGCGACGTGAACACCATCAACCGGATTGGCGATCTCTATGTGCGACTTCGGAAGAACAAGGAGGGCATACGCCAGTTCATGCGGATCGCAGACCTGTACGCCGGCGACGGCTTTCATCTCAAGGCCATCGCCATGTACAAGAAGATCACCAAGCTGGAGCCCAATCACCTGGAAGCCAACGAGCGCCTGGCCGAGATGTACGGAAAGCAGGGGCTGGTGACGGAGGCGCGCAGCCTGTTCATGGCCATGGCGGAGCAGTGCCTCAAGGCCGGCCAGAAAGACAAGGCGCTTGCGATTTACGAGAAGGTCCTGGCCATCGAGCCGGGCAACGTGAAGGTCCGACTGCTCATCGCCGAGATTCATTCCCGTGACGGAGAGCCCGGGCGCGCCGTGGAAGGATTCCTCGCGGTGGCCGCGGAGCTGCGCAGGCGGAACATGATCGAGGAAGCGATCAAGGTTCTGCAGAAGGCATCGCGGCTGCAGCCTGCCAACCCCGAAGTGCTCGGCCAGCTGGCCGAGCTGCTCCAGTCCGGCGGAAAGAATCCGCAGGAAGCTCTGAGCCTCCTGGAATCGCTCCATCAAGGCGATCCCGCGAATCTGCGCAATCTGCAGCTTCTCGCGGAGGCGTATCTCGGGGCTGGAAAGGGCCGCGAGTTCGAGAAGGTTCTGGGCGCCGCCGCGGGCGAGGCCAGGATTGTCCTGATGGAGACGGAGGCGCGCTTCTTCGCCTCCCGGCAGGAGCCCGAGAAGGCCGTCGCGAAGCTTCGGGAGGCGGCGGAAAACGCGCTCAAGGAAGGGCTGCCCGAGCGCAGCGCCGCGCTGCTCGAGGAGGCGCTTCGCATCAGGTCGGATGACGCGGAACTTCTCGAAGCGATCCTCGATATCTGGACCCGATCGAGTCAGCGGCAGGGCATGATTGCTGCCCTGGAGAGGCTCGCCCAACTGCATGCCCGGCTCGAAGGCTGGATGGATGCACGCCATTCTCTCGAGAGACTAGACGATCTCGATCCGGAGAATGCCCTGGCGCGCGAGCTGCGCGCTCAGCATGCGAGGCTGGTCGCAAGCTCCGCCGAGGAGCCTAGCCCGAGCGACGACGGCGTTCCAAGTCTGGATGAGCTCGAGAAGGTCGTGGAGCTGGAGGTGTCGCTCGACGACGATGCCAAGGAGGGCGAGGGGGTCGAGCTCGATCTGCTCGACTCCGTCGGAATGGACGAGGGATTGGAGGAACCGGGCATCGAAGCGCCCGCCGAGGACGAGAGCGAGGCCGAGGAAATCACCATCGGAGAGCAGGGCCAATCGTACACGGGACGCAGCGTCATTCAGGAGATGCGCGGGGATCCCTCCAAGCCGGACCTCGACGAGGACTTCCTGAGCGAGCACCTGACCGAAGCGGAGGTGTTCCTGAAGTACGGCCTCGTGGAGAAAGCGCGCGAGCAGCTGCAGGCCATCCTGGACCGCTATCCGGAACATCTTCCCGCGCTGATGAAGATGAAGGAGGTCCGCGTCGAAGAGGGTCGGAAAGGTGAGGCGGCCGGCCTCGCCTTGAAGGTGTCCCGCCTCTTGCGCGACAAGGGAGACGAAGAGAAGGCGACAGAGTGGATGGAGCAGGCCCGCGACCTGGACCCTGGCGCGGCCGACGCGGCGCTGGAGCCCTCTGCGGACGTGCAGACCCTGCCCAAGCTGTCCGACGCTCCGGGACGTCAGGTAGCGTCGAATCTCAGCCTCGACGCCGACGATCTCTCCGCATCGGGTTCGCCATCTCCCAGCCTTTCCGAGAGCGGGAGCGAGCCTTGGAGTGACGAGCTGTCGATCGATCTGGTCGACGGGCCTGAGGCTGCCGGCGACCACGCCGGATTCGAGGATCGAGTGAGCCAGCTCGAGTTCTCGCTGGAACAGGGTCTTCTGGAAGAGGCGGAGGAGCTTCTCAGGGGTCTCGAGAAGGAATCTCCCGCCCATCCGGATCTGATCCGCCTGCGCATGAAGCTGCATGCCTCGCCGAAAACCGGGTCAGTCTCCTCCCTCCCGGTGACCGGAGGCGATCTCGACATGGACGTGGAACGGGCTTTCGGCACCCCGCCAGCCAAGGAGGAGAGCGCGGGTTCCGCCGGCCTCTCTCTCGATGGAGAAGACGGATTCTTCGACCTCGCCGCTGAGTTACGCGCTCATGCGATTGATAGCACACCGGAGCCCGCCCGGGAGCCTCCTGCAGGGCTTAACTCTCGTGAGGAAGAGAACGTCGACGAGATCTTCAAGGCCTTTCGTCGGAAGGTGGATCAGCAGGTAGAAGAGGAGGATTACGAGACCCGCTACAACCTCGGAATCGCCTACAAGGAGATGGGCCTGCTCGACGAGGCAATCGGGGAATTCCAGTATGCCTCCCGTGATCCGAGGCTGTTCATGGAGTGCTGCAGCATTCTGGGAATCTGTTTCCGGGAGAAGGGAATGTCCGAACTTGCGATGAAATGGTACCGCAAGGCGCTGGAGTCGACGGGTCATCCCGAGGACAAATACTTGGGCGTACGCTACGATCTCGCCGAGCTTCATCTCGAGAGAGGGGAGCACGCCCAGGCGCTTGCGCTCTTCTCCGAAGTCTACGGAAGCAACTCCAATTACCGCGATGTCGCTTCAAGAGTCCGCGAGCTGAAGAAGCGGGTCGGCTGAAACGCTCCACCCGTTCCATCTCTTCGTGACAACAAGTCAGATGCGACAGATTCGCCGTCGTGAGAGGACAGGCTGCGCCAAAATGGGCATCTCCGCGCCTTCCGGGTCTGGAAATCTACCGCCGCTTCCGCCGTCCAAAATCTCCTAACTGAACCAAACAATGAGAATTGCAGAGGCGCGTACGGTTCCTTTGAGCAAGCCGGCCTGCTTGGCAAAAGAGTTGCTATAGCAATGGGCAATCGTTCGGAAGGGTTGATGAACTTACCCCTCCGAATTCTTAATGAAGGCTAGTACCGGCAGCTGGTGTAGGGAAGCCCAAATCCCCCTGCCAACCCCTACCCCCCCACCTAAAAGAGAGAGCAAAATCGCCCGCATCAGCTGCCGGGCGTTTTTTTTGTCATTTCAAAGGGCAGCCCTGCTGCGCGATTCGCTTCCTTGACACGCCGGGTCCGCATTTGATAGGGTGCCGATTGCAATTGCCATAAAATAAACGAGATATTCACCCCGTCTTCCGGCAGAGGTATTCATGAGCGAAGCGAAGACCTACCGTAATTTCATCAATGGCGAGTGGGTGAGCTCGGCATCCGGCAAGAGCTTTGAGAACCGGAACCCCGCAGATACGAGCGAAATCATTGGGTACTTTCAGGACAGCGATGCGGCCGATGTCGAGCAGGCGGTCGAGGCCGCCCGGGAAGCCTATCGCAAGTGGCGGCTGACGCCCGCCCCGAAGCGTGCTGAATATGTCTACAAGGTAGGGGAAATCCTCATCCGCAGGAAGGAAGAATATGCCCGTGAGATGACGCGGGAGATGGGGAAGGTCCTCAAGGAAGCTCGGGGCGATGTGCAGGAGGGCATCGACATCGCCTACTACACGGCCGGCGAGGGACGAAGGATGTTCGGCAAGACGGTTCCTTCGGAGCTGCCGAACAAGTACGCCATGTCGATGCGCATGCCGGTGGGTGTCTGCGCGCTGATCACGCCATGGAATTTTCCGATGGCGATACCCTCATGGAAGCTGATGCCGGCGCTCGTGTGCGGCAACACCGTGGTCATGAAGCCTGCCTCCGACACGCCTCTGAGCACTTATCACCTGGTGAAGGTCTGCCAGGAAGCGGGAATTCCCAGGGGGGTTGTCAATCTCGTCACGGGTTCGGGCCGCGCGGTCGGCACGCCCTTGATGCAGCATCCATCCGTGGACCTGGTCTCGTTCACCGGGTCCACGGAGACGGGCGGTCAGGTCGGGGAGACCACCGCCAAGCTCTTCAAGCGCTGCTCGCTCGAGATGGGAGGCAAGAACGTCATCATCGTCATGGATGACGCGCGCCTCGATCTGGCGCTGGACGGCGTGCTGTGGGGAGCCTTCGGAACGACCGGACAGCGGTGCACGGCTACCAGCCGGGTTGTCGTGCACAAGAAGGTCTACGCGGAGTTCGTGGAGAAGCTGGCGGAGCGCGCCAGGAATCTGAAAGTGGGCGACGGCCTCGACGACTCCGTGGAGGTGGGCCCGCTGATCAATGAAGCCGCGGTCAAGAAGATCACTGAGTACGTGCAGATCGGGCGGGACGAAGGCGCCAATCTCCTGTGTGGCGGCGTGCGGCTCACCAAAGGGGAGCTGGGGCGCGGAAACTTCTTCGCACCCACCGTCTTCTCGGACGTGGAGCCGCGCATGCGCCTGGCCCAGGAGGAGATATTCGGCCCCGTGCTCTCGATTATTCCGTGCGACTCGCTGGATCATGCCATCGAAATCGGCAACGGAGTCAAGTACGGACTGTCGTCGGCCATCTACACGCAGGACGTGAACAAGGCTTTCATCGCCATGCGCGATCTCTTCACGGGCATCTTCTACGTGAACTCCTCGACCATTGGCGCCGAGGTCCAGCTTCCCTTCGGCGGCACCAAGCAGACCGGCAACGGACACCGCGAAGCCGCCGACACCGCCCTGGACATCTTCTCGGAATGGAAGTCGGTTTACGTCGACTTCAGCGGCAAGCTTCAGAAGGCCCAGATCGACAGCTGAAGGTCGCGAGCGTCGTCAGCGGCCGCGAATCCTTTCAAGAGCGCTCGGAGAAGAGAGAAGATGATCCTCGGGGTTCCGAAAGAGATCAAGGACAACGAATATCGCGTCAGCATGGTTCCTGCCGGGGTAAAGAGCCTCACCGACGCCGGCCACCGCGTCCTGATCCAGAAGGGGGCCGGAGAGGGAAGCGGCATCTCCGACGAGGAGTTTCGCGGCGCGGGCGCGACGCTGGTGGACTCCGCCTCCGCCGTGCTCCAGGATTCCGAGATGGTGGTGAAGGTGAAGGAGCCTCAGCAAGAGGAGATCGCTCAGTTCCGGCGAGGGCAGATTCTCTTCACCTACCTGCACCTGGCGCCCGATCGCGAACAAACCGCCGGTCTGCTCAAGGCCGGTGTCGCGGGCATGGCTTACGAGACGATCGAGGAGCCCGATGGATCGCTGCCCCTGCTGACCCCCATGAGCGAGGTCGCCGGAAGGATGTCGATCCAGGTTGGAACGCACTATCTGCAGCGCACGAAAGGGGGCGTGGGCATCCTGCTTGGCGGGGTTCCCGGTGTGCTCCCAGGACAGGTCGTCATCATCGGCGGCGGGACGGTGGGGACCAACGCGGCCAAGCTCGCCCTCGGGTTGGGTGCGCGCGTCACCGTGCTGGAGCGCTCCGCGGCGCGCATGCGTTACCTGGACGACATCTTCGGGGGCCGCGTCGAAACGCTGATGAGCAATGCCTACTACCTGGCCGAATCGGTGGCCCGCGCGGATCTTCTCATCGGCGCCGTGCTCATCGCGGGAGCGGCCGCTCCGAAGCTTGTCCGACGTTCCATGATCGCCAGCATGAAGCGCGGCTCGGTCATCGTCGACGTCGCGGTGGATCAGGGTGGGTGCATCGAGACCACCCGTGCCACCACCCACAGCGAGCCAACCTTCATGGTCGACGGCGTGCTGCATTACTGCGTGGCCAACATGCCCGGCGCCGTGCCGCGCACCTCGACCTACGCCCTCACCAACGTCACGCTGCCCTACATCTATCGAATCGCCCAGCGCGGACTCAAGGACGCCCTCCGCAAGGATGCCACGCTGGCGCTCGGCCTCAACGTCTTCGAGGGTAAAGTCGTTCACGCCGCCGTGGCGGAGTCGCAAGGGCTTTCCCATTCGCCGCTGGAGAGCATCCTGGCATGAGCGCGCGTTCATGGAGGCTGATCCTGGATCCGCCGCAGGACGGCTTCGAGAACATGGCGCGCGACGAAGCTCTGCTGGAGGCCTGCCGCCGCGACGCGCTGGCCTCGGATCTCTATCCCGTGCTGCGGATCTACGGCTGGAGCGTGCCCACCCTCTCGCTCGGCAGATTTCAGGACGCCATCCGCTCGGTCGATCAGGGTTTCTGTCGGGATCACGGGATTCCGGTCGTGCGACGCCCCACCGGCGGCGCGGCCGTGCTTCATGATCGGGAGGTCACCTACTGTCTGGTGGGCCGCACCGGAGAGGCTCCTTTCGACGGATCGGTTCTCGAATCGTACCGACGGATCGCGGGGGGCCTGGCGCAGGGCTTCGCGCTGCTGGGCCTGACGGCCGACCCCGGATGCCGGGTCGGAAGACCGGCAGCCGGAACGGCGCCCGCGCAGTGCTTCGCCAGGGCCGGCAGCTACGAAATCACGTTCGGCGGCAAAAAGGTCGTCGGCTCGGCGCAGGTTCGTCGTAAGGGAGCCTCGCTGCAGCACGGCTCCATTCTCCTCGACGCGAATTCGCGGCTGTTCGATGAGGCCACCGGAGGCCAGAAGGAGGAGCGGCGCGGATGGACGACCCTGACCGAGCTGCTGGGCCGCCGCCCCGAATTCGAGGAGGTGGCGCTGGCCCTCGCCCGCGGTCTGGGCTCTTCCTTCTCCGCAGCTTGGCTGATGGGGGAGAGCGCTCACGCCGAGGAGCGCATGGCGCAGCGCCTGCGCGCCAGGAAATATCTCAACGCGCACTGGACGGCCCGCGGAACCTCTACACTCAGTCGTATTTGATCAGAACGACCGTCGCTTCCCGTCCATCCACGCCCGCGCGGTGAGGCGGGCTCGGCAGGCTCATCCCGCTGGCATCGGTCAGTCCCGCCGCCTGCGTATCGGTCCCTTCGTCCAGAACCTCGCGTAGATCGCGCCGCCCGATGTCCAGCGCAATCACCATGTCCCCCTCGCTGCGGTGCCACACCAGCGAGCGGGTCGCCTCGTCGAGCGACAGCTCGCCTCCCGATTGCTGGAGAAGATGGCGCAGCCCGTCGCCGTCGATGCGCAGCTCGTTCTTCCGGTTGAACTGGAAGCGCTGCAGGTAGTAGGGGAGCGAAATCCGGAAATGCTGCTGCTCCGAGCACAGCGCCGTCGGCTCGGTCCCGTGCAGGAACGCCTCCAGGATGATCGGATCGCATTTCGACTCGACGCTCGCCTTCAGTCCCGTCCGCCGATCCACCGGCACGAAGCTGATGCTGGAGGGTCGGGGGAATTTCTCCTGCGGCTTGCCCTTCAGCGCGTTCTGGATGAAGTCGATCCAGATGGGCAGGGCCACGTGGGCCCCGGTCTCGTCCACGCCCAGGCTCTTGCGCTGATCGAAGCCGACCCACACGCCCACCACCAGGCTGGGGGTGAACCCGACGAACCAGGCATCCGCGAGATCGTCGGTGGTGCCGGTCTTGCCCGCGATGGGACGATTGAGAACGCGCGCGGCCGCGCCCGTTCCGGTCTCGGTGACTCCCTGCAGCGCATAGGCCATCAGGTAGGCGATGTCCGGCTTGATGACCTCGTTCACCGCCGGGTGCGCCGTCTCGCGCTCCTTCCCCCCGCGATCCAGCACTTTGCGGATCATGTGCGGATCGACCCGGATGCCCTGGTTGGGAAACACCGAGTAAGCGGAGACCAGATCCCACAGGGAGACCTCCGCGGCTCCCAGAGCCAGCGAAGGATAAGGATTGAGATGGCTCTTGATGCCCATACGGGTGGCGAGATCGATCGTCTTGCGGTAGCCCACCTGATTGAGCAGCTTCACCGAGACGATGTTGCGGCTCTCCTCCAGCGCGGTGCGCAGCGTCATGGCGCCGTAGTACTTGCGCGTGTAGTTCTCGGGCTGATACTCGACGTTGGTCTTGCTGTCCACGAAAACGGTGGGCTCGTCGAAGAGAACGTCGGCCAGCGTGTAGTTGGAATCCAGCGCCGCCGAATAGACGAACGGCTTGAAGGCCGATCCCGGCTGTCGATACGACTGGATGACGCGGTCGAATTCGCTGCGGCCGAAGTCGTATCCCCCGACCAGCGCCTTCACTTCGCCGGTGGCGGGCTCCACTGCCAGCAGGGAACCCTCCACCAGCGGCTCCTGATCCAGGAGAAGCTTGAGACGATGCGCCTCCCGATCCATCTCCTGGATCTGGAAGAGCGTCACGTCGCCGACGTGCAGGATCGAGGCGGGCGATGCCGCGCGCGTCCATTGGATCTCCGCCGGCCCCACCCTTCCCTCGTAAGGGCCCACCTTCACCGTCGCGCTCTTTCGATCAACCGCCGTCACCAGGCCATGGACCAGACCTCCCACCTCGAGCGGCCTCTCCCAGTCGGGATGCTTGTAAGCCTCGAGGGTGGTCTTGGCCTCTTTCAGCACGTTGGTCTGGATGGACCTGAACCCCTGGCGCTTGTCCACCGCCCTGAGTCCGCGGCTCATGGCATCGTTCGCCGCCTTCTGCAGAGCCGGATCGAGCGTGGTGTAGACCTCCAGCCCTTCCTGGTACAGCGCCACCTCCCCGTAAGTGCGGTCCAGATAGCGGCGGACCTCCTCGACGAAATACGGGGCGAGCTTGCTCTCCTCGCGCGGCTGGATGCGCTGGAACTGCTCCGTTCGCGCGGTGCGCGCCTGCTCGTCGGTGATGTAGCCTTCGTCACGCATGCGATCCAGCACATGGTCGCGTCGTCGCAGCGCCAGCTTCGGATTCCTGACCGGCGAATAGGCCTCCGGACGCTGGACGATGCCGGCCAGCAGAGCCGCCTCGGCCAGCGTCATGTCCTTGGCCGGCTTGCCGAAGTAGTAGCGCGAGGCCGTTTCCACCCCGTAACGGCCGTGCCCCAGATAGATCTGGTTGCAGTAGAAGACCAGGATTTCCTTCTTCGTGTAGGTCTTCTCGATCTGCATGGCCAGGACCGCTTCCTGAATCTTTCTGCGCACGGTCTTGTCGGGCTTGAGGAACAGGAGCTTGGCGAGCTGCTGAGTCAGCGTGCTGCCCCCCTCGGCGATCTTCATGTGCACCAGATCGCGCAGCAGCGCCCGCGAGATTCCCAGGGGATCCACGCCGAAATGATGATAAAAACGCGAGTCCTCGGTCGCGATGATGGCTTGAATAAAGGCTGGAGGAATCTGGTTGAAATCTACCAGGATGCGCTTCTCGCCGCCGAACTGATAGGTGGGAGTCCCGTCGGCCGCGAACAGAACGCTGACGACGGGCGGCTTCCAGTCCTCCAGGCGGGAGACTTCGGGAATGTCGGACGTGAGAAGATAGCCCGTCAGAGAGCCGGTGACGCCTGCCAGAGCCACCAGAATCGCAATGATGAGGATTTTCCGGAGGGAAGTCCTGCGGGGCGGGCCTTGTTGCTCAATTCCTTTGGAATCAGCATTTACATCTGCTATCATCGCGCCGGAGTATAGCACACACCCTGGTGAAGACAACTCCGCTTTTCGACGAGGCAATCAGCCGTGAGCACGGGCAAGCCATCTCTTCCTCCGATGGAAGGAACGAACCGGCCAAAGAAGGTCCTGGAAGGGTTCCGTAGGCCCACGTGGCCGGGTCCCGAGGATGGCCGTTTCACGCTGGTCTCCGAGTTCCAGCCCAGGGGGGATCAGCCTGAAGCCATCCAGAAGCTGGTGGAATCGATCTGCGCCGGGCGCCAGCACCAGGTGCTGATGGGCGTCACGGGATCCGGCAAGACCTTCACGATCGCCAAGGTCGTCGAAGCGGTGAACCGCCCGACGCTCGTGCTGTCCCACAACAAGACGCTCGCGGCCCAGCTCTACCAGGAGTTCCGCTCGTTCTTCCCGCAGAACTCGGTCGAGTACTTCGTGTCCTACTACGATTACTACCAGCCCGAGGCGTACGTGCCCCAGACCGACACGTACATCGAGAAGGAGACCTCCCGCAATGAGGAGATCGACAAGCTCCGACTCGCCGCCTCGAAGGCGCTCTTCGAGCGGCGGGACGTCATCGTGGTCGCGTCGGTGTCCTGCATCTACGGCCTCGGCGCGCCCGACTCCTACTACGACATGCTCGCGTACCTCGAGGTCGGCGACACGCAGGGCATGCCCGCGCTGCTCGCCCGCCTCGTGGCCATGCAGTACGAGAGGACGCACATGGACCTCGCGCGCGGCAGCTTCCGCGTCCGCGGCGACGTCCTCGAGATCCAGCCTGCCTACGAGGACGCGGCGGTCCGCGTCGAGTTCTTCGGCGACGAGATCGAGAAGATCACGAAGACCGATCCGCTCCGCGGCACGCCGCTCCAGCGGCTGGAGCGCCTGGCGCTGTATCCCCGCACCTTCTACGCGACGCCGAAGGAGACGCTCGAACGGGCGATCGGGTCGATCCGGGTCGAGCTCGACCAGCGCCTCGCCGAGCTGACGCAGGCGGGGCGCCTCCTCGAGGCGCAGCGGCTCCACCAGCGCACGATGTTCGATCTCGAGATGATCAAGGAGCTCGGCTACTGCAACGGCATCGAGAACTACTCGCGCCACCTCTCGGGCCGCGCGCCCGGTGAGCCGCCGCCGACCCTCATCGACTACTTCCCGAAGGACTTCCTCCTCGTCGTCGACGAGTCGCACGTGACGCTGCCGCAGGTCCGCGGGATGTACTTCGGCGACCGCTCGCGCAAGGAGGTCCTGGTCGAGTACGGCTTCCGCCTGCCGTCCGCGCTCGACAACCG
>Ga0066903_100005642_pt1 | contig 10907 bp, 7 predicted proteins | sample PanSoiMetaGPlot1_FD_67491 | JGI IMG/M metagenome (GOLD analysis project Ga0066903, IMG submission 67491) | Tropical forest soil microbial communities from Panama analyzed to predict greenhouse gas emissions - Panama Soil - Plot 1 (version 2) | ecosystem: Environmental > Terrestrial > Soil >...
GCCCGCTAAAGAAAAGATCGCGCCGCCGCCACTCGGGGCACCAATCGATGACAAGGCTTATGGATTTAACGACATTGAGCAACACAAGTTCGATTGGAAAGGTAGAATCGTTAGGCTGGAGGTGACTCCGAAAATCCTGGAGTCCAGGCAAATTGGCGCGGATACATATCGCGGCTTTTTCAAGGATACCGCGACACCCAATCACTACGGCGTCGTCGAGTTTCCGCACGACGCGCTGGTGAAGCTGGGATTTCTCAAGAAAATCGTGAGCGGTGCGCACGGCTCGGAGGATCTGGAAAAGATGGGCGCGTTGGGTCGCACTGAAGGCGAACCAGTTTCGTTTTACGTACAGGTCATTCCAATCGGCGAGAAGCCCGCCGCGAGAACCATAGCCGTTGGCGCGAGGCTCGTGCGCGATCCCGATGGGAGCGTCAGTTATACATGGGGATCCGATGAGAAACAGATCGCGAAATCACCGCATGCTCCCGCAGCGTCGGACACGCCCGAGGAGGATCTCGTGAACCGCGGGATCGAAAAAGCGAAGAACGGCGATTTGGATGGTGCCATAGCTGATTTCGACCGCGCGGCCGAACTCAATCCAAACGATGACACGCCGTATTATAACCGTGCCCAAGTTAGAAAGCTAAAGAATGACACGGCTGGCGCTATTGCAGATTACACCAAAGCGATTGAACTCGGCTCGACAAATCCGGCCGCTTACAACAATCGCGGCAATGCTAGAGTAGAAAATAAGGATCGTGAGGGTGCAATTGCTGACTATACCCGTGCCATAGAACTCAAACCCGATTATGCACGCGCCTACTACAATCGTGCAGTCCTGAAGAAGGAGAAGGGGGATAAAGCTGGAGCCGACGCAGACTTCAAACGCGCCCAACAGCTGGACCCGGCGTTGGTGAGCGAAGAGTCTGGCGCAGAGGAGTCACCATCTCCTGCGCATGCGGTGGAACCCAACTCGAAAGAGGCCAACGCCAACAACCGCGGCAACGCCAAGGCGGACAAAGGCGACTTCGACGGGGCCATCGCCGACTACACCCGCGCCATCGAACTCGACCCGAAATTTGCCGAAGCCTACTACAACCGCGGCCTCGCCAAAAAGCATAAGAGCGATTTCGACGGAGCCATCGCCTACTACAATCGCGTCCTCGAGCTGGACCCGGAATACGCCAGAGCCTACTGCGACCGCGGCGTGGCCAAGCGGAGAAAAGGCGATCTGGACGGAGCGATCACCGACTACAATCGCACCATCGAGCTCGATCCGAAATATGCCATCGCCTACTACAATCGCGGCAACGCTAAGAATGAGAAGGGCGACTTGGATGGTGCCATCGCCGATTACACTCGCGCCATTCAGCTCAATCCGAAATATACTGAAGCCTACTCCAACCGCGCTGACCTCCACGCTAAGAAGAAACAGTATGCTGCCGCGATCAAGGATACACAGAAAGCTATTGAACTAGACCCTAAAGATGGAGACTACTACTTATCTCTCGGTTGGTATCAGCTCTTCAATCGAAAACCGCGTGAATCGGTTGCAGCTTCCCTTAAAGCATTGAAACTTTCGCCGGATGAAGCAGTGATGATTAATGGCAATCTCGCCCATGGTTATTTGTTCAATAACCAATTGGAAAAGGCGAAGGCGATCTATTTGGAAAACAAAGATGCCAAGCTTCATGATGGACGAGTCTTTAGCCAAGCTGTGCTGGATGACTTCAAAGAGTTTCAGGAGGCGGGCATCACTCACCCCGACATGGAAAAAATCAGAGCGCTCTTCACTGCGAAGACTACCCAATGAGCTTGTGGAAGGAGAGTAGTAACGAGAACCCCGTCGAAAAACTGCACTGCAGAAAGGAGCCTTAGGTTTTCCATGAGGAAAAACATTTTTGTTATTCTTATTGTTATTGGCAGTTCAGTCCTGGCCCTGTCAATTGTGCCAGCGCAGGACGCGAAGTTCGCGGCTGACAGCCTAAACTACAGCCGCGACTTTTATTCGAAGGTTCATCTCGTCGCGATTGCGAAACTCGATTTCGGTGAAGGGGGTACCGCGGAATTCAAATACGATCGTTATCCAAACGGCGGGCCAGAACGAATCCAGGCTGGCAACGGGCAGGAGTTCGCGCGGAAAGATGGAAAAACCTGGTTGAAATCAAATGATTGGGGCGAAACGGGCAAGCCGGTCGACCCACAAACATCCAAGCGATTGAACAACTGGGTAGGCTTGATCGAAGCGAGGTTGAATGGCAAACCGACGTCGAATGATCCCAGCGAAGGCGCGACGGTGATGAAGTTCATCGGGAAGGAAGACCAGGGCGAGCGGGAAGAATTCGTTTTCGAAGAATCAAGAGAAAAACCGAGAGCGAGTTCCTACCCACGCCTCAGTTTTGGAAGATTCAAGAACGACAAGACCGATCACGTCTTGTTCTCGGAGTTTTCGGGACCGATGCGACTCGGCGAGCGCGACGCGCAGGTAAAGATCAGTTTTAGCCACCTGATCGCGGTTAAAGTGAAGGAAACGCGCATGGTCTGGAGCGAGACGGAGCACCGTTATGTCGAAGCCGATGATAGCAAGGCCCCCGAGTCGTCCCCTTTGCCAGCAACACCGGCCGAAAGCAATGCGCAGATACAAGGAACCGGAAAGACTGTGAGCCTCCTGGATGGCAAGCTAAAGCTCGACATCCCACCGGATTTTTCGCGTGATCCTAATGATCCGAAGGAACCAAAGACGATCGCTAAATTCTCAGGCCCGGATGGCGCGTGGGGAACAGTGTTGCGCGGCACGCATGGGCTGACACCGGACCAGCTTGAGGGTTATCTCAAGAAGCGCGTCGCCGAATACAGCAAAGGCTTCAAATGGCTACCGAAGGATTCGCAGCTGCTATGGCTGAAGAAAGAAATCGTGACAATCGATGGCCGCAAATGGGCTGACTGGAGTTTTGTCCCGATGTTAAAAGGCAAGAAGGATTACTCGCATAACCCTGTCTATACCCGGAACCTCACCACTTCCTATAAAGGGCAGCTCTTAGAGATCAACTTTACCTCGAACCTGAACACCGATCCCACCGTAAAGGCAGAGATCGACCGTATTATGAAGTCGGTGCATTTGGAGGAATGAAGACCGATCCAACACCTGACTCAGGCTCTGGCGCGTGCAATCACGTTATTTCATGTACATTCGCTGCGGTGTTTTTGCTTGTCGCTACATCGGCCTTCGCACAGGAGCAGAAAAAGCCGCGAGCGAGATCTATTTCGCCGGATGGCAAGTGGGAATTGTGCGCTGGCGCGACCGAACAGGACGATTTTGTTATCACAAAAGCGGGCAGCGACGAGCCTTCGCTCGTGCTCTCTGAAGAAGAATACGTTGACGGACTCGCAGAATGGCTGGGTCGAGCGCCTGGCTACGCAAACATCATTTGGGCGCCGGACTCAAAACGCTTTGCGTTTAACCTTCAGCCGGCCAAGGCCTATCAAACGGTGCAATTTTATCAACTCAACGGAGACACGTGGCGCAAGCTCGATTCGCTAGAATCCAACACCGCCAGGGCTGCGCCGCTCGATCATGTGATGGCAAGAGAGAAGAAAAAGCTGAAACTGCCCGATCCGGGCGATCAGGGCTGGCCAATCATGAATAGCTGGCAGGTTCGCAAATGGATCGACTCAAGCACCGCGTTGCTATATGCGCACTCGAAGAGAAGCTTCGAAATCAATAACGAAACGGAAAGCATACGCGCAGCTTTTTTCTTCACGCTTAAGTTCGATCCTGCGGGCCACTGGAAAATTGCAAGAACGCGTGAGGTGGTTCCGGCAAGCGGAGTCGGTGGGCTCAACAAAATTGAGCAGGAAGAAGCCAGGCGAATTGAAGAGACCCAGAAGAAAGACAAGCCACAAGACGGAGTGGAAGCAAAGCCGTTAGGATGGGAAGCAAAACAGGAATAAAACTCAACTTTTGGAAATGACAGCCTTACTGCAAAGATACTGTGGGCGTTGGACTCAAAACATTTTGCATTCAATTATAGCCCTCCCACGCGCAACCATACGACCTATGAAACGATGCTAGGAGAGTTTATGAAACGTCTTGCTCAATTATTACTGCTGGGAGCGCTCATACTGCTGCCGGTTCAAGGTGTCCAGGCAGAATCTCCCAATGATCCAATCTACGTGAAAACTTCCAACGGGTGGAATGCCGCGTATGCACACGGTAACGAGTACGCTGAATTCCGCGTAATAGGGAACGGCGCAAAAATTCAAGACCCCTATCATATCCTGCTACAAAAGGGTGTTGGCATGATGGTTTCCTTTGTCGATAAAAAGGAGCTTCAAAACGACGGGGATTTATTGAGCGCTCACGCTCAATGGGAAATAAATTACTGGCATCAACATGCCAGCAGAGTTGAAAGCAATATTCGAGAAGACGTAATAGGAACAAGAAAGGACCTTAAGGTTACTGAGATAAGAGTGTACAACGACAAAGGCGCACAGATGTCATCCTATTTGATCGGGCTTGCTGCGAAAGATGGGGTTTTTGTCCTTTCAGTTTCACCAGCCAAAAAGGATGTAGATCCATTGGTAAAGGAATTGGTCAGCTCGTTCAAACTTGTGCCTCGAAATCTAGATGCTGAAGAAACGAAGCGGCTGTCATCGGAAGCCAAGGCGCAGCGTTAAACCTACGTCTAGCAAATCGCTGAAGCCGAGAAACTCCGGGCAGGGTCGTCGGTAAATGAGAGAAAAGGTCGGCATTCCGGGCTTTGCGGCATAGCTTAAACGTTGGGCATCTACTGGAGAAAACTAAGTGAACACAAGAACTGGCCTGCTTGTCCTTGCGCTGTTCAGCTGTTTGTCGGCGCCCGTGACTCTGGTAGCTGCGTCCTGGAGGAAAAGTATTTTGAAACTCGTGACAATTTCATCCGGCAGTTTGAAAAAGCATCGACCCCGATTGATGATCGTCCCGCCCTTGCTGAACTTGAGAAACAACTGAAGGCAATTGTAGGGCCAGTTAATTACAAGCATCAAGCAGTTCGAAGTGTTCGAAGCAGCAGTGCTCCAATAGAACCCTATCCAAGACTGATTCGGTTTTGCGAACCCATACTGCTATTCGCGTTTACGCTTTGGCGGGCAACGTGATCGAGAGACACGAGCAAGCGGGCGAGTTCGTTGAACCATGACATCGCGCTTTACGATTCGCGGCACTTCGTGATTAAATACTGCCCGTGGCTATCCACTTTGATTGTCCTTGGTGCACTCAGACCATCTCGTTGACGAGAGTAAAGCACGCGCAAGGATTGAGTGTCCCCACTGCAATCGTCCAGTTAAGGTGCCTGCCAAACCCACCCACGAGCCGCTGCCGTCTCTGCCGGAATCTTCGCTGGCATCCTCTGCCGACACGCCCGCTTCTGGTTTGGACTCCGCCGTGTCAAAACCACCACTGCCGCCAGCATCGCCACCGCAACCAGCACAGGTTCCACCTCACGGGAAAGCACGAAACATGAGGCGCAGCGCGATACTGAAAGCCGCGATCAAGGAGCGGCAAGCGGGAAAACCGGCGGAAGAGGTCTACAAGACCTATCAAGGGCAAGTCCGCCCCAACAACGCCCTCGCCATGGCGATCGCCTCTGTGGCCGATCCCGAAAGGAAGCGGCGCTACGCCGTCTTGAATTACATCTTGGTCGCCTTGCTCATCTTGGTCGCCGTCCTCAAGACCTTGAGCCTCGTGATGTTTTCCAATCTCTCGCCCGGCCTGATGGTCGGCGCCGTGGTTCTCGGCCTCATCGCGCCGTTCGGCTTCGCCTACGTCATCGCCCGTTTCGACGGACGCGTGTATTCCTTGCTGATCTCTCTGGCTTTCCTCAGCGCTCTCAAGATCCTCTTCGAGGAAGGCAATTCGGTTGGGAAGCTTGCCGATCTCGTCTTGCCTGCCGCCATTATCGCTCTCGCCTTCGTGGCGCAGAGGAAGATTTTTCCGAACATGCGCCTCTTCCGCGTCAAGAAAAGCGCCGACGGCTCCTACGTTTGGGCGAGGCGCCTCGCTGAAGCGACCGCTGCATGGTCGTCTCTTCCCCCGGCCACGCCGCCATCGCCTGCGCCACCCGCTGCTACTCCACCGCACCGGCGCAACTGGTGGTCACGGAACTGGGTGTGGTTTGTCCCTGCAGGTTGCTTAACCATACTTGTTTGTCTCGCTCTAGTTGTTTGTGCGTTTGTGCTGCTCGTGGTCAGTGCAGTGAAGTCGAGCGACTTTTACCGAATGGGTGTGGCTCGTGCCAAGAGCGATGCACGCGTTCAGGCTGCTTTGGGCGCCAACCTTCACGATGGGATGTTTTTACCCGGCGATACTCGCATGAATGGTTCCTTGCGCGAATACGAGTTCAGAATTTCAATTTCCGGAAGCAAAGGGAAAGGCACAATTTATCTGGTAGTCGCGAAATCAGCGGGGCAGTATCAAATCGACAACTTGAGCGTCAAAACGAATGACGGCGAAATCATTGATCTGAACGAGACGAACCCATCGTCCGTTTCCAATGCAGCACGCGATCAGTCAAACCGTGCAACAGCGAGCCAGGTTAAGGCGGTGGATTACCTGGAGCCCGCCAATACACAGAAGCTTCTCGTAGACATCAAGGAAGACTTTGGCCAGGGCGCGCAATTCAAGGAGATCAGCATTGATCACAACGGCGCGACGGTGAAGGCAGCCGCGCCGGGGAAGCGCGATGAGATCCAGCAATATACTTACGATGCCAGGGAAAGGGCCAAACCCGAATCATCCAACTTCCCGAAGAGTCCTTTTGATAGCTTTGAAGAAAAGGATCTCTTTGGCATTGCCGAGCTCCAGAGTTTCGAGGCCCGCATTCCCGAGTTGGAGAAAAAAACCATCGAGCGGCTCCGGATCCCCGATGGCAGAATTAAACACCTTACGTTCTACCGGCGGAGTCCCTTTTATCCGGGCAACAAAAAACTCCTGCTTCAAATCTATTGTGAAGGAAAGGGTGACGGGCGAGTCGTCTATGACCCGTCGGGAAGCGAATACGATATCGTCGGAGGGCACCCCTTGGGCCCCGTCCAGACCACCGCGCCGCAAATGAAGACGGGAATCTTTGTCGGAAAGGATGCAAGGTTCACGGGCCCGGACTCCAGCAAGACTAATGATCAGGATGTCGAGGCCCTTCTCAAGCAATGGAACGCGGTGATGGACGCCGATGCCGCCGCCGAAGGAAAGTGCAACGCCACGCGCTGGGGCCAGTTGGCGGAGAAAGGTCCGGTCACTCCTGCCGACATTTCGCGCGAGGACTCGCGTGAATATCGCCTGGCGGAACGCGGGCGCATCGAAACCGCAAAGAAGTGCCTGGCTTTTCTCGAGGGCCCAAAGACCAAGGCCTTAATGCCCCAGTTAATGACCACGACCGAACGGCAAGGGCTCGATCACCGAAAGTTTTTCGATCTGGATTTCTGGCGCTCAACTATTCGGCGAATGACCGCCTCGAACGAGTTGAAGAAACTGACTGAAGAGCATTGGGAGGAGTTTCGTCACGGCGGGTATCCTACAGAAGGTCCAAACCTCAAGCCGTGGCAACGGAAGTACCTTGGCCTTGAGGCGGAAGAGAAAGCCGCGCGCGAAGAGCGCCATCGAATCATAGAGAAATATCGTGGCGGCGGGTCCAACTAACGTCGCCGACTACTCGGCGCGCTTCCCCGCAACAATGCGAAAGCTATCGCCGTCTATGCCCCGAAACGACCAAACCGCTCGAGCGTGCCCAGTTGGCGCAACTGGCGAAGAGTATTTGCCAAAAAACAGTTACCGCCGCCGCTTTTTGGATTCCTCGCCAGAGGACGATACCTTAAAAGTGCGTAAGTAGGCGGACGCCAATACTGCAATCCTGTATGCGTATTCGCAAACGGATGAGGAGCAGGGGGCTGTTCTTTTCACGATGAAGTTCGATGCGGAAGGCAACTGGAAAATCGTCAAAACGCATCGGCTGTCGAAAAAGGAGCTCCAAAAGGAGCTACAAGAGGAGCTATGAGATCGTTCTTTATTCTTCTTGTAATCGGGTGGCCTTTCGCGGGACCGACGCGGGAGAGGTACCTATCGGTTAACGGCCCCTTTGATGAAAAAACCGGCAAATGCCGAGTTATTTCAAAGAAGAAACTTCCATCTGACGTGAAAAAGGAATATTAAACCTGCAAGCCCGGGTTCATCGGACGGCCACGCTTATCTCATCGATGAATATCCAGCGACGAAAAATTACTCGCAGTGGGAACGCGTGGGCTACGTTCAACTTCCGCATGAGGTTGCTTACATCGTCCTCTCATCGCACGATAAGGCGAGCTACCAAAAAGATTCCGGCGCGCTCGAGAAAGTTCTGAAAACTCCCCTTTATCTCAAGCCGAAGTTTGAGGGCAAACCGGAGTAGCTTCAATGCTGGGTGAAAGGCATGAATCGGGTAAAGTGACCGCAAAGAAAGCGCACCGCTTTATGAACAACTCCAGGAATATTTCCTCCTGCTGGCTCAATCGTTTGAACCAATCCTGGTTTGTTTTCACGGTGTTCGGGGTTGCGGCCCTCGCAAATGCTGCCAATCCGGATTATCAAATCGAATCGCCGGACGGACGCTTCGCGTTTCGAGAGTTCTTGGCGGCTGCAAAAACCGAAGGATGGGGAAAGGAAACCGTCCTCGCGATTGACGTCGTCGAAATCTCCTCAAAGCGAGTCGTCCTGCCGTCACCGAAAGAAGCGCTGACGCCCATTCACCTGCGACGGGACCCGGCTTGGTCAAGCGATTCGAAGCATATCGCCCTGAATTTTCAAACAGGGCCGCGGACGTGGACAGCGGCGCTCTACGAGTGGGATGGAAAGGAGTTTGCCGAGGTCTCATGGCCGCAGGATGCCGTTCGCAAGCGGTTCGAGGAGGAGCAGGCGGCGCAATTGAAGGCGCTCGGTTTGCCTGACGACACGCCTCGGAAGCTTGTCTATGAAGGTTTTACGGCTCTGGAATGGGTGGATGCGACTGCGGTTAAAGTAATCGCAGAACGCATAGATTCGGTCGTCGTCTCCAAAGACCTGCCTCCGGCCGAACTCGATGCTCGGTTTAGTTTTGTCGTCAAAATTCGTGATCGGCAGAATGCGGAGATAGCCGACGCCACGAAGATTCTCGGCACCTACGGCTATTGGGGCTCAGAAGACAAGGTCGAGGCGCGGCTCGTGGACGAGCAGCCTGAGTCGTCCTATCTGGTCAAAGATGTCGAGGAAGGCCAACAACCTTTCCGTTTGTATGCCTTGGAACGGTTCAGGGTCGTTGGCGAGAAAGGAAATGACTACGTGGTGGAAGATGGGTGTTATCTAGACCGGTGTTATCATAAAGGCAGAATTCCCCGGCGACTCGTTCACAAATTTCCATCGGCCTTTTCAGGTGATGATATAGAGATAGACTGCAGCGCCGAATCCCCCGGCGTTTATTACTGGGTGCTAGTGAAGGACGCAGAATCAGGCTACCTTCCCGCGTTGCGGGCGGTGTTCGCATTTAGTGGGTTTGACGGCATGGCGGGCGAAGCTCAAAGTTTTTCTATTATTGACATCAAAAAACACGTGAGCGCTCGGCAGATTTCCGAAGCACAGGAATCGTTTTCTACTGCGGATCGTGGCACCGTAAAACGTTCGAAATCATCCGCTATCCGGAGAGGCAAGCGCACGGACTTCAGCCAGGTCCTGGCAAAAGCGGATGCCTGCGGGCGCCTGGTGGATGAAAATTCCGACGGATTCGCTGGCATGCGCGTCACGCGCGTTCCCACGGGTAAGAAACCGTTTCAACTCCACGGAGGAGAATATTTCGCGATCACCGGCGAGAAGGATGGCGACTATCTCATCCAAGATGCGGTGGGCAATCAAGGCTATGTGGCAAAGGACTTCGTCGAGACAGTGCCAAAGCCCACGACGGAGTCCGCGATGCTGTTGCCCTTGATGGGGCTACACTACCTGCGAGTGGTGAAAGGGACGCAGAGTGAACGCGATGACGCTGACACGCAGCGTCTGATGCTATCGCTGGATCTCACTGGGCAATCCGGCGCGGAGCACGCCAGAAACTTGGAGAAAATGCTTGATCACCAGGACGCTCTTTCGCTCCTGCTAAAAGAGTTCTCACCAGCTCGTGTAAAGGCCATCGGCGCCATGCTGATGCAAGGCAGGACTGAAAATGAAAAGGCCGAACTCATAAGGAAATACCCGCAGATCTTTCACGGCGATGCGTCGCCCAACAGTCCTGCAAAAAAGAAATCCTAACTCGCTGCCCGACCGAGAAGCTTGCCGTGAAATCTTTACCGCGGCAGCGAAACAGCAGCGTCGCCGTCAGTTTCTTGGCGACATTAGCGCCGCGAGGATCGACACGCCCGCGGAGAAATGCGAGGTTGAACGATGACCACGTGCACTGGGCTGAGGCCGACGCGGCTCAGCAAGACGTTAGGCATCTGCGGGAGAAAACTAGGTGAACACAAGAACTAGCCTGCTTCTCGTTGCGCTGTTCAGCTGTTTGTGGGCGCCCACGACTCTGGTAGCTGCCTCCCCAGAGGAAAAGTATCTTGAAACTCGTGACAATTTCATCCGGCAATTTTCCATAGCGAGCTCACCTGAGGCTAATTCATATGAAAAAGTCCACTCAAAATTAGAAAAAGCCCTCTCAAAATTAGAAAAGCAGCTTCAGTTGATAATAGGCCCCGTTGACGTGGCACATTTTCCAAAACGAGGAAAGATTAATTTGGAGACCCTTCAACAGGATGCCGGTTTTGGCCAGGTCGATGGACTGCGGTTCGGTTCCGAGTTCAAACTATTATTCGTAACGACCACGGGTTTGCTGAATGCTTATTTGCAACAGCATAAGGAACTGCCCACAGAATTGGGCAAGCTCGCAAAG
>Ga0066903_100005643_pt1 | contig 10906 bp, 8 predicted proteins | sample PanSoiMetaGPlot1_FD_67491 | JGI IMG/M metagenome (GOLD analysis project Ga0066903, IMG submission 67491) | Tropical forest soil microbial communities from Panama analyzed to predict greenhouse gas emissions - Panama Soil - Plot 1 (version 2) | ecosystem: Environmental > Terrestrial > Soil >...
ATGGGCACGCACGTGCAACCGTGCTTGGCCGCCTCGAACGTCGTCCACGGCTTCTTCAGTGCGCAGGCGCGGCTGTGTCGAGCTTGAAGGGACGCCAACTGGCCTCCAGAGGGGAAGAGCGTACGTCGTATTGTACGCGCAGCCCACTCCGGAGGCCAGTTTTTCCTTTGCGCCCGGGAGGATTCGAACCTCCGACCCGCGGATTAGAAGTCCGCCGCTCTGTCCACTGAGCTACGGGCGCGCACGCCAGAGGGTAACGGCACGCCGCGGCTAGAGCCCTGTGACGACCTTGATCCGGCCCGACGCGCCGGCCGCGGCAACCGCCTCGAAGTCACGCTCGTTCTGATCCGCGTACAGCTCCGCGAAGCGCGCGATCGAGCGGTCGAACACGTCGCTCTTGCCCAGGTACCCGGTAATCGCTATCGCGTCGCCCGAGCGGGCGTGCGCGCGCGCGAGTGTCCACCCGCAGAGCTCGGCGTACGTCTTCAGCGCCTTCTCGTCCATCGTCTCCACCGGCGGCGAGTACTTGGAATCCCAGAGCTGCCGGATGTAGAAGTCGCGCTCGAGGCCGTCGACTCCCTTCGTCCGCAGCCAGCCGAGCATGATGTCGCTCGCAGATTGCATCAGGCGCTGGCCCTCGACCACGCGCTGGCCGCAGTTGCTGTACTCGCTCCTGCCGAGGAACGGCTCGAGTACCGATGGCTGCGCCTCCTTCGCCTGCAGGAACAGCGGGTCCGAATCGTCCCGGCCGAGCAAAAGGACGATCCAGGCCCGCGTGCCGACGCTCCCGACTCCGACGACCTTTCGCGCCATGTCGACGTAGCGGAAGCGCTCGAGCAGCCTGCGGCGGTCGCCCGAGAGCGTCCGCCGATACGTCCGGATCAATGTCCTGACGGCGTCGTGCAGCTGCGCGCTCTCATCGGCTGGGACGAGATCGTCGATCGGGACGATCAGCGGCGGGTCGCCGATGATCCGCGGCTCACCGTCGACCATGGTGGTCAGCTTGGCGAACGCCTTGATGCTGTCCTTGGTCCGTGCCTTGTCCAGGCCACGCTCGAACTGCTTGAGCCGCTCCTTGTCGACCGACGCGCGGCGTTCCTCGATCACGGCGTCGATGTCGAGCCGCGTGTACCAAATGTCGAGGTTCCGCTGCTGCGCGAACTCGCCGATCGCCTGGCGATAGCGGCGCGCGGCGGTGAGCACGACCTGCTCGCGATGCGCGTCGTCGAAGCCGAGGCTGCGCCCGGCAATGGCGAAGCTCGTCACGAGCCGCTTCAGGTCCCACTCGAACGGGCCCGGGAGCGTCTCGTCGAAGTCGTTGAGGCTGAACACCATCCGCCGGTCGGGCGCGGCGAAGCCGCCGAAGTTGGAGAGGTGCGCGTCGCCGCAGAGCTGCACTTTCAGCCCGCTGCGCGGGATCCCGCCGAGATCGGAGGCCATGAGGTACGCCGCGCCTCGGTAGAAGGCGAACGGGGACGTGAGCATGCGGCCGTAGCGGATGGGCACGAGCTCCGGGACTCTCGTCTGCGCCTGCTCCTCGAGCAGGTCGACCGGGTCGGGCCGCCGCGAGGACGGCTCCCACTCCGCGTGAACCGAGCGCGGGACGTCCACGCGGGCCGCCTTCCCGTGCGCGAAGCGCTCGGCCGGAGTCAGGTGGACGACCTTGGTAGCAGGACGGCGGGCTGAGCTCGCCTTCGTCACCGCCTCTGGCAGCACCTGCACCGGGAGGTCCTCCGCCGCGCCGTTGCCGTCCGCGCCGGGTTCCTCGCTCACGGTCATCTCGCTCTCCCCTGTCGGTCGGTCAATCGGTGCACTCCATCATCCGCCCACTGTCGACAGCTGTCCAGCCGTGGGCTACGGCGCTGCTGTCGCCGCGGCGGAGTCGGCCGTTGGGGCAGGCACCGGGGTCTCCTTTGCTTCCTCGCGGGCGAGCGAGATGACGACGGCGCCGACGAGCGCGAGGCCGAGCCCGACGACCGCGACCACGACGTGCCACATCGGACGGCTGAGACGCTCCTCGAGCAACACCACGCCGACCAGGATCCCCACCATCGGGTTCGCCACCGACACCGTCGCCACCGACGGCGCCAGCCGGCCCGTCCCCAGCGAGACCTGCTGCAGGACGAATCCGAGCACACCCGCGATCGCGAGCGCGTACGCCTCCCAGTGCGAGAGCATCGTCGAAACGCCGTCGTGCAGGTACTCGACGGTGGGCTTCGTCAGGGCTGCAGAGAGACCGAACATGATCCCGGCGACGGTGCCGTAGACCGCCGCCCTCATCGCGAGCCCGCCGCGTCCGCCGAACATGAGCAGTGAGACGCTCACCACGGCGAGGATCGCGATGGTGATCGCCCACTCGTCGTTCGGCGCGTTGTCACGTCCGCCCGCGGGGTCGCCGAAGTAGGTGAACAGGACGAGGCCGAGGACGATGACGAGGGCTCCGATCACCTCGCGCCTGCCGACGTGCTGCTTGGTCAGGAGGTAGCCGAGCGGCAGCGCGAAGATGACCGTCGTAACCAGCAGCGGCTGGATGATCACGAGCCGCCCGCGGTCGAGCGCGGCCGCCTGGAACAGGTAGCCGGCGAACAGCACGAGCGTGCCGGCGAGCCACCACGTCTGTTCGAGCAGGCGTAGCAGCGACGACGGCTCGCCGAGCGAAATGCCGCCGAGATTGAGAGCCCCCTTCTGCTGCAACGTGGCTGCGAGCGCGAAGCAGAGCGCAGCAACGAGTGCCAGGGCGCCTGCCATGTGCGCAAGCGTAGGACGCGTCGTTCATCGAAGCAACAGCGCGACGCGGCTCTTCCGTCTCGGGCACGGTTTCTGACAATCTGCTGCGCGTGAGTTGGGCATGACAGGGTTCTTGGCGGCGCTCGTCGTGGTCGGAGCGTCCGCGTTCGCGATCGGCGCGATGCTGCTGGTGCGCCGCCGCGCGCCGACCGGGAGCTACTTCACGGACGGCGACCGGGCATCTGGCGTGTTCGGCGTGCTCGCCACCGGGTTCGCGATCCTGGCCGGTTTCGTCGTCTTCCTAGCGTTCGAGAGCTTCGACACGTCGCGAAGCGGCGCAGAGTCGGAGGCACGGACCGTGGCGCAGCAGTTCGAGACGGCCCAGTTCTTGCCGATCGCGGTGCGGCGGAGGTTGAGCGGCGAGCTCGTGTGTTACGCCCGCGACGTCGTCCATCGCGAATGGCCCGCCATGGAGGCGGGGACGCTCGGCGACGGGATCAACCCCTGGGGCATCGCCACTTTCCGCACGCTCAAGCAGACGGTGCCCCGGTCTCCGGCCGAGCAAGCCGCCTTCAGCAAGTGGCTCGACCAGCGCGACGACCGCGAGAACGGACGGGCCGACCGGGTGCACGGGGCCCAGGGTGTGATCCCGTTGCCAGTGTGGTTCGTTCTCTTCCTGAGCGCCGGCGCGATCTTCGTCTACATGCTCTTCTTCGCCGACCCGGAAGAGCCGTGGTTCGTCCAGGCGACGATGATCGGAGGGGTTGCAGTCATCGTGAGCTCGATGCTCGTGCTCGTCTGGTTCCTCGACAACCCGTACCACCCTGGACCTGGAGGGCTCCGGCCCACGGCCATGGAGCGGACGCTGCGTCAGCTGGACCAAGCGGCCCCACTCGTCGGAGGCCTGGGCGCGTTGCCGTGTGACGCGAGCGGGCTGCCGCGTGGCTGAGCCTGCATCCCGAGCGACCCACTGGATCGACCTGCTCTCGACGGTGTTGCTCGCGCTGGCCGCCGTCGCGACGGCCTGGGCGACCTACCAGGCGGCGCACTGGCGCAGCGAGCAGGGACTCGCCGGCAATCGCTCCACCGCGGCGCGGGTGCAGGCCAACCGCGTCGCCGGCATCGCGAACCGGCAGATCGTGATCGACGTCGAGACGTTCACGCAGTGGGCCGATGCCTATGCGAGCGGCGACACGAGGCTCGCGGACTTCTACTTCCGTCGCTTCCGGCCGGAGTTCAAACCGGCGGTCGTGGCCTGGATCGCGACGAAGCCGCTGAAGAACCCGCACGCGCCGCTGACGCCGTTCACGATGCCGCAGTACCGGTCGGCCGCCCTGGCCGAAGCCGACCGGCTCGAGGCCAAAGGCGCCGCCGAGTCGAAGGTCTCGCAGGCGAATGTGAAGAAGGCGGATCGCTACACGCTGTGCGTCGTGCTCTTCGCGATGGCGCTCTTCTTCGCGGGGATCAGCACGCGCTTGCGAACGGACGGTACGCGTGCCGCCATCCTGGCGACCGGGTGGGTGCTGTTCCTGGTCGCGCTCGCCTGGATGGTCACCTTCCCGGCGAGCCTCGCGACCTAGCGCGACTAGGCCTGCTCGGGTCTCCTGACCTCGGTTTCGATGTCACCCTGTGCGGCGGCTGAGCCGGACCGGCCGCCGCCCGCACCGCGGAGGACGTAGGCGATCGCGACTGCGAGGCAGGCGCCCAGCAGCGGACCGGCGACGTAGACCCAGTAGCTCGAGAAGTCCTTCCCGACCAGGTCGGGTCCGAACGTACGAGCCGGGTTCATCGACGCGCCCGAGATCGGGCTGCCCCAGAGACCGGCGAGCGCGATGTAGGCACCCACGCCGAGCGCGCCGAACATGCCGATGTTCTGCGCTCCCGAGGCCGTCCCGAGGATCACGCTCACGAGCCCCATGGTGAGCAGCGCCTCCATCAGGAATGCCTTCCCATCCGAGTAACCGCTGGCCGGGTAGTTCGATCCGTTCTTCGCCGAGACGTCGATCACCCACCGCAGGAAGAGCGCCGCAAGGGTCGCGCCGACCAGTTGGACGACGACGTAACCCGGCACCCGGCGCCACGGGAAGTCGCCGCGTAGCGAGAACGCGACGCTCACGGCCGGGTTCAGATGCGCACCGGAGACCTTGCCCATGAACATGATGATCCCCATCACCATCAGCCCGGGCGCGATGACCGCCGCCGTCCGGCTGATCGCGCCGGGGAATGCCGCGGTCATCATCCCGCCACCCGCGGCGACGATGACCAGCAGGAACGTCCCGTAGAGCTCGGAGAACAGACGCCGCCACTCCTGGGACGAGTCCTGAAAGGCGCCGATCGGCTCGAGGATGTCCTTGTCGATCCGCTCTCTGAGCATGCCTTCGACCCGTTGGGCCTCCGCGCTCATGGTCACGCCCCCTTCTCGTCCAGTGTTGTCCGGCTCGACGGGACGAGGATAGGAGCCGCACCGGTCGGAATGCGCTCCGCGGGACGGGCGTTTTGTTCGATCGTGCGCGCCATCGTGTTCGACCGGAACGGCGGTACCGAGGTTCTCGAGCCGAGGGACATGCCGGAGCCGATGCCTGGTGACGGCGAAGTGCTCGTGGAGGTCGAGTCCGTCGGCGTCAACTATCGCGACGTCTACGAGCGCAGGGGCGGATACGGCTCTCCACCGCCCGCGATCCTCGGCGTCGAGGGCGCCGGGACGGTCGTCGAGACTGCTGAGCGCGTCGCCTGGGTGAACGTTCCGGGCAGCTATGCCGAGCGCGTGGCCGCACCGCGAGACCGGCTGGTTCCCGTTCCGGACGCGGTCTCGTCCGATAGCGCAGCCGCGGCCGCGTTGCAGGGGATGACCGCGCACTACCTCGCCGCGGACTCCTATCCGATCGAGCCCGGCGACTGGGTGCTGGTGCACGCGGCCGCCGGGGGAGTCGGGCTCTTGCTGACGCAGATCGCCAAGCTGCGCGAAGGTCGGGTGATCGCGACGACCTCGACGGACGAGAAGGCCGAACTCGCGCGGGCAGCGGGCGCGGACGAGGCGATCGGCTACGAGGGCTTCGCGCAACGGGTGCGCGACATCACCGGTGGCGAGGGAGTCGCAGCCGTCTACGACGGCGTCGGCCGGACGACCTTCCTCGAAGGCCTGAAGGCGCTCCGGCCGACCGGCCGGATGATCCTGTACGGAGCCGCGAGCGGGCAGCCGGAGCCGCTCGACACCGCAGCGCTCGCCGCCGCCGGCTCGCTCTACGTCCAGCGCCCGACGCTCGGCACCTACACCCGTACGCCGGAGCTCCTGCGCACCCTAGGCCAGGCCGTGTTCCACCTGGTCGGGGCCGGGAAGCTCGACGTCCGCATCGGCGAGCGCTACCCGCTCGAGGATGCACGTCGCGCGCACGAGGACCTCGAATCGCGGCGCACGACCGGCAAGCTCCTCCTCGTCCCCTAGAGGGAGATCAGCAGATCCGCGGCAGGGGGTAGGTCGATCCGTGGCTCAGGTGCTCGTCAGGAACGCGCCGTCCCGGTGTCCGCCGCTTCTCCGGTGAGCATCGCCACAACACGCGCGATCTCTCTGGCGGGGGCCGGCTTCGACAGGACGTGACGAACCCCGAGCCCTGTCGCCTTGAGCTGGAGCTCGTCGGTGACGTAGCCGGACATCAAGACGACCGGCAGGTCGGCGCGCAGCTGCCGGATCTCGCGCGCGAGGTCGAGCCCGGACAAGGCCGGCATCCGGAAGTCGACCAGAACAAGGTCGAACGCCTGAGGATCGGCGCGTAGCGTGACGAGCGCGTCGACGGGATCGTTCAAGGCGGTGACTCGATAGCCGAGCCGGCCGAGCAGGCGCTCGCCGACGGAGACGAGGAGCCCTTCGTCGTCGACGAAGAGGATCCGCGCGGCGACGGCAGCCCTGGGGCCAAGCCCGGAACTCGCCGCCGTCGCTGGCCCAGCGGCCTCATGTGTGGCAGGGAGGTAGAGGTGGAAGGTCGATCCGTCCCCAGGACGGCTATGCACCATGATCGCTCCGCCGCAGGCACGGACGATGCCGTGGACGACGGAGAGGCCGAGCCCGGTGCCCTCGCCCACTCCTCTCGTGGTGAAGAAGGGCTCGAAGATCCGTTCGCGCACAGCCGCGTCCATTCCCGCTCCGGTGTCGCTCACCGAGAGAAGCGCGTACAGACCCGGCCCGAGGTCGGCGTGTATCTCCGGCGCGTCGTCGCTCAGCTCGGCCCGTTCCAGTGACACCGCCACGGAGCCGTTCAGGTCGCCGATGGCGTGCAACGCGTTCGTGCACAGGTTCATCACCACCTGATGCAACTCGGGTTCGCTCATCAACACTGCGGGGACGTCAGCGGCGCAGGAGACGGTCAGCTCGACGCCAGGCGGCAACCCTGCCTGCGTCAGCCTCACGACTTCCTGGACCACCGGCCGCAACGCGATCGCGGGTCGCGCCTCCCCGCTGTCACGGGAGAAGGCGAGGATCTGCTCCACGAGCTGAGCCCCGCGGTGGCCGGCGCTCACCACATCCTCGAGCCGCTCCCGCGCGCTCGCGTCGAGGCGCTCGCCCTGCAACGCGAGCTCGGCATTGCCGATGATCGCTCCGAGGATGTTGTTGAAGTCGTGCGCGATACCGCTCGCGAGCGTTCCGACCGCCTCCATGCGCTTGGCCTCCTCGAGCTGCCGCTCGAGCCGTTGGCGCATCTCGTTGCTCCGCTCCCGCTCGGTGACGTCGCGGACGAACACGGTCAGGGCGACCTTGTCGGCCATGACGCTCCGCGAGATCACCGCCTCGATCGGGAACTCGGTCCCGTCGGCGCGCAGACCGCTCAAGCGAAGGGAGTTTCCCATCGGACGCGCGCTAGCGCCCGACTCGGCGTACTGCTCGACATAGGCGCGGTGGGCTGCGCGAAAGCGCTCGGGCACGAGGAAGTCGATCCGCTGTCCGATCGCCTGGTCGGCACGCCAGCCGAACATGGCCTCGGCCGTACGGCTGAAGACGCTGATCCGCTGATTGCAGTCAATCGTGACGATGCCGTCCATCGCGCCGTCGACGATGTTCATGAGACGCTGGTTCGCCTCCCGGAGTGCGAGTTCCGCCTCCCGCCGCGCGCTGGCGTCGACGCAGAACGCGACCTCGCGCGCAGGGAGCCCGCGCTGTCTCGGCAGCGCAGCAACGGACACGCTGACCCAGATGCTCGAGCCGTCCTTGCGGCGGAGCCGTCGCTCCGCGATGTACGAGTCGGTCTCGCCTCGGATCAGCGGCGTCCTCTGCTCGGCCGCCTCGTCGTGGTGCTCCGGATCGATGATGTCGAAGAGACTGAGCCGCTCCGCCTCCTCGACCGTGTAGCCGAGCATCTCCGCGAGCCTCCCGTTGGCACGAACGATCTTGCCCGTGGCCGACTCCGCCTCGGCGACACCGGCGTTCGCGTGCTCGAACAGCACCCGGTCGTGCTCGCGATTCTCGAGGATCTCCTGCTCGGCGAGCACCCGCTCTGTGATGTCCTGGGCCGCGCCGACCGTTCGCACGGCACGGCGGGCTGCGCCCTCGCCCTCGAAGAACGTCTGCGACGTCGTGGCAAACGAGCGCACGTCGCCATCGGGTCGCACCACCCGGTACTGCACGTCGAAACGGCCGTCTCCGGACGGATCGTGAGCGCGCGACACCGCAGCGGCGATCTCCTCGCGGTCGTCCGGGTGCACCACCGCCAGGAACACGCTCAGGCTGAACGTCCCGTTTGCCGGTAGCCCGTAGTTCTCGTTGAGTTCCCGCGAGCTGTACACCGTGTTGGCGACGTGGTCGTGGTCGAAGATGCCGATGTTCGCCACCTCGACGGCCTCCCGCAGCCGTTCCTCGCCGCGACGTAGCGCCTCCTGCGCCTCGTTGCGATCGGTCACGTCGACTCCGAACGCGAGCAACTCCGACACATGACCACCGGAATCACCGATGGGACTGATCGTCGTGTCCAGCGTCCGGGCGTCTCCGCCGATGTCGAGCTCGACCTCCCGGCGGATCAGCTGCCCCGAGGAGGCGCACCGCACCATGTCCCGCAGCCGCTCCTGCATCGCCGGGAGCGATGCGAACACCGGCGCCTCCCAGACTGCGTGGCCGAGCACGTCGTCGGGTCGGACAGCGGCCGTGGCGAGGGCGGCATGGTTCGCGTCGAGCAGCGTCCCCTCTGCGGAGACCACACCGACGAACGCGGACATTCCGTCGAGAATCCCCCGCAGCCGGCGCTCGCTGTGCGCGATCACCTGTTCGGCGCGACGCTGCTCTGTCACGTCGACGAAGCTGGCGAGGGCGCACCGCTCACCCTGAAGCGTGATCGGGTCCACCGACATGAGGACGCGCTTGACCGATCCGGTCCTCGTCCGCAGGTCGCGCTCGTGATTCAGGACCAGCTCGCCGCGATCCGTGCGCTCGCGAACGGCGTTGCGTTCATCGGCGTTCGTGTACAGGCCGAACTGGGTCACGGTTCGACCCAGCAGCTCCTCCCGCGTATAGCCGGTCAGCGCCTCGTAGCTCGGGTTGAGCTCGACGAAGACGTCGTCTCGGATCCGCCGGATCGCCATCGCAACCGGATTGCGACGGAACGCCGTCGCATAGACCTCCTCTGACTGGTCTTCGGAAGGCAGACGTGCAGCCGCGTCGTCTCGCCGCCATGCAGCAGGCGAATGTGTCACAAGCCTCACGCCTCCATGGGCGGGCGTACCAGATCACGTTGCAAGGAGAGCAGGCTGCGGATGCTAGATCCGCTCGTGTCCGGGTCATGTCACCCCTGAGGGGGACAGAGGCCAACCCGATCCGCGCTCAGGTTTCGGCCGGCGGCGCGTCGTAGTGCTCGGGCGGCTCGACGATCGTCGAGCCGCGCTGGGCGAGGATGTCGAGCACGACGACCTGGATCGCCGCCGCGATCGGGATCGCACCGAGCGCACCGATGATGCCGGCCAGCTGCGCTCCCGCGAGCACCGCCACCAGGACGACGAGCGGCGAGAGCCGCACCGTCCTCCCGTACACGAGCGGCTGGATCACCTGGTTCTCGAGCTGCTGGTAGAGGACGAAGTAGACGACGAGCACGATCCCGGCGGTGACGGAGTGCAAGAAGCCGACCGTCGAGACGATCACGGCAGCGATCGTCGCGCCGGCGAGCGGGATCAGGTCGAAGAGCCCTACGAGGACGCCGAGCGCGACGGCGAAGTCGACGCCGAGGACGAGCAGCACGATGGTCGCGCCGATCCCCGCGAGAAGGCTGATCGCCAGGTTCCCGGTCACGTAGCCGCCGATCGAGCGGTAGATGTCGTGTCCCACCCGCCGCCAGCGATGGCGCGAGCGGTCGGGCAGCAGGGCGTAGAAGCGGTCGACCCAGGTCTGCCCCTCGAGCAGCATGAACAGGGTCAGGAACGTGATCGTGACGACGGCGATGATCGCGTTGAAGATGCTCTTCGTCACGGTCACTGCGGTACCTGTCAGCCCGAGCACGCCCGTGACGCCGCCCTTCGAGAGCGCCTTCCGGATCTTCTCCACGATCTCGTACTTGCGCTCGAGGAAGCCGAGCCGGCCCCTGCCCTTCGTCAGGTCGTCGACGTAGCCGGGCACGGCGTTGGCGAAGTCGTTGATCTCGCGCACGAGCGTCGGGATGAAGAGCGCGCCGATGCCGACCGCGATCAGCAGTGCGACCACCACGACGATCGCGACCGCGAGCCCGCGCCGCCGGACGCCGTGGCGCTGAACCCACTCGACGGCCGGGTTGAGGGCCATCGCGAGGAAGAGCGCGACGAGGAGCCAGATCACGAGATCGCGCAGAAGCCAGAGGAGCCGGAGCCCGAGCAGCGTGGCGAGCACCAGCCCGATCACGAGCAGGACGGCACGCGGCGAGAAGCGGACCGTGCGCTCCACGCGACGAGGATAGGACCCCCGCCGGTCGGCACCGGGGGCGTATGGACCGACCTACTAGGAGGCGTGCAGCACGAGCGGCCCGCAGGGGCCGCCCGTCTTCTCGTGTACGAGCGTGCCCGTGGCGGTCTTCGGCGTCACGGCCAGCGTCGACGCGGTGACCCGCACCTCGGAGTAGCTGAAGACGTCGGTGGCGGCGCAGAGCATCCCGATCCCGCGCGGCGGCGGCGGCTTGAGGAAGACCGAGGTGACGAAGTCGCCCGTGCCGGGCTTGCCGATCGCCGCGTCGATCTCCTT
>Ga0066903_100005644_pt1 | contig 10905 bp, 6 predicted proteins | sample PanSoiMetaGPlot1_FD_67491 | JGI IMG/M metagenome (GOLD analysis project Ga0066903, IMG submission 67491) | Tropical forest soil microbial communities from Panama analyzed to predict greenhouse gas emissions - Panama Soil - Plot 1 (version 2) | ecosystem: Environmental > Terrestrial > Soil >...
GCTGACGCGGGTGCCGTCGCCGGGCACGCTGTGAATGGTCAACGTGCCGTCGGCTTCCCAGAGCACCGAGCGGCAGATCGAGAGGCCCAGTCCGTTGCCGTGCGGCTTGGTCGTGAAGAACGGCTCGAGCACCCGCGGCAGGTTTTCGGCGGGGATGCCGACGCCGCTGTCGGCGATCGAGATCTCGACCGTGCGATCGGAGGCGTGCACCGACACGGTGATGCGGCCGCCGTGCGGCGTCGCTTCACGCGCGTTGGTCAGCAGGTTGAGGAACACCTGCTCGAGATCGCTCTGACTGCACGCGACCTCCGGCACCTCGTCGGGCACGTTCACCTGCAGTTCGATTGCGCTGCGGCTCATGCCGTACTTGAGGATCGCCGACGCGGTATCGAGGGCGCGGCGGACCTGTCCCGATCCGCTCCGCCGCGCCGCGTTCCGCGAAAACGTCAGCATCCCGCCGAAAATCCGCCGGCACACCTGCAGCGCCTTCTGCAGGTGCTCGAGATCTTCCGCGAACACGGTCGGCGCGAGAACGCCGCTCTTGAGATCCGCCTGCATCTGCTGGACGAGCGGCAGCATCGATCCGAGCGCGTTGTTCACGTCGTGCGACACGCTCCGCGCGAGGTCGGCCATGGCGTGTTTGCGCTCCGCGGTCACGACCCGGGCACGCAGCGACTCGGCGCGATGCAGATTCTGGATCGCGATCGCCGCCTGCGACCGGAAGTGCTCGACCAGCTCGGCGTCGAACGGCTTGAGCTGCTCCGGGTAGCGCGCGGCAATCTTCAGCACCCCCACCAGGCTGTCGCGGGTCACCAGCGGCGCACACAACATCGAGCCTTCGCGGACACGCTCGCCAGCGTCTCCGTCGCCGCTGTTGTAGTCGAGCAGCGTAGCCAGCGCGCTCGCCGGCGCGCCCCGCCACTCGCGCCAGCCGTCGCCATGGCGATCGAACCCGTAGACCTGTTCCGACTGCAGCAGCGCTGCGGTTTCGTCGGTGATCGGCAGCCGCAGGCCAATCCGCTCGCTCTTCGCCTTGGTCCACGCGATCTGCTCCGCCACGACGCGCAGCGATGCCTGGTCCTCCTCGCGGATGAGGAGCGCCGACGAATGGTCGTAGAGCGTCAGCGACCGGATCCCGTCGAGGATCTGGTAAAAGAGATCCTTCGGATGGATTTGCTCCATGATCTTCCGGTCGATGCGATCGCGTACGCCGAGCAGCCGATCGCGGTCGATTCGGTGGACTGCCGAAGACAGCACCGCAGCGATGCGGGCGATCAGGCGCCGATCCTCGCGATCGAAGGTGCGGTCCGGCGCAATCAGCGCGATCGCGCCCCAGGCGCCGCCGCGCCGCCTGACCGATCCGATCAGCATGTCGCGCTGAAGCGGCGGATGCGTGTGGCGGATGAAGCGGGTCAGCACGCCGAGATCCCAGTCCGCGTCCTTGGGCAGCGTGAACAGCAAATCGGCCTGCTCCCGGCCGGCACGGTGCGTGGCAATGCAGCCGTGCGCCGCCGCGAAGAACTCGCGGGTGTCGCGGAGCGCGTGGCGCAGCGCCTTGTGCGGCTCGCGGACGTCTCTCAGATGCGCGGACAGCTCGTCGAGGAACTTGAGCGCTGCCAGCTCGCGCTGCACCGACAACATCGCGCTTCAGGATGGTGCTGCGGCACGACCGCGGTCAAGTGCGCGGCGGTCCGACCGCCGGCGCTCACAGCATCGGATGCTGCCGGTGAAAATCGGTCTTTGCCTGGAAGGCATGCGCCAGGAGCAGAATCTCCGGCTCTCCGAACAGCTTGCCGGTCAGGTGCAGCGCCGTCGGTGTGCCTTGCGAAAAGCCGTTCGGCACGCTGACGACCGGGTGACCGGTTCGGTTGGTGAGCGCCTGATTGCTGCCGATGAAAAGATCGAGGTCGCCGAACGCGGCATCGAGCGCCTCCATGACGCGCATGCGCAGGCGATTCGCCTGGATGAATTCCACAGCCGGGATGAAGTATCCGGCGCGGATCTCGTCGGGCCGCCGGCTCTGCTCGGGTCCCTGCTCCACTTGTGTCAGCACGCCCGCTCGCGTCACCGTGTCGAACGCCGCCGCCGTCTCCGCGTAGCGAATGAAATCAATCGCCTCGATCGGGACCTCGGGCAGCTCGAACGGCACGACGGTCACGCCGAGTGAACGAATCACCTGCAGCGCCTCGACGTCGTGCCGGCGGGCCGCCTCGTCTCGACCGTCCTGCGCGGCGCGCAGATAGCCCGCGCGCAGCGTGGTGACGTCAGCCGACGCATCCCAGTTGAAGGGTACGTCGAGCACGGTGTTGTCTTTGCCGTCAGGTCCGTAGATCGCGTCGAAGACGAGCGCGCAGTCCTCGGCAGAACGGCAGATCGGGCCGACGGTGTCCTGCGTCCACGCGAGCGTCATTCCGCCGTACCGGCTGACGCGTCCGAACGTCGGGCGCAGACCGCTGCAGCCGTTCCGCGTCGATGGCGCGATAATCGATCCACCGGTGTCGCTTCCGATCGAGAAGCCCACCAGGCCCGCCGCTGTCGCCGACCCGGGGCCGGCCGATGAACCCGCCGCGTCCTGCTGAAGATTCCACGGGTTGCGGGTCAGGCCGCCGAACCACCGCGCCGTGACCGCCAAGGCACCGGTCGAGAGCTTGGCAACGAGAACCGCGCCGGCCGTCGCCAATCTGCTGTAGACAGTCGCGTCCGCGTCGATGACGCGGTCTTTGTACGGCGACATGCCCCAGGTGGTCTTCGTGCCGCGAACGGCGAAGAGATCCTTGAGGCCGTATGGAATGCCATGCAGCGGGCCGCGGTACCTCCCCGCCTTGATTTCGTCGTCCGCCTGCCGCGCCTGGCGCAGTGCGAGCTCGTCGGTGAGGTTCACCGTGCAGTGCAGCTGCGCGTCGTACTTCTTCAGGCGCGCCAGATACAACTTCGCGAGATCGGTGGAGGTGACCTGTCGCGTCTCGATGAGCCGGGCGAGGTGCGTCACCGGCAGGAACGCCAACTCGTCATCGGAGCGCGGCAGGACAGCATCGATGTTCTGACGGCGAAGTGGTCGCCGCCCGCTGGGCAGCTGCTTCCCCGGCAGGACCGGATTGAACACGATCGCCGGCTGCGTGTCGCCGAGGTTGGCGGCGTGCAGGCGCGCAAATCCCGCGGCGTATCCACGCGGCCCATTCAGCTTCTCGAGGAGTCGCCGCTGCTCGTCGGGCGTGAACGACACGCCCGCGATCTGTTGTGCGGACTGCAGCATGTCGATGGTGATCGTCGCGGCATCCTGCGCGACCGCGGCGAGTGCGCCCGGCAGGAGCGTCGATCCAGCGCTGGTCGCCGACAGGCATTCGATGAAGCGGCGCCGGTTGATGGCGCGTTGCCGTTCGTCCATGGTGTGCTCCGTCAAGCGCAGTCGCCGCGTGCTCGCAGATTCTACGCCGCCATCAGCGGCGCAGACGTTGGTTCAGCCTGGAATCGTCGTCAGCCTGCGCGAGTCCAGATAGGACGTCAGTGTCGCAATCACGGTCGCCGTCTCGCCGTGAGCCGAGAGACCGACGTAGCCGTCAGGCCGCACCAGATACAGCGCGTTGCGCCGGAACCCGCTTCGTGCCATCGCCGCATGCCACGCGAACACGCGCAGCGGCAATCGCCGCCGTTCACAGGCGACGCGGATGTCTGCGGCCGCGTCTCCGTAGACGTGCACCTGCCAGTTGAGCGACGTCAACGGCGCAAAATTGTCGGTCGCGTCGGGACTCGCCTTCACCCACGGCAGCCGGTCTCCGCCCGATACGCGCCCGGCATGGCCTTCGCTCAGTGCGCTGCCGCGGTAGGTGATCGCCGTCTGTGAGACGGTGCGAAACGCCAGGCGGCGGGTCGTGCGAAGCGCGAACAGCGACGGGAGGAGGAACGGGACGACCCGCAGCCGCAGCGCGCGAGCGCTCCCCGACGTGCTGGTCGCTCCGGTAAACACACGATCGGTCGTCGCGACAAGGCGCCTGGCGAACGCGATCCGTTCGGCTTCGTAGGTGTCGAGGATGGCCGGATCCGCCGCGCCGCGCAGAACGGCCGCCAGCTTCCAGGCGAGGTTCACCGAGTCGCCGATGCCGGTGTTCATGCCCTGGCCGCCGACCGGGCTGTGAATGTGTGCTGCATCTCCGAGCAGAAAGGCGCGCCCCTGGCGGAAGCGTTCGGCGACCCGGTGATGGACACGATAGGTCGAAAACCAGTGCACGTGCGCGACGTCGATGCGCATCCAGTCGATCACGCGCTTGCTGACGTCAGTCCACGAGAGATCCTCGTGCTGGTGCTCCGGGTGGCCCGCTTCGTCACGAACCGTGCCGACGAGACGCGCGCGGCCGTCGCCTTGCAGCGGGAAGACCGCGAGAAAATCCGCGGTGTCGAGGGCGACATGCACGTCGCCGTTCATCGCCGGTCCGCTCGCCTCGACGTCAGCGACGTAGAAGACGTGCGCGTAGGTGCCGCCGGGAAAACCGACCTTCAGCGCGTCGCGCACCGCGGAATGCGCGCCGTCGCATCCGGCGACATAGTGTGCTCGACAGGCTTCGACGCTGCCGTCCGCGCGCCACAACCGCCCGACCACGTGGCCGTTCGCCTCTTCGACATCGACCAGTTCGATCCGGCGCTCGACCTCGACGCCGGCCTCTCTCAGACGATCGATCAACAGCCGCTCGTGCTCGTCCTGCGGGAAGATCAGCGCATATGGATACGGGCTGATGCCGATGCCCATGTCCCCGAAGACCGCGCGCGCCACCTTGCGGCCGGCCACCCACAGGGTCGCACCAACCGCGCGGCGGCCGCGCGCCGTGACCGCGTCGGCAAGGCTCAGCTGGTCGTACAACTCGAGCGTACGCGCCTGCACCGCAACCGCCCGTGAGGTCGTCGCCATCTGTTCAGCCTTGTCGACGATTCTCACGCGGACGCCGAGTCGCGTGAGCCACAGTGCGAGCACCAGACCGGTCGGGCCGGCGCCGACGATGAGGACTTCTGCGTCTCGACCGGTGACAGCACCCGCCTGCATCACAGGATCATCCCCGTTGGTTGCCGAAAATGCCTACGTTTCTGCGCCGGTTCGCGGCAAGCTGACACCGGATGTTACACAGTTGTCCGCCATCGTTTCGCCTTGCCGCGCTCGCCGCCGCCGTTGGATCTGCGGCCTGCGCCGCGCCACTCCGCCGCGCCGTTCCCGCAACGGCGCGCAACACGCCCACGACGACGCGCGCGATCGGCGATGTGGGCCGGCCCACCGTGGGTGTCGCGTTTGGCGGCGGCAGCGCCCGCGGCATCGCCCACGTCGGCGTCATCAAATGGTTCGAGGAACACCGCATTCCGATCGATGTGGCAGCCGGCACCAGCATGGGCGGCCTGGTCGGCGGTGCGTTCGCCACCGGCATGGACGCGCCCGAATTGCAGGCCTTCATCACCGCGCTGAATTGGGACGACCTGTTCGGCGCATCGACGTTTGCGTACAAGAACATTCGACGCAAGGCTGATGCCCGCGACTATCCGTCACGGCTGGAGTTCGGCCTCAAAGGGGGAATCGTCCCACCGTCCGCGCTGAACAGCGGCGAATCGGTCGAGTTGATGCTCGCCCGCATCGCCGGCCCGTACTTCGACATCACCTCGTTCGACGATCTGCCGACACCGTTTCGGACCGTTGCCGTCGACCTGCTCTCGGCTCAGCCGATCGTGATGCAGCACGGCTCGCTCGCCGACGCCATGCGCGCGACCATGTCGCTGCCGCTGATCTTTCCGCCGGTCGAGGTCGACGGTCAGGTGCTGATCGACGGCGGCACGATGAACAACGTGCCCGCCGACGTGGTGAAAGCGATGGGCGCGAGCCGCGTCGTCGCGGTCAACGTCGGCGAGCTGTCCAATCCCGAAGGCGTGAGCCACACCATGTTCGGCGTGGCGGGAACGACGATCGACGCGATGATGCGCGCGACGACGCTGCGCTCGCTCTCGTCGGCGGATGTGGTCATCAACGTTCCGCTGAAGCAGTATGGATCGCTCGACTGGCGCCGCTCGGCCGATCTGATCGACGAGGGCTATCGCGCCGCAGAGGGGATGCGCGATCGACTGCTGCCGCTGGCGCTCGACGACGCTGAGTTCCAGGCGTGGCGCGCTGCCCGCGAGGCGCGCCGGCGCAGATCCCTTCCCGCGCCCGCCTTCCTCGATCTCGACGGGTTCGGGACCAATGACACCGGGCGGCTGAACGTGCTGCTGCAGCGCCACGTCGGCGTGCCGCTCGACATCGCGGCGGTGGAAAAGGACATCGCGATCGTGTCGGGACTGGATCGTTACGAAACGGTCACCTGGCGGCTCACGCACGACGCGACGCGCGGCTACGGTCTGTATGTGCGCGGCCGCCCCAAGGCGTACGCGCCGCCGTTCATGATGCTCGGCGTGAACCTCGAGAACACGACGTCGAGCGATTTCCGGATCACCGCGACCGCACGGTATCTGGCGTTCGATCTCGTGGGGTCAGGCTCCGAGCTGCGCGTGGACGGAACCGTCGGCTCCAATCCCGGTGCGGCGGTCGAACTCTATCGACCGCTGTGGCGAACGCCGCTGTTCGTCGCACCGTATGCCGACGTCGCGACGCAGACGTTCAACGTCATCGACAGCGACCAAATCATTGCGCGCTACGGCACGACGCGCACACGCGCCGGTCTGAACGTCGGCGTCAACCTCGGCGCGCTCAGCGACGTACGCGTCGGCGCCTACGTCGGCCGGACGACGGCGACGACCGAAGTCGGCAACCCGGGCTTCCCCGAGCTGCAGGGCAGGGAAACCGGCGCGGAGATCGTCTGGCGGACCGACACGCAGGACAGCCCGGTGATCCCGAGCCGGGGCCTGCTGTCGCAGGTGCGGCTATCGCGCGTGTTCCACGGTCCCGATGTCGTGATTGGCGAGACGACGATCGAGGGGACGTCGTCGTTCACGCAGCTGACGGGAACGGCGAATCGCTTCTGGAGCGCGGGCCCGCGCAACCGCCTGTTCGTCGCCGGCGGGCTCGGGGGAACGCTCGACGGCAACCCACCAGCGATCAATCAATTCGCTCTTGGCGGTCCGTTCAGGCTCGCCGCGTACACGCCGGGTGAGCTGCGAGGCGATCACTTCTATGCCGCATCGGGCGGTTACTTCCGTCAGGTCGGACGGCTGCCGGACTTTACGGGGGGACCGATTTTCCTTGGCGGCTGGCTCGAGAATGCCGACGCATTCGACGACTGGTCACAGGCGCACTGGCGGACGAACGGAACTGTCGGCGCCGTGATGGACACGATTGTCGGTCCGGTACTGCTCGCTGGCTCGTGGGGCTTCGATGGCCGGTGGCGGACCTACTTCGGCATCGGCCGACTCTTCCGCTGATCGAACCCACGCGGACCGCGTCCACCACTCGGGTGTCAGCCCGCGGTCGTGAACTCTGCGGCGTGCTCGACTGCCCACTCGTGAAAAGAGCGTGCCGCCGTGCCGGTGACGTCGACGACCGAGCAGGTCAGTAGCGCGGGACAATCGACAGCGGCGCCGTACGCACTCAACAGCATCTCGGCGACCGCTGCCGGCCAGTGCGCCAGCACCTGCTGCCGCGCCGCGTCCGGCGACAGCTCTTCGAACCGCAGCCGCCGGCCGATCGCCGTGCCGATGATCTGGACCTGCTCGCGCTGCGTGAGGGACTCGGGTCCGGTGAGCACGTATTCCTGGCGGTCGTGCCCGTCCCCGCACAGCGCGCGGACCGCGACGGCGGCGATGTCGTGCTCGTGAATCGGCGCTGTCGCGGCGGCACCGTGGAACCAGCGCACGACGTCGCCGGTCTGGATCTGCGGCGCCCACCAGTTGCGGCAGTTGAGGGCGAAGGCACCCGGGCGCAGGAAGGTCCATCGCAAACCCGACCTGTCGATCAGTTCCTCGAGTCCGGCGTGGACAGCCCTGAGCGCGTTGGGCTGCTGGAAGAACGGGTGCGGCGTACGATGTGGAGACGAGAGGAAGACGATGCGAGCAGCGCGCGACGCAATCCGCTCGATCGCCGCGGCCGCCGCGGAGAACGGCGCAACCCAGACCAGGAACACGGCATCGACGCTGTCGAGAGCGGCATCGAGCGTCTCCGGCTCAGTGAGGTCGCCGCGTACTATTTCGACGCCGCGCGGCACGGCAGCGGATTGCGTCCGCCGCGTGAGCGCTCGGATCCCGCATCCAGTCGCGCCCAGCTGCGCGACGACTTCGCGGCCGATCTGCCCGGTCGCACCGGTAACGAGGACACGCGTCATCGACCGCCGTGCATCGACATTCGTGCAAACCCGCGCTACCGCTGGACGCGGCCCGACGCGTCGCCTGTGGCGACGGCTTCGACTTCCGCGACCGATACCCGGTTGAAGTCGCCGGGAATCGTCTGCTGCAGTGCGCTCGCAGCCACCGCGAAGCGCAGCGACTCCTCGACGCCGTGTCCGGTGACGAGCGAATAGATCAACCCGGCGGCGAAGCTGTCGCCGCCGCCGATCCGGTCGACCAGGCGGACCATGTAGCGCTGACTCCGGTGAAGGACCCCGCTCGCGCCGTCCCACAGCACCGCGCTCCAGCCGTTGTCGCTGGCCGAGACGCTCTCGCGCAGGGTGACCGCGACGATGGCTGGCCCGAACTCGCGCGTCACCCGCTCGGCCGCGGCACGATAGCCGTTCACGTCGAGCGTGCCGCCGGTCACGTCGGCGCCCTCGACGGTGACGCCGAGCACTGACTGCAAGTCCTCTTCGTTGGCAATCACCACATCGACGCTCTTCATCAGCGGCTTCATCGTCGCCTGCGCCTTCGCTTCGGACCACAGTTTCTTGCGGAAGTTCAGATCGACGCTGACGCGCGCGCCGGCCTCCTTCGCGGCCGCGATGGCCGCGGCAGTGGCCGCCGCCGCCCGCTCGCCGAGCGCCGGCGTGATGCCGGTGACGTGAAACCACGACGCGCCCGCCATGACCGCGCGCCAGTCGACGGCATCGGCGGTCATCTCGCTGATCGCCGAATGCGCGCGATCATAAACGACCGTTGAAGCGCGCTGGCTTGCGCCGGTTTCGGCGAAATAGATTCCGACACGATCGCCGCCCCGGACGATGGACGACGTGTCCACGCCTTCGCCGCGCAGCGTGCGGATCGCGGCGTCGCCGACCGCGTGCCGCGGCAGCGACGTGACGTAGACGCTGCGCAGTCCGAAGTGCGCCAGGCTGATCGCGACGTTGGCTTCACCGCCGCCGAACGTCGCCGACAGCACCGGCGACTGAAACAGGCGCTCGAATCCGGGTGGACTCAGGCGCAGCATGATCTCTCCGAAGGTGACGATCGTGTGTGTCATCGCTGGCGAGCGGCGGCCACGCTGGCGACCGCACGTGCCGCGTTGGCGGTGACCACCTCGAACCTGCCTGCGTCAATCGCGGCCGCGTCGAGCAATGCTGAGCCGATGCCGACCGCCGCCGCGCCGGCCCGAATCCAGTCGCCGGCGTTGTCGACGGTGACGCCGCCGGTCGGCATCAGCTTGACCTGCGGCAGCGGCGCCCGCACGTCCTTGATGAACTGTGGCCCCAGCGCGGTCGCCGGAAACACCTTGACGAGATCGGCGCCGGCGTCGTGCGCGGCCAGAATCTCGGTCGGCGAGAAGCAGCCGGGGATTGCCGGCACGTCGCGATCGTGACAGGCGGCGATCACGTCCGGACGGAACACCGGGCCGACGACGAACCTCGCGCCGGCGTCGATCACCGCACGCGCGCTACGGGCGTCGACGACTGTTCCGGCGCCGAGCAGAAATCCACTCGGCAGCGCCGACGCCAGCTCGCGAATCAGCTCGACGGCACGCGGCACCGTCATCGTCACTTCGAGCGCGCGCAGACCGCCGGCGGCGAGCGCGTTCACGATCGCGTGGACCTTGTCGGGATCTTTCATCCGCACGACCGCCACGATGCCGATTTCCTCGATCCGGGCGGCGATCGAAGTCCGGCGCTCGGCGCGATCGGACCGGGCGTCTGGGGCTGCGGTCATGGCCGTGAGCATGATAGTCGCAATGCCCGCCTAGCGGCGATTCGAGGCGACGATCTCGATGTAATCGACGGCCGCCGGCTCGCCGCGATCGGGGCGCGCGTCGATGCGGACGATGTCGCCAGGCGCGAGCGCTGCGTTGCGGACCGTGCGGCGCGTCGAGGTATGGCCATTCGGTTCGGCCGACGGTAAGTCGGCGCTCGCGATCCAGCGGTCGATCTCGCGGCCGCCGATCGCCAGGGCAAAGCTCGATGCGCCGTCGTTCTCGTCGAAGTACTGCACGATGAGGTCGTAACGGCCGGCCGGTCCGGTAAAGGTGTATGCGGCAGAGCAGGCCGCGCGGGCGCACGTCACCGCCCGGCCGGCCGACGCGGTCTCCCACGGCGCGACCGCTTGCGCGGCGTAGCCGTCGAGCGTCATCGACTCCGCTTCGATGCGCCCGTCGTTGCGGCCGACCCGGCCATGTGCGTCCGCGATGCCCGACTCGTGCGCGAACCAGGTGGTGACGGCTTCGCGCCAGACGATCGCGTGGCCCGCCTGATACTCGAGGCGGCCGAGCACGGCGTCGAAGCGCTCCTTGTCGATCAGCGTCTCGAGCGTACGCCACCGCTCGACGAACGTGGCGGCCTGCGCCGCGCCCTCGTAGTGCGAATCGTAGATGTGCTGGATGACGGTCTTGCCCGACTTGAGCACGTGCGTGTAAGGCACGTGGTGCATGAAGAGCAGCAGTTCGTCGGGACAGGTCGACAGCGATTCGTAGATCGCCGCCACGCGCGGCGAGTACTGCCCGATGTATCCCGTGCCGGTGGCAACCGTCCGGTCCATGCCGACGCCGTCGTGATCGGCACGATGCCACTGTCCCCAGCCGTTGCGCTCGGACGA
>Ga0066903_100005645_pt1 | contig 10905 bp, 7 predicted proteins | sample PanSoiMetaGPlot1_FD_67491 | JGI IMG/M metagenome (GOLD analysis project Ga0066903, IMG submission 67491) | Tropical forest soil microbial communities from Panama analyzed to predict greenhouse gas emissions - Panama Soil - Plot 1 (version 2) | ecosystem: Environmental > Terrestrial > Soil >...
CAGGAGGCTCCCCCACCATTTGTCGCGGATGATCTCGCCGCGCGGCAGCAGCGTCGTGAGCAGGCTGTCGAGCGTCTGCCGGTCCCGCTCCGAGCCGATCGCCCGTGCCGCCTGCGCCCCGACCCGCAGCAGCAATACGCCCGCCACCATCGTCCCGCCGTAGGCCAGTCCGACGTAGAACCAATTGGTCAACCGTTCAAAGTGATCGATGCTGAACACGAACAGAATCCACACGGGCAGAAAGCTGGCGACGAAGAACCATCGAGTAAAAAAGAGCGCCAACCACCGCTGCCGCGGCTTGGTCTCGCAGTAGATCTCCTTCCACAGGACCGGCCGGTCTTGGATCGGCGGGTGCGGCGCGGGTTTGAGAAGCACTGCTTTCTTCACGGTGAGCCCGGCCGACTGCCGGGCCGCCGCGGAACGCAGGCCCGCGACCGCCAACCCCAGACAGCCGATCGCGAAGACGCCGTGGATGAAGACGTACTCGCCGAGTACCTGCGGTACGATCTTCTGCAACTCGACGCCGCCCATCATCAGGTACAGAATCCGCTGGCCGGCGAAGAACGGGTTCGCGGCGTTGACCCCTTCCAGGACCTGTTGGCTCAGCGTCAACGGCGGGATCGCCGGGGCCGCGCCGGGGGCGAATATGACCGTCCCGTTGGGACCCACGATGGGGACGAGCGGCCGCGCCGCGGCTCGCTTGGCGAACGGCATTTCCAGCGCCCAGACCATCGCCGTGCTGAAGGCGGCGTAGAGCATGATGAACTGGTACGCCCGCCAGGCCGCGTTCTGCGGCTTCTTGACGTACACCGCGCAGGCGATGCCGAGCGCCCCCAGGCTCAGCGCCGTGACGCCGGCGCCGACGAACGCGGCGACGACGAGCAACTGATCGACCCCGCCGAACAATTGCATCAGCCCCAGCACCGGCAACCCGGTCAGCACGAGCAGCCCGACCTGCAACAGCCGGGGCGTCAGCTTGCCGAGAATGATCTCGCGATTGGTCAGGTGGGTCGTGAACAGAAAGATCAGGGTGTTCTGGCTGCGCTCCTCGGCCAGCGCGTTGGCCGTCAGCGCCGGCGTCAACAGGACGATCGCCCCGAACTGCAGCGCCGCGAACAGGCCGAAGAATTGCGTGGCGAACGCGGCCAGTTCTGCCCCTTTGACCCGGTAGCCCCAGAAGAGCTTCGCATACGGGAAGGCGCTCGCGTACATCACATACATCGCGACGAGAAGCGCCGACGCGTAGAGCGCGCGCCACAGCGCCAGCCGCTGCCGCCGCGCGACGCGGACGAGGTCGTACCAGAACACCGGCCCGAAGAGTTTCATGACTAGGTGAGGAAGAGTGACAAGGTGACAAGGTGACAAGGTGACAAGGTGACAAAACGCATGATCGTCACTCCCTATGACGGATGACCCATGTGTTCGGATGGTTAATCATGCCGACCAGCGTACGGATGATCTCTTCGTAAGTCTTGTACAGCTTGCGGGCGTCGTCGCGCGGTGCATTCGCGGTCTTGACGGCGAACTCGATCCAGACTTGAGTTTCCGCGGCCTCGCCTTCAACTTCATTCAGTTTACTGACGAATGCCGCCTGATACCTCCGCTTCCGCCAAGCCTCCGCGAGGTTTGCACAAACTGACCGCGAAGCGCGGCGGATTTGATCCGTTAACGAGTATCTCTCCTCCGGCGGAAACTTTCGCGACATCTCGTGAACCGCCATCGCCGCATCAAAAGCCTTCTGAAAAACCTCCAACTCCCGGTGACTCCGAATCTTCGCCGCCATCACTTTGCTCCAGCGTCTTTGGTCACCTTGTCACCTTGTCACCTTGTCACCTTGTCACCTTGTCACTCTTCCTCCACCGCCCTCACCATCGGCACATCATCCTCCTTCGCCCGTCGCGGCGGAAACGGTCGCTCCCACTCAACCCGGTGCGTCACCTCCTGGAAGCGCTCGTGCGTGAAATGCGCCAGGACGGCCGCCGCCACGCACCAGAGCACCGCCCCGACGAGCGCGAACCCCGGCATATAGCCTTCGCGGTCCAAGGCGTCCAAGTCTTTGACCTCACGGAAGGGCAGCCACCCCAAGATGAACGGCGGCGTCAGCCCCGCCTCGAAGAACGCCACCCACTGGAAATCCGACCCCGACCCGCCGCGGGTGACCAGGCTCATCGGAAAAAAACAACACATCGCCATGCACAGCCAATGCCCGCCGCCTGCCACCAGCGCCGTCACCAACGACCACGTCGTCGCCCGCAACGTCGTCTTGCACACCGTCGAAAACCACAGGCCGACGACCGCGAAGAAGGCCGCCGGGGCCGCCCACAATATGACGTTGAGCGGCACCGCCGCGATTTGCACCGCCCCGCACAGCAGGGCCAGCGCCCACATCGCGCCCATCCACCAGAGCAAGGCCCGCACGCTCAGCACCGCCCCCAACCACTTCGCCCAGACGATCTCCCCGGTCGAGAGCGGCGTCGTCAACAGGCTCGTCAGCGTGTCCCGATCCCGCTCGCTGCTCACCGCCCCGGCGCCGCGGACGGCCACGGCCAACAGCATCAGCGAGCCGACGATGCCGTTCATGATCCGCAGCCAGATGTTGACCCCCTCGCCGAACTGGTCCCACTTTCCGCCGTATAGGCCGATGAAGTGGTTGTTCGTGTCATAGGCGTGGAAGTAAAAGATCACCCCGACCGGCACGAAGCTCGCCGCGACCAGAAACATGAGGAACGCGTAGCCGAACCAGCCGAACCGCGGGTTGCCCTCGACGCGGACTTCCTTCCAAATCATCGGCCGCTCGCCGACCGGTGGGCGTTTCACGATCCGCTTGCCTCCGCGCTTTACCCGCCTCGCCGTCCCGCCTTGCGCGAGCGCCACGCCCCGCAGCCGCAGCACCGCCCAACTGATGCAGACCGCCGTTACGAGGCCGTGCCAGATCGCGTACTTCCGCAGTTCGTCGAGCATCACCTCCTCGTAGCCGATCGTCTTCGCCCCGAACGCCTGGCCGACGTTGACGATGCCGAAGATCGGGTTGCCGACGTTGAACGCGTCGAACAGGTCGGTCGTTTCCAGCCCCCCGAAGTCGATCGGGTGACCGAAGATGGACAAGGAAAACGCCGGGATGATCGTGTACACCCTGTGGAAGTGGAGCAGCGTGAACTTGAGGAAGACCGACAGGCCGGTCAGCGCCGCGTATCCGAAGACGGCGAAATAGGTGAGGACGATCGCGTCCCGGGCCCGCCGCCGCATGGTCGAATTCAGGATCGCGAGCCCCGCGAGACTCGCGGCGGTCACTGCCGTGACGGCGAAGCTGACCAGCAAGAACCCCGGGTCGATGCCGCCGAAAAACTGCATCAGGCTCAACACCGGCAGCCCGGTCAGCAGGAAGAGTGCGAGGTTGCCCACCCGCGCCGCCAGCTTGCCGAAGATGATCTCGGAGTTCTGCAGATCGGTCGCGAGCAGGAATTCGAGCGTCTTACGTTCCTTCTCCTCGGCGATCGCCCCGCCGACGTACGCCGGCGTCAGTAAGACGACCGCGACGAACTGCACAATCGCGAACGCGTAAAAGTACTTCTCGGCCAGTTGGGCCAGGGCCTTATAGGGATTCGTCTCGCGGTCACTGCCGAATTGCTGATCGAGCGACCACATCGAGTGGACCCACAGCAGCAGGAGCAACAGACTGATCGCATAGAGCCAGCGCATCAGGAAGTATCGGCCGCGGCGGGCGCTGCGGATGGTGTCGTACCAAAAGACGGGCCCGAGCAGCTTGATGACGCCGACGCGTTCCAGCAACGCCAGGGCGGTGATGGCGAGCGCCCCGACAACGAGAATGACGGCTGGCCGTCCCGACCAGAACGAGACCATCAACCAGCCGCCGATAATCGAGAAGGCGAAGAACAGCCCAAACCGGTCGGTCCAGGCTTCGGCGCTGTTCGACCAGCCGAGCTTGCGCGTAATCCGTTCCGCGGCAGAAGAGACGAACGACATGACAGGAGTGATACCAGGGACGACAGGTCTCTGCCGTCCCAGTGTACCGGGGCTAACGACCGGGCGATAGTAGTGCCCGGAATTGTTTAGCGGCGACGCGAGTCTTCGAGCGGAGCGCTGTGGCGCAACCACGCTCCGCTCGAAGACTTGGTGAGCCATGCGTGGCATGGGGCTGGCGTTCCCCCGCCGAACGCGGCCGGCCATGGCGGCCACCAGTGACGATCTGAATGCCCAAAATGGCTCTGGTAGAATGTCAGCGACGTCGATCGGCCGCTCCGGCGGGCCGACCGAGATGGCTCGCCGAGTCTGCCGTCCCCGTTAGGGCGGTTCGTCGGCCGAATCAATGCTCAGCCGCTACGGAGTCGTCCATGAGCGTTGCAGACTTCGAGGCCCATCTGCAAGACTCGGCTCCTGGTTTCCGTTGTTACCGTTGCGGCGACCGCACCGAGACGGCGACCTTTCTGGCCCGCGTCAGGAACCAGGTGAGTCCGCCCGCCGACACATCCGCGCTATCCATCATTGACGAGCTCTTGGGCTCTGCGGGCGGAGCGATCAAGCAGTTTTATGCCAAGCACGACGGCGTCTTGATGTATGAAGACTCGCTTTCGTCGCGTTGGTCAGGCGGCGCGTATGCGGCGGCCGGCGTAGCATTCTTTCCCGTCCGCGAGTGGCAAGCCAAGACGGAGGAAATGCGCGAAGGCCTGTCAGAGATGGGCTGGTCCGAAGAACATATGCCAGCCTGGTTGCGGCAGGGCATCGCTTTCGGCGAGATTCCGCATTCCGCGAATTACTTCGTCATCCAGGCCGCCGGAGAGAATGCGGGAAACGTGTTCTACGCCGACCACGACGACTTTCGACCGGACCCTATTGCCGGCTCCTTCGAAGAGTTTCTGGATAGCATACTTGCCGATCCGGCTGATTTCTTGCTTCGCCTGGGTTGCTATACACGCTATTCAGATGGGAAGACGAACATCCAATGGATTCCAAAGGAGTACGTCCGAGGCGTCTCATGACCATCGAGGAAAAGCTGGCTGCGCTGGCCCGAAGCGGTCTGAAGCTCAAGGAGCCGTTCGGCGTGCAGCCTTCCAACGAGCCAAAAAACTGAACCGACGCCATATTGGCCCGGCCGAGATAACGTCCCGCCGCCGGCCCACGACGAGAGTCGCGCCAATGCGGGACGCGGCTTTCCGGCTCCGGCGACGGGACAAAAGCGACATAAGGTTGCGGGCGCGAGTCCTTGACGCGACCGCTCATGGTCGCCAAACAGACAAACGAAAATTGGCGGTGCGGTACGCCGGCGCTGGCCACCGTCGATTCGCTGCGGCCGGCGGTAGCACGCTCCGCAGTTCTTCGAGCAATTCATGTTCCTCGAATGGCTTTCTCAAGAATCCCTGGCAACCCTGCGCTGCCGCCCACTCGCTGGTCAGCATGGTTCCTGTGGCGATGATGATGGGAATGTCGGCGTGCCGGCCCGACTTCAACAGTTTGAGCAGTTGCCAGCCGTCAAGCACCGGCATGAGCATGTCCATCAGGATCACGTCGGGCCGCGGGCCGCGGGCGAGCTGTTCGAGCGCTGTGTGTCCGTCCGGCACCGCGCTAACAGCGTACCTGTTCCGACGAAGGATCATTGAGACTCCTTCGCGGATGAAGGCGTTGTCTTCGATGATCAAAACGCAACGGGTCATCGCAATCCCCCATCCTGAGGCGCGGCAGGCCTACGCGGAGGAGCCGGGTGACACGTCTTCGAGGGGCGCAATTGAAGTGGTACCGCCGCCGTCAAGTCAGGCGGAGTCCACGGCTGGTGTGGGGCCGACCGCTACGGTCGTGGTGATGTAAGGGGGAGCGTCCCGCCGCCCTCAGTTATCCCCGGCTAAGAGGCGTAACGACCACCGAACGTCGGGACCACGGTAGCATAGCCGCCGACACGGTCCGCTGCAACCGAAATGTCGGGTCAGGACCGACTGCCGCTCTTCGAGCTGCGGGAAAGGGCGCGACGCCGGCGCCATCGACCGTACTTTCCTCCGCGAGCCCGTCGGATCGCAGCCTCGGCGCGTAGGCATGACGCGGCAGCTTCGGCCCTGAGCTTGGCGGACACCGCGAACGCCGCCAGCAGTCTGACCGAAACTTGGGCGATCGGCGTTGTGGGTTGCTCGCGAATGTCTGTCATCCCGTCAGCCCCGTGTGAGCAACGGTACAGCGTGCAACCCTTGTGCCTTCCCCAGCCACACATGGCGGCCGGATCAGCCTGGAGTTCGTGATCGGGTGGCGACGGGGACAAAAAAGCGGAGAGTAAAAAAGGGGGCACCTGCAGATACGGCCGTCGCTTGCCGCCGGTGCGGCCACGTCATGCGACGTGCGCGCCTCAGCGATCGACCGGCACCGGGTCGTCCCACGCCCACAAGCTGACCGGCTGTCCGTCCATCAGGAAGTCGATCCGCAGCACCGGGATCCGCCCTGCTTTCGGCCGCTCCAAATCCTTCCGGACGGACGTGTCGCCCACGGAAACTCGGTAAACGGGCAACCATTCGCACCGCTCCTCCGAGATGATGCGCAAGACCCGCGGCTCTGCGATCACGTCCTGCCGGACCGCCGGCCGCATCAACCAAAACCCCAGCAGGACCGCGACGCTGCAGCTCGTCCCGACACACCACGCTTCTTTGCGAATTTGGCCCAAAGAAACCGCCCTCGACTGAAGCCGTCCGAGCGCGCCTGGCTGCTACCGAAAAAGTCGAATGGGCGATATCCCAATCAATTAGGCTTAAATTATTAAGTTATCGCGAAGGCCGCGAAAAGCAAGGCATTCCTTGGGGTTTTGGTTCCGGATCGCCCGTTAGCCGCGGGCTATCAGGGCGGTCGCCGAAAGAAATAACCCCGATCCCTAATCCAAGATTCGGACCAGGTCAGACAAAATTGCTGAGGTCGCGGGGTTTTTTGACTCCAAGGCGGCCGCTACTGACTATCCCCCAACGAACCGAATCCCCCAATCCCCCCCGATGAAACGAATGAACGAATGAAACGAATCGCCCGTTGGCACTCTCTGCCGCCGCCGCCATTTGATGGGCCGTTTCGCTCTTGACACATCCGGACGCCGTTCCTATCGTCCCGCCCTCTCGATGGATTAGAAACCGAAAGGGACTGGCCGCGGCAATGCCGCGCCGTCGCCGCACTGTAGCCGGCCTCTGAGAGGCCGGCCTCACAGAGGCCAGCTACAGAAGAGCCGGCCTCACAGAGGCCAGCTACAGCGCGCACGGGCCGGGCGAGGGCGTTTCCCATGAGTCGACTGAACCGGCAGGCAGCAGGCAGCAGGCAGCAGGCAGTAAGAAAACGGATTCTTCACTGCTTGCTGCCCACTGCCTGCTGCCTGCTGTTCGCGTGCACGCACCAGCAGACTCGCTTGCAGTCTGACGACGAACCCGACCGTGACGCCAAAGAGGTCGAGGTCAAGACCATCGGCGACATCACGCAGGTGGATGGCGTCTTCGACATCCCCGTCGCCGGCGTCGGCCTGGTGCTCGGCCTGGAAGGGACCGGCGGCGGCGTCCCGCCCGGCAACGAACGCAGCGCCCTCGAAGACACCCTCAAGAAGAAGGGCGTCTCCAATATTCAGGAACTGTTCAACTCCAAGACGACGTCGCTCGTCCGCGTTTCCGCTCGCGTTCCGGCGGCGGCCCGCAAGGGCGACCCGATCGACCTGTTCGTCACCGTCCCCGAGAATAGCCGTACGACCAGCCTGCGCGGCGGCACGCTGGCCGAGTGCGTCCTGTACAACTTCGACACGACCGGCCACATCAGCGAGGTGGTCGGCAGCAAGTCCGCCGGCCGGCCCGACGCGTTCCTCCGCGGACACGCCCAAGTGCAGGCGAAAGGCCGGCTGCTGGTCGGCCTCAAACCGGAGGGCGCCAGCGAAGAGCCGGCGTCGCTCAAGTCCGGCATCATCTGGGGCGGCGGAAAGTACATTGGCCTCGACCGCCCGATCATCTTGACGCTCAATCCCGAACGGCAAGTCGCCCGCGTCGCGATGCGCGTCATCGAGCGGGTGAACGAGACGTTCCACGGCCCGGGCAGCGGCTTGAGCGGTCGTGACGTCGCCACAACCCACTCGAAGTTCTGCGTCGAACTGAGCGTACCCGGGGCGTACCGGCTGAACCTGGAGCGGTTCATCCGCGTCATCCGGCTGATCCCACTCGCCGACGCGCCCGGCCCCGACAGCGCCTACGTCCGCAAGTACGAGAAGCAACTTTGCGACCCGGCGACGACCATCACCGCCGCGCTGCGGCTGGAAGCGCTCGGGCCGCGGAGCATCCCGGCTCTCAAGGTCGGACTGGAGAGCGAAGTGCCGATGGTGCGGTTCGCGGCGGCTGAGTCGCTCGCGTACCTCGGCAGTCCGTCGTGCGGCGAGGAACTGGCGAAACAGGTGGTCGAGCAGCCGTTCGTGCAGGCGTTCGCGTTGACGGCGCTGGCGTCGCTCAACGAGGCGGTCTGCCGCGTCAAGCTGCAGGAGATGCTCGCCGCGAACAGCCCGGAGACGCGCTACGGGGCTTGGCGGGCGCTGCGGGCACTCGACGACCGCGACCCGCTCGTCGAAGGCGAGAAGTGCGGCGAGTTCTGGGTGCACAGCGTCGCCCGGCACAGCGCCCCGCAGATTCACCTGTCGATGTCCAAGCGCCCGGAGGTCGTATTGTTCGGGCCGGCGCCGGCGTTGGTGCCGCCGTTTACGATCCTGGCGGGCGAGTTCACGCTTAAGGCCGACGACGGCGACGCGCAGTGCACGATCTGCCGGTTCAAGTTGCATGAGAAGAAGACGCGCAAGTGCTCGCTCGAGGTGGCCGATGTGTTACGGAACCTCGCCGATCTGGGCGGCGACTACGCCGACGCGGTCGAGGTGCTCCGTCAGGCCGACGGCTGCCGCGGGTTGAATTGCGTGGTGAAGTCCGACGCGCTGCCGAAGGCGCCGACCGTCTACGATCTGGCCCGGGCGGGCGTGCAACTCGCCGGCGGCCGCGCCGGCCGACCCGCGACGCCGCCGCCGGAGATGGCGGTCGCGCCGACCCTCTACGAACGGCCGGCGCAGGTCAAAGCGGACGAGTGAGGAGATGCCACCACGGAATACACGGAAAAACACGGAATAAAGAAATCCTCTTCTTTATTCCGTGTTTTTCCGTGTATTCCGTGGTGATTCAATCGGAGCAACCATGCTCAAGCGCCTCGAACTGGTCGGCTTCAAGAGCTTCGCCGACAAGACGGCGTTCGAGTTCCCGCCCGGCGTGACCGCGATCGTCGGCCCGAACGGGTCCGGCAAGAGTAATGTCGTCGACGCGGTCAAATGGGTGCTCGGCGAACAGTCCGCCAAGAGCCTCCGCGGCGGCGAGATGGCCGACGTCATCTTCAACGGCTCCACGTCGCGCCGCAGCCTCGGTCTGGCGGAAGTCTCGATCCTCTTCGACAACTCCCGCAACGTCCTGAACACCGGCGCCGCCGAAGTTCGCGTCACCCGCCGCGTCTACCGTGATGGCGAGGGCGAGTACCTCATCAACGGCCAGCCCTGCCGGCTCAAGGACATCAGGGACCTATTTCTCGGCTCCGGGGCCGGGACCGCAGCGTCGTGCATCATCGAACAGGGGCGGGTCGACGCACTGCTGCAGGCGTCCACGCACGACCGCCGGATGATCTTCGAGGAGGCGGCCGGCATCAGCCGCTTCAAAGTCAAAAAGATCGAATCGCTGCGGCGGCTCGAGCGGGTCGATCAGAACCTGCAGCGACTCCGCGACATTCTTTCGGAGGTCGAGAGTCAGCTCCGCGGCGTGCGGCTGCAGGCGGCCAAGGCACAGAGGCATCAGGAGTACTCGCAGCGGTTGCGCGAGTTGCGCGTCGCGCTCGGCCTGCGCGAGTATCACGAACTGTCTGAGCAGTTGACCGCCGTCGTCGCCGTGCTGGAACAGTTGCGCGGCGAAGTGGCGCAGGCGGCGGCCCTCTCGGCGAACTGGGTGGAGGACACGCGACGGCTCCAAGAGGAACTCGCGCGGATCGAAGCGGCCGCGCGCGAGCAGGAGGGCCGGATCGCGCAGGCGGCCGCGGCCATCGCCGGACACCAGGCAACCCTCGCCGCCGAGCGCGCCCAGGCCGCCGACACCGAGGCCGACATCGCCCGTACCCGCCGGCAACTCGCCGACGCGGACGTCCGCATCGCCGGCCTCACCGCCGCGCGTCAGTCGGCGGAATCCGAATGTCACTCGGCAGAGGAACAGTGTCACGACCAGCGACGACAGGCGCAGACGCTCGCCGAACGGCTGCACGAACTGGTCGGACAACTCGCCGAGTACGCGCGGCAGATCGAGTCGGACAAGGTCGAACACCTGGAGCGGATGCGGCAAGTCGTGCGGTTGCAGAACGACGCGACGCACGCGCGAGCCCACCTCGAGCAGTTGCGCCGTGAGCGCGATCGGCTCAGCCACAAGAACGCCCAGGCCGCCGAGCACCTGGAAAAGCTCGACCTGGAGTTGGACACGCTGGTGCAGGCCGAAGGCGGCCTCCAGGCAACGTTGTCGAAGGCGCGGCAGAGCCTGGCCGAGCGTACCGGCGACCTGGCCCGCAATCGCGCTGCCATCGACGAGCAGGGCCGGCGTCTCGCCGACATGCGGGCGCGCGGCAGCGGCCTGGCCAGCCGGATCGAGATACTCGAAGGATTGGAGCGCAGCCACGAAGGGCTGGGGACTGGAATCAAGGAAGTCATCAACCTGCTCGACGAAGGGCGTTCGCCGCTGCTGGCCGGGACGGTCGTCGGCCTGGTCGGCGACCTGCTGAGCGCGCAGCGGGAGTACGCGCCGTTACTGGACCTCGCGCTGGGGGCGACGGCCCAGTGCTTCGTCGTCCGCGACCTCGAACGCGTCACCGCCGCCCTCGCCGACTTGCCCGCGCCGATCT
>Ga0066903_100005646_pt1 | contig 10905 bp, 10 predicted proteins | sample PanSoiMetaGPlot1_FD_67491 | JGI IMG/M metagenome (GOLD analysis project Ga0066903, IMG submission 67491) | Tropical forest soil microbial communities from Panama analyzed to predict greenhouse gas emissions - Panama Soil - Plot 1 (version 2) | ecosystem: Environmental > Terrestrial > Soil >...
GGGCCGCCCTTTCGCTTTCCGGGGGTTGGTTAGGCCAGCGCCGCCTCGTCGATCGTGAGCGAGCGGGCGTCCGCGTCGATCGTCGCCGTGACGCCGAGCGGGGTGGTGGCGAGGTGCTTGCCGTGGCCGAGCGGGAGGTTGTGCAGGATCGGTACGCCCAGGGGCTCGAGGTGGTGCTCGAAGACGTCTTCCATCGAGCGGCTGCGGAGCCACGGGTCGAGCTGGTCGGAGTGCTCGGACTTGTGCATCTCGCCGATCGCGATGCCCTTGACCTGCTCGAGCTTTCCCGCATTCCGTAGCTGCGTCAGCATCCCGTCGACGTGCCACGGCGGCGCGTGGACGTCTTCGAAGAAGAGGATCACGTCGTCGAGCTCGATCTCCCAGGGCGTGCCGAGCGTCTCGCGCAGGAGCCAGAGGCAGCCGCCGACGAGCGGTGCGGTCGCAGACCCGGAGCCGAGGCTCCTGACGTAAGGGTCGTCCGGCCGTGCCGGTACCTCGCCGAGGGGGTCGGTCGCGGTCACGGCGCGGAGGAAGCGCTCCTTGTCCCACTCCTCCCGCTTGGGCGCGCCCATGCTGGGGAGCCCGAGCCCGTAGAAGGTGACGAGGCCGGTGCGCTGCCGGATCGCGACGTGCAGCGCGGTCACGTCCGAGTAGCCGACGAACGGCTTCGGGCTCGCGACGATGACGTCGTAGTCGAGCAGCGGGACGACCTGCGAGGCGCCGTAGCCGCCGCGGAGCATCTGCACGACGTCGACGTCGTCGTCGGCGAACAGCGCAGTCACGTCGGCCGCACGTGCCGCTGCATCGCCTGCGACGAAGTCGTCGCGGGCGTACACGTGCGGCGCCAGCTTGACGCGGTAGCCGCGCTCCTCGTACCAGCGGACGCCGCGGTCGATCTCGGACCGGTTCTCGAACGGGCTCGATGCGGCCGCGACGCCGATCGTCCCGCCTTCTGGAAGAGGTGACGCTTTCAACGCAGGAGGCAGGGTCTGACCCCGCAGGGGTCAGACCCCAACAGTTCGCTCAGTCGATCTTGGCCATCACGTGCTTGATGTTGGTGTAGTCCTCGAGCGAGTACGTCGAGAGGTCCTTGCCGTAGCCGGACTGCTTGTAGCCGCCGTGCGGCATCTCGCTGACCAGCGGGATGTGGTCGTTGATCCAGACGGTGCCGAACTGCAGTTTCCGCGACGCGTTCAGCGCGCGGCCGATGTCGCGCGTCCAGACGGATGCCGCGAGGCCGTAGTCGACGTCGTTCGCCCACTCGATCGCCTCGTTGTCGTCGGCGAACTTCTGCACCGTCACGACCGGCCCGAAGACCTCGCGCTGGATGATCTCGTCGTGCTGGCCGACGTCGGTAACCACGGTCGGCTTGACGAAGAAGCCGCGGTCGCCGTTGCTGCCGCCGCCGGTGAGGACCGTTGCGCCCTTGGCGCGGTCAAGGAACCCGAGCACCCGCTCCTGCTGCGCCTTGGAGATCACCGGGCCCATCTCGATCTCGTCGCCCTCGGCGGGGTCGCCGACGTGCAGCGACTCGACTGCGGGCACGAGCTCGTCGATCAGCTTCGAATAGATCTTCGGCCCCGCGACGACGCGTGACGCCGCCGTGCAGTCCTGGCCGGAGTTCCAGTAGCCGCCGATCTTGATCCCCTCTGCAACGGCGGCCGGGTCGGCGTCGTCGAAGACGATCACCGGGGCCTTGCCACCGAGCTCGAGATGCACCCGCTTGAGGTTGTCGGACGCGGTGCGGGCGATGATCTTGCCGGTCGCGACGTCGCCCGTGAGCGACACGAGCCGCACGTCGGGATGCTTGACGATCGCCTCGCCGGCCGGGACGCCGTCGCCGGTGATGACGTTGAGGACGCCTGCAGGCAGCACGTCCGCAGCGAGCTGCGCGAAGCGCAGCGTCGTCAGTGGCGTCTGCTCGGACGGCTTGAGCACCTGGACGTTCCCGGCGGCCAGCGCCGGCGCCATCTTCCAGACGGCCATCATCAGCGGGTAGTTCCAGGGCGCGATCCCGCCGACGATCCCGATCGGCTCGCGCCGGAGCCACGAGGTGTAGCCCTTCATGTACTCGCCGGCCGACTTGCCTTCGAGCACGCGCGCCGCGCCCGCGAAGAAGCGGAAGTTGTCGGCGCACACGGGCATCTCGTCGCGCGCGTACGACAGCGGCTTTCCGACGTTCCGCGACTCGAGCTCGGCGAGCTCCTCGGTGTGCTCGTCGATCGCGTCGGCGAGCTTGAGCAGGAGCTCCCCGCGCTCGCCCGGCGTCGTCTCGCGCCACTCGACGAGCGCCTTCTTCGCCGCCTGGACGGCGCGGTCGACGTCCTCGGCCGTCGCGTTCGGGACCTCGGCGATGACGTCGCCTGTAGCCGGGTTGAGGACCTCCATGGTGTCGCCGCCGGTGGAATCGACCCACTCGCCGCCGATGAAGTTCTGGTGCTTCGAGACGGTCGTGCTCACGAACTACCTCCTTCTGAGGATCCCGGTGTCGCGCGTCAGGCGTGCGGCGATCGCCACGGGGATCACGGTCATCACTATCACGAAAAAGACGACGACGTTCACCTGCGGGAGCTGCTGCCCCGTGCGCAGGTTGCCGAGAATCCAGATCGGCAGCGTGTTCTGCGCACCGGCCGTGAACGTCGTGACGATCACCTCGTCCAACGACAGCGCAAACGCCAGCAGCGCCCCGGCCACGAGCGCCGTCGAGATGACCGGGAGGGTCACGAAGCGAAACGTCTGCCAGCCGTCGGCGCCGAGGTCCATCGACGCCTCCGTCAGCGAGGTCTGCGTCCGCCGCATCCGCGCGACGACGTTGTTGTAGACGATCACGATGCAGAATGTCGCGTGGCCGATCACGATCGTCCACAGCGAGGGGCTGATGTGGTGGATCGGGTTGTTGCTGAAGAACGAGTTGAGCGCGACGCCGGTGATCACGCCCGGCAGGGCGATCGGGAGGACGAGCAGGAACGTGATCGCGTCACGACCGAAGAACTTGAAGCGGCTCACGACGGCGGCCGCCGCTGTCCCGAGCAACAACGCAATCAGGGTGGCGGCTCCGGCGGCTTTGAGCGAGAGGACGAGCGCGTCGCGCGCGTCCTGGTTGTGCCACGCCGCGGTGAACCACTTCGTACTGAACCCGGCGATGGGCCAGCTCTGGATGTTCGAGGAGTTGAATGCGTAGACGCAGATGAGGACGAGCGGGAGCCAGAGGAAGAGGACTACCCCGATCGCCCAGACGCTCAACGAGATGCGTGTCGCTCGCGTCTCCATCAGAGCGCGTCGAACGCTCCAAGACGCTTGGCGACGATCAGGTAGATCGCCATCACGACCAGCGGGATCGTGGCGTACGCAGCAGCGAAGGGCAGGTTGTTCGTCAGCCCGAGGACGTTGCGGTAGATGACGTTGCCGATGAAGTCGACGTTGCCGACGAGCGATGGGGTGATGTAGTCGCCGAGCGTTAGCGAGAACGTGAAGATCGAGCCGGCCACGATGCCCGGCAGCGCGAGTGGGACGATCACCCGGCGGAAGGTCGTCCAGTTGCGGGCGCCGAGATCACGTGACGCCTCGATGTACGAGTCGGGGATGCGCTCGAGCGCCGCGTAGATCGGGAGGATCATGAACGGCAGCCAGATGTACGAGAACACGATCCAGATCGCTGTGTTCGTGAACGCCCACCCCTGCGCGGGCAGACCGAGCTTCCCGAGCGTCCAGTTGAGCGCGCCGTCGTGGTTGAGGATCAGGCGCCAGGCATACAGCCGCGCGAGATAGCTCGACCAGAGCGGCAGCAGTACCAGCACGAACAGCAGCGTGCGTTGACGCGGGCCCGCGATGCGCGCCATGAAGTAGGCAAAGGGAAAGGCGATGACGGCATCGGTCACGGTCACGGCAGCCGCCATCCAGATCGTCCGCCATGCGATCTGGCGATACGTGGGATCGCTGAAGATCTGGTGGAAGTTCGCCCACGTGAATGTGTGCGTCAACTTCCCCGTGAACGAGTCGATGCTCCAGAACGCTGAGACGAACAGCACCGCCAGCGCCGCGAGATAGAAGACGACCATCCACCCGAGCGGTGGCAGCAGCAGCACGATCCCCCGCAGGCGAGGCCGCCGCCACAGCGCCGCCGAGAGGCGGCGGCGGGCGCTCCGCAAGGGTGGAGCGCCCGCCTCGTACGCCTGAGACGTCAACTCTTGATGTCAGTCCAGGCCGATTGCCACTTCGTGTAGTCCATGCAGTTGTTCTTGCCGTTGCCACAGGCCTGCACCGGTGTCTTCCAGAACTTGATCGACTTGAAGTACGCGGCCGGTGCATTCAGGTGGAACTTCGTGCACGAGTTCTTCTCCATCGCGTTCATGAAGGGGCATGCCTTTGCATTCGCCGGCGTCTCGCGGAACGAGAGCGCCTGCTGCGCCTGCACCTTCGGGGTCGAGACCCATTGAATCCACTTGACGGCGCAGTTCGGATGCTTCGCCTTCGTCGAGATCATCCAGGTGTCGGCCCAACCGGTAGCTCCCTCCTTCGGGATCAGGTCCTTCACCGGTGCCTTGGCGTCCTGGAGCGTGATCGTCTGCAACGGCCATGACGCGCCGACAACCGCACCGCCGTTCTTGAACAGGTCGACTTCGTCGCCGGCGCTGATCCAGTACTTCTTCACGAGGGGGTGCTGCTGCTTGAGCAGGGCGACAGTTGCATTGAACTGAGCCTGGTTGAGCTCGTACGGATCCTTGATCCCAAGGGACGGCTTCGCCCTGGACAGATAGAGCGCCGCGTCGGCGATCTGGATCGGGTTGTCCGGAACCGTGACCTTGCCCTTGTACTTCGAGCTGTAGATCGTCGACCAGCTCGTCGGCGCGGGCTTCACCTTCTTCGTGTTGTAGAGCAGGGTGTTCGGCCCCCACTGCAGCGAGATGCCGTAGTGCACCCCCTTGATCGTGTTGTGCGGCGGCGATTTCAGCTGCGGGATGAAGTCCTTGTAGCCGGGGATCAGCTTCGGGTTGATCGGCCGGACGTCCTTGCCGAAGATCAGCCGCAGGCTCGCGTCGCCCGAGGCCGAGACGGCGTCGAACTGGCCGGTCCTCATGAGCGTCACCATCTCGTCCGACGAGCCGGCGTATTTCGGTTTCACCTTGCAGCCGGTCGCTTTGGTGAACGGTGTCACCCACTGGGGCTGGGTGTAGCCCTCCCAGGCGATTAGGTTCAGCTGGCCCTCGGTCTTGCCGACGCTCGTGATCATCGAGTTGTCGCTCGACGAGCTGACGCCCGCTGCCGGGACGCACAGCGCCGCAGTCACAGCCGCGAGCAGAACGTGTCCTCTCCGAATCCTCCTCATTCGTGCCCTCCGTGCAGGTCGTAGGTGTGCTCGGGACGCCACTCGAGGCGCACCCGCCGTCCCCTGGACTCGAGGACGTCGGTCGACGACGTCTCGAGGTTCTGTCTCACCACCGTCAGGTCGCCCCCCGAATCGAGCTGGACGATGTACCGCGTGAACATGCCGACGTAGACGACGTCGCGGATCAGGCCACGCTCGCCGTCACCCGCATCGTCGAAGTGCATCTGGATCTTCTCGGGGCGCACCGTGAAGCGGCGCCCGGCGCGCTCGAGGACGTTCGAGATCCCGACGAAGCCGGCCACGAACTCGGTCGCCGGATGCTCGTACACCTCCTCGGGCGTGCCGAGCTGCTCGATCCGACCCTCGTTGAAGACAGCCAGGCGGTCGCTCATCGTCAGCGCCTCCTCCTGGTCGTGCGTGACGTAGACGAAGGTGATCCCGACCTCACTCACCTCGCGCTGGATGCGCTTCAGCTCGATCTGCATCTCCTGCCTCAGCTTTAGGTCGAGCGCCCCCAGCGGCTCGTCGAGCAACAGGACTTTCGGCCGGTTCACGAGCGCGCGGGCAAGCGCGATGCGCTGGCGCTGACCGCCGGAGAGCTGAACCGGCTTCCGGTCACCGACGTCGGGCAGGCGGACGACCCGGAGGATCTCCTCGACGCGCCGCCTCCGCTCGCCGCGACGAACGCCCTTGACTCGCAACCCGTAGCCGACGTTCTCCGCGACCGTCATGTGCGGGAAGAGCGCGTAGTCCTGGAAGACGGTGTTGACGTCGCGCTCGTACGGAGCGCGGTTCGTCACCTCGACCCCGCTCAGCTCGATGCGCCCCGAGTCGGGTCGCTCGAAGCCGGCAATCAGTCTCAGCGTCGTCGTCTTGCCGGAGCCGGACGGCCCCAGGAGCGTGAAGAACTCGCCCGGACTGATCTCCAGGTCGACGTGCTCGACAGCGACGACGTCGCCGTAGGTCTTGCGGACGGCGAGGAGCCGTACGTCCGGCGCAGCTCCGCCTGTCTCCGGTCGAGGCCCGGTATCAGGCAGCGTCTGCGTCGCCAAACGCTTCCTCCAGCAATCGGAGCCCTCGCTCGAGCAGCTCGTCCTCGATCGTGATCGGGACGAGGATCCGGATCACGTTGCCGTACATCCCGGCCGACAGCAGAACGAGCCCGCGCTCGCGCGCGGCCGCCGTGATGCGCGCCGCGCGGTCGGGCGTCTTCTCCGGAAGCTCGACGGCGAGCATCGGCCCGAGCCCGCGCACCTCGCCGGCGTTCAGGGTCTCGAGGCGGACCCGGATGCGCGTACCGAGCTCTTCGGCCCGGGCGCGGAAATCCGGCGAGCGCACCTCCTCGAGCACGGCGATCGCCGCCGCGCACGCGAGCGGGTTCCCGCCGAATGTGCCGCCCAGGCCGCCGGGCGGAACGGCGTCCATGACGGCCGCCTTCCCGGTCACCCCGGCGAGCGGCAGGCCGCCGCCGAGCGACTTGCCGCTGACGAGCAGGTCGGGCTCGACGCCGTAGTGCTCGATCGCCCAGACCGGGCCGGTCCGGCCGACGCCCGACTGCACCTCGTCGTCGACGTAGAGGATCCCGTGCTCGTCGCAGAGCGCCTTCAGCGCACGCGGGAAGTCCGGCGGCATCGGGATGAAGCCGCCCTCGCCCTGCACCGGCTCGAGCACGACGCACGCAACCTCCTCGGGCTTGACGTCCTGCTTGAACACCCGCCGCATGTCGTCGACGTCGAGCGCCGACCTGTAGACATCGGGCGTGAACGGGCCGAAGCCGTCCTTGTACGGGACGACCTTCGCGGTGAGCGCCATCGTGAGGTTCGTGCGGCCGTGGAAGGCGTGGTCGAACGCGATGACGCCGGGCCGGCCGGTGGCGACGCGCGCGATCTTGACGGCGTTCTCGATCGCCTCCGCACCCGAGTTGAGGAGGAGCGAACGGGTCTCGCCCTCGCCGGGCCAGACCTCGTCGAGCAGCCTGCAGACCTCGACGTACGGCTCGTACATCCCGACCATGAAGCACTGGTGGAGGTAGCGGTCGACCTGCTCGTGTATCGCGGCCGAGGCGAAGCCGTGGCCCGTGTTCTGGCAGCCGAGGCCGCCGGCGAAGTCGACGTACTCCTTCCCGTCGACGTCCCAGAGGCGGGCCCCGTCCGCACGGTCGACCACGAGCGGCGTCGTCGCGACCCCGCGCGCCACATACCGAGCCCGGGCTGCCGCGACTCGCTCTGACGCAATCCGCTCGCCGATTGCCACGCGCCGAGGAGCATCCAACATTCGCATTGCGAGTTCAAGTGGCCGCTTACGTTGCACGAATGCGTGGCGCGTGGTACGAATCGCCTCGCTTTGCGAAGAGCTGTCGCTCAGCCCGCGAACGCTGCCTTCGACGGCCGCCGGGGCCCTGTCAGCGCCCCGCGCCGGATCGACGCACTCGACCAGGGCATCATCGAGGCCCTGCAGGCCAGTGGACGGGAGTCGTTCCGGGCGATTGCGGCGCGGCTGGGCGTCTCCGAGGCGACCGTACGGGCGAGGTACGCGCGGCTCTGCGACGACGACATCCTGCAGGTCGTCGGAGTCACGAATCCGCTCGGCCTCGGCTTCGAGCAGGCGCTGATCGGCCTCAAGACGACCGGCTCGCCGCAGCCGGTGGCAGACGAGATCGCCACCTGGGCCGAGGCGGACTACGTCGTCGTCACCGCAGGGCAGTACGACCTCGTCGTCGAGATCGTCGTGGCCGACCGGCGCGAGCTCCTCGAGCTGACGAATCGCATGCGCGAGCTCGACGGCGTCGTCTCGACCGAGACCTTCTTGTACCTCGACCTTGTCAAGCAGCTGTACGACTGGGGGACCCGACCATGACCAGCACCGCTCCGGAGCAGACCCTCGACCTGCAGAAGGCGGCGCGGGAGCATCTCTGGCTGCACTTCACGCGCCTGAGCGCGTACGAGAGCTCCGAGGTGCCGATCATCGTGCGCGGGGACGGCTGTTATCTCGAGGACTCGAACGGCAAGCGCTACCTCGACGCGCTCGCCGGCCTCTTCTCCGTGAATATCGGCTACGGCTACGGCGAGGAGATGGGCGAGGCAGCCGCCGCGCAGATGCGCGAGCTGCCGTTCTACACGAACTGGTCCTACGCGCATCCGCGGGCGATCGAGCTCGCGAACGAGGTCGCATCGCTCACGCCCGGCGACCTCAACCGCCTCTTCTTCGTGTCCGGGGGGTCCGAGGCTGTCGAGTCTGCGTGGAAGCTCGCGCGCCAGTACTACGCGGCGCGCGGCGAGAAGCGGTCACTGATCGCGCACGCCCCTTCCGAGCCGTACCGCGACTTCGACGCGGAGCAGGCGGCGACACACGTCGGCGAGCGCAGGTGGAAGGCCGTCTCGCGGCACATCGCCTACCACGGGACGACCATGGGCGCGCTCTCGATCAACGGCATTCCCGCGCTGCGCGCGCCGTTCGAGCCGCTCGTGCCGGACGTGCTGCATGTCCGCAACACCAACCGGTACCACCGCCCGGCCGGCGAGACCGAGGCCGAGTTCACTGCCTTCCTGCTCGACGACCTCGAGCAGACGATCGAGGCTGCAGGCCCCGAGACCGTGTGCATGGTGATCATGGAGCCGGTGCAGAACGCCGGCGGGGCGTTTCTGCCGCCGGAGGGCTACTGGCGCGGCGTGCGCGAGCTCTGCGACCGCTACGACATCCTGCTCTGCGCCGACGAGGTGATCACCGGGTTCGGCCGCCTCGGCGCCTGGTTCGGCTCGGCGCGCTACGACATCCGGCCCGACCTGATGACGATCGCGAAGGGGCTGTCGTCGTCGTACGCGTCGATCGGCGCCGTTGTCGCAAGCGACCGCGTGGTGGAGCCCTTCGTCCGCGACACCCGGATGTACGCGCACGGCATCACCTTCGGCGGGCATCCGGTCGCGTCGGCGGTCGCGCTCAAGAACATCGAGATCATGAAGCGCGACCAGATCGTCGAGCACGTTGCGGCGACGCAGGGCACGTTCCGCGCGAAGCTCGAGCAGCTGCTCGATCTCCCGATCGTGGGCGACGTGCGCGGAACCGGTTTCTTCTATGCCGTCGAGCTCGTGAAGGACAAGGAGACGAAGACGACGTTCGACGACGAGGAGTGCGAGACGCTGCTGCGGCAGTTCCTCTCGCCGCGCCTCTTCGACCGCGGCCTGATCTGTCGCGCGGACGACCGCGGTGATCCCGTCGTACAGATCTCGCCCCCGCTGGTCGCAGACGAGGAAGAATTCGACCGGATCGTCTCCATCCTCGGAGACGTCCTGGCAGAGGCCTGGACGAAAGTGAAGCTATGAGCGAGACACCCGACGTGCGGCTCGTCGGCGTCACGAAGCAGTTCGACGACGTCGTCGCCGTCGACGACCTCAGCCTCGACGTCGAGAGCGGCAGCTTCTTCGCGCTCCTCGGGCCTTCCGGCTGCGGCAAGACGACGACGCTGCGGATGATCGGCGGCTTCGAGCAGCCGACCGACGGCCAGATCTATCTGGGTGACCGGGAGGTCAGCGGGCTTCCGGCGTACAAGCGCGACGTCAACACCGTCTTCCAGTCGTACGCGCTCTTCCCGCACCTCTCGGTGTTCGAGAACGTCGCGTTCGGGCTGCGCCGCAAGGCGGTCCGCGGCGACACGTTGCGCGGGCGTGTCGAGGAGATGCTCAAGATCGTCGGGCTGGGGGGGATGGGCCGGCGGAAGCCGCGCCAGCTCTCCGGTGGGCAACAGCAGCGCGTCGCGCTCGCACGGGCGCTCGTGAACAAGCCGCAGGTGCTCCTGCTCGACGAGCCGCTCGGCGCGCTCGACCTGAAGCTGCGCAAGCAGATGCAGCTCGAGCTGAAGGCGATCCAGCACGACGTCGGCATCACGTTCATCCACGTCACGCACGACCAGGAAGAGGCGATGACGATGGCCGACCAGATCGCCGTCATGAACAGCGGCCGAATCGAACAGCTCGGGACCCCGACGGAGCTCTACGAGACGCCGGCCACGGCGTATGTCGCGGGCTTCCTCGGGGTGTCCAACCTCATCGCCGGGACCGTCACCGGCAGCGACAGTGTCCGGCTTCACAACGGCACGGACGTGCGGGTGGCGGCCGCTGCGATCAACGGCCGGACCGGGCAGGTGGCGGTCGGCATCCGGCCAGAGAAGATCGAGCTCGGAAACGGGCAGCCGAACTCGCTGGCAGGGAAAGTCGTCGAGCAGGCATACGTCGGCGTCGCGACGCAATACATCGTGGACACCGATGCCGGGCGGCTCACCGTCTACCGTCAGAACGCGTCGCCCGGGCTGAACGGCGCGGCGCCGGGGGACCAGCTCACGCTCAGCTGGAGCCCAGACTCCACCTTCGTCGTCGACTCAATGGAGGCCCCTGAATGACCGACGTGATCACACGTCGCGACCTGCTGCGGCGTGCTGCCGGCAGCGGCGCGCTGCTCACCGTTCCCGGCATCCTCGCCGCCTGCGGCGGCAGTAGCTCGAAGTCCTCGAGCGGCAGTTCGAACCACACGCTCGCGAAGACGCTGCGCTTCTCGAACTGGACGCTCTATATCGACACGAACAACAA
>Ga0066903_100005647_pt1 | contig 10905 bp, 11 predicted proteins | sample PanSoiMetaGPlot1_FD_67491 | JGI IMG/M metagenome (GOLD analysis project Ga0066903, IMG submission 67491) | Tropical forest soil microbial communities from Panama analyzed to predict greenhouse gas emissions - Panama Soil - Plot 1 (version 2) | ecosystem: Environmental > Terrestrial > Soil >...
TTCGTGTGCACGAGCACGCCGGTCGCGTTCAGGACGCGGCGCAGGCTCGGACGCCGGGCTCGCGCGAGCTCCGCGAGCACGGCCTCGACGAGCGGGCCGGGCTCGTGGCCGGCGCGGATCTCGTCGCGCGCACGCTCGAGGGCCGCACGGGCCGCGGGGAGCGCGAGCTCGTGCGGCTCGGTTGCCAGCCGCTCGTCGGCGAGCAGCCGGTCGACCGAGGGCAGGTCGCGAAGCGAGCGCATCCGCGCTGAGTGTAGGCGGGTCGGGCTAGGCGGAGCCTTCGGCGACACGAGCGCGGTAGCGCGTCGTCACGAGCTCGACTGCGTGCTCCGGATCGTCCGTGAGCTCGAGCAGGTCGAGATCGGTCGTGGAGATGAGCCCGTCCTCGAGCATCTGGCCTCGGACCCAGGTGAGCAGCTCGCTCCAGTAGCCGGAGTCGAGCAGCACCACGGGGAAGTGGCCGATCTTCCCGGTCTGGATGAGGGTGAGGGCCTCCCAGAACTCGTCCTGCGTCCCGAACCCGCCGCGGAAGATGACGAAACCCTCGGCGGCCTTCACGAACATCACCTTCCGCGCGTAGAAGTGGTGGAAGGTGAGCGAGAGGTCGCAGAACGGGTTGAGCCCCTGCTCGTGCGGCAACTCGATGTTGAAGCCGACGGAGAGGCCGGCGCCCTCCCGGCACCCGCGGTTGGCCGCCTCCATCACGCCGGGCCCGCCCCCGGTGACCACCGCGAAGCCGGCCTCGGCGAAGGCGCGCCCCGTCTCGCGGGCGCTCTCGTAGGTAGGAGTTCCCGGCCGAATTCGAGCGGAGCCGAAGATCGACACCGCCGGCCGGTCGATCTGCTGCACGACCTTGAAGCCGGCGAGGAACTCGGACGCGATCAGCGCGACGTCGGTCGCGACCGTCTCGTGCGTGCGCCGGAAGAGACGGGTGTCGAGCTCGTGCTGCTGCGTGCTCAAAAGTGGCGCTCGACGTGCGTCTCCGCGACCGCGATGCCGAGTGCTGCGATCAGGCCGATGTAGACGACGGCGACGGCGATGCGCTGGGAGACAGCCAACCGGTAGTACGCGGGCCGGAGGTCGCGCTCGCGCCAGCGGCGCCAGAGCTCGAGGCCGCCGACCAGGACGATGATGATGAGGATCGGGTTGGGGCGCACGACGGCCAACCCGACGACGATGAGGAGGCCCAGCCCCCAGATCGCGGGGTGCAGCGCGGCCGCCGCCCTCCCTCCGTCGAGCGGGACGATCGGGATCAGGTTGAAGAGGTTGAGGAAGAAGCCGACGAACGCGAGCGCCCGGAGCAGGTCGGAGCCGGTCGCCTCCGCGACGACGAGGAACCCCGCCGCGCCGATGGAGCCGAGGATCGGGCCGGCGAGAGCGACCTTCGCCTCCTTCCAGGCGTCGTCCGGGAGCTGTCGCATCCCGATCACGGCGCCGAGGAAGGGGATGAACAGCGGCGCGCTCGCCGGCACCCCCTGTCGGCGCAGCTCGATGACGTGCCCCATCTCGTGGACGAAGATCAAGACGACGAAGCCGATCGCGAACGGCAGTCCCCAGATCCACGTGTAGGCGGCGATCGAGACGAGCATCGACGCGCCGACCGTGAAGACCTTGAGCTTGAAGAGGATGGCGCCCCACTTGAGGAGCAGCAGGCCGATCCCGACGAACGGCGCCAGGAGCTTCCGCAGGTACTCGCGGATCCCGCCCGGCTGCATGGGCTCGTAGCCGCGGTCGCCGGGGTGGGCGGGCTGGGGGTTCGGAAGCGTGGCCGGCTCGGGCGCCTCGACCGGCTCGTTTCCGTCTACGACCCGCGGCCGATCCATTCCTCACCGCCGATGTAGACCTCTTTCTTCCACAGGGGCACGGACACCTTGAGCTCGTCGATCGCCTCCCGGCACGCGTCGAGCGCGGCCGCGCGGTGCGGCGCCGAGACGGCGATGACGACGCTCGTCTCGCCGACGTCGACGCGCCCGATCCGGTGGTGGATCGCGACCTCGCAGAGCTCGTGCCTTCCCTTGAGCGAGTCGGCCAGCTCCGCCATGACCTGCTCGGCCATGCCTTCATAGGCCTCGTACTCGAGGTGGACGACGTCGCGGTCGCGCGAGCGGCGGCGCGTCGTCCCGACGAAGGTGGCGATCCCGCCCGCGGCCTCGTCCCGCACCTCGTCCACGACGAGCTCGAGCGAGAGCGGCACCTCCGAGAGCCGGAAGCTGCCCCCGGAGACGGGTGGGATGACGGCGATCTCGTCGCCGTCCGCGAGCTTCGCCTCCGGTGCGCTGTACTCGCGGTTGCGCGCGAAGAGCAGCCCCGGCGGCTCGCCGTCCAGGTCGAGCGCGGCCCAGACGTCCCCGACGACCGCGCCATCCGGCAACTCGACCTCGAGCTGGCCCGTCCCCGCCCGCTCCCGCAGGCCGGCGAAGAGACGTACCCGCACATTCATTCGGAGAGCGTAACCGTGGCCTACGTCGCCGCCGGTGAAGCTCCCGCATAGGCTCCTGCGATGCCCCAGTGGAGCGCCGAGATCGCGGTCGACGAGCCGCTCGCCCGCCGGCTCCTGCGCGAGCAGTTTCCGGAGCTGGAGATCGACTCGCTCCGCCTGCTCGCCGCCGGGTGGGACAACAGCGTCTGGGTCGTCGACGAGCGCTGGGCGTTTCGTTTCCCACGCCGCGAGATCGCGGTGCCGCTCGTCGAGCGCGAGCTCTCGGTCCTCCCGCACCTCGCGCCGCTGTTGCCGCTCCCGATTCCGGTGCCACGCTTCGTGGGTGAGCCGACCGACTCGTATCCGTGGCCGTTCCTCGGGAACGAGCTCATCCCCGGCTGTGAGCTCGGGTCCGCAACTCTCGACGCCGACCAAGAGCTGGCGCTCGCGGTCGAGCTCGCGCGTTTTCTCCGTGCCCTGCACGACGAGGAAGCCTTGGCGGCGATCGCGGAGCGCGAGGGGCTGCCCGAGGACCCGAACGGCCGTGCCGACATGTCGACGCTCGTCCCGAAGGCGCGCGAGCGGCTGGCGCAACTCGAGGAGCAGGGCCTCTGGCGGGCGCCGGCGACGATCGAGTGCCTGCTCGGTGCAGCGACCTCACTTGCCCCCTCCCGCACTCTCGTCCTCGTCCACGGCGACCTCCACTTCCGGCACGTCCTCGTCGACCGCGGCCGCCCGAGTGGAGTGATCGACTGGGGCGACGTATCGCTCGCCGACGCTTCGGTCGACCTGCAGCTCGTGTGGAGCTTCTTCTCGCCTCCGGGCCGGGACGCCTTTCTCGCCGAGTACGGCGAGGTACCGGCCGAGCGCGAGCTGCGTGCGCGCGTCTTCGGCCTCGTCGGAAGCGCCATCCTCGCGCTCTACGGGCACGACGAGTCGCTGCCCGAGGTCGAGCTCGCGGCGCTCGCGAGCCTCGACCGGCTCGCCGCCGGCTGAGGCCACGCTGCGCAGCCCCGTACGATGCGCCCATGACGACGGCCGAGGATCGGCGGCTGACGGACTCGGACATCGAGGTCAAGCCCGTCTACACCGGCGCCGACCTCACGCCCGGTGAGCTCGAGCCTCCGGGCGAGTACCCGTTCACCCGCGGTCCCTACCCGACGATGTACCGCGGCCGCCCGTGGACCGTGCGCCAGTACGCGGGGTACGGCTCGGCAGAGGAGACGAACGCGCGCTTCCGCTTCCTGCTCGAGCGTGGCCAGACGGGTCTCTCCGTCGCATTCGACCTACCGACGCAGCTCGGCTACGACTCCGACGACCCGCTCGCGGCAGGAGAGGTCGGCCGCACGGGTGTCGCGATCGACTCGCTCGAGGACATGCGCGTCCTCCTCGACGGGATCCCGCTCGGCGAGGTCTCGACCTCGATGACGATCAACGCCCCGGCCGCGCTCCTCCTCCTGCTGTACGAGCTCGTCGCGGAGGAGCAGGGTGTGCCGGGAGGCGAGCTGCGCGGGACGGTGCAGAACGACGTGCTCAAGGAGTACGTCGCGCGCGGGAACTACATCTTCCCGCCGCGCCCGTCCATGCGGCTGACCACGGACCTCTTCGCTTACTGCGCGGAGCGGCTGCCGAGCTGGAACACGATCTCGATCTCTGGGTACCACATCCGCGAGGCTGGGGCGAGCGCGGCGCAGGAGCTGGCGTTCACCCTTGCGAACGGGATCGCGTACTGCGAGGCGGCGATCGCGGCCGGGCTCTCGCCCGACGCCTTCGGCGAGCGCCTCTCCTTCTTCTTCAACGCCCACAACAACTTCTTCCAGGAGGTCGCGAAGTTCCGGGCCGCCCGGCGGCTCTGGGCCCGGATCATGCGCGAGCGCTTCGGAGCGACGAACCCGCGCGCGCTCGCGCTCCGCTTCCACGCGCAGACCGGCGGCTCGACGCTGACGGCGCAGCAGCCGGAGAACAACGTCGTGCGGGTCGCGGTGCAGGCTCTCTCCGCCGTCTGCGGTGGCGCCCAGTCCCTGCACACGAACTCCTTCGACGAGGCGCTCGCTCTCCCGAGCGAGCGCGCGGCCCGGATCGCGTTGCGGACGCAGCAGATCCTCCTCCACGAGGCGGGAACGACCGACACTGCCGACCCGCTCGGGGGTGCCTTCTTCATCGAGGCGCTGACGGCGGAGCTCGAGCGCAAGGCGCAGGAGCTCATCGAGCTCGTCGACGAGCGCGGCGGAGCGGTCGCCGCGATCGAGGAGGGCTTCGTGCAGGCCGAGATCGACGCCTCGGCGTTTCGCTTCCAGTCCGAGGTCGAGGCGGGCAGGCGCGTGGTCGTCGGCGTCAACCGCTTCGGGGAAGACGAGGGCGAGCGCGTCGAGCTGCTCGCGTTCGACCCGGAGAGCGAGCGGCGGCAGCGCGAGCGGACGGCCCGGCTCCGTGCAGAACGCTCGGCCGGGACCGCGGACGCGGCGCTCGGCGAGGTTCGGCGGGTTGCGGGGACCGACGAGAACATCCTCCCGGCGCTCCGGGAGGCGCTACGGGCCGGCTGCACCGTCGGCGAGCTCTGCGGTGCGCTGCGTGAGCTCTGGGGCACGTATGACACGAGGCATGCGTAGGCGCCACCTCGTCGTCCTCCTCGCCGCGCTCGCCGTCGGCGCCGGGCTGGCTGCGGTCGGCGCTTCGCGCGGCAGCAGCGCCTCGCCCGGCTTCGAGCGCGACGTCGCGCCCATCCTGCAGGCGAAGTGCGAGGGCTGCCACCGGATTGGCGGGATAGCGCCGTTCGCGTTCGCGACGCGCCAGGACGTGAAGGAGTGGGCACCGGTGATGGGGTCGGCGATCCGCTCCGGGCTGATGCCACCCTGGCCGCCCGGCCCGCGCTCACCCGCCTACGTGGGCCAGGTCACGCGCAAGCTGTCCGCCTCGGAGCGGGCGACGATCCTCGACTGGATTCGCTCCGGGGCGAAGGTCGACGGGTCTCCGCGGCAGCCGCTGCCCCCGCCGCCGATCCCGGTCGCCCCGGGCGAGTCGGTGCTCAAGGTGGGGATGCCGGCGTCCTACAAGCCGACCTCGCGGAACGGCGCAACTGACGACTACCGCTGCTTCCTCCTCGACCCGAAGCTGACGCAGGACGTCTTCGTCACCTCGGCGCGGATCGTCCCCGGCGCGAACCGAGTCGTCCACCACGTCATCCTGTTCAAGGAGACCCCCGCGCAGGCGGCGGAGGCGAAGCGCCTCGACGCTTCGAGCCCGGGCGAGGGCTGGTCGTGCTTCGGCGGCACCGGCGTGAGCATCGCCTCGAGCGCCGCGAGCGTCGAGTCGGCGCTGAACGACGCGAACTGGATCGCCGCCTGGGCCCCCGGCTGGGGCGGCGGCCGGCTCCCGGACGGGAACGGCGTTCCGCTCCCGGCCGGCAGCCAGATCGTGATGCAGGTCCACTACAACCTGCTGAACGGCAAGACGCCCGATCGCTCGCAGGCCGTCCTCACCGCCGCCCCAGGGAGCGCGAACCTCACGCCCGTGGAGACCATGCTCGTCCCTGCTCCCGTCGAGCTCGCCTGCACGAAGCGCGAGCACGGTCCGCTCTGCAACCGCGACGCCGCGCTCCAGAACCTCGTCTCGAAGTACGGCGGAGGCGCCGGCATCGCTCCGGCGGGCCTCCTGCTCCTGTGCGGCCAGGACGCGGCCCACCCGCGGCCGAGCTCCGTCAGCACGTGTGACCGGCGCTTCTCCGCGCCGACGAAGATCCTCGTCGTCGCCGGGCACATGCACCTGCTCGGCGCGTCCATCCGGCTGACGCTGAACCCCGGCACGCCGCGTGCCCGCGTCCTGCTCGACATCCCCCACTGGAACTTCCACTGGCAGAACGCGTACACCCTGGCGAAGCCTGTCGAGGCCAAGCCCGGCGACGTCGTGCGCGTGACGTGCCGCTACGACGTCGGCAAGCGCATCCACCTCGGGAATCGCGTCGCCCGTACGCCCCGGTACGTGCTCTGGGGCGAGGGGACGACAGACGAGATGTGCCTGGGCCTCCTCCAGGTCACCCGCGGGTAGGGCTCGCCTGCGGATCCTTCTCGTCTCCCAGATGTACCCGGGGCCGGACGATCCGGACCTCGGCGTCTTCGTCGCGAACCTGGAGCACGAGCTCGTCCTGCGCGGGCACGAGCTCGAGCGGGCGGTGCTCGACCGGCGCTCGGGCGGCCGCCGTCGCTACCTCTCGCTCGCGGCCGACGCCGTCCGCAGCGCGCGGCGCTTCGGCCCCGACGTCGTCTACGCACACTTCCTCGTTCCGGCCGGCCTCGCCGCCGCCCTCGCCTCGCGGGCCCCGCTCGTCGTCACGGCGCACGGCCAGGACGTGCGGAACGTCGGCTCGATGCCGGGCGTGCGCGCGGCGACGCGCTACGTCGTCCGCCGCGCCGCCGCGGTCATCGCGGTCTCCGACTGGCTCCGGCGCGAGCTCGAGAGGCGCGTTGCCGACGCGGCCGGGAAGACCGAGGTCGTGGACATGGGTGTCGACCTCGAGCGCTTCTCAGTCCGCGACGCCGCCGCAGCCCGCCGGGCGGTCGGCTGGGAGCCGGTCGGCACGGCGTTCCTCTGCCTCGGTGCGCTCACGGCGCGCAAGAACGTCCTCCGGCTGGCTCGCGCCTTCGAGCGCCGCGGCGAGGGCGAGCTCGCGTTCGTCGGCGACGGCGAGCTACGAGGCGCACTCGAGGGCCGCCCGGGGATCCGCGTCGTCGGGCGCGTCCCGCACGACCGGGTGCCGACCTGGATCGCCGCCTGCGACGTCCTCTGCCAGCCGAGCCTCGTGGAGCCGTTCGGGCTCGCGACGCTCGAGGCGATGGCCGCGGGGCGCTCGGTCGTGGCAACGCGGGTTGGCGGCCCTCCCGAGTTCGTCGCCGAGGAGGCGGGCGTGCTCGTCGACCCCGAGGACGAGGATGCGGTCGTCGACGCCATGGAGCAGGCAGCGTCCCGGCCGAGACCGAACCTCGCCGCCCGCGACGCCGCGAGCGAGCACGACGTCAAGCGGCAGGCGGCTCGGGTGGAGGCGATTCTGGAGCGAGCTGCGAGTTGATTCGCAAGGCCGCAATCCGAAGGAGCGGATTCCGGCCGCGGAGACCCCCTGAAGGCAGCTGCCGCGCAGCCGCGCGTCAGCGGTCGTCCGCCAACTGTTCCAGGTCGCGGAGCCTGACCTCGACGAGCGGCCGCACCGACTGCTCGAGCCCCGCCTCCCGTGCAACGGCGAGCGCCTGCTCGTAGCTCTCGCGCACCTTCTCGACCGAGACGCCCTGCTTGAGCCGGTTGTCGCCCGTGACCAGGAGGTGCTGGATCCGGGCGCGCGCGTCGTCCGTCTCGCTCACGGACTGACCCTACAGCCGTTGCTACTCTCGTCTGGCTGTGCTCGTCGCCTCGATCTGGCTCTCCGCCTCCGCAGTGCTGCAGGTGCTCCTGTCGGCGTTCCTCGTCACCCTCGTGCTCATGCACTCCGGGCGCGAGGCGGGGTTCGGCGGCATGGGCTTCACGCCGGCCTCGCAGGGCGGGACGCACATCGTCGAGCGGAACCTCACCCGCCTCACGGTCGTCGTCGCCGCAGTCTTCGGGCTGAACACGATCCTTCTCTTCCACCTGCTCTAGGCGCTGGCGGTCGGGCGGCACCGACGCCGCTAGAATTGTCGGCTCGGGCGCTGGTGGCGGAATTGGTAGACGCGCTAGGTTGAGGGCCTAGTGGCCACTTGAGGCCGTGGAGGTTCAAGTCCTCTCCAGCGCACTGGAAACGGCCCCTGCTCGGGGCCGTTTTCGTCTCCCAAGGTTGACGGCGTCCGGAAGGACCTCTACTCTGGCTGGCGAACATACGTTCGTCAACGGCCCTCCGTCGAACACCAGGGAGAGACGATGCTCACCGCACGCCAACAGGAGATCTGGCAGTACCTCGCCCAGTACGTGGACGACCACGGGTACCCGCCGACCGTCCGGGAGATCGGCGACGCGGTGGGTCTCGCGTCACCGTCCACCGTCCACGCCCATCTCGCGAACCTGGAGCGCGCCGGCTTTCTGCGCCGCGATCCGACGAAGCCTCGCGCTCTCGAGCTCGTGGGCAGACGCAAGTCGGAGCCGGAGTCGATGCCGGTGTCGGCGCAGGAGCAGCTGCCGACGCTGCCGCTCCTCGGCCAGATCGCGGCCGGAAGCCCGTTGCTCGCCGAGGAGGCCGTCGAGGACCGCGTCGCCGTCCCCGAGCCCCTGGGGCGGGACGCCGACTTCCTGCTCCGCGTGCAGGGTGAGTCGATGGTCGAAGCGGGGATCCTCGACGGCGACATCGTCGTCGTCCGCCGCCAGCAGGACGCGCGCGACGGTGACGTCGTGGTCGCGCTCGTCGGCGCCAACGAGGCAGCCGACGAGGCCACGGTCAAGACCTTCCACCGCGATCCTGGCGGCCGCATCCGCCTCCAGCCGGAGAACAGGTCACTCGAGCCCCTCTACCCCGAGCACGTCGAGATCCTCGGCAGGGTGACCGGCGTGTTCCGAACGCTGACGTGACCCTGGAGAATCTCAACCGCACGCTCGACCAGGAGCTCGCCGCTCTCGTGCGCGGCGCGAGCCTCGAGTGCCCAGTGTGCGGGGAGTTCGTCCTCCAGGTACGCGGAGCGCTCACCTGCCCCGAGTGCAAGTCGATCCTGGCGGAGGGCTCCGTCCTCGAGAATTGGGAGTCGCCCGAGATCGCGTTACCATCGGTCGTGCAGGCCGGGTGACCGCGGGCGCGCTCGCGAGGGCGTCGTCTGAGGAAAGTCCGGACACCACAGGGCAGGACGCTGGGTCGTGCCGCGAGGTGTGGCCCAGGCGGCGAAAGCCGACGGAAAGTGGAACAGAAAGGAGACCGCCGGCGGAGGGAAACCGAAGCCGGTAAGGGTGAAACGGTGGGGTAAGAGCCCACCAGCGGTCGTGGCGACACGGCCGGCTCGCCAAACCCCGTCCGGTGCAAGGCGAAGCAGGTCCCGTTGACGTGGCCCGCCGAGGGACCGGGTACGCCGCAGAGAGGGATGGTCACCCTCGACAGAATCCGGCTTACAGGCCTGCTACGGAGAGCCCCCGCGCGAGCGGGGGTTTTCTACAGCCGTGGCGCGACCCGCTCGGGGCGGGAGCCGGGGCGTCCAGTCGTCACCGGCTAGCGCGAGCGCGGCCTACAGAAGCGGTTCCGTGGCGTCCGTCCGTCCCACGTGAACCCGGCAGACGAGACGCGTGCGACGGAGGTCGTGAAGCAGCCGCCTCGACCTGGGCGGAAGCGGAACGAGACCCGGCCGGCGGGGCCTGTCCTCACCCGCTTTGCGAAGACACGCCGGCCGTCGCGGCGCACCACGACCCAGACGAGGGAGTGCGAGACCGACAGTCCCGCGGCGTCGGTCGTGCGGATCCCCACCCACAGGAACTTCCCGCGGATCAGATAGCCGGACACGTCGACGCGCAGCCTTCCGGGGACCACATGCACGATCGCGGTCGCCGTCAACGTGCCGGTATCCGTCGCGAACGCGGCGGTCAGCGTGCCGTCGCCGACCGTGCGGAGCGCGGTGAAGGTGGAGGTGCTCCCGGCAGTCGGCGTGAGGGTGCCGATCTTCTCGGGCGCGAGCGACCACGTCGCCGACAGGGGGAAGAGGTTGCCGAACGAGTCCCGCCCCGAGGCCGTGAACTGGCGGGTTCCGCGGGCGGGCACCGACGCGGATGCGGGCGCGATGACGAGCGACAGCGCGGGACCCGGCGTCACCGTCTCGGTCTGCGTCCCGCTCGTCGTCCCGGGCGCTGACGCGATCAGCACCGGGTTCCCGGCACGGGTGTCGAGGTAGTAGAAGGTCCCGGTCGTGCTCGCGCCGGCGGGGATCGTGAGCGACAGCGTGCTCGACCACGGCCCGGCAGGGTTCGTCGAGAACGTCCCCTGCGACGAGCTCGAGCTGACGGTCACGGTCAGCGGAGCGCGAGGCAGGAAGGGCTGCCCGCGCGTGTTCTGCAGCGCGAGGCTCATCGCCGCCGACGCCGCTCCTGCGGGGATCGTCTGCGGCGCCGTCGCGAACGTCAGCACGGGCTGCGTCCAGACCCTGAACGACTTCCACGAGTCGTTGAAGCGGGCGCCCGGCAGATCGCCCACGCAGTAGAGGTTCTGGCCCGGCGGGCCGCAGGCGGCGCCTCCCGGATCGCTTGCCGTGACCGTGTCCGCAGAGTCGCGGATCGCCGTGCCGAGGCGGTCGAGGATCGCGTTCGTCTGGGCGGCGAAGTCGGACGCCGAGAGGCCGGTCGAGTTCCGGGGTGCCCAGGCGAAGCCCCAGTGGTCCTGGGCCTGCCCGCCCGTCGCGCTGAAGTAGCGAAGGGCGTAGACCTGCGACGCGACGTAGCCAGCCATCTGATCCGCCGCCACCATCGTCCAGCCGTAGCCGGAGGAGCGTGCCCAGGCGGCGTTGGCGAGCGGACTGTAGGCGGACTGGATGTACGAGCGGGCGGTCTCGATCGTCGGCGGC
>Ga0066903_100005648_pt1 | contig 10905 bp, 9 predicted proteins | sample PanSoiMetaGPlot1_FD_67491 | JGI IMG/M metagenome (GOLD analysis project Ga0066903, IMG submission 67491) | Tropical forest soil microbial communities from Panama analyzed to predict greenhouse gas emissions - Panama Soil - Plot 1 (version 2) | ecosystem: Environmental > Terrestrial > Soil >...
TTCGATCTCGGATCGTGGGGCTACCGCTACGCGTGGCGCATCGAACCGCCGCGAACGATCGACGAACTCGCGTCACGCGCGGCTCTCCCCGGCGCCGCCAGGCCAGGCGACCATGTCCTCCCGGTCGCCAATCAGGCAGAAAGAAATCTGCCGGTCCTCCACGGTTTCCGGCTGTCGGCCGGCTATCTCGGGCTGGAGCCGCGAACGACGCTCGCTCCCGATGACTCGCTCGCGCAGCGCCTCGCCGGAGTGCGCTGGCGGCCCGATGAAGCTGGATGGGTCCGCGTCGACGGATCGATGCCGCGAGCGCGGCTGGTCTCGAATCCTGGCGATCTCTCCTACGACAGCAAGCCTGGCGCCGCGCGTGTCGTCAGCGATCGACCGGGACGGATCGAGATCGAGACGAACGCAGCCGCGACCCAGCTGCTCGTGCTGACGGAGCGATATCACGAAGGCTGGCAGGCGCGCGACGAAACTGGACGCGCCCGCCAGACGGTGCCTGTCTACGGCGACTATATCGGTTGCTTCGTCGACGAGCGCACGCACCGCCTGGTCTTCACCTTCGCGCCGGCGAGCGCCCGCATCGGGCTGTGGCTGACGATCGCCGGCCTCGCGTTGACGACGATGTCGGCCTGGCTGGTGCGCGCGTTACTCTGAGAACGACTCCTCGGACGGCGAGACCGGCGCGACGTCCGCCATCACGCCGGACTCGGCCGCCACGGCGGCGTTCTTCGATTTCACGCTCCGAAGGACGATCGTACGGTGCTGTCGACGGCTCGTTCGCTTCGCGTGCGCGTTCCCGGATTTCCGCTTCGCCGTCTCCTTGGCGCCCTTCGCCAGGCCCGGCAACGGCGGCCGGCTCGCGGCATCGCGGCGCTCGCGGTCGCGCACGAACGCCTTGATGATCTTCAGCGCCGCGCGCGCTTCGCGTTCGGTGCGCTGGCCCTTGAAGTAGGCCGCCAGCTCGCGATTCGCGCGCAGCACTTCCTGATCGCGCAACTCCTGTTCGGCGGGATTGTCGCGAGTGACACTCGATTTGCGTCGCTGACCCATGACTCAAGAGAGTAGCGCAAGCGGCCCCGGCGCTGCCGGAGCCGCTCGGCTAAAGCCTTCGCGCTACAAGACGCGTTACCGCGTGGCCTTGTCGGCGTTGACCAGACCGGCGCCGGTGAAGAAGTTGATCGGAATCTTCGGGAACACGCGGAACCGGGCGCTCCGGCTCGAGCCGTCCTCGTAGACGACGGTCACCTTCGTATCCTCGAACCGATCCGGATCGACCTGCGTGAAGCCCTCTGCCGCCGGGAACACGCTCATTCCGAAGTCGAGCGCGTCGTTCGCCCCGAAAGAGCCGGGCTTGAAGGTCAGCGTCATCGATGTCGGCGTGCGCGTGAAAGTAATGTCCGCAGCCGTCACGCCCTTGGACGAGCCGATGTGAAATCGGTTCGGATTCGCCGACGTCGCCAACCCCGGCTTCTCGAAATCGAACGTCACAGAACTGATCGGCCGCGAGAACGGCAGAACGTCGAGGCGGAAATAATGCGCCCATCTCGTCCAGTCGCCTCCGGTGGTGGCGACCACCGTTCCGGCGATCGTTCCCGATATGGCCCGATCCAGGGACAGCGGCACCGGCGTCGCCGTTCGCTGGAGCCGATTGAACACCGCGGCAGGCTTCATTTTTCCTGGTCCGCCGCCCTTTTGCAGGACCAGTGCAGCAACTGCCGCCGCGTTGGGCGCCGCGGCGCTAGTGCCGAAGAAATTCGGCAGGCCGTTTCCTTCGAGGTCGAATCCGAAGAAGGTCGTGTCGTCGCCGTCGCCCGCGGTAATCTGCGGCACGAGTCGGATTTCGGGCTTGTGCAGCCGGTTGCCGTCGTCGTCGAAGAAGATCGTCACCGGACCCTGCGCGCTGAAGTCCTCGGGGAAGTTCTGAATTCCGTAGAACATCGCCGCCACCGCCTGACCTTTGCGCGCCGCGGCGTGGCCGAAGATCGATGGCGCGTTCTGCCGCTCGCTGACACCGAGACCGTTGATGTTCACGTACTTGACGTGCCGCGCCGGCCCGCCGTTCTGGTTGGCGATCACGAGCTGGTACGTCGACGCGTTCGCGCCACCGTGGACTTCATCCGGAAACGGCGGCAGGATCAAGATTTCGATAGGTGCGTCGGTCTCGGGATTCACGTCAGTGGTGTAGAAGACGGGATTCTGCTGAGACATCGGCGGCAGCCAATGGCCATCCTGGTCAAAGACGAGGATGTTGAAGTCGGTCTTCACCTTGTCGTGGAAGAACGGCTCGTCCCACTGGAAGTCCAGGGCGTTATCGGCAGCGCTCGTGAACTTCTGGGTGATGCTCGTGCTGCCATCGTGGTTCCGGAAGGTGTGGAAGCTGACCGGAACCAGATTCGCCGGCAGCTCCTCGAGGTGCAGGTTCTCGCGGCCCGCCTTCACGCGCGCCTGCGCGTCGGCGAACGACGTCGGGCGATACGTATCCTCGAACGCCTCGAGACCGTTGTTGCCGGCCGACGAGAAGTAGGCCGCGCCCATCTTGGTCACCGCGTCGACGGTCTGCGCCAGCAGCCCGTCGGAGTACATCGGCTCGTCGAAATAGATCACGTCGTCGACGATGACGTCGGCCTTGAACGTGCTGCGGAGCGCGAGGATGTTGTTGGAGAAGGCGACTTCTCCGTTGAAGGCGCTCGCGAAACCAAGGGTGGCACCGGGTGCGACGTCGTGAATGAGCTGCAGCATCGCTCGGCCTTCGTCGGAGCCCGGGTCGTTTCCTTCCTGCACGACGGTCACGTCGGGCGGCAGATCGCCGGTCGCGACATCGTCGGCTGCGTGGATCGTGCAGCCAAAGGCGGTCGGAGTGGGGGCCGGACAATTGTCAAACGTGTCCGACAGGGCACCGACGCTGATCCCCTTGCCGGTGATGCCTCGAGCCTGTGCCTTGTCGGCTTTCTCGAGCGCGACCGCCTGGCTCTGCACCGATCCGGCGAATTTCTGGGGGAGTTGCACGGCGGCGATGCTCTTCACGGCGCCGGACCATTCAACCGATCGCGTCGCCCACAACGGCAGGAACCCTTCGAGCAGGCTCGGATCGAGCGCGCTCGTCGCCGTCAGCTTGAAACCCTGCGCGGTCAGGACCTGCAGCGCCGCGTCGGCGGCGGCGCCGGCCCTGAGACGGATGTCGACCAGCACTTCGCCGTCAGGCGACGCGATGTGTTTACTCAGGACCCTCGAGAGTTTCGGACTGTCAGCTTCGAACAGGTTGACCAGTTCGTTCATCCCCTGCGCGAGACTGGCCGACTGCGCGAGCGCGGAAGTACTGACGGAGAACGTCGAGAGCAGCACGAGCATCGGAAGCCGGGCGGAGCATCGCCATGCCTGCATACACACTCCTTGGGTCGTTTCGCGGCGCGGATTATGAGTTCGGCGGTTGCCAACGTGTCAAGGCGGCGTGGCACACTTTCGCCGGATGAGATTGAGGAATTCGTGAACGTGACGTAAAGAAGACCCGATGAAATTCAAAACGCCTCGGCGAGCGCTCGCGTCGCCGCATAGTATCCACACATTCCGTGCACGCCGACGCCGGGCGGCGTCGACGCCGAACAGATGTACAGGCCCCGCACTGGCGTGCCATACGTCCGCCACGTCGGTCTGGCGAACAGCTGTCCGATGTCGGTCACTCCGGCGCCGATGTCGCCGCCGACAAGGTTGGCGTTGTCGCGCTCGATGTCGGCCGGCCGCCTGATCGCGCGGGCGAGTATTCGTTCGCGGAATCCTGGCGCGAAGCGTTCGATCTGTCGTTCGACGGCGTCGAGCATGTCAGCACGTGACGCGTGCGGCACGTGACAGTACGCCCACGCCGTATGTCCGCCTTCGGGCGCGCGCGATCGGTCGAACAGAGTCGGCTGCGTAACGAGCACGAACGGACGCTCGCTGACGCGACCCTCCCACGCATCGCGTTCCGAGCGCGCGATTTCTGCAAGAGTGCCCCCGACGTGGACGGTGGCGGCGGCGCCGCAGTCGGCGGCGCGCCACGGAATCGGCGCGCTGAGCGCGTAGTCGATCTTGTAGACGCCCGTGCCGTAGCGATAGCGCTCGAGGGCGCGGCGGAACCGCGGCGGAAACCTGTGGCCGGCAATCCGGAGGAGCGGCCTGGGCGAGAGATCGCAGAGAACGGCTCGCGCCGCGGGCAGTTCGTCGATCGATTGCACTCGGGCGCCGGTGACGATTTCTCCGCCGAGCGATTTGAAGTAAGCGGCGAGCGCGTCGGCGAGCCGTTGCGCCCCGCCGCGCGGCAGCACCCATCCGGCGACGTGCGCCATCACGTTCAGCACGAGCCCGATCGCCGCCGTCGGCATCCGATCGAGCGGCATCATGCCGTGCGCGGCGATGCCGGCGAACACCGCGCGGGCTCCTTCACCCTTGAACGTCCCGCGCGCAAGTGCCTCGGCCGGCCGGAGAGCGCGCAACCCGAACCGCGCGAGATCGAGAGGATGCCGTGGCCATCTCAGCGGTCCGAGCACGGCTGTTTCGAGCCGCGGCCACGCGTCGACCATCGAGCCGATCAGTTCGCGATAGGCGCGGCCGTCGTCGCCGAATCCCGCCGCCGTGCGTTCGACCGATCGATAGACGATGCCGCAGCTACCGTCGTCGAATGGATGCGCGACCATCGCCGCCGGCTCGATCCATTCGAGCCCGTGCGCGGCGAGCGGGAGCGTGCGGAAGAACGGCGACCCGACGGCGAACGGATGAATGGCCGAGCAGACATCGTGGACGAACCCGGGCAGCGTCAGCTCGGCCGAGCGCACGCCGCCGCCGACGGTCGGCTCAGCTTCGAACACGGCGACTCTGCGACCCGCCTGCGCCATGACGATCGCCGCGGCAAGACCGTTCGGTCCGGAGCCGACGACGACCGCATCGGGTCCGCTCATCTGACGGGGATCAGTGACGCGCACGACGTAGCGCGAGCCCTTCAGGCGAGCGGCGGTCGCTCGGCTAAAGCCTCGCGCTACTCTGAAGTCGTTCTAGCGCCGTTCCGGCAACGCAAACGCAGTCAGCGTGCTGCCCGACGGCACGAGCAGATACTGGCGGCCGTCGAGCATGTAGGTCGTGCCGGCCGTCGAGCGCAGGCCGAACCCGAGCTGGTAGTGCCACAGGTTCTTGCCGTTGCGCGAATCGAACGCCATGAGGTTGCCATCACCGTCGCCTGCGAAGACGACGCCCGACGCGGTCGACAACACGCCGGATGAAGACACGGAGGTGTAGCGGAACTCCCATTTCAGGGAGCCGGTGAGCGGATCGATCGCGCGCAGCGCGCCGAAGTTCTTCTGATCGCGCGGCCGCGTCGTCCCGCCGCCGTTGTACTGCTCACCCGGCTTGAACTTCTCGTCCCATCCGTAGTACATCGCGCAGGTCTCGCGCGCGGTGACGAAGAACAGCCGCAACGACGGATCGTAGGACGGCGACATGAAGTTCGTGCCGCCGCCGAGATCAGGGCACGTCTTCGATCCGTCCTCGTCGGGCAGGTTGCCGGGCAGCAGCATCGGGCGGCCGTTCGAATCGATCTCCTTCGCCCACGTCGTCTCGACGAACGGCTTGGCGACGATGACTTTGCCGGTCACGCGATCGATCGTGTAGAAGAACCCGTTGCGGTTGGCGAACATCACGACCTTGCGGGTCTGGCCGTTGATCGGGAGATCGGCCAGTACCGGCACCTGCGTCGAATCCCAGTCGTGCAGGTCGTGCGGCGTGAACTGGTAGTGCCACTTGCGCTGCCCGGTGTCGGCGTCGATGGCGACGAGCGATGTCGTATAGAGGTTGTCGCCTTCGCGCGCCTGGCTGAAGTAGTCGGGGCCGGGATTGCCGGTGCCGAAGAAGATCAGGTTCTGCTGCGGATCGTAGGTTCCGGTGACCCAAATCGATCCGCCGCCGCGTTGATAGGCTTCGTTGCGCGGCCAGCTGCGTTCGCCCGGATCGCCGGGACCGGCGACGGTGTAGAAGCGCCATGCACGTTTGCCGGACTGTGCGTCGTAGGCGTCGATGAATCCACGGATGCCGTACTCCGCGCCCGCGATGCCGACGATGACTTTGTCTTTGACGACCAGCGGCGCGACCGTCGCCGAGTAGCCCTCGCGGTAGTCGGCGAGCGGGACATCCCAGATGACCGTTCCGGTCTTCATATCCAGTGCGACGAGGTGTGCGTCGAGGGTGGCCATGAACAGGCGGTCGCCGAGGACGCCGAAGCCGCGGTTGACGGCGGCGCAGCACAACTTCAGGTCGTCGGGCAGTTCGCGCCGATAGCGCCAGATGGCGCGCCCCGAACGGGCGTCGATCGCCCACGCGTTGTTGTTGTAGCCGGTCGCGTAGATCACGCCGTCGAGCACGATCGGCGTCGTCTGAAAGCTGCCGAGGGTTCCGGTCTGGAAGGTCCATTGTGCGGTCAGCTTGTCGACGTTATCGGGCGTCAGCTGCGTCAGAGGACTGTGACGGTGCCCGTTGTAGTCGCCCGAATACGTCAGCCAGCGCGTCGGATCTTTGAGCCCTGCGAGAAGATCCTGGGGCGTCACCGCCGCTGCGTTCACGGCGGCCGTGGTGTCCGACAGCGGAACACCCCCGCGCAGCGAAGACAGGAAGCCCACGAGGTCGGTCAAATCCGCGTCGCTGATGCGCGAGGCTGGATAAGCCGGCATCAGCGAGTCCTTTTCGTAGATGACATCCTGCAGGCTCGATTTCATGTAGCCTTGCAGCCGTTCGCGCGTATCCATCACCTGGATGCTGAACACATCCTCCGCCTTTTTCGTGCCACGAACGCGCTGGCCGTCTTTCGTCACCACCGTCACCGTCTCGAACGTGGGGGCGATCCATTCCGATGGCGTGCGGATTTCGCGAATCAGCGCGGCGTGCGATCGCGACAGCCCGATGCGCGAGAGGTCGGGACCCAGTCGGCCGCCACGTCCGCCGATGCGGTGGCAACCGGTGCACTGCATGTTGAAGAGACGACCGCCGTTTTCGACATTGCCAACCGGCCGTTCGGCGGCGGGGCCGGCGCTTGTCAGATTGCGTAGGTACGCCACCAGCAACAGGATGTCGTCGTCGGAGACGCCGTTGCCCTGCGCGGGCATGTCGGTCCCCGGCACGCCGCGTCGGATGGTGTCGAACAGCCGCTCGTCGGTCATGCCGCCGGTGAGGGTCGCCGTCAAATCGGGGCCGCGATAACCGGACGCGTCGAGCCCATGGCAGTCGCCGCACCGGACGCGGTAGACGGCCATGCCGGCGCGAATCGATTCGCGGTTGCCGAGGTGCGGGTTGCGCGAGGCGGGATGAGGCTCCGTCTGTGCGAGCAGGGCAGCGCCAGTCGCGGCGCAAAGCAGTAACAGCAGGGCGAACCGCGTGCGCATGGGACGCTCCTTGGATGTGCGGACACCATACCACCGTTGAGGCCGCGCGAAGCCGCCGCCGCGGCGAGCGGTTTCCAGGTCGACTGTGAAGATTCGTAAGGAAAAACGCGTCAAGGAGGTGTAACATCTGCGCCAATCGGGGAGGGAACATGGCGCAGAACGCCGGTCTGAATCGCAGGGCATTCCTCAGGAACGCCGGGTTGACCGCAGTCGCAGGTGCCGTCGGTTCGAACGTTCCGCTTGCGGCCGCCGCTGAAACGGCCTTCGCCGCCACCAATCCAACGTTCGATTTCGACACTCCCTACAGTCGCGTCGGTACCGACTGCACCAAGTGGGACCGCGCCATCGCCGTCTATGGCAAGGGAAATATCGTCGCCGGCATGGGCATCGCCGACATGGACTTCAGGGCCGCGCCGTGCATCACCAAGGCGCTGCAGGAACGCCTCCAGCACGAAAACTGGGCTACCTGACGACGCCGCAGTCACACGTCGAGTCGATCATCAACTGGAACAAGAAGCGCTACAACCTCGAGATTAAACCCGAATGGCTGATGCATTCGCCGTCCGTGCATCCGGCGATCCTCAGTGTGCTGCGCGTCTATTCACCGCCAGGCTCCAAGATTCTCGTCCAGACGCCGACCTACAACGGGTTCTTCAGCGACATCCGACAGGTTGGCTGCAAGGCGGAAGAGAGTCCGCTCAAGGTCGTCAACGGCAAGTTCCAAATGGACTTCGAGGACTTGGAACGTCGGATCGGCCCCGACACGAATACCCTGATCCTGTGCAACCCGCAGAATCCGACGGGCAACGTCTGGTCGAAGCAGGATCTGATGACGCTCGGCGAAATCTGCCTGAAGCGGCGCGTGCTCGTGCTCGCAGATGAAATCCACTGCGACTTCGTGCTGAAGGGCCAGACCTACACGCCCTTCGCGACTCTTCCCGACGAGGCGATCGTTCGCAACAGCGTGACGTTCAAGTCGGCCAGCAAGTCGTTCAATTTGGCGGCGATGAAGTGCGCGTACATGTTCTGCAGCAATGCCGATCACGTCGCCAAGATCAAGCAGTGGGGACACAAAGAAGACATCAACACCCTCGGGATGGTTGCGCATCGCGCTGCCTACAACGAGGGCGCGGATTGGTTCGATCAGCTGCTGCCATACATCGAAGGGAACCACGACTTCGTAACGAAGTACTTCGCCGCCAATATCCCGGCGATTAAGGTCTACAAGCCGCAGGGCACCTATCTCAGTTGGATCGACATCAGCGCCGTGCAGCAGAAGGTCGGGGCGACACAGATGGCGGCGGAAATGTCGAAGAAGACCGGTACGACGGTCACGCCCGAAGTGGCGATGGAGCGCTGGTTCCTCGACAACGCGAAGATCCAGTTGAACAACGGTTCGGGTTACGGCATGGCTGGCGCGGGGCACATGCGGATGAACATCGGCACCTCGCGGAAGACGCTGGAAGCGGCGCTCAATTCGCTGGCGGGCGCCCTCCGGAACACGTAAGCGCTGAGACCGCAGAGAAGGCAGAAATCGCAGAGGAGCCCGCAGAGAGATCAATCTCTGCGGGCTCCTTTATTTTTGCGGGCTATCCGGTCGCTGCGCGCTCTGATGTCTCCGCGAGCGCGGGAGTTATTTGTTGATGGGAATCATTACGTGCGCGTTGGGCGTGCCTGGCAGCATCAGCCACGGTAATCCCTTGCCGAGCAGCGCTTCCTCGCGCTGACTCGACGTCGACACGCCGATCGATTCCGGCGTCGCGCCCGGCACGGACATCACCCAGAGCTTCTGAATGCGGCCCTTGTCGTCCGACAGCCGATACGACATCGTGCCGAAGGTCGGCGGCTTCAGCGTGCCGGCTTTGAGCGCCTCCTGAACGGCCGCGGTGATCTCCTCGTCCTTCTTACCCTGTGCGCGCAGCTTCGCTTCGAGGTCGCGGCGCGGCGCGAACTGCTTGTGATAGCAGCGCGTGAACCCGTCCGCGGGGCTCTTTGGCTGGCATTCCATCATGTTGCTGCCCTGCCGGAGTATCTTGCGATCGCCGGTCTTCTGGTCGTAAACAACCACCGTCGCGCCGGCTTGCAGGTCCTCGGGAAGCGGGCGGATGGCTTCCGCGATTCGCGGGTCCGCCGATTGCGCAGCGGTGCGCTGTATGGCAAGCGGAGTCCAGAGGAGTGCGACGGCGAGACAGCCGATAAGACGCTGCATGGAGACCTCCCGGAACGGGGATTATAGACCAGTGAGAGCCGTGTGGTTGATCACTCTCTCGTTGGTCACTCTGCGATCGACGATGATGCTTGCGGCCTTTCCCGCGCCGCAGAAGTATGTGGTCGATGACGCTCATGTGATCGATCCGGCTTCGAAGCAGCAGGTCAACGTGCTGCTGCGTGCGCTCGAGGAACAGACGACCGCGGAAATTGCCGTCGTCACGGTTGCGTCGCTCGACGATATGACGGTCGAAGAGTACGCCAACCGCTTGTACAAAGCGTGGGGGATCGGCAAGAAGGGCGCGGACAACGGGGTGCTGGTCCTCATCGCACCCAGTGAGCGCAAGATGCGCATCGAAGTGGGGTACGGGCTGGAGCCGATTCTGCCCGACGGGCTCGCCGGCGAAATCATCCGACAGCAGTTCACGCCGGCGTTCAAGAACAACGACTATGCGGGTGGCGTCCGCGCCGGCGTCGATCGCATCGCGGCGATTGTGCGCGCCAGGCACGTGCTGACGCCGGCCGAGCGCAAGGAGATTGCCGCGCAATCCGAAGACCGGCCGCCGATGCTGCTGATGATTCCGTTCTTCGGCGTCTTCGTCGGATTGGCTGGTTTTTTTATCGGCGGCGGTCTGCGCTCGCGCACGGTGTTTCCGCTGTTTTTCGGCAGTGTGTTTGGCGGCATCCCGTTTCTGATGGCGCTGATCCCGTTCTTCAACGCGCCACCGCTGGCGCTGCTCGGAATTGGCTTGCTCGCGGGCGTAATGGGCTATCGCAAGGGCGATGTCATGGAGAGCGACCAGGACCGTCGGTCGCGCGAATGGGGAAGGCGCGGCTGGACCATGGGGAGCAACTGGTCTTCCGGATCTTCCGGATCCGGCGGTTCCGGATCGTCGGGTGGCTCGAGCGATTCCTTTGGCGGCGGATCGTCGGGCGGCGGCGGCGCGAGCGGCTCGTGGTGACTACGCCCGGCGTACCTTTTCGATCTTGCGATCCCGTTCGTCGCTCAGCCGCTCGCGCTCGCGACGGTATGCCTGCTCCAGCGTTTCGCGCTCACCTGGCTCGAAGACCGTCTTCAACTTCGAGTGATGCATCACCTGCGCTTCCGCCAGTTTCGCCTCGTAAAAGTTGCGGATCTCGGCGATCTGGGCCTTCTGTGCATCCGTAATGGGCGTCGCGGCAATGCCTGACTCTTCGTCCTTCTTCTTCAGCCGCTCCATCGCGAGCTCATACGAGGTTTTCATGGGATCGATATTAACAGGGCGGGAAGGGCGGGAAGGGCGGGAAGGGCGGGATGGGC
>Ga0066903_100005649_pt1 | contig 10904 bp, 8 predicted proteins | sample PanSoiMetaGPlot1_FD_67491 | JGI IMG/M metagenome (GOLD analysis project Ga0066903, IMG submission 67491) | Tropical forest soil microbial communities from Panama analyzed to predict greenhouse gas emissions - Panama Soil - Plot 1 (version 2) | ecosystem: Environmental > Terrestrial > Soil >...
GCCGTCTTCGTCCACCCGTGGGAGATGGCCGGCCGGGATCGGATGGCGCGTTACTGGCTCCCCTGGCTCGTCGGGATGCCCGCGGAGACCTCGCTCGCGATCTGCTCCCTCATCTTCGGCGGAGTGCTGGAAAAGCTGCCGTCCCTGCGGATCGCATTCGCCCATGGCGGCGGCGCCTTTCCGGCCACGATCGGGCGAATCGTTCACGGCTTCGATGTGCGGCCCGATCTGTGCGCGGTCTCCAACGACGTCTCACCGCGGGAATATCTGAAGCGGATCTACCTCGATTCCCTCGTTCACGATCCGCTCATGCTGCGCTACCTCATCGATCTGATGGGCCCGGACCGCATAGCCCTCGGCAGCGACTATCCCTTCCCCCTCGGCGAGGCTCGCCCGGGAGAGCTCATCGAATCGTGTGGATTCCTGGAGGAGACCCGCGCGCGGTTGCTGCACGGCACGGCGCTCGAGTGGCTCGACCTTCCTATCGAACGCTTCGGCGGATCTCGGTGAACGAGCCGTTCCGGCCCGGACGCGACTTCGCAGTCGCCCTGGATCGAGGCGACCCTCTCGGGCGGTTCCGCGACGAATTCCACATTCCCAGGAGCGAAAACGGCGAAACGGAAATCTATTTCGCCGGCAATTCGCTGGGACTCCTGCCGAAAAGAACGGAGAAGTACGTCGAGGAGGAGCTCACGAAGTGGAAGCGGCTCGCCGTCAAGGCGCATTTCATGGGACAGAACCCCTGGATGCCTTACCACGAGCTTCTGGCTTCGCCGATGGCTCGTCTGGTTGGCGCTCTTCCAACCGAAGTCGTGACGATGAACTCGCTGACCGTCAACCTTCATCTGATGATGGCGAGCTTCTACCGACCGACTTCCGAGCGGCACCGGATTCTCCTCGAAGAACATGCCTTCCCCTCGGACGACTATGCGCTCGAATCCCAGGCGATCATGCACGGCTTCGACCCGGCCGAAGCGCTCCTGCGGCTGCGGCCTGGTAAGGGCAGGCACTCGATCGATACTGCGGACGTCGCCGAAGTCCTCGAACGCGAGGGTCATTCAATCGCGGTCGTCCTGCTTCCAGGAGTGCAGTACTACACGGGCCAGGCCTTCGAGATCGAGGCGATCACCCGCATGGCGCAGTCGAAAGGATGCGTCGTCGGCTTCGACCTGGCGCACGCGGCCGGGAACCTCGTCCTCTCCCTCCACGAGTGGAACGTCGACTTCGCCGTATGGTGCTCGTACAAGTACTTGAACTCGGGCCCGGGCTCCGTGGGCGGATGTTTCGTCCACGAGAGGCACGGCCTGCACCCCGATCTGCCGCGGTTGGCCGGCTGGTGGGGACATGACAAGAAATCACGATTCCGGATGGAGCCAGGATTTCAGCCGATTCCCGGCGCCGAGGGATGGCAACTCTCCAACCCGCCGATTCTCTCGCTTGCGGCCATTCGGGCCTCCCTCGACGTCTTCATGGAAGCGGGAGGAATGGAGCCGCTGCGCGAGAAGTCGGTCCGGCTCACGGCCTTTATGGAATGGCTGCTTGCCCGGGAACTCGGCGATTCGGTCGAGATCCTCACGCCAGATGATCCGCGCCAAAGGGGATGCCAGCTCTCGCTCCGCGTGAAGTCGAACGTTGCGGGAAGAACCGTCCTGGAAAGACTCGAAGCCTCCGGCGTCACCTGCGACTGGCGAGAGCCGGACGTGATCCGGGCGGCGCCCGTCCCTCTCTACAACCGGTACGAGGAGGTTTACCGCTTCGTCGAGATCCTCCGGAGGGCCATGTGAGGATTCCGCGCATGGAGAGCGCACCCGCGCAGGCGGCCGGGCGGAAATCAACTCAAGCGGGTGGAGCGAGCCTCCTATAAGAATCCGCCACGACCCAGCCGGCGGCGGCCAGTGCCCAGGTGGTCGCGAACTCCCCCCACTGGAAAGCGTTCAGGGAGCCTGACACCGCTCTGGGCACCCACACCAGCACCCCGAACAAGCCCATCTGCAGCGCAGAGAGCGCGGCTGCTTGCCGCGCGCAGACGCCGAACAGGACCGCCAGGCCCGCGGCGATGAAGCTGCAGCCGAAGAAATACGCCCAGAAAACGTGCCCCGGCAGCCAGCCGGGCACCAGATCGGCCGTGTTCTTGACATAAGCGAAGTGGGCATAGCCGAAGGGAATCAAGCCGAGGCCGTAGAGCACCCTCGCGATTCGCGCGCCCCTGTCGCCGGTGGCGAAACCGAGGCGCCGCCGGTCCCAGTCCGTTGCAAAGGCGGCAAACAGGACCCAGGCGCCCGCCGTCATCACGAGTGTGTCGCCGCAGCTCCAGGTCCCCTCCACGAGAGACGCGACGAAGAGGCCACGCACCCTCCACGCCAGCAACCAGAGGACGAGAAGCGCGAGCAGCACGCGGGCAGCGAGGGCGGCTGTCCGGCGCCAGAGAAGCCCGAGGCCGGCTCCGAGGGAGACCAACGCACAGAGATAGACGAAGACCTGACGTGCCGGCGCGCCCTTGGGGACCGGATCCCAGACGGCGGTGAAAGTGCCTTTGAGGAAGCCCTGGATTCCGAGGCCGATCATGACCGCAGCAAAAGCCGCATGACCAGCGCTCGCGATGCGCATCCCTCCCGTGCGTGAGTCGTTTGGCGCCATTCCTCATCGCAGCATAAAGACTTAGGACTCTCGCGGATAGGGCCACTCCGCGCCCCGGCGACCAGACCACTTCGACCATGACTACGACATCCACCGTGGCCCGAGCCCGTCGTCGACCGCGGTCACCTGGTCGGCGAATGCTCGGTGTAGTCTCCGAGCAGGACCGTGAGAAGACTTCGCGGCACTTCCGAGATCACGCTCGTCGGCGCCGGTCTGGCCGGCTCACTTCTCGCGATCTTTCTCGCCCGGCGCGGTTACCGAGTGACGCTTCTCGAGCGCCGGCTCGATCACCGGAAGACGGGGGCGCCGACGTCCGCCGGGCGCTCGATCAACCTGGCGCTCGCCAATCGCGGCATCGCGTCGCTCGAAGAGGTCGGCGTGATGACGGCCCTTCGGCCGGTCCTCATTCCGATGGCAGGGAGGATGCTCCATGACGAAGAAGGACGGCTGAAGCTCGTTCCCTACGGCAACAAGGCGCACGAGGTCATCTACTCGGTTTCGCGCGAGGGCTTGAACACGCTGCTGCTCGATGCCGCCGAAGCGACTGGCCGGGTCTCGATCCGTTTTGGAGAGACGGTGCGCGGCATCGACTTCGCCAATCGCAGGGTGCAAGGGACGCCGTACGAAGTCCTCATCGGGACCGATGGAAGCGCGTCGGCGGTCCGCGCCGCGATTTTGGAGCGGACCCGCGGATGGCTGGATGAGCAGCCGCTCGGACACTCCTACAAGGAGCTCTCGATCCCGCCGGCAGAGGGCGGCGGGCGGTTTCGGATGGAGAAGAGCGCTCTGCACATCTGGCCGCGAGGCGAGTACATGCTGATCGCGCTGCCCAACACGGACGGCAGCTTTACGGCGACGCTGTTTCTGCCGAACCAAGGAGAAGAGAGCTTCCAGGCTCTGACGACTCCCGAGGCAGTCCAGGCGCTCTTCGAGCGCCGATTCGCCGACGCGATCCCGCTCATGCCCACGCTGCGAGAGGACTTCTTCGCCAATCCGACCGGCCATCTCGAGACGATCCGCTGCGCGCCCTGGTCGTTCGAGGATCATGCGCTCGTCCTGGGCGACGCGGCGCACGCGATCGTTCCCTTTCACGGGCAGGGCATGAACGCGGCATTCGAGGATTGCGGCACTTTCGACCGATGCCTGGAGGGCCCGGATCGGCAGTGGAGCGAGGTCTTCGCGGAATTCGAAAAGCGCCGCCGGCCCAACACGGACGCGATCGCCGACATGGCCCTGGAAAACTACGTCGAGATGCGGTCCACCGTCCGGGAGCCGAAGTTCCAGCTGAAGAAGGAGCTCTCTTTCCGCCTCGAGGAGAGGCATCCCGGCCGGTTCATCCCCCGCTACTCGATGGTGATGTTTCACACGATTCCCTACGCTGAGGCCAGACGGCGCGGAGCGATTCAGGAGGGGATTCTCGACGAGCTGACGAGTGGGACGGCGAGCCTCGATGAAGTCGATCTCGCGCGTGCCGACCGGCTCATCGCGCAGCGGCTGGGGAACAACTAATCGGGCCGAATCGGAATCTCACGAGCCGGATCGGATTCCTCTTGTCCCGTCCTCTCCGGTGTCTGCCGGCTCCTCGGCTTCCGTCCGGATGTGGTCCAAGACACGCCGGTGTATCCGATGAATGATTCCGTCGGACCAGAGGCGCCAGTAGCTCGCCGGCCAGAGCGAGTGGCGGTACCAGGTCGTTCCCGTGAGAAGTGTTCGCCCATCGGGACGTGGCTGGATCTCGAATTGCCCCCGCCGCGCTTCCAGAAAACCGTGAAGATGCGCAGGCTCGATGTGGCCGTATGGCGACCACTCCTGCATCGGGGAAGGATTCCGAGTGACTCCGAAGCGCAGGAGGTGCGGCGCATCCCAGACCTCGATCGGTTCGACGAAGGCGCCCGTCGAGAAGACGCAATTCCGGATCGCTCCAGGACCCGCGCCGTCGATCGACGCGCGGATCGGGTAGGCCACACCCGCTCGGAAAATCCACTCGCGAGGCGCCGGAATCTCTGAGAATGCAACGACGTGCCGCCAGACAGCCTCGGGCGGAGCATTTACGACTACCGAAGTTCGAACGGAAAAGATCAGCGGTGGAGGCAGCCCCGCTTTCTCGATGGCGAGCGCCGGCGGAAAGAGAAGCAGGATCCCGAGGAGACCCGGCGTCGCCGGTTTCCACCTGCCGCGGAGACTCTGCACCTGATAGGCGACCATGCCTCCCAGGGAAGCCAGGGGGAAGGCGATCGGGGCAGCCATGGCCAGGCACAGGAGGCCTTCCATAGCGAAGCACAACAGGAGCACGCCAAACGCGACAATCGAGAGATTCGCGACGCCGATCATCTTTCCCATGGTCAGTTCGCGTCTTCGAGACGCCATCATCGCGGCGGCGAATCCCATGAAGAACGGGAGCGCGACGAAGAGCCCCCAGCCGTAGGACTCCAGCACCTTCGTCGAGAAGAGGACCAAGAGAATTGGTCCCGCCACCAGAAGTGTCGCGAACAAGCCGGTCTCGAGGCTCGAGCGCGGCGACGCAAACCTCTTAGATCCGTACACTGCCGCAGTTGGCATGAGAATGAGAAGAAGGAACAATCCGAATTTCAGGAAAGGAACGAAGAAGAGAAGCGCCAGCAACAAAGGGAGACCGGCGTCGCGAAGTCTCCTCACCGTAAGCGCGCATCCTGCCCAGGCGAAAGGGAGAGAAAGAAGCAGAAGGAACAGATAGGGCGTCAGAGATCGCGCGCGGAGAGGATCCGGGACCGTCGTCAACGGCTCGAGATAGCTCCAGAAAGACCAGGATTCGCCGAAGAGTGTCCTGATGGCGAGCCGATCGAGCGCGTGCTTGACCCCCAGGAGCACGAGGCCGGCGAGAAAATAGTTGCGGCGGCTCAAGTGGCCGCCCCAGCGGAACGGACTTCGGATATCCAGCATCATGCGTCCGGCCGTTCTTTTCGCGAGTTCCGATTTCGCTTCGGCAGGAGCTGGCGCAGAAGGCGATCGCCCGCCCCGAGCGTTCGCGATAGCAACGGCGCTGGGACACGCTCCAGCTTGTCGCAGACGCCGATCAGTGTTTCCATGAGGCGCAGGAGATCCTCCAGCCGCTTTCGCGCGTAGAGCTCGGCATCACCCGCAGCGGCGGCAGCTTCGAGGGTCGCACCGACCGCCCGCACCGTCGGGTCGATCTCGCGGCGCCGACGCTCCATCGCGATGACGCGAGCCATCTCCCACACATCGGTCATGGCCTGAAAGTGGTCGCGTCGGTCACCGAGGCCGTGGACGCGCCGGACGACTCCCCAGCCGAGCAGCTCTTTCAGGCTGGTCGACACGTTGGAGCGCGCCACAGAAAGGGACGCGGCGATTTCCTCGGCATGGAGAGGCCTTTCGGACAGAAAGAGAAGCGCGTGAACCTGTGCGACAGTCCGGTTGATGCCCCAGCTGGCACCAAGCTCTCCCCATTGGAGGACGAATGCCGCGGCGACGGGAGAGAGTTTCTTGCCTGAATCGTCAGTCATTTCTGTTATTACAGAAACATAAGAATACGAAGAAGTCCAGTGCGCGCGTGCGATTTCGGGCCAACCGGCTAATCACTTGCCGGACTAAGACCTTGAAAAATGAGGATCTTCGGAGGACCGCTCTACTTCACCGGACGCACGCCGAGAGCCCCGTAGAGCGCGCCGGCGTCGTAAAGGTTGCCTCCCTGAATGACCGTGACCACCCGTCGGATATCGGCGATGCGCGCGGTCGGGTCGCCGTCCACCAGGATGACGTCGGCCGCCTTGCCCACGGCGACGGAACCCGTCTCCGCATCCCGCCTCATCACGCGGGCCGCGCCCAGGGTCGCGAGCTGGAGGACCTTCGGCGCGGGAATCCCGGCAGCGACGTAGGACTCGAGCTCGCTGTGCAGGACGAATCCGGCCAGGGAATCCGTGCCCGCCACGATCGGAATCCCGGCGTCGTAGAACATCTTCAGCATTCGCAGCATCGCGGCGTAGGAATCGCGGTAGCGCTGATCCATCCCTTGAGGCACCGGCAGGCCGCCGCCCATGGCGCCTCGACGGATCTGAGGCGGGAAGCGATCCACGACCTCCGCCAGCGGCGGGGACACGACGCCCGGTCTCCCCAGGAACATCTCGCCGAAGGCGTTCATGGTCGGATCGACGACGGTGCGATGGTCCTGCAGCAGCTTGATGAACGCGCGCACGCGCTCCGAATTCAGATCGAGCTCCGCGGCGTGCTGCGCCACCGCGGTGAACCGATCCGGCGTGCGCGTGTCTTTCACGGAGTCGAAGAGAAAGTTCAGGAACCAGAAGTTGGCGTGCTGCACCTCGTCGTAACCCTGCTCCACAGCCTGCTGCATGGTCATGAAAGCCGGCACATGTCCGCTGACGCGCATGCCGGCGCGGTGCGCCTCGGCGGCGATCACCGGGACGAGCTCCGGCTTCACCGAGCTGTAGATCTTGATCTGGACGTAGCCGAGCGACTCGTAGCGCTCAACGTCTGCCTTGGCCTCCTCCGGGGTGTCCGCGAAGACCTTGGTCGGCCCCTGATAGGGGCCTCGCCCATCGATGAAACCGGCCTTGAGCACGTGCGGCCCGATGAGCTCGCCCGATTCGAAACGGGGCACCAGATCGGCGAGGTGGTCGATGTCGTTGGCCAGATCGCGCACGGTGGTGACGCCCGCGGCCATGTGGAGGATCCCCTCGTCCCAGTCACCGAGGTGGACGTGCATGTCCCAGAGACCGGGCAGGACCATCTTGCCCTTCGCGTCGAGGACCTGCTGTCCCGCGGAGGAGCCGAGCGTCCCGTCCGGTCCGACGCCAGCGATCTGGTTTCCGACGATCCGCACCGACATGCCGTCACGGACGGAGGCCGTTTCGCTGTCGAAGAGGCGGGCATGCTCGATCAGCAGAGGAGCGCTGAGCTTTTTCTGGAGACGGCGCGCTGTCTCGCGGCCTCGAGCGGATGCGCGGGCTTTCTGCGCCTCGAGCAGGGCCGGCCATGCGGACTCCGCGCCTTCGCGCACGGTCGTGGACCAGTCGCCGCCAGCCGCAAATAAACGTCGATTTTCGTCGAGCCAAACGTAGCCGGGTGTGAATCCGAGGCCGGTTTCTTCGTACAGGATCGCCTTCTCCTTACGGCCTCCGACGTCCACCGTACGCTCGTCGACCCGCTCGATCGTCGCTTCGCCTTCCGGCAGGAGCGCCAGCTTGTGCCCGGGCGCCGCGAGAAGGGCGCCTTCGACCACAGCCGGCAACACGGCGTCGAGGGGCACGTAGAGCGCTGCGCCCTTTAAGGTCTTCTCGCCACTCTCGGCGCTGTTCTTCCAGGTCGCCTTTCCGCCGGCGATGCGAAATTGCTCGTGCACCGGGACCTTCAGGTAGTCGTTTCCTGTCGCGTCGAGCTCCGTGATGACGCCGGATTTGTCGCGAATGGCGCGCGTCATCAGGCTCGGCCCGCGGCCGCGGTCGTTGAATGCGAAGAAGGCATGGTCCGCGCCGTCGGGCGTCATCCAGGAGGCGAGCACCCCGGCCCGGTTGCCCGCCAGGACAATGGCGTAACGGCGCGCGTCGGCCGGGACCTCGGCCGGCACCACGACGAGCGATGCCTGCGCGTCCTTGGGGAGCGGAGTGACTTGCTGAGACGTGGCCCACCGAGGCGTGACCGCCAGAAGAAGGACGGCGATGGCCGACACTCGGAGCCTGCGATCAAGCCACGTGGTCATGAGCCCTCCCTGACGTAGCCCTGGATCGATCATTTCACGACGCTGGCAGAGACGCTGTTATGCCGAAAAAGTACCGATGGCGGACGGATCTGTTATCGGCGACGGCGCGCAAGAGCGATCCCTCGCTCGATACGGCCTACTCGCTATCGCAGGCTCTGCGCATGATCGACAGGAGTCCATATCGAGAGCCGCGCCCGGGCCGGCGATGGAGTCTCCAGAGTGAGCCTCGAAGTCCTCCACGAAGACGGTGCGTGGCGAGGGTCGCCCGCGTCTGGGCACCCCAGCTCGGTGCGACCGCGAAAACGAAGGCCGTTGGTATCCAAAGAGATCGGTGGAATTACGCGCGTCTTGGCTGCTGTTTTGTTCCATCAGACCGGCTCCGCAACCAGTATCCCGTCGGTTGGCATAACCTCCTCCCAAGGTGATCAGGCGAAGTCGGCAACCCCAAGCACAAGGGCCTTCGGCAAGCCTGCAAGCCACCGCCTCGACGGACCGCGAAGCGCGGCCGAGCCTCGTCCAGGGATGGTCTCGCCTTATCCGGTATCTCGAAAAAAGAAACGACATCCTGCTGCTCACAACCAGCACCCGTTTCTGGAAACACGCGTCGTTCGACATTCCGAAAACGTCGCAGCTCGCGCTTCGCGTTCGAGACCACCTCCGCCGCCGGAAGAAGCGTGTCATCCTGCTCGACGTCGCGAAGCTGAAGATCCACACCTGCGAGGGCAACATCAGCGCGAAGAGAGGCAACAACTGCGGCGTGCTCGCGGCAAGGCTGCCCTCCCGTTCCAAGAATCCGACGGGGAACCACCGGTGCTGGGCCTCGATCAACAACGCGGACGACCAGCTTTATGTAATTACGCGTGAGCTCTTCCGTTCGCGGCTCGTGCTTTTCTTCGTCTCGGTGAGATGGGGACAGACCAACAGCGTGTATCAACGGCTCTTCGAACGCCTGAGCTGGATCGAGAATCGCTTCACAACGCTCGGCGAGGCGCCGATTCCCCAGTTGCGCAAGCTCGAGGCGGGAATGGTTCTTTTCGGCCAGAACTGGAACGACGCACAAGTTCTGAGGACCCAGCGGCAGAACTTCAAGTGGTTCGGCTGGAAGACGCCGGCGCCGCTCAGTTTCTACTGGCAGTACACCCGGGACGCGGAGGACGAGTCTCCCGAATCGTACTTGAGCGCGGTCGAGGAGTTCGGCGCGCTGATGCAGAGCGAGTTGCCTCCTTGATGCGGGATCGGTCGCGATCACCGCGCGCGCGACGCGGCATCTGCGCCGCTCCGCCCCTCTCCGCCGCCGTCGCGGTCGAAGTCAGCCCGAAGCAGAAGTTGGCGACGCGATACTCATGGTGTCGATATCCCTCGAAGTCGGCGCCGAGCGCTCCGGCGTGAGCGCTCAGCACTTCGTCGAGCCGGGCGACTCGCGTCCCCAGCATTTGGATCCGCCGGACTCTGCGGACCGGCGACCGGCCTAGGCCCGGGCGTCAGACGGCTTCGCGGTCGGCTTCGCCGTCGGCTTGGCCGTCGCGGGGAGGCGCGCGTCGATCCAGCCTTGAATGTCCCTCATTACGACCTCCCTGTCGATGTCGTTCAGGAGATCGTGGAAGTGACCTTCGTAGAGCTTCAGCGTCTTGTCCTTCGAACCTGCCATGTCGTAGAAGCGCTGGCTTCCCGCCGGCCTCGTCGCCTCGTCGGCGGTGCCGTGGAGGATCAGGACGGGTAAGGTGAATTTCGGGAAGTGCTCCGTCAGGCGGTCCGCAGCCTTCAGGACTTCTGCGGCGGTCTCTACAGGCTGGGATTCCTTTTCGATGAGCGGATCGTTGTTCATTCTCGAAACCGCCTCGGGATCGCGGGAGAAGATTTCGTTCTTCAGCTTGTAGACGTGGAGGTGCGGCGTGAGGTGACTGATCCCTTTCAGGAGGATCGATGCCGCATCCGGCAACCCGACGTCATAGGCAAAGCTCTCGGAGATCAGGCCGGCGATCTCATTCTGGTGCTCGAAGACGTAGGAAGCAGCGATGACGCCTCCGACGCTGTGTCCGAGGACGAAGACCGGCAGGCCGGGGTTTTCGGACCGTGCCTGCCGGACGAGTCTGTCCACGTCTCCAAGATAGTCCGAGAACTTTTCGACGTAGAAACGCTCCCCCTCGGATTTGCCGCGCCCTCTGAGATCGAGGGCATAGCACGCGAGACCCTTGCCAGCGAATTGCTCGGCAGGCCAGATAAAGTAGCCGCTGTGCGCGTTAAATCCGTGGATGAGGATCATCACGGCGCGCGGCTTCCCGGCCGGCTGCCACGAGCGGGTGGCGATCTTGAGCCCTCCGACGCCTTCGAACGATGACTCCTTCATGGTTCTTCTCCCTTCCTGAAAGGCCGCGCCATCGCATTCGTCCCGAGGTCAGTCCTTGAGGACGAAAGTCACCTTCATGTTCACGCGATACTCGCTGATCTTTCCATTCTCGATCTTCAGCTTCTGCTCCTGGATCCAGACGCCCTTGATGTTCTTCACGGTCTTGCTGGCACGCGCGATCCCGACGTGAACGGCGTCCTCGAAGCTCTT